>Ga0131853_10026909_pt1 | contig 10338 bp, 8 predicted proteins | sample TergutLab28metaG_FD_92764 | JGI IMG/M metagenome (GOLD analysis project Ga0131853, IMG submission 92764) | Labiotermes labralis P1 segment gut microbial communities from Petit-Saut dam, French Guiana - Lab288 P1 (version 2) (version 2) | ecosystem: Host-associated > Arthropoda: Insects >... | reverse complement strand
TGCGTCACTTGCCAAGTCCCAAACGGGTTTGCTATCCGCAGATGTTAACGTATGTCGTACGTAAGCAGAGATAACGGTGAAGTACGGTTTTAAAATTTCATGTATTTTGTTATTCAAATATCAGGCGTTCTTAGTGGCGTGTTTAGGTTTATTTAAAACACCGAAGAGTTAAGTCGTTTGGTTTGTGACTCTGTTGGGTGAGTGTAACACACCGTTTCCTTACGCGGCTGTTTTTTGTGGCGTGCTTTACCCTGACGATGAAGGCACTGTGATCATCGAAACGTCGGAACCCACTTATCTAGAAACACACCGTCACTTGCCGGACGACTTGGACTAATACCTAGAAGTTACGGTTCATAAGCCATTATTCAGGTTCCGTTTGAGACCTGATCACTGTTTACAGTTTCTGTGTTGGCCGGCATCGGCTCGTGGCTTCAGATAGCTAGAGACTTTCGAAAACTAGGTTTTTGGCCTGTAATGCTTGCCTCTTTGGTAATCCTTCTGTCATTAAATGGGTATTAAAACAACTGTGTCGCACTAGTGTAATACCAATAGCCGCTAGAAAACGCACCATGCTGCAGTACCTCGAGAAACCCCTTTTTTAACTATAGAGTTACAATTCGTGGCGCTGATCTGTTGGCTGAAGTTAGTGACATTTCTTTGCTGCAGCGCAGCCAATCCCATTGACCGTAGTGGGTGGCAAATATTTTGGTACAAGGATTACGAAGAGATGAAGATGGCCGTCATTCCAACATCAAGCCTTCTGAAATGCGCAAAATAGAGAGCTGTCTGTGGCCCGGACAGTGTTCTGTACTGCATTTTGCAGGTCGTGTTTACGTTGTCACCGAACAGAACACAATCACAGATCTTGCAGCACATGGTGACAGGCGCTCATGCCTCTCTCAGTACATGTGCCTGCTCATTTGCATTGCGATCTGGCAGTGTAAATGTGCTGTAGAATGCACTGGTACCTCACGTGCTGAAACGTCGGCATCATTAATAACATCGATTGAAATCCATTGACACTGTGAAAGAAGAGTTGAGTGTGCTTGGAAGATAGCCGCCATTTTTGGTATAGATGTTACATACACGTCCGGCTGCTGTTTCTCAGTCCGGAAACTGTGGCCATGTGCTGTACAATCAAATGTTACATTGTGCCTGAATGACTTCGTGAGCGGTGTCCTCGAGCTTGTGGTAGCACAGTGGTTATGAATTTTGCCGCCACAAATGGAACCCAAGGTTTATTATTACTGTGTGTATTTACAGCTTACCGGACAGGACCCTGTCCTGAGCTATATGAATCGCCCCGCACGCCCGTGTCCTGTGCTTGTAAGATCCAGTTTAATGTCATACAATTTTAATATCATCACTTGCATTTCCGAGGTGAGAGAGACACAGGAGGCATCTTATGTGCAGTATGTGAAATACGTGGCACATCCTTAAAAAAGTATACCCCTGTATTGAAGTATCGTTATGTAGCGTATGACATGGCATTGACTAAAAATCAATTCTTCGGCTCGTGAAACACGACATTTCTTTCTTCACCAGCCTTTTTTTTTTTCGCATATTTGACGTGGTTTTACAATCGACTGCTGTTACGTAGCACTGAATTGAAGAACACACGTGTCACTGTTTTTTCACACCTGTCACTGTCTGGTATCTGTTGCCACATTTGAGTGGTTTGGCGTCTCTTGCTAAGAAGAGGGTAGGCAGACAAGTAGGCCAGTCATTCAGCTATGAGGAAAAAACATACGACTTTGGCTTTTAGTTCACAAGACATGTTTCATGGGTGCGGTCGAGTCGAGTCTATATATTGTTTCCATTTCGGGTAGGGAATGTGTTCTGCAGTGATGGTGATCCATCTGGCGGCCAAGATAAATTAACTGACGTCGTTTGTATTCCTTTCTACCACGAAGTCAGCCATGACCATAGCTATGATTCTCATTCAAGTTTTAATAACCCCAAAGGAAATACTTTTCTTTTAGTGGTGTGTTCAGCTGGTGGACATGAAACGGTTTGTTTTATCGCATCACGGTAAATCAGACTGGGTTGTCACGCATCTGAGCCGTGTTTCGAAGAGAGTGGTTTTTTAAATTCAGGCCAAACGCCGACGGAAAACGCATAGCCTGGACAATTCTTCCCGGTCCTTCCCAGTACTAGCATAGAACAGGCTACAACCATACAGCCTCGTGTTGCCATATTCTCCAAACTGATAATGCTGTCAGATTGTGCTGAACATTATAACGTCAGTAGTTGTGAAGCTGGACATTATGACGTCAGTAGAACAACGTTATAAAATAACAATGAATTGTGTTATAAATCATGTGCCTATTTCCATTTGTAGCTGGTATCTTTCGTTTTTCTTTAAGAACGTATAACTTGATTTTTCCCCCCTTCCAGGTAAGTTATGATGACGTCAAAAACTCCTTTGTTCAGACGGCTTGCATTTCCAGATAGAATGGTTACGAGACCAGATTCTCATTGACTGTAATCCTGAGAAACAAGTCCAGTACGTATATTGCTCATATTTCTTTTGTCGAACTGATGGCGCGCAGACTGGAAAGCAGTTTCGAAAACTACGACAGTATAGCAGTAAATAGCAAAGGTGAAGGGGAAGTCGTCCCTGCACCTACCATGAAGGCATTATAGTGGTAAGGGTGTGGAGTATGACTCCACTCATTCGTCGTACCCCATACACTGAGTGGAGCTGAGTGGTCTGCTTCATGCTCTGGCCTTTTTTACTCCTGCGAAATGGAGCCCATTCTGTTCACACAGAGACAGATCATGTAGGTTAATGTAGCGATATCGTTATAGAAGACTTACACGCGGGTGGTGCCGGGTTCGAATCTTGTGTATTTTGTCAGACTGTCCAGTCAGATACTGGGATAGTACCTCGACTGGCCCATGGCTGTTTCATTCGACATCATTTTCAGTTTAGATTGTGAAAATTATTTTTTTTTGCTTCGCCGCTCTATAGTCTGAGATATCAGCAGCGTCGTGTAGTGAATCATGGAATCACGGATCTCCTCTTATCTAAGCAGCACGCCATAAGTCTTATAAAACGCTGAGGTGAAGCTTAGTGCGATATACACCACAACACTGTGTAAAGTCCATTGTTCAGTTTCAGTCTCTGGCCGCTTTGTTCTTTGGGGAAAAGACGTGTTACGGTGTTGGAGGTTGAGCGGGCTCCCCGAATCATATTGGAAGTGGTGGCGATGACAGATATCCCCAGTGTATCCCGAGATTGTAGCCGTGGATATCCGACTATCGTAGGCTGACTGTGCTGACTGAGAGATCTTACCACTTAACTTCTCGTAAAGTAGAAGTAGAATGACTACGGGCATAATTTTTTGTATCCTGTATTTTTACAGCCGTCTTGTAACCATTTTCACCAGCACATGCGCGATTTGCCTCTCATTAGCGCCATTCACTTCTAAGTGTGATATTGCGCAATATAAGTAACGACAGATATGTACGTGTGACTCCTTTTTGGTTACATTGATTTGTGACATTTCGTAAGTGTACGTGACTGTGACTAGTGACCGTGAATACGATGCACAGATGAAAGAAGGGCGATATTTGTGCTAATAAAACCTCTGCAATGAAAGGGTTAAATTTGCGTCTAAAGAAGACGGTGCGATCGTTGACCTCCATATTGCGGTCAGGCGTTTTTGACGATGTACGCAAGTAAATGTTCATTGTTTCTTTGCACCATATCCACGTATTTGTTTTGCTTTTCTCGCGGCGTAACGGAATCAGGTTGCACCTGGAACGAGATGCTTGATAATTGCTAGTTTGCAAATGAGATGCCTAGTTCGGGCCGCTCCGACAGACACGATGATAGAATCCGCTTAGTTCTCTTTCTAGTTCGTTTGTATTCGTTGGCCAACTTCCAGCTGCTAAATCTGACTCCTGTCTTCTCACTGTCACTATTCTCTCTGTTATTTCCCATTCCTGACTTCAGCTGACGTTTATAAGACATGAAAGTAAAAATAGATGGGTATATGAACTTGGTATTATATAGAGAGTCGCTGCTGGAGCCATAAGAGGTGGGAGGTATGAAACAGCATCTTACATATATTGACCGCAGTCATTGTCAGCACGGCGAAACCATGGGCACATGGTCTTAGCCCGTACCAGGCAATACGAAAAACTCTTACCGGGTTCTAAAATAATCTGTGGAGAGGAAAAGAGCACGTGTTCTGTCTGGAATATATTTCCTGTTACTTATATAAATAGCGTGTTGTTTCGCGGTGTGTTCCGACAACCTATGTCACGGATCTATGCTATGTAACGTAGGTTAATAACTTATACTTCGGACATGGAATATTAGTCTTACAGAGGCGAGTCTGTGTTTTATGAGGAACTGATGGGAAAGAATCCATTCATGTCGCCCTCAACCTAATTCTAATTCCGGGCCTATACAAGTTTCCTTGTAACCAAAGTCGACTAGGAAGTAAAAACCGCGTACAATAAAAATATTTAAAATTAGATCAGTCATTAATTTTGTAGAATGATTAATAGTGGAACTGCACATCTATTGTTTGGAGATGGTGATATGGAGATCTAGCAGTGCTGTGGATCACTTCGGCAGCTTATTTGATTGTATCTGTCTCCATATCCACAGTCCGCATTCATTCATGATAAATTCTTAAAATACGGTTTAGACGAACTGAATGATTTGCGAGCAGAGTTTTTCTGCTTGTCCATTTGCGCCATTTAATTTTACATTCTGCGAAAATTCCATCTCAAGGGAAGTTTCGGAGTTTTACAAGAACTCTTTCCAAACACACAATGTGCGTCACCCTAAAGTGAGTGATGTTGGTGTTACTTCCACCTCACAAGGTGGCGGTTCGACCCGTAGTTAGTGATTGTAGGAAATAGAAGGTACGGCGCTGGGGTCACACTACATTTTTTCGAACTTATTAAAATGGGTCACCTGGTTATGAAGTTGAAATATGACACAAGACGCATGCGCGCGCACACCCGCAGACACACACAAACAGCTTGGTGATTTAAAAAACCACTTCTTACGTTCTTAGAAAGCGAGGGACACTGGAAATCATAGGTTCATAGATTGGCTTCTAAAACTTCACATACCAAATAAAAATAATGCGTGCAAAACTGACTTCATAATTTGATTTATCAGCTTAATAATAATTGCTGCTCATTGATGCAGTTTCACCCCTACGACCTGAGTAAGTCAAAGAAGTTAGGCGTTGGGAGCGTATGTGTCTCAAGTAGAATGAGGAAGAGCCTTGAATCGGCAGAGCACAGTCCTAGTACAGAACATGTTTCGTGCAAAGAGATTGATGCGAACTGTTGTTTAGCCGTCAGCAGTTACAAACGTGGCAACTGTGTGAAGATTTGTGGTCACGTCTGTGCTTTATCTGTAATAAGATTTCTGGCGATTATGAGGATGATAATGAATTTTATAAATTTGACAATTTATAAAGTATTTACAATTTAAAGCAGCTGTGACTCGAACTCACGACCACCTCTGTATGAGTTGGAAACACTGGCACGTGAACTATGTTGGACTTAAATGTTATTAGTTCAATTTATCTAATTGACGGATGTACCAGCACTATATGCAAGACTGCGGATTGGTAAGCTTAAATGTTTTCTGCGTGGAACACCTTCTTGTAAGGCGGAAATTGGCCGATGTGTTACTTCGTTCTAAACTCCAGATTTGTGTTCCATTGGTAAAGGTAAAGCATCAGGGTTCCAGGAGGCTGAGGCTCCCATATTTCAAGACAGTCTGCACATGAAGGTGGTAAGATCAGTCCTATGCACCGGCCGCCTTTACCCCCCAAGAAATGTTCCTGGTACTCGTTTCTGTTAGAGGCTGAGCCGAACCCAGGGCCATAGTGCGGTCGGAGGGATTATATCAATGAAAAATTGCAGTGACACCATCGGGAATCGAACCCGCAACCTTCCTGCTTGTAGCGCAATGCGTCACCCAACTGCGCCTTCGCGTGCCCGCTTGTGTTCAGTTGGGTCATAAGTAATAATTACATAACAGTCGAATATTTATTGGTTACTGGACTTCAAGTTTTTACGGAAGAGCACACACGTAAATTATTGACCTGCTGCTCAAGGAAGACCCTGAAGTTAGGTATAAATTACTCTTTATTTAAAAATGAACTGGATACCCCGGCTTTTTTTGTGTGTGTTTTCTGTAGATCTGTTTGCCATTGGGGTATTTGCAGTTCAGTATTCCAGTCAACTGTTTGCTCGTTGTTTGATGGATGGGAAACCCTTTACCATCTGCAGACTGGCAAGTCGTAGTATCCGACCCACTTCAACAAATTGCAGTTCTTGGATTTTATTTCCTCATCGACGTTTTGTGTCATGTTCTCATGTTTGTGCATCGTCTCTCGTTCTCCATCTCTGCTGTTTTCGTTTCCATTAAGGAGTGCATGCACATCAAGAACATAGAAGGTATAGAAGAAGAAGTATGTCGGCTATGGCAATATATAGATTACAGATCGTTATGCAGCCCCGCTCGAGGTAAGGAAATGTAAAGTGTTCCTTGGTTTACCTCAGTTGCAAGGTAGTGGGTTTATCTCTGCGGAGGTTGTTAATTTTAAGGTGCCCTCTCCTAGTTCTAATCGTACAGGAAGACCGAAGTTGTGCTTAAGAATGCTTGTAGCATTGTTACTGTAGGCCTGTGGTTTAGAGCTGTCACTTGTGTCCAATGACACAAGGGAAGGCGCGACGTACATGAACTGAAAACCGTGTTATTTGCACCAGTAACCTTAGTTTTGAAGTAGAAATGCAAACTAAATTAAGTGACTGAGTATGACTACGTGTCTAATTAATGACTGCAATTGGACGAAGATTTAATTGCACCAATTATTAAAGTAAGGTATTACATGGAAATACCAAGGGAGTGTCTGGTCACAATTCCTAACTACTTTCATCAGATTTACCTTGTTTACAACCCATTTTATAATGTAACAACGGACCCCACCATTTTCTGGGATGCGACGCCGTTTAGTCTGGTACAAATTCACCGACGTTAGTGGGAACGTACTGTCGCCATCTTCAGGCGTCGGGGTGAGGCAGGTACGCTGTTTTGCTCCAAAGTTCGAGGAAGTGCGTTTCTGTGAAACGTTCATTCTCGGTCCTCTGGAGACGGTTATGGTCACAGTGACGGCGTGAAGATCTCAGTTCTTGCAATTGCGGGGGGTTCAGGGTATATATGTAATGATCGATCTCCCCACCAAATTTTAGGTGCCTAACTCTGATTGTTCATTAGTTGTTACAGAACGCTCGATAAGAATTCGAATAGCCGTCATGCTGTTATTTTGCAATCTACATGTCCTTTACTAAAGTGGCATTTTTTTCAAGGTCTTTTGTCATATGCCATTTCAGAACCGGAAAGCAAGTGTCACTTCCTCTTCTCAAGTCCATGGGTCCGCAGTGTTTCTTTTATGATTGTGGGATGGCATTTAACGGTGTACCGTTCATACCAAATCACGTGAATATCGGTCATCTGTTTTCCAGTTTAAACCGGAAGACACTCAAGCACACATCTACGTAAGCCTACTTACCTCTCTCTTTTACTTTTCTGATCTTCCTTATCCGTTGCTCCATGACCAGCCCCCTGCTTCCGCTTCGATCTGATCGTCATATTAATGTTTGGTGGACAGTATAAATAGCACATTCGTCATGATGCGGTTTCACGCAGCTTCTTGCAATTCCTGTTGATAGATACGAATTTAATTATCTAAAAAAAACTTTGCGATTTGAAAGTCAAGACCCCGTGAGGAGTCTTAAAGCAAAAAAAAAAAAATGTGTTTGTAGTGGAATTACAGTTCTCAACGAGAATAAATGGACATGAGCCGTCTCTTCTTAAACTTCGCTTTCTTTTTCCAACTTCACTTTCTACAAGAAGGGAACGTTTTCGTTGTTTAAATGTAGATTACGTAAGTCAGCTTGAGGAATTTAATTTCCTTGTTTTCACCCACTCCGTTCTGGTGAGGGTACTGGACGTGGTGACCTCTTACTTGTACCAGGAGCAAGTACCAGGTGATGGGATGGAACGTGTTGTGGTGATTATCATTCGTCTGTGTCGCTCCGAGGATCGTAACCAAACGAATTGTTGTTTTCTGTCCATGCCTAAATTACCCAGTGTAACATGTCGGCAATGCGGGCAGTGCATTTGACTAGAGTGGGACTGAAGTCAAAAGATTGTGTCTTAGACCAGATGGTATGATTGATTGAGAAAGTGGCCTAATTTATTTTGGGATTGTGTAATGCAGTAACATACGGGCCTCGTTTGTTTAGCAAAAAGTACGGAGTAGGTATTCTGTTTCCACCAAGTGTTTGTACTGGTCTAGCACACAGTGATGCGTTCCTTGTTCGAATTGTTATTAGTTTTCTTTCGTTTTGAAATGAAAGCGATTATCTGTTAAATACGAATCCTGTGTGAATTACTGTGAATGTTTAGGTAAATTATTTACAACTGGCAGTGAAAATTTAAATAGCGGCTGTTCTGAATTAGGATACCGGATGCTAGAATTGTGGGCTGTCTACCTTGCCATGACATTGTGAGTCAGGCAGGAGAATCAAGGCAAGTTACTGCGGCAGTGGCAACACAGCACCAGGGGTTCTGGTTCAAGAATTCCTTTCCTACTCCCGGCATGCAGGAGGTGGGCCAGACCGGTTTTCTCTCAGACCGCATAGGAACTTAACAGTCTTCCCATTCCAAAAAGGTAGTGTGCTCTACATCTAGACCTCTCTTTCTCTTGCAGCCCAATTCCCTAATAACAGTTTCCCCCAACCTCACACAGACATCACTGCAAGGGACAGGCACATATTTTCCCTTCTCAGTCAGCTGACATTTGTCCTCCCACAGCAGGAGTCCCAGAGGGTTTAGCTGTCAAAAGTTCAGACATTCTCTGCACAAGTTTTACAAGTCCGAACTAGTTTAAACTTCACTTTCCCATAGCGAAATAATGTCGACAGATAAAGAGTGACTTGTGATGGATATTGCGAAAGTTTTGCCATGCAATATTCACACAAGACTTACAAAAGCTTCCTGCACTTAAAATTCCAAGGATTTTAGTCCGAAAGTTGAAGAGGTCACTTGGGACATAAACAGATAAAATTACTATCAGTCTCAACACAACAGTCTTCATTATACAGTAGTCTGTATGTTTAATTAAGTGACGTGTTTGGACCTAAATTAGGTCATTTTCAGGCTCTTATACTTTAAAACAAGAAGAGGAAGGAAATATGAAATTGTATGATTTATTGTTAGTCGTTCATGAAATTTAAGTGGAGAGAAGAAATGAGAGAATATAAAATTTAATTATATAAAACAATAAAAATGCGAAATTACGTTCCATTTTTGGTCCAAGGTTGATAGAACATGATACGAGCCCAAGTGTTCTTCTCCCCCCCCCCATAAAACATAGCTTATTTTACAATTACGGTGTAGATACACTTTATCTTCCGTGTATGATTTACGTAGGTAGAATGTCAGCTGGGGTGACTTAACTGTTATTTCTTTTCCGGTTGTGTTATGGTTCCCTACTGCTTCTTCACTCTGTTACAGTAAAGCCGTGGGATACTCAGGCCTTAATGTTATGATAATATTAAAATTCGTCATGAATTAATAAATAAATAGTAAGGGCTGGGAAAGTGATAGGAGTGAAGGGCATTTATCTGGCTGAGGATAGGGATCATTGTCCAGCTGCTGTGGACGCTGTAATGAACCTTCTTGCTTGGTAAACGGCGGGAAGTTTCTTGATTGTTTGAGAGGATTATTCTGAATGGAGGTGTTGGTTCTGTTACTATTAATTGCTACTTGGGACGTTCCGGACCACCAAGACAGATGCCTCACAACGTCCCCAAAGAAGACAGTCAAGAGGGAGACCTCCAAACAGATGGTGGGAGATCGTAACATGCCACTAGGCCTATTGCAGAAGAAGAAGAAGAAGAAGAAGAAGAAGATGATGATGATGATGATGACGACAAAGATTTTGATGATTAATTGCTTGATTGTTGGGCTGGTCACGTTGTAAGGATGGAGGACTGTCGCATCCCAAGAGGATTGCAGAAGGAAGTTTCGGAGGAAGAAGGCCAGTAGGAAGACCACGTAACGGGTGGGAGGACAACGTGCAGAAAGATGAAGTGTCTATGCTCCCTATACGAAATTGGAAGTCGGTGCCACGAAATAGGCAGAAATTGGGGAAGAAAATTGGGAAGGCCATGACCCGAATACGGGCCGAATGCCATTGGGGTGGGGGGGGGGGGGGGGGGGGGGGGAACCAGGGGGGTTTTGGTGCGTTTTTGGGGGGGGGGGGGTTCCCACTTTAAGAAGAG
>Ga0131853_10026906_pt1 | contig 10339 bp, 10 predicted proteins | sample TergutLab28metaG_FD_92764 | JGI IMG/M metagenome (GOLD analysis project Ga0131853, IMG submission 92764) | Labiotermes labralis P1 segment gut microbial communities from Petit-Saut dam, French Guiana - Lab288 P1 (version 2) (version 2) | ecosystem: Host-associated > Arthropoda: Insects >... | reverse complement strand
TTCCGACACTGCCCTAGCGGCGTTGTATGCCAGTTCGTTACATTTGCCTTTTACGAACGTATCGAATACATATTTTTGTCTTAAATTTGTTTTTTCGTAATTGTAATTTACTATTCTTACATCGGTAGAATCTGTTCTAAAATCTTCCTGAGAAACAATATCTAGCTCTAACTCATCGTTGCCAGACGCAATGCGCACGCAGCGTGTTAAGTCGTGAAAATACCTGGTTTTTAACGTGGTTTTACGAAAATCTTTATCCGTCATTATGGTTAAAACGCCGTTTTCGTAAGAAAGTGGGTTAATTGTTTCAATAGCAGAATCGTAAACGACTTGGGTCATAATATTTTCTAGCAAAGGTAAGGCTTTTTGCCAAATGTCTGTTGCTATATCTTGAGTTTCCAAAGTAATTCCTCCCTTTGCCTACAAAAGTACTGAGTTATCAACATAGTTATCAACAACATGTTGATAACTATAGAAAGATGTTTAAGTATTATAACAAATGAATTGTGGATAAGCAATGTAGTATTAACAGGTTTTAAACATAATATTAACGATTTTATTAACATTAGACTTCTCCGGAAACTGTCTGTAGCGGGCGAAAATGTTCCGGAACGAGGGAGCATTTTCGCCCGCATGAACTAGTTTTCCGGAGAAGTCTACTATTGCATCAAGAAATATAGTTAAATAAATAAAAAGCCGCTGCAAAAATTTACAACTGTATTGCAAGTTTTGCAGCGGTTTTTGGTTACTATTATGTGATTTTACGTTTACCCCCTGTTACCACAATTCGGGTTCTTGTCAAAATATTTAACTATATTATACAATAAATTATAATTGTACACAATAGACTTCTTCTGAAATCAAAGTGTGCGCGCAAAAATGTTACGGAATCAGGGAGCATTTTTTGCGCACTTGGTTCCAATTTCAGAAGAAGTCTAAAGCGGTTGTAATTTTGTAAAATACAAGTAAAAAACAAGGAAAGGATTGACGTATGCAGTATGAATGCATATAATGCCTAAGCGAATGTTAATATGACAATGTCATTTGTCCAAAGTATATTCTTTAGAGTAGTCTTTTAGAAAGATGGTGACACAATGAAAAGAACTTATCAGCCAAAAAAGAGGCAACGCAGTAAGGAGCACGGCTTCCGTAAGCGTATGAGCACATCTAGTGGGCGTAAAATTTTGCAAAGAAAGCGCAAAAGAGGCAGACATGTGCTGTCTGCATAAGACAAAAAAGTTTGTATCTTTAAAGTTTGTATCTTTAAAAAAGAAGCAAGATTTTAAAAAAGTTTACAGCCAGGGCAAGTACGCTGCAGATGCACTGTTTGTGGCATACGCCCTGGCAAATGATTTAGACCATAACAGGATTGGAATAACTGTTAGTAAAAAGGTAGGTGGCGCAGTAGTGCGCAACCGTGTTAAGCGGTGGGTAAAAGAAAGTTACCGCTTGGTATTGCTACGTTCAGGTACAGAAACAGGTACGGAAATTTGTGAACATTCGCAAAAAAAAGCAGATGGACAGGCTTATGACTTTATTATTGTTGCCCGTAAACCTGTAGGGGAACTTATAGGCAAGGGTACGTTTAGTAAAATTAGCAATTCTGTTATAGGTTTAATGGGACGATTGGGGAAAAAAGTTGGGTTCAGCTTATGAAACCTATCATTATTGTGCTCATAAAATTTTATAGAAAATACATTTCCCCACTACTTGGCCCTAATTGCAGGTTTTACCCAAGTTGCTCTGCATATATGATGGAAGCCGTGGAACGTTATGGTGCTATAAAAGGTGTATGGATAGGAACCAAAAGACTGGTACGGTGCAACCCTTTTTCTAAAGGCGGGTATGACCCTGTTCCATGATATTAGGAGGTTAAATTTTGAACGGACTAACCAATTTTATTTTTTTAGCAAGACAAGTTGAACCTGAACCGGGTTTTATAGTGGGCCCTATTGCCAGACTGTTTGGGTTTATAATCAGTTATCTTTTTGAAGTTGTTTATTTCATAATTGGCTCTCCGCATTCTTTAGGTGTTACAATTATTCTTATGACAATTATCTTCCGTGCTTGCACAATGCCATTAAGCATTAAAGCACAGAAGTCTATGATGCGAATGCGTGAGCTCAAACCTGAGCTTGATAAAATACAAGCAAAATATGGTAACTCACGCGACCCAGAAATTGTTAAAAAAATGAATGCTGAAAAACAGATACTTATGCAAAAACATGATGCTAACCCTCTAAAGGGGTGCTTTCCATTATTATTGCAAATGCCAATGTTTATTGGGCTTAACTTTATAATGCGGCAAGCGTTTTTGTATATTGTAAGGTTAAGAGATTTGTATTACGAATTAGCAGTGGCAGTGCAAAATATTCCAAACTATACGGAATGGTTTGTACCAAAACATTTAGAATTCCTTCCAAATGCGTTGTTAAGGAATAGGGAAGAAGCTATTCGCCTATATCAACAAACAGGTATGTCAATTGAATCTATTAGAGCTCAAGTAGGGGATATTATTGACCCTAACGTACCGGCAGATGTTGCCCGTGTACTAAACCGTTTTACAGCAGACTGTTGGTTAGAGCTACAAAACATGGTTCCAGCCTATTATTGGGAACCAATAGTTACATTAAATGACCGCCGGGAAGCCATAGAAACATTTTTTGGGCTTAGCATGGTAAATAACAGTGGATGGACATGGCCGCTAATAATATTGCCGTTACTAACAGCAGTAACAATGTTCTGTTCACAATGGGTATCTCAGCAAAAAATGGCAGACCCAAATGCAGACGATAAAGCAAAAATGCAACAAAAAATAATGCTGGTAGCAATGCCGTTGTTTTTAGGTTTTATTACAGTTAGTTTACCTGCCGGTGTAGGTTTGTTCTGGGTAACGTCTCAAGTGTTCCAATTGGTACAGGATTTAATATGGTGCAAAAAAGATGGTATACCGCTTAACTTACCGTTTAAGAGGAAAGAAGCCTCATAGAAGGGTGATATTATGGATACAGTTGAAAGAAGTGCAAAAACAGTAGAACTAGCAATTGAAGATGCCATTAAAGCACTTGATGCAACCAAAGATGAAGTTGATATTTCAATTATTAGTGAAGGTACAAAAGGCGGCTTTTTAGGCATTGGTGCAAAACCGGCTATTGTAAAAGTTACAAAAAAATTAGACCCGGAAGTAATGGTGAAAAGCTTCTTACGAGAAGTTATTCTTGCTATGGGCCTGAGCATGGAAATTGACATTAACCGTAAAGATAGGCGTATGTATGTAAACTTTACTGGGGAAGGCATGGGTATTCTTATTGGCAAGAGAGGGCAAACAATTGACTCGTTACAATACCTTGTTAACCTTATGATTAATGGCCGTGATATCCGGGATATTAACGTAATTTTGGATACAGGCGGTTACCGTAAACGCCGCAGAGATACGCTTGAATCTCTTGCACGTAACATTGCACGTAAAGTTAAAGATAAACGCCACGGCAGTGTAAAATTAGAACCAATGAGCCGATTCGAGCGTCATATAATTCACACAGCATTGCAAAATAATAAAGATGTACGTACGTATAGCGAAGGTAATGAACCTTACCGTTATGTAGTTGTAGCCGCAGGCGCAAGGAAATAATGAAGAATGATATAATAGCAGCAATTGCCACAGCGTATGGCCACGGGGCAATTGGGGTTGTAAGAATGTCTGGCGAAGGTGTGCTGAGCTTGCTTAAGAAAGTTTTTTCTTCGCAAACAAAATCAACCGGTCTCGAAGTGGGGCCGGTTGATTTTACAAGCCACCGTATGTATTATGGCAATATTGTTGTAGATGGGGAAATTATTGACGAAGTTATGGTTTGCCCAATGCTTGCACCACGTTCTTACACAAAAGAAGACACGGTAGAAATTTATGCCCATGGCGGCATGGTTGTATTGCGTAGTGTTTTAGACGCTGTACTTTGTAAAGGTGCGCGACTTGCTGAACCAGGTGAGTTTACAAAGCGTGCCTTTTTAAATGGGCGTATTAACCTTACCCAGGCAGAAGCAGTAATGGACTTGATTAATGCAGGAAGTAATGCCGCCCGCCGTGCAGGGCTTAGGCAGCTTGGAGGCGGCCTGTCTGGGCGGATAGAGAGCTTGCGAGACAAAATTTTAAACTGGCTGGCCCATATAGAGCTTAGTATAGATTACCCAGAACATGAAGACGAAGCAAAAACGGCTGCTCAAATACTTGGCGAAGGAAATGAAGTTATTACCGGGCTTACCACACTGTATAAAACGGCAACTGTTGGGCGAATGTTACATGATGGAATTAAAACAGCAATTATTGGCCGCCCAAACGCAGGAAAATCTACATTGTTAAACGCTATTTTAAGCGAAGACAGAGCAATTGTGCACGAGCAAGCAGGCACCACACGGGATATTTTAACAGAGCGTGTGGTAATAGGCGACGTTCCGCTATTACTGATGGATACTGCCGGGATACGAGAGACAAGTGACCCTGTAGAGAAAATTGGCGTGGAAAAAACAATTGAAGCGGCAGAAGGTGCAGAGCTTATATTGTATGTAGTAGACAGAAGCGAAGGATTAATGCCACAAGAAGCAGAAATGTTGAAGCTTTTACAAAATAAACCCTTGATAATGCTCATGAACAAATGTGATTTGCCATGGGGTGGTGTGTGTTCGCCCGCCGCAACGCAACACTGCTTAAATATTTCCACCTTAACAGGCGAAGGATTAGATAAACTATACGAACAAATTCACAAAATTTTTTTATCTGGCATGGGTGATGTAAACAAAGATGCAGACATAATTACCCGTGAACGGCATCGCATTTTAATAGAGCAGGTAATTTCCCATGTAAGTACTGCAATGAAAGAGATAGAGCTTGGTATCCCGGAAGATTTAGTTTCTGTTGGGTTGCGTGCCGCATACATGGCCCTTGGGGAAATTTTGGGTATTGAAATTGCTGATGATATTGTGGATAGAATTTTTGCGGAATTTTGTTTAGGGAAGTGAAATATGAAACACATAATTGTAATAGGCGGTGGCCACGCCGGTTGCGAAGCTGCTTTTGCCGCTGCCGGACTGGGGCAAAAGGTAACACTTTTTGCCTTAAGTTTAGATAGTATAGCTCTTATGCCCTGCAACCCCTGTATTGGAGGCAGTGCAAAAGGCCATTTGGTGCGAGAAATTGATGCACTTGGCGGCCGCATGGGCAAGGCCATAGACGCAACTTTTATACAAAGCCGCATGCTTAACGCTAGTAAAGGGCCTGCCGTGTATTCTTTACGGGCACAAGCGGACAAAAAGCAATACATGACACATATGAAACAAGCACTGGAAAATGAGCCGTTAATCTCCTTGCGGGAAGGTGAAATTGTAGATGTTATAACAACGGACGGCAAAATAACAAGCGTAAAAACCGAGTCCGGCATGATGGTAAATTGTGATGCCGTTATTGTTTGTACCGGAACATATTTAAATGCACGTTGTTTATATGGCGAAACTATTGTTAACACAGGGCCAAATGGGTTGCGTGCGTCTACAAACCTAAGCCAGAGCATAAAACGTTTGGGCTTTAATTTACAGCGTTTCAAAACAGGCACACCAGCCAGAGTTCATAAACGAAGTATAGATTTCTCGAAAATGGTGGTACAGCCTGGGGATGAAAAAATTGTTCCTTTTTCTTTTGAAACAAACCCTACAAGCATAGCGCGTAAGCAAGAGCCGTGCTACTTGACATATACTACCCCCATCACTCATGATACAATACGGGAGTCTATCAACCGTTCCGCAATGTACAGCGGGCTTATTAAAGCTACAGGAACACGGTACTGCCCTTCCATAGAAGATAAAATTGTGCGTTTTGCAGATAAAGACAGGCACCAAGTTTTTATAGAGCCGGAGGGTCTTAGCACAGAGGAGATGTATGTGCAAGGTATGAGTTCTGCCTTGCCGGAAGATGTACAGACTGCCATGTACCGTACCATACCCGGCTTGGAAAATTGTGAAATTATGCGCCCTGCATATGCAATTGAGTATGATTGTATAGATGCAACCCAGCTAACCCTTGGGCTTGAAGCCAAGCACATAAAAGGGCTGTTTTTTGCTGGGCAAATTAATGGCAGCTCTGGGTATGAAGAGGCTGCAGCTCAAGGCTTAATGGCGGGCCTAAACGCTGCCGGTGCGTGTATTGTGCTAGACCGGGCAGAAGGCTATATTGGCGTTTTAATAGACGACCTTGTAACAAAAGGAACAAAAGAGCCATATCGCATGATGACATCCCGCTCCGAATACAGGTTGCTTTTGCGGCAGGATAATGCGGATTTGCGCTTAACCCCAAGGGCGTATAGTGTTGGGAATATCCCGAACAAACGGTATGAAATGTTCATGCAAAAAGCACAGGCAATAGATGCAGAAATTGCACGGTTATCAGAAATTACATTGCCTCCTTCGCTTACGGTTAACGGTATACTAACCGCAAAAGGAAGCTCTGCAATAACCACGGGCGCAAAACTAACCGACCTAATAAAACGCCCAGAGATAAATTATTTTGACATGACATCATGTATAGAAGCGGCTGTAAAACCCGCAGGCATGCCAGACTATGTTTGGGATGCAGTTTTAGAGCAAGTTAACATTCAAATTAAATACGAGGGCTATATTTCCATACAGGTAGCTCAGGCAGAGGCTTTTCGTAAAATGGAAAACAAGCCATTACCAGCGGATATAGATTACGAGAGCATTAGCGGCTTACGGCTGGAGGCACGGCAAAAATTAAATGCTTTGCGCCCGGCTAATTTTGGACAGGCGTCTCGTGTAACGGGTGTTTCCCCGGCAGATCTGAGCATTCTTATGGTGTACTTAAAGTCTGTAAAAAAATAGTTGGACTTTCAACATATTTGTGAGAACGCATATAATGCAAGAAAAGGATTTTCCTAATCTTGTTATATGTACATAAACCTATGGCTTGCCTACTACATTGTCTCTCTCATAGGTTAAGATTTAGGAGGAATCCCATTGTTCCCATTTATGAAATTAAAACGGCAGAGCCATTTTGTTAGCATGGAATACGACGCAAGCCAGCAAGTAGTTTCACGTTTTATAGATGCTGTGTGTGGCAACCCAGACGATGCTTGGGCTTTTGTAAGCAAAATTTATTCTGCCAGGCTTGACCTTAACGAATTACAGGAACTTTTGACTGCAGGAGTGCAGCATGTAAAAATTGCGACGTATGTAAATTCGTCTAAAAATTGCATAACCCGTAGTATGTATGTAAACCAGCAAGCCAATGGGCATAATGTTCGGAAGTTATTGCATTTGCATATGGTTAAAGAGCCTGACCATAATGGAAAGTGGAAAATTTTTGGAGTGGAGCAGGAAGAATGCCGGATGTAATAAAAAATTGGGCGCTAGAAAATAATGTTGTAATTACGACAAAGCAACTTGCCCAGCTTGCCCGCCATAAGGCCATGGTGCTGGAGACAAATAAATACATGAACTTAACTGCTATAACAGACCCTGCGGAGTTTGAAATAAAACATATAATTGACAGTTTAACTCTTCTGCCATACATCCCAGAGGGGGTAACACTTGGGGATATTGGTACAGGGGCAGGCTTCCCGGGGTTGGTGCTGGCAATAATGCGTGAGGACATTCACGTAACACTGGTGGATTCTTTAAGAAAAAGAGTCCTTTTTTTGCAGAAAGTTATAGATGAGTTGGGGCTGACTAATGCTAAGGCTGTGCATTCCCGGGCGGAAAATTTGGATGAAGATTTTGACATTTGTACAGCTCGTGCTGTTGCTCGTATGGACAAGCTTGCAAAATGGGTGTTGCCAATAACAAAACGAGGTGGTACATTTTTAGCCATGAAAGGGCCGGATGTGGCAGAAGAGTTGGAAAGTGCAAAACCGATATTGCAGAAGTTTGGCGGATGTGTCAAAGATGTTCATGTTGTGGAAATTGCGGCGGGGTTGTTCCATAGTGTTGTTATGGTTGCCCGTTGTTTAAAATAAACTTGCAGGAGGTATGGCATGAAATACAAACCAAACTGGAATGAAACAATGCAACGTTTTACAGACTGGTGGAAAGGCGACTTGCACGAAACCCCACTGTTTAGCCTTTTTGTAAACAGAAACACCCCGCACGAACCTTTAGAGCCGGTAGCAGAAGCTAAACCAGGCGAGCATTACTATTCGGACATGCCTGTAATTTTGGCAAGGTTTAGAAACCAAATGCGTATGCAAAACTGCCCATTAGACACCTACCCAAGTTTAGACCTTAATTTTGGGCCGGGTTCCTTGGCGTTGTACCTTGGGTGCGAGCCAATATTTTCCCCTGAGACAGTATGGTTTAAGCCGTGTGTGCATAATGGTTTTGGAAATTACCCGTTGGTGTATGACAAAAATAACCACTGGTGGAGAGAACATTATAGAATTTTGGAAGAAGCACAAAAAGCGGCCAATGGCGACTTTTTTGTAAATATTCCAGACCTTGTAGAAAATTTGGACATACTGGCCGCAATGCGCAACCCGGAAGAATTATGTATAGACCTGTTGGACGAACCGGAGATAATTAAACAACGGCTTGAAGAATTAAACAAACTGTTTTTTGTGTATTACGATGCTTTATATGATTTGTTAAAAGGCAAAGATGGCAGTAGTTCATTTACGGCATTTAGAGTTTGGGGGCCGGGTAAAACCGCAAAAATACAATGCGATTTTAATGTGCTAATGTCCCCAGAGCATTTTAAGGAGTTTGCTATCCCAACTTTTGTAAAGCAATGCGCAGCGTTGGATAATTCTATATTTCACCTAGACGGGCCGGATGCTATTCGTCATGCGCCTGCCCTTATGGAAATTGAAAAGCTTGATGCGTTGCAGTGGACACCGGGTGCAGGCAACCCAGACGGTGGTAGTGAACGTTGGTACCCGTTGTATGATATGGTACATGAAGCGGGTAAGTGTTTGTGGGTTTATTTTGAAGATAGCGATGCAGACACTATAGTGGCCAAAGCCAGAAAACTTGTGAAACGTTATGGAATTAAAAGTTTGTACATTAACGTGTTGCCGTGGGTTAGCGAAAGCGAAGCAGACATAATTATTAAAGCTGCGGCTAATGGGTTTAAATAAGTTTGAGATAATAAAAAAGCACTTGCCCATCCAATTTTATTTATTGGAGGGGCAAGTGCTTTATTTAAATTGTGTCATCTGCCATCATGTTTTTTAGACGGTTGTATTCTTGTATTATAGGGTCTGGTTTGACTTTTTTCCTGGCTATTGACCAAAACCTTTCTAATATAGGTCTTTTTGCACGCTTTGCAATACGGAATACAATCCAACCGCCCCAAGCTAACATTATGCCAGTAATTACATACCAGATAGGGTGTACATAATTGTGGCGGAAGTACGCCTCTAAAGTCCAGCTTAAATCGTGAACTGCGGAGTGATATGTGGGTGTGTGTGACGATGGCATTTGCCTTATTTCCTCTAAAATGTTTTGAATATTCCACCATCTAGGGTGCTGCATATTTTGAATAATACCTGCAAAAAAAATGCCTAAAGCCGGCCAAGCGGCAATATATGCAATTATATGCCTGGCTAAGTTCCTTTTATCTTTTACATTTTGTTTGGCTTGATGCATTAACAATGCGTCAACTTCCGGCATGGTGGGAATAGGTCGTTCTGTGTTATCGTTTGCTGGATATACATTATCGTCAATCATGTGTGTTTCCTCCTTTAAGTTTATGGAGGGGCCTGTGATAAGTTTTGCAGATTGTCCTTCGTCCAGCCACGTAGCTCTTTTGTTTAGCACAAGTTGTTTTGCCCTGCGTGGGTATATGTTGCCTATTGTTTTACCTTGCTGGTTGTAAAGGGTTATCTTCCCTATAAAATCACGACTCCTTCCCTAACATTGTGTTTATTATTGTAGAATGGCTGCTCTGCTGTTTTTCTCGGGTGCCTGCCCGGTGTTGCGCTGTTTTTTACTGGGTGCCAGCCCAATAGTTAGCCATTTATTAAATTATAACACAGGTTAAATTATAGTTGTATAATAACAGTAATTAATTTATTAGCGACCTAAGTTCGGTTTGAATTTGTATTACTACTTCGTTTATAGCACAATAGAGTTGTACACTAACTTTGTCAAGTTCGTCAACATGTTTTGCATTTTCTGCGGCTGCTACTTGAGTATCACATTCTTCAATAAGCGTTGTAAGCTTCTTTGAGGCAAACATTAATGCGTTAGATTGTGATGAGAGCATTTCACCAAATATTAAATCGTTCATAGTATCTTTAGGCCATTCAATAGTTCCTGCGTTAGGCATGTTTTTTCTAACGGT
>Ga0131853_10026905_pt1 | contig 10339 bp, 6 predicted proteins | sample TergutLab28metaG_FD_92764 | JGI IMG/M metagenome (GOLD analysis project Ga0131853, IMG submission 92764) | Labiotermes labralis P1 segment gut microbial communities from Petit-Saut dam, French Guiana - Lab288 P1 (version 2) (version 2) | ecosystem: Host-associated > Arthropoda: Insects >... | reverse complement strand
TCCGCAGTCGTAAAGATGGTGTGGTCCAACGAGCAGCGCGCATTTGCCGTCGAAACCTACTTTTCGCAAAGTCACTCTATCGTAGCAGTGCAGCGTGCGTTCCGTACTCGCTACCAAATCCCCACTCGGGACCGAGTACCGGACCGAAAACCCATTCTGTTGTGGGTTGAGAACTTCAGGGAAACGGGAAGTGTGTCTGAAAAAAAGATGAGGACGACCACGGACCTCTCGAACACCAGAGAACATCAAAGCTGTCATACGGTCCGTTTCGCAGTCTCCCAGGCGCTCTGCAAGCAAACACCACACAAACAACGGCCACCACTTGCAAGATATTCTTTTTAAGACTATGTGATTTAAAACTTTCCATGTTGTAGTTTCAGAATCCAAAAATAAACTTTTTTGTGTCTGGAATGGTTTTTTTGTTATTCACCTTAAAATTTATGGAGGTTATTTTGCCTCACCCTGTACAAGCTACGGAAATGAAACTCCTGAGAGAAATCACGGTAAAAGAAATACATAATCATATACGAAAAAAATAAATAAAACTTGAGTTAAATATATTGTGAGATTTGGATAATATTAGAGATAATAAAAATAGGTCTAGACAAAACATCAAAGAACGAAGGAAGATGGAAGACCGAATGTCGCTTTCCATTGCCATCCTACAGAAAAAAAGATCAAATGCACATCGTGAGAAAGAAGGAACTGAGGCCGGAAAAATTCAGAAGGCTAAAGCTCTAATAGGAAGGAAAAGGTACAAACCATACTGCAAATCGACCTTTTCTACAAATTATTTTAAATAAATATAAAGAGTCTCAGTGCATCCAAGAACTGTAAATAACATATGGATACTTCACATGATGAATTACCCAAGGTATTTGTAATATCGTGAAAGAAGTCGTACAATTTGCTTGCATCTCTTCATCAGACAGAAACACAGAATTCTGTCTCTCCTAACAGTATATATGTTAATTTCATGTTTTCCTTAGTAATTAAAATACTCCACATGTGGGCACCACGTCCATCCATCCGCTCGTCCAATGGTCCATCAGTCTGTCTTTGACCCAGAATTAGCGGATCAAACCTTTCGACGAGAATTCATAAAATTCGGCATCGAAGTTTCAAAAAGTTGTCGAGCAAGCGTGAATTTCGTAAAAATCGTCTCAGTGACAGCTGTATTTTATTTAAGGGCGTAAACGAATTTCTGTTGAAAAATGTACTGAAGTATCCTAAGACCAATAGTAACATACGCCTGTGAAGCATGGGTTTTGAAAGAAACTATGAAAAAACAAGCTAATGGTATTTGAAAGGAAAGTGTTAAAGGTTTTTGACCTTACAAAAGAAAGAGATGGTACATGAAGAATCAAAACAAACGATGAATTAGGTGAATTAATAAGACATAAGAATATAATAAATCACATAAAAGCACAACGGTTAAGCTTGTTTGACCATTTACACCGAAAGTCGGAAGAGAGAATGGTAAAAAAAAAGGATATAAGTGGAAACTGATGTCAATACGACCACTAGGAAGACCAAAGAACAGATGGGAAGATCACATAAGAAATAACATGAAGAAACTGAAAATAAAGAACTGGATTAGCTGCATCCAGGATCGTAATAAGTGTAAATCATATGTTGAGAAGGTCAAAACATTCAACGATTGAAGTTGTAGCGCCTAAAGAAGAAGAAGAAACGAATTTCTTACCTTACTTTAGATATATCGTAACGTTTCGGATGACCTCGGGTAAATAAGATTTCCGAGAAAATGCTGCTGAGCTATCATAAGTGTCGTAACAATTAGTCCAGTGCAAACCATACTTTACTTAAGGGCGTAAATACAATTTTGTCCTATTTTCCACACTTGTACCCTACTCGGTAAATATTCCACATAATTCACATATTAAGAGAATGCTAGTTTCATTAAAATCCGCAGAGTGAAAGATATATTCCTGACGGGCGTAGCCTAAATGATAATCTATTCTTCCTTTTCACATTTGTCGTTGGATTGAGGTTAACATTCGACACAAGAGACCTGCTTCACAAAATTCTGTCGAGCATTTGTGATTTTCGTAAAACTCGGCGCATAGAAGGCCGTACTTATCTTATGGGATTAAAGTAAACTGCATTTACGCTTGTATCGTGAAACACTTTTGACATTTTGAAAGTAAAGAACGTCTTCCTAAAGTCTGTGTAACGCGTCAAAGAATACATTAATTTGGAATTGTTATTTAAAGGACCCCTCTTCTGTTAACATTTTTGTGTACTGATGTCGCATTTCTCTCTACCAAAATAACGTACGTTATTTACCTTTAAAAATGCAGACAGGATGAGACGAAAATAAATCCTTGCTGCAGGGTCAATGTCTCCCCTACAGCATAGATAAGGTAAGATGCACACAAACTTTGCGGGACCTGAATAATCAAATAATAAATCTACAAAAGTTAATTTGTGTGCAGAAAATACAGAACACAGCAATGTGTTTCATGCTGCTAACAATTTTAGAGCATGTTAAAAGTGATAATTATTAGCGTATGTAATTTGCTGACGTGTAAATAATCTCCAGGCAGGTAGGTTCTCATGTTGCAGGCAACTTAAAAAGAAATAAATGCAAGCACGAAATTCTGGGAATCTCTTACAATTACTTTCTTTCAAATACATCAGTGAATACGGGGAGGTTACTAAGCAGGCAACTGTAACATAACGGAAGGTTTTCTTTGCATCTTACTGTGCTGACTTGATGCCGGTGTGTAAATGACAACACAACAAGCACAAAGTATAATGGCAACAACAAGCAAAACACATATTTCACCAGCTCAATATGTAAAAATTTACAACAAAATTTTCGAAAGGTTTATGGATACGTGGAAAATCTAATTTATGGCCTTTACTCTTTGTGAAATGCCAATATGGCTAAAAAGTTGAAAGAGTCAGCTTTATGCAAGTCAATCGAACGTCACTGAAATGTCACTGACGTTTCGTGATACGCATGAAGTCATTTTATGGCGCCATGCAAAACAGGTTTTGTTGCGAATTAATAAGGCTGAAATCAGGAAGCCCAAACAACTGTCAGTAACATTCTCCCATGCCTAATCTAAACAGGCTCTATCAAATGGTTTGTAGGATAGATGGAATAGCCCACACATTAACCTTTACAAATTTATGTAGCTCTGAAATCTGTGAATGTTCCTGAAAATAAGTTAAGCCGATTAAAGCTACATAAAGATTATTTGACATAGAAGTCCTCCATAATTTAATAAAAAGCTGGTAAAACCAAAGGAGGACTTCCTTTTTGTCAGATGGGTTCTATAGTCGACTAAGTACGACTACCAAGCAAGGTTGAGCACTGGCTTTATACCAGACCCTATATTTCTCTTATCTAACTTCCCCCAAATCTGACTAGCGCTTTGTGAAACATTCACAAGAGTGCACTCTCGAAAACTCTGTTAAAAATAAGGTACCTTACGGGTCGACAGAAAAGAGCGGTGTAGTAATAACCTTCAGACTTGTGGTCGGGAGATGAGGACTTCGAGTTTCGGACGGATCATCGGCTACCATGACGGGTTTTTCAGGTTTCCTTCGGTCCCTCCAGGCAGATAGTGTGATACAATTTCGATTTACACATAATTCAACTTACCATTCTGAATTAAAGTTAGCATCGTAAGACAAACCACAAACACATACACACTAAACGCGCGCAAGCACCTACGCATAAGACTGAAGGATTTGTATTGTTGTAAAATGGAACTTCACACCACCTGTGGTGGAATTCTCGAACATCAACATTCAGATAAGTGCGTACAAAGTTTAGGCCCTAACACTACGTCACATACAGGCAGATAGACAACCATACATGAAATCTACATAAGGTGTTCTCTTTTCTTTCCTAATGAATGTCTAGAAATTATTCAATTTAATGCCTAATTTTGTGTGCAATTTCCAATAATGTATATCGAGGTATATGTGCAGGTTCGTATGTTGAAATCTAGTGTGGATATATTTCGTGACTTTACATATAAAACAGTATTGTATAAAGTTTGCAGGTATGGCAGTTTCAACTGCCTGGCTGCAGTGGGTAATTTGCAGTCATCATGCAACCAAGAAACAAAAGCACCTGTCGCACTGACAAATTATCATCCGTTCACATTACATTACAATTACGCTAAAATTGCACACTTTTCTAAGCACATAGGCCTGTATTATGACACAAGACTTAGATTCCTAAGACAGTGTGACGATACATATCACACACCCACAGCAGCCATATTAACATTAAAAATGTAATAAATTGAGTACTAAATGTTAGAGTCTCCAGTGGCATACTGTTCTTATAAAATTTCATGAAATCCCCCCCTTGATATAAAGTTATTAAGACGAACAGACACAAGAAAATGATAACACATCCTTCCTTATAAAATAAGCAAAGCGCGCTACAAATGTAGTATCGTAAAACCCAAACTCTCTCGCTCCCACAGCTGATGTTTCATAAACTATGCCTTGGTTAATAATACAAAACTCAGGAATTTTTCAGCAGCTGCAGAGCCGTGCACAGCCCCTACTGCTCCGACGCACTCTCTTAAATCATCTCCCCGCAAGTTCTACACCTGCAGACCCCAATAAAACATGTCTCTATTCCGTTCCACCAGTCGACCTTCTGAGCTTCTTTTCTCTTCGTTACGACAAAAAGTAACGACATAGACAGATATGGCACTTTATTAGAAAGATGTCATCCGCCAGTGGCAATTTTTCCACGAAAGAAATGAAGTTACTGAGCTTATTCGAAACCGTAATAAAATGTGACGTTTATTGAAGAGGTGAGTAGGGAAGAAGAATACATTAAAAGTAACACAATACTGGGGACTGAAACCTCGATGGCATAGCTTCGAGTTATATGCAAACTGAATTTGACCTGCAACAGCACAAGGATATAATTCAGTCAGTACAAGGTAGGAAATGCATTACATTTCTAAAAAGTAAGGCACAGAACTACCAACCAACCATTCTGACTTTCCGTTAGCTACAAGAAACATCAGCAGTAATGGAGGTAAATAAAACCCTGGTACTTAAAAACTGCCTTAATTCTTTTACAAATATTTATTCAGCACGACACCACACTGTAGAAGAAAAAAATATATATTGAGGGAATTATTTTACATGTCCTAACTCCTTGAAAATTTGAAACTTCGAAGCTGGTGTCACATCTAAGAACTCTAAGTGGTACAGTCATTATTATTATTATTATTAAACTGAATTCCATTTATTGGCCTGCTTAATAAGTCGTATTATTATAGAACCGAGCTTCTAAGTTGCGCAAATTTTGTAGCATAGAGTGGCAGGAACTTAGCGAATAGTGGCATAGAGTGGCAGGAACTTAGCGAATGGTGGGAAGGAAAGGATGTGTAAGACGACGACCGTGGTGACATAATTAAATGTAGGTCCTCAATCTACCATTGCATTGAATGCGGAATACCACGAGATACCGTAATCGTGACATCTTCATACCCATACCCGAAAATAGGACCTTCCAATTGCGAAGAATTAGTGACAGCCACTTAGAAGCGAAGGTGGGTAAATAAATTTTACATTCATTGTTCCGTGCATCATTGTAATTGATGAGCTTACCGAAAGCTCGAAACATGTAGAGAATGAATGACGACTACACATGAAAATAAAGGATAGTCCACAAGTGACATCGTGTTGGTTATTTTTTAAAACAAGTGGGTAAAAAGTAAGTTAAACTTATGTACTAAAATACTCGATGATATAAAGTTGGGTCAGGCAACTAATAAAATGGACACTTAATTATGTATAATTACGCAATAAATTCCACATAATATATATATTTACTTTAAGAATTAAAGGTAGTATCAGAACAGTTTTGCAATTTATAGAATTAGACACAGCGTTTGGGTGCAAGAAAGCCTATGCAAAATAATACCTTTAATAACAATAAGAACGATTATAATAGAAAATGACGTAATTTGAAAGGTAAACACAGTCTGTGAAGCCCAGCTTGGCCTCTTCTTTCCTCACACTAAAAGAGGAATCTAAAACACAGTCTGTGAAGCCCAGCTTGGCCTCTTCTTTCCTCACACTAAAAGAGGAATCTAAAACACAGTCTGTGAAGCCCAGCTTGGCCTCTTCTTTCCTCACATTAAAAGAGGAATCTAAAATTAAAAGCACATATAAAACACATGCAGGCCTACTGCGCAAAACTACTTGTTATAATTACTGCATTTGTAAGAGTATTTTGTTACACACGCCTGCATATTCCTTTGTCAAAGACATAGCAAAATTATTACCATATTTATAGCGTAAAATCTTCCTACCATATTGCGTGTATAGAGCACAACAGAAACTGTATAGCAGGAAACACATTCTGCACTTCTGTTTCCTGTAATAAGATATTATGCCAACGGCTCACTGGGCGACAGAAGTCCACTAAAGTGAACCTACTTACATCCGTCGAACGTGCTCTACTTACGGTTCATAATTAATACGTTTGATCCTTGCAGTTTCTAATTGCTGCCCACTTTCAATCTCACAAAGTTCGTTAAGAGACTCCGCGCAATTCATATACTCATTAACAATAAAAACTTACAGTTTTGATTGTAGTCATGTTTATAACACAAAGCCTGGCCTTTTCTCAATATTTTTTTTTTTCTGACTTGCGTTCACGTATGACATATTTTGACATAAGACCCTACATTAAACTGACCTATAACATACTTCCACACACACACACACACGCATATATGTGTGTGTGTGTGTGTGTGTGTGTGTGTGGGTAGCTCAGTCGGTACAGCGACTGACTACGGGCTGGACGGTCCGGGATCGAATCCCGGTGGGGACGAGATTTTCCGCCCTTCCAGACCGGCCTTGGGGCCCACCTAGCCTCCTGTAAAATGGGTACCGGGTCTTTCCCGGGGGTAGAGGCAGCCGCGGCGTGGGGCTAACCCCCACCCCATCTAGTGCCAAGGTCCTAGAAAGCGTAGAGCTCTACTCACCCTAAGGGCCTTCATGGCCTGTAAAAAGGGCGAAACCTATATATAATGTATAGGAGGGTATCAATTAATAAATAAAACACCTTGCAAAATCCCGCAAATGGCTGTAATCTGGCATCAGCAGATACCATAATTTTGTAGAGCAGAAACAAAATCTCAGTGACCACAAATTTAAAGATTTTGGCAGGTTGGAACATTTCCTATACTCCGGCTGATAACACAGGAACCGGACTTCTGTCAACAGAGAATGGAACGGTTCGCTCACGGTACGATAAGGCGGAGACTGTATGGAAATTTAGGGGGAAAAGTGAAGAGTTAAGTAGGTATTTTTATTACAGTTGAAAATAAAGAATACAAATATATTCAGCATTTTCTGAAGGACCCTCATACACGGAACAATCTTTCTGCCGCCACCACCACCACCACCTCAACTAAGTACATTTGGACTTGAAAGCACGCCGGTCAAAAAATAAAGCACAACCCTGCAATAAGGAGTTTCGCCTGTATCCAGCATACGGAATCAATTTGCCTTTCAAAATAAGACCGAACAAGTATTTTGTATATCGACGCTTGTTTGGGGTGGGTACACATTTACATACACGATCTTTCGCCATCTGGCCACATTTGTTTCTTGTGTTAGCTTGTTACTGTGATAACCGCTAAGGTCTCTGTGGCGCACTGTCTGCTACGAGTAGGAAAAGACACGGTGTAGTCCGGCAGGAGTATTGGCCTGGTGACGTTACACGAGATCCTGCTGCTTGCATAATCACACTAGGTATGGGCTTCATCATCTATCCTGATGAAGGCAACAGGGCCCTCTAAAACGTCGATACCCTTCTACGCGGCCTCTTTTTCCAGACGGCAGCAACATTTAGTCTGCGTCGCCATATCCCCTAACATAATGCAGATATGGCCTGCGTTTTTATGTTTTGTTTTCTCTATTAATTACAAGGCCTACATCAGTCCTGTAACCTCCTGTATATCAAACTTGAATACTATGAGACCACTAAAACGGTTTATTTGTCAAATACATTATAAGTTTAGATATGTGATATTATCGTAATACACAGCTTTGTTACAAACGAACTAAACCATAAACAATACAGGCAATGCACGAATAGCGTAATATTGGGGCGCGTTCTTGCAACTATCATTATAAAAGTTTAATCATTACATGTTCTGAGTGTGTGTTTGTAGCCTCAGGTATTAGCATGCACGCATGCAATGTCATCTGTGGCTTGTCCGACATCTACAATACTTTTTCACGTTCCCTCCTAAAAGGCACGATTTTCGAGAAGAAAAGTTTAGTGTACATAAAATGTATTTGGATTTTCTCTACATTTTTATATGAGCCAGTTCTCGAGCGAGATATGAACAAAAATGTATACTGGTCACCATGTAAAGTACTCGTTATTCTTGTCAGATTTTGGCTAAACTTGAATTTTCTCGACAGATTTTCGAAAAAAAAATACACAAACATCAAAATTCCACGAAAATCCGTCCAGTTCGAGCCGAGTTGTTCCATGCGGACAGACGGACAGACAGACAAGACGAAGCTAATGGTCGCTTTTCGCAATTTTGCGAACGCGCCTAAAAGACTGAAGTCCATACACAGAAGACGTCGCGTACCTGCTGTTTTGAATGCTGCATTTTTCCGCATAATATCACCCCACTTCATTTTTTAATCACATAATTACTAACACAAATATTTCAGAAATGCCTCAAGCGACGTTAACTTATACGGAATTGGGTTCTGAGAAGTGTAATATTTCAACCTACCTTCGGGGCAAAGTTACTGAAGCGGCATAACCTTAAATTATCCATAGCTTTGAAACAAATTACGTGTTAAGTTATAAACTACTTCTGAATTTAACATTTTATTAGCACTAAATCTGCATTAAATAACCGGTTGTCAAAAGCATGTTGAAAATTGAGGTAAAATATGACGAGAATATTCATTACCCGCCCTAAATCCGTGGTAACTAGTGCCACCTGCTTTAACATTCAAATAATCTGCATTTGCAACGGAATATATATGTATATACAGGATGTTTCTAATTAAAGGCGCCATTTTAGGGAATGTTGTATGCACACATAGAAAGGAAAAAGTCCACATACAGCCGGTACTGTTATGGAAGAGGGATAAAAATTAAGTACAGGATTGAAGCTATCCAGATAAAAATGTTTCTTTTTGCAAAACGCCGATTTTGGCGTTACTGGTAATTTATCTGACAACAAATGAGACATATGCTCAAACTCTTCTTGTACCTCAACATAACCCGCTGCGCTTTGCAGTAAAGACTGTCGCACGCCTTTAAGAAATCCAGACTTGTTACGTATTAGCTCGCATCCGCCTTGAGCACTCTCCTGTACTTCCGTTACACCATCAATAACCGTATCAAAACAATGCTTTCAAGACTGATCCTTGAATAAAAATAAATAGACCGTTTTAAATAAAGGAATATGAAGGAAGACGTTCTTTCATATTGTAAAGTTTTTATCCTTGATACCAGTGCGCAGGAAGTGAAGGGACTCGTGAATCATCTCAGCCTCCAGGTATCAGAATTTCACTCGCAGAAGCTCTAAAGTGGCAGGTATCGCAACATAAAACAACAATATTGGCATCTACGTTGAAAAATCTAGCTTGTGGTGGGATATCGTAACTTCACTCACATCCTCAAGGACCGCCTGCCTTGCTGAAACGGCATCTTGATTTGACATCTGGAACTATTGGTTTCAGCCAACTATTGATTTCAAGCTACAGATTTCACACACGGCGTTGTTTGCAGAAGAATTAGACACTTTATGTTTTGAGGGGGCCAGCGCTGGCAAAAGAGTGGCGAAATATGTCATCTCTTTTCCCACAGTGATGGATTTCCTCTTTATTGTAAGTGTTGGCGAGAACACCAGAGCATAGCCAAATAATGACAGCAGTTTGTGAGAACACCGGAACACAACCAAAAAAAAGTAGTGTGTAAGAATACCAGAAACAGCCACAAAACACTAATGTACCCTTTGCAGAAGCTTTTAGGACCCACGCCAGGGAGGAACCGGTTTTGTAGAGCAATGATTTTCTGAACAATACAGATGTGAAGATGACATAATATAATGTTTTGATTTCTTCGCTTGTGTTTCTCCTCCCTCTCCCATTTCTTATCATCGTTGCTTCCTCCTCCTCTCCTCTTTCTCCATTTCCTCCTTCACCTCAAATCATTTCTTCTATATATATTTTTCCTTCTCCTTTTCTATCTTTTTATTTTATTCATTTGCCGCCACCCCCCCCCCCCCCTTTCTTTTATTTTTCTTCCTCCTTTTTTTTGCCCTCGGCCTTCACTTTC
>Ga0131853_10026904_pt1 | contig 10339 bp, 9 predicted proteins | sample TergutLab28metaG_FD_92764 | JGI IMG/M metagenome (GOLD analysis project Ga0131853, IMG submission 92764) | Labiotermes labralis P1 segment gut microbial communities from Petit-Saut dam, French Guiana - Lab288 P1 (version 2) (version 2) | ecosystem: Host-associated > Arthropoda: Insects >... | reverse complement strand
CACACACACATACATACATACATACATTCCATGGATCCATTAGTGTGTCACAAAGACAAAAGGATGTGCAACATACCATAAATACACAAATATACACAATTCTTAAAAGTGTAAAATACTACAAACAATTTATAAAGCAGTATTATTGATCATCTTTACACATAAAATATTTATCTACAGAGTAAAAGGAGTGTGTATTTAAGTATTTTCATACTGCTACTTTAAATTTTGCCTTTTCATTCTTAAGGATGGTCAGAATACTCGGTCAAATGTTAAAATTTTGATACCAGCAAAGAATGCACTTTTTAAAAAAAAAAAAAAAATAAGTAAATAAGCAATAATATCAAATGCATTTCTAAAACATTTCATGATACATACAATAAACACAATGACTGTGCAGTAATTATTTCCCATAGATCAAAAATTGTGAAATCTGTATGCTCATTCCACCCACTATCATAACAACTAGGGACTGGAGTTCCAGAATGATTACAATTTCTTTCATTACATACACATTTACTAAACTGAAATGAACTAAAAACATAAAAATAATGTTGTTTTTATTTGTCTTCATACAGTAAAGTTCACACTATAACCTGCCATGAAGGCCCGAAGGGACAGTAGAGGTATAACTCACTCTTTCTTTCACCTCTGTGCTAGAAGGGGGTGGGAGGATAACACCATGCCCCAGATGCTTTAACCCTGGGAAAGAGACCTGGTACCCATCGTACAGGAGGCTTGATAGGCCCCAGGGCTAGTCTGAATGGGTGGAGAAAATCTCGCCTCTACCAGAATTCGACCACTTGGCCTTCCAGCCCACGGACAGTCACTATACCGACTGCACTATCCAGGCCCATTAGTGTCATATGGTGCCTGAAAAAATTTTCCTATTTACCGGAATTCGCTAAAACAGGAACACTAAACTGGGGATTCATAGTGTACCATGTCAAAAATCCACCAAAGCTGAGGTACATCAATTGTGTCCAGTATGGGTCACCATTAGAAGTTCTGTGATTTGAGGATCTCATAGCAATGCTGATAAATATACAAGTCTACTGGGTTATGATGTCATGTCCACAGTTATCAACATTGTAGACAAGCTTGCAGTTTTCATCTTCATAATAGTCCATGGTGTCATGTCACAGGAAAATTGTATTGTCATCAACGAATTTCATGAATTAATAAGAAAATCTGTTCACTGTAGGTGCAACTTAAAAAAAATATCTATATATACACACACACAAACACACATACAATTCTATGGGTTTCTGATGATGGAGTAAAACAGCTGACTTCTTTGCCTTTACAGACTTTTCCATCGTATGTATTAAAACTTAACACACTACTACATTTCGGGGACTAATTTGATACTAAACCATTTTCAATTACAATTATAATTATTATTTAGTATCATTTGTTTCAGAAGAAGCAAGTCTAAAGACAGGGACTGATCCTGTCCCCAAAACATACTACAGTGCTAAATTTTAACACATACAAAAGATAAAATACCATAAAGCAAATAAATTCAAAACCAAAATATGTTTGTGCATCCCTGGCATGAACAAAACTTACTGTGAGCTCATTGATTGCAACAGCAGCTACTGGGGCTGCATGTCCTTGAAACTGTCGCACAAAAATGCGTCGAGAGAGATCCCAGATGATGGCTGTTGCATCACGAGATCCTGACACTATCACATTATAAGCAGGGCTCACTGCAAGGCAAGTCACTGCATCTGTGTGGCCATATAGGCTTTGTTTGATGCTTAATTGCTTGCGAGCATATTCCCATACAGTCACAACCTGCAGGAATATAAAACACAATAATACACACATCACATTTTTATTTCTTCTGCTACAACTATTCTGTTCATAATCTTCTACACTCCCCACTCCCATTACAAATCTAACATTAAAATATTGTAACTGTTGGGTTAGGTTCCACATTCTTGACATAAGGTTATACATTGGTCGTCGCGCAGATTTATGATTCCTCCAGGGCTTCACTATAACTGGGCGGGAATTGGTCGTGTTGAAGGCTAGTTTGACTTTCTAACAGCAGGGTCGTAAATAACACTCAGGGTTTTCTGGAGTGAAGGAAGCGTGTCCAACTGACATTTTGTAAGGAACCTTTTGTAGTCTTACGACAGGATGGATGACAAGACACTTCACTTTTGTTCTGTTTTAGTATGGTCCGAACACAACTGACTGCTAGAAGACTTATTTTTATCATCTTTTCAAGCGTAGGTGTAAGAAAATCACTAGAGAAGGTTAAGTCAGTGAGGGACAAGAATTCAACGCTAGCAGTAGCACCCAAGGGAGGTAAATGTTGTGTGATTGTCTTGTAACTAAAAACAACCACCATGGTTACTTCAGATTGCTGGCTGCTAAAAGTTGGTGTTAAATTTGAAATAAGTGGTAAATAAAATAAATGATCTACTATCAGTTGCTAGTGCTGACACTGTGAAGTCTGTCTGATACAGCCTACACGTAAATATTCCCTGAGATAGAACATACAAACCGGCGCGAGCTAGTTAGGTTTTTGTATGGGTAGGAAAGGATGGTTGCAATATCCTTATAGAATGATAATTTACTTCTTATTTTATAAGTATGTCACACTCCATCCCTCAACCTAAGAGAAAAACAAAGAGTGATAATGTTTGAAGAAAAAAGTTGTGTGAAGATATCCACACATCAAGGAGACAAAGCAACAGTCAAATGGAAAAAATTACATAATGAGGCACTTTATAATTTGTACTTGTCAGATAACATTACTGAGACTGAATCAAGAATTATGAAATGGGCAGGCCACATAACACACAGAGGGATACAAGAAATGTGTAAAAAGTTTTGTCCAAAAACCTTGTGGGTAAAGGCCATTTTGATAGACCTAAGTACAGATAGGAGAAAATACTAAATGGGATTTAGAGAAACAGGTAGTGGAGGTGTGGATTGGATCCAGCTGCCTCAGAACCGGATTTGTTTGCAGACATTTGTTGATACAGTAATGACCCCCTATGTTCCTCCAAATTAGTACAATTCCTGAGCAGCTGAGCAACTGTCAACTCTACACTCCAGAGAGCATGGTCTGTTGTTAGTAACGGCAATAATGTGCAGGTGAAAAAGATACCCTCTTCACACTGGGAAGTCAGTACCCCACACCTGTACATCACTGGCAGGTGTACTTTTCATACAACAGAAGGTGAACATGCCCAGTGTAAGACACAAAGTGTCACAGAACAGGCCTCTAGAAACATAAAACTGAAATATGAATTGTGTCCCAATGTATAAGAATATGGAAGCAATATGGAAGAAATAAAGAGGAAGAGAGCTAGGATCATTAACACATATGGAATATGGGAAAGGGAAATGTGTGAAAACGGAAAAGTCTCATGAAGAGGTATGAAAATTGGATGTGGGGGATGACAAACTTCATGCAAGAGCTGAGCCATATAACATCGATATCGAGCCTTACCGAGCTTGTCCCAGCTGTCACAATGAGTTTTGATGAAGGACACACACATGCTACAATTTCACCATTACTCTGCATCATGGCCTCGCAGACAAATACGGCTTTATCACTGTCATAGTTGCCAACTCGCAGACTGTGGTCAGCAAATCCCCATGCCACATACTTATTGTATGATGAAGGAACCAGGACTTTGTTCTGCTCCACAGCAAGTACATTCTTGTCTGAGTGCAGAATTTGACCGACCGGTCCCTTCAACTCTGCAAGTGAAAGAATCCAAACAATGTTGGAACAGCAGCACAGCTATGTAAACCTAAAGGAAAGAGGTAACATAACAGATCTATACACAGAAAGGATTATGTGAAAACTGATTTCAAAAGAAAGAGACTGAACAGGTTTGGTATGAATTCAACTAGTTGAAGATAGGGACCTGCAGCACAATCTTATAAACATGAAAATGAAACTTCACTCTCTGTACAATGCAGGAAATTTGACTAGCTGATAAACTCTATTAGGTTCTTAAGAAAGATTGTTTCATGGAGTAGTCATCATAACAAAGAGAGTATGCACATTTCTGACCTAGGAGTGTTATACTTTGAATTCGGGCTCATATGTAAGCCCCATATTAAATCAAATATTAGAGAGATCACAGAAGTATGGATATGCGTCACTTAATGACAGGGATAAGTTCTGAGAAATGCGTTGTTATGTGATTTCACCATTATGCGAATGTCATAGCGTGAATTTACACAAACCTAGATAGTATAGCCTACTACACACCTAGGCTACAAGGTATAGCCTATTGCTCCCAGGCTACAAACCTGTACAGCATGTTACTGTACTGAATACTGTAGGCAACTGTAACACAGTGGTAAATGTTATAATATTATATTATAATATTATAATCTTATGGGACCACCAATGTAAATGCGGACCATCAACTCAAACGTTATGTGGCGCATACCTATATAAGATAAATATTTATGATCACATTCTTTTACATTTCATACAATACACTTATCATTAGGGACTGCGGTGGCACAGTGGTTAAGGTGGCGTGCTACAAATCAGAAGGTCACTGGTTCGATTCCAGATGGTGTCATTGGAATTTTTCATTGACATAATCCTTCTGATCACACTATGGCCCCGGGGTCAACTCAGCCTCTAACAGAAATGAGTACCAGGAGCATTTCCTTGGGGTAAAGGCGGCTGGTGCATAAGGCTGACAACCTTACCACCACCCTGTGCCTCTGTCTGTAATCTTGGAACCTTAACTTCCTGGAATCCTCTGGGCCACTCCAGGCCTGTAACGGGACTGCTTTACCCTTTACACTTATCATTCAAGAGGACACATAAAGCAGGCTAACTGAGCTGTAGTAAGACTTTGATTCAGGAGACATCCTATACTGCATCTCGGGAGGACAAGAGGCAATTCTGTCAGTTTGATTTTATGGCATGTGTTGCAAAATTGTGAAAAGCAACTATCAGCTTCAACATGTCTGTCTATCCATCCATCCATCCATCTGTCCATCAGTCTGCATGGAACAACTCAGCTTCCACTGGACAGATTTTCAAGAAATTTAATATTTGACGATTTTTCGAATATCTGTTGAGAAAATTCAAGTTTTATTAAAATAGAACAAGAATCACATGCAATTTACATAAAAGCCTGTGTAAATTTACAATATTTTCTTGCTGAATTCCTCTTAGAATGAGAAATGTTTCAGACAAAATTTGTAGTGAAAATCAATTCCAAAATTGTGGTGTTTAAAACATAATATGGAAAACTATGGTAGAGCCAGACAGGCCACAGATAACAATATAAAACAGTACAGAAAGGGTTTGATTTGCATTCCAGACAATTAAGGCAAGAATACAGACAGATGCTCATAATACTGAATACTTTTGTCACAGGCACATTTGTGTGCTGAACCAATCATTAGGTGCCTTTGCATAATCGCAAAAAAGTGTCTGCTAGCTTCATCATGTCCATCTGTCTGCGTGAATCAGCGTGGCTCCTGCTGGAAAAATTTCTATGAAATCTGGTATTGGTCACTATTACAAAAATCTGCTGAGAAATCCAAACTTGGTTAAAATCAGAAAAAAATATTGAGAGCTTTACATGAAGACCCAATATGTTTCATGTTGTTCGCAGAGACATAGTAGCACAACAATAAATAGAAGGCACTGTTGTTCCATGGCAATGCTTTCAATATATATTACCTCCCTGACAGCAACATATGTACATCCACAATACAATGGGAACACAATGTTGCATTTCCATGATAATGATGGTTATGCAACACGTCACAATGTTATGTTGCACAGACATTGCCTTTCTTGTTCTCTGTGTGTTTCTCTACAGTCCTACACACAGAACTAACAGACTGTGTGTACTTTCTTCCCATTGTATTATTGTTACTCAAACTCACATTCTGTTTAGGGCTAATTAATGTGCAGATTCTCTCTGTAATTCAGAAAACCATACCTTTGATAGGTTGCAATGAAGGTCGAAGGTTGTCAAGATTGTGAAAAAAGAGTCTGTCTCCAGTTGTAAAACTGAGACCTGGAGTGATTGGCCCTGGGTCAATTACAGATGTGCGGTGGCTTATCTTCTTTGCTGGATGAGGTTTCTTAAATAACTGCTTGGGGATTTGTCCAAAGTTGTTGATGAAACCAATGGTAGCATTCTTCTTTAGAGGATCATCAATGCTGATCAAAGAGCAAATTTAAACCTTTGTAATATACTTTACAATATATCAGTAGGATTTATAAATCATAAGTGTTCAGGTTTTTATAGAAATAATTGTTCAGACTGTGGTGCCGAACAGTGCTGCAGCTTGACACCAGCAATTCTGTGGAAAGTGTTGCCTCCATTTTCAGGGTTGCAAGCATTTTTGTCCAAGTAAATGCTGCAAGTAATTAGGGTGAGGATGTTGTTCAAGTATACTGGTGGGCTATATGGAATATGGCCAATCAGAACCACAAAAGGGGAAGGGGGATACAACCCTTCCCCATGGTTCTGCCTGGCAACATCCCTTACAACCAAGTCACATAAATAAAACACATCCTCACCCTGATCACTTCAATCTCTACTTGGATGTAATTCCTTAAATACTGAAGGTGGAGGCAGCATATTCCTCCAGAGCAAGAGTTAACTAACGAGAGATTGTAATCTGAATGTAATCATTACTTTCCTGATTACAAAACTAACTGATATAAAATCAGAAAATCAAGTACCTTGGCAGCACACAGAGTCATTTTAACTCTAGCTGAACTCTAAGATTACCTGTATGCTTTCTTTTGGGTAATTCTGCAGCGTCTGAATTTTATATGCCGACATTTCGGAACATTGTGTCTGTTCCATCTTCATAGACACCTATGAAGATGGAACAGACACAATGTTCTGAAATGTTGGCATACAAAATTCAGATGCTGGGGAATTACCCAGAAGAAAGCATACAAAATTCAGAACACGGCAAAAGTTTGAAATCTAAGTTTACTTGTTCTCTATTCTTTCCTCACAGAAAGAGATAAATATTCAGAGCCACGTGTCACAACAGTTACAAATTACAGTTCATTATATATTTACAACAAAAAGAGGGGAAAATAAAATATTCTGAATTAAACATTTTCTTAATACACATTACCTGTAAATATCCACATTGCCTTCATAAAAGAGATGATGGAAAACATTGATAGCCTCAACAGCTGCTTGGCCGTACTGTTTGTAACCAAAGATGAGATCTATCCATTCATGCAGATGCTGCGACACATAGTCACATTCCAAAGCCAGCCGATGCATACGGATGAACTCACGAGGATCTTCTTTAGCCCAGGGTGGCAGCACTACATCACCAAGTTGAACACCATTCTGTTTACAGCCTGCAACAATAAAAATACTTTCCACATTTAGTAATCCATTATACTGGTTACATTACAGAAGCTGAGTATGCCCTGTGTGGTAAACATGGGATAAGCAAAAATGTTTCTCAAGATTTTATTTTCTCAGCACGTAGAATACAAATACATATATTTTAAATATTCTGTATGTTGTCTTTCTCACAATTTATTTTTGCCAGCTGTTGATATACAGTTACGAAACATGCCAAACTAACCAACCCCCCCTACATCTGAAACCAAACTCCATTTCATGCAATTTAAGCAATGTCTTTATAAAAAAAATTCTTACAAGAAAAGGCATGGATGAAAGATAATACTCGTCTTTCTGAAACATACCAAGATCAAAATTGTTGGAATTGCATAGGAATTCTGGAAGATAGAAGAACTCTGGAATTAGTTCTTTAACATCAGCCATGTTATGTTTGGAGGCTGACAGCCATGCTTCTCGTATAGAGTTAAACATTCGGTCAGCAAGGTCAAAGTGACCTCCTTGAAGACGCAGGAAATGTTGCGTAAATGGTTCCATGCGGACCAAATATGAGCACACAATCATGGCAGATGAGTAATGTGTGCCATAGTGGTACGGTGGAGTTTCACCGTGAGGGTCATCCCATTCTTTGTACCTGTAACAAATGAAACATTCATAAAAGTGACCACTAAAATTATTATAATCAGTAAGAAGTATCTGGTACATAAATAACATTAGATTGGTCAACCAACTAACCTTCGTAACTGAGCAATCTTCTACCATAAAAAGAGTAATGAACACATTAATCACTCAATACAATCATATTGTGTCATACACATGACACAGTGACATAAGAAGTAATGGAAACATGGAGATTTAAGAACACAGACTGGGAAAACAAGATCCAATGGAGATAAAGAAGCAATAAATAGCATCAGCTGCAACTGGATTCACACATTCACATGAATATTTGTGCACATACACACACACACACACACTTCCCTGCTTATACAAAATACCTTTTCTTGAACTGCTCAAGCCTTTCTGGACTCTGGGCACCCATGGGACGAGAGAAATCCCTGAATGTAGCAGGGTGCGAAAGGTCCAGTTCTTCTGATTCATAATCAGCTAATATCCATGGGAAAACTGGGTACTGCATCAGATCATTGTATGAGCGGCCTGCCAAGGTGTTGAGGTGCATCAGGTACTGGAAATTGGAGATCTCACCACGAACCCAGCGCTGCGTCACTGATGTTTCGCCTACTCAGACACAAGAAGCTTCTATGCGTACACTGTCCAAACCTTCACTTTTGAAAGAAATTACATTAAAAACAACCAGGAATTTAAAGACTAAAGTGTACAAACCTACAGTTTTACATGCTGTATACAGTAAGTAAAACTTGGTCTCTCACCTTAAATATAAAATAAAATGTAGACCAAAGGAAGAAGAAATATGAGAACAGTATAATAAGGAGCTCCAGGATTTGTATTCTTCACCTATCACTATTAATTATGTGATCAAACCACAAATGGCAACAAAATATTATGGTGCATACTGAAGAAACAAAGTGTGAAACTGGATTCATGTGGTTCAGGACAGGATACACGAGGAGCTGCGAGTTCTTAAGCCTTGCAGTTGTACAAAAACAGCATGTATCAGCTTCTAAACAGATACTGCTGCAATAACACAATAATGGTGGAAACACGATTGCTCAAAGAAGTTAGTACACTTTTAATTTAATAATTTTCCAACAAGATGTGACTTATTCAGTTTATTACATTTCCGTAGGCAGCTCTACATGTTTCGGGTGTAGACACCCATCATCAGGAGCTCGTACAACTGTAATTACAGCTTCTGGTATTGATTAACTGTAATGAGTAAAATACACTGCTATTAATACTAATGTATAATTTAAAATTCTAGATTGGTCATATTGAATGTTACTAGCCTTGACGAATATGATATATAAAATTTGATGGATGGTTAAAAGCAGTATTTTTAAATTAGGTACATAATTTCTTCCATGCACTTATTTTTTTATACCAATATTTTATATACATATTCATCAAGGCTAGTAACATTCAATATGACTAATCTAGAATTTTAAATTATACATTAGTATTAATAGCTGCGTATTTTACTCATTACAGTTAATCAATACTATAAGCTGTATTTACAGTTGTAAGAGCTCCTGATGATGGGTGTCAATACCCAAAACATGTAGAGCTGCCTACAGAAATGTAATAAACTGAACAAGTTGCATCTTGTTGAAAAATTATTAAATTCGATTCATGATGCACGAACCCATGTATTAAAAAAAAAAGTCAGTAGACCTTGCATGTTACAATCAAATTTTATCAGAGTTGGGAAAAAGTCTCATTAGAGACCAATATGTGCGTAATTTGAAGAAAAAATATATATATCACATTAACATCTGCAAATTTTGTTCAAAACATTTTTAAATTTAGTACACATATTTAACAAAATACAATATTAAAAAAAAAAGTGTGCAGCAGTAACATACAGATTCAGAATTCCCTTCAAGCTGTTCACATAAGCTTAACAACAGCTTATGATCAAAAACATGAGAGACTGCCTAATCAAAAGCTCTAGAAACTGTAGCTAGAGAACAGAACTGTCAATTTTTTTTTATGAAATTTCAAACAGCTTTCTTCATGTTGTTTGGGAAATAGAAAAGTTTCAACAAAAGTGGCTACAACACTTAAAGAAAATGGACACAAACAGGATACCCATGCAGGCATTGCAGTATAAACCTAAAGGGAGGAGAAATATAGGATGCCCAAGGAAATTATGGAGGGGCCAATTTCACCTTGAGGGTTAAGGAACAGGCACTATGCCTAACCCTTCACAACTCAAAATTATTATTATTATTATTATGTCTCCTGTCACAGGCATTTCTTCCTGGTACTTCTCTTGAACCAGCGGTGATCCCCACCACTCAGGCTTCAAGCTTCACATTGCAGTACTTTCCGTATTATGT
>Ga0131853_10026903_pt1 | contig 10339 bp, 6 predicted proteins | sample TergutLab28metaG_FD_92764 | JGI IMG/M metagenome (GOLD analysis project Ga0131853, IMG submission 92764) | Labiotermes labralis P1 segment gut microbial communities from Petit-Saut dam, French Guiana - Lab288 P1 (version 2) (version 2) | ecosystem: Host-associated > Arthropoda: Insects >... | reverse complement strand
CTTTGCGGCGGCGGTTGACGCCCCAGAGGCGGTCGTCGCCGACGGAGTAGCAGCCGTGGAAGTAGGTCACGCCGTGGGTGCGACGGCAGGTCGCCGGCAGCCGGTCGGGCTTGCCCTGATTCGCCCAGCAGGAACCGCCGGTCGGCCGGATCCCGAGCGGGCCGAACTCGTCGAACGCGAAGACCCGGTCCGGGAAGTACTCCAGGACGTGCTCGATGCGGTCGAGCTTGGCGTCACGGTCGGGGTCGGGCGACTCCTCGGCGGGCGGGAGCACCGCTGCGTCATACCGGGAGAGTTCGACAGAGTCCTGGGCGCGAAAGGGGAACCGCGAGCCCCGTCATACCAAGGCCAAACCGACGCGAAACCCCCCGTCAGGATCATGGTCGTCTCAGGCCGCCCCGCGGAGGAGTCCGTATCCATGGCACAGCCGGAACAACTGGCCGCCGAGGCCGGCGGCGGACGGGCGCGTCCCGCCGTCACCCTGTCGCAGGTGACCAAGCGATACGGCAGGGGCCGCGCCGTGGTGGACGCGCTGCGGGGCGTCAGCCTGGAGTTGCCGCGCGGCACCTTCACCGCGGTGATGGGCCCCTCCGGCTCCGGCAAGAGCACCTTTCTGCGCTGCGCGGCGGGACTCGAGACGCCGACGACGGGGCAGGTGCTGCTGGGGGACACCGACCTCGGCGGCCTGAAGGAGCGGCAACTGACGGTGGTGCGGCGGGACCGTATCGGTTTCGTGTTCCAGGCCTTCAATCTCGTCAGCTCACTGACTGCACGTCAGAACATCGTGCTGCCACTGCGGTTGGGTCGCCGACGGGCGGATCCCGCATGGCTGGCCGAGGTGGTCCGCCGTACCGGGCTGGAGAAGCGGCTGGGCCATCGTCCCGCAGAGCTGTCCGGCGGACAGCAGCAGCGGGTCGCCGTGGCCCGGGCGCTGGTGACCCGGCCGGAGGTGATGTTCGCGGACGAGCCGACCGGGGCGCTGGACCTGACCACGGCCCGCGAGGTGCTGAACCTGCTGCGCGAGGTGGTCGACGGGGTGGGCCAGACCCTGGTGATGGTCACCCACGACCCCCTCGCGGCCTCCTTCGCGGACATGGTGCTGTTCCTCGCCGACGGGAGAATCGTGGACGAGCTGCGCGGTCCGGGCATCGATCCGGAACATGTCGCCGACCGGCTGACCCGGCTGGAGTCCTGACATGCTGCGCCTTGCGCTGAGCTCGGTGCGCACCCACCGCTTCGGTCTGCTCGGGTCGCTCGCCGCCGTACTGCTGGCGACGGCGCTGATCACCTCCTGTGCGGCGTTGATGGAGTCGGGCTTCCGGGCGGTCCCTGAGGTGGACCGCTTCGGCGCGGTGCCGGTCGTGGTGGGCGCCGACGACGAACTGGAACTGACCACCGTCGAGGACGGGGAGGCGGTGGTGGCCGAGAAGGTGCGCCTTGACGCACCCCGGCCGCTTCCCGCCGGAACGGACCACAGGCTCACGGCGGTCGAGGGTGTCGCCGGCGTCGTACCGGACACCCCGTTTCGGGCGCAGGCCGTCGCGGACGGCGGCGCGCTGCTGCATGCGGCGAACGGCGGACCGTCGTACGGCCACGGCTGGCCGGCCGCCGCCCTCACCCCGTACAAGCTGCGCGACGGTGAGCCCCCGCGTGGCGCGCGGGAGGTGGTGGTCGACGCGGCCGCGGCGGACAGCGGCGGGGTGTCCGTGGGCGACCGAGTGACGGTGGTGACCGGCCGGGGCGCGGGCGACTACACCGTCAGCGGTATCGCGTCCCCGCGCGGCCGGGACGGACTTCCGGCGCAGACCGCGGTGTTCTTCTCGGCGGGCGAGGCCGGCCGGCTGGCCGGGGACGGCCCCCGGTACCTCGGTGTCCGGCCCTCGCCCGGGGTGGCGCCGGGGGCGCTCGCCGAGCGGGTGCGCAAGGAACTCGCCGGGACCGGCCTGAAGGTGTTCACCGGGGCGGGCAAGTCGCGGGAGGGCTCGCCGGAGACCGCCGACCGGCTGCTGGTGACCACGCTGATGTTCGGGTCCGTGGGCGGGATCGCAGGTTTTGTCGCCGTCTTCGTGATCGCCGGGGCGTTCGGCCTGGCGGTGCTCCAGCGCACCCGTGAGATCGCCATGCTGCGCGCCGTGGGCGCCTCCGCCCGGCAGGTCCGGCGGATGGTCAATGCCGAGGCGCTGCTGATCGGCCTGGTCGGAGTGATCCCCGGCTGCCTGCTGGCCGTCCCGCTGGCCCGGGCGCTCACCGACGCCATGGCGGCGCAGGACATCGCCCCGCCCGAGTTCCGCGCCGAGTTCACCTGGCTGAGCTTTGTCATCGGCGCCGGTTCGGGACTGGGGCTCGCGCTGCTGTCCGCGTGGACAGTGACCCGGCGCATCTCCCGTATCGGCCCCGCCGAGGTGCTGGCCGAGGCCGACCGGCCGACGACCCGGCTGCCCCGCTCCCGGCTGGTGATCGGCCTGCTGCTGGCGCTCGGGGCACCGGCGGTGGCAGGCTACGGGGTGTGGATCGGCGCCGACATGGGCGCGGCGCTGCAGTCCCTGGTCGTGATGATGCTGATGGCCGCCGCCGCGCTGCTCGCGCCACCGCTCGCCGGGCCGCTGACCCGGGCCGTGGGAGCGCTGATCGCACGGCTACCCGGCACCGCGGGACAACTCGCCGACGCCAACTCCCGGGCCGATGTGCGCCGGGTGGCCGCCGCGTCCTCGGCGGTGATGCTGAGCGTGGCCATGGCCTGTATGACCATTCTGATCACCGGAGTGCTGCAGAACGGCACCGTCGACCAGGCCCGCGAGCGGCTGCTGGCCGATCAGGTGGTCGTCGCCGCCGACGGCGGCGGACTGCCCGCCTCGGTGGTGGACGAGGTGCGGCAGGCGGCCGGCGCGGGCGCCGTGGTCTCCGCCACCCGGCAGGCCACCTTCATCACCCCGCACATGGGCGGCACCGAGGCACTGCCCGCGCAGGGCGTCGATCCGGCCACCGTGGGGCGGGTGCTCGACCTGGGCGTGGCCGAGGGGGACATCGCGGACCTCGGCCGGCCGGGCGCGGTCGCCGTGAGTGCCACCCTGGCCAGGCAGCGGGGATACAAGGTCGGTGACACGCTCATCGGCTGGTACGCCGACGGCGTACGGGCCGAGCTGACCGTACGGGCCGTCTACGACCGGGGATTGGGCTTCGGCGACATCCTGCTGCCCGACTCGGCACTGCGCGGCCACATGCCGCAGGACCTGCTGGGCAGCGTGCTGGTTCGCGGTGGCCCGGTGGATCCGGCGGCGCTGCGGACCCCCACGGCGGCCGTGCTCGGCGCGGACGAATACGCGGGCTCGCTGCGGGACGCCTATCGGGACAGCAACCGCGGCGCCTATCTCGGCCTGGGCATCCTGGTCGCCTTCAGCGCCGTGGCCGTGGTGAACACCCTGGTGATGGGCACCGCGGCACGCAGCCGGGAACTGGCCCTGCTCCGTGTGATCGGGGCGCGGCGCCGGCAGGTCGCCGCCATGGTGGGCCTGGAGACGCTGCTGGTGGTGGTGATCGGCACGCTGGTGGGCACGGCGGCGGCGCTGGTCGGCCTGGCCGGTGCGGGTACGGCCGTCACCGGCGGCTTCGCACTGCCGGTGCCCTGGGGCGACTACGGTCTTGTGGTGGCCGGCGTCGGGGTGCTGGGCGTGCTGGCCGCGTCGCTGCCCACGGTCGTGGTGATGACCACCCGGCCGGCGGAGGCGCTGCGCGCGTAGGGCGGCCTCCGGGAACGTGGACGATGTCCCCCCGCGCATCGCCCGGGGGGACATCGTTGCCATCAGGTGCCGGGGAACTCCCTGGGACGGGTCTGCTCCTGCAGCACCGCCGCCACCAGTCGCGTAGGCCGGTAGCGGTGCGGTCCACCCGGCTCCTCGTCGTATTCGGCTTCTGCCAGGTGCAGGTCGGTCAGCCGTTCGAGCAGTTCTTCTGCCTCGGCCGTGGGCAGGTCCAGCCGGGTGCCCGCGTGCTCCGGGGCCATCGGCCCGGCGGCGGCGCACAGCAGGCGCAGAGCCCTGGCCTCGGCCGCCGGCAGATGCCGATAGGCACGGTGCAGCCGGTCGGCGATGGAGAGGTCACCGGCGGTCAGCTCGCGGGCCAGCCGTCGCGGGTCCGCCAGCCGGGCGGCATAGCAGCTCAGCGAGTGGTCCGGGCGGGCGGCGAGCCGGGCACCGGCGATCCGCACCGCCAGCGGCAGCCGGTCCACCGTGTCCACGATCCGCTCGGCGGCGGCGTGCTCGGCGCGTATCCGCTCGGTTCCGATGATGTTTTCCAGCAGCCGCAGCCCCTCCGAACGGGTGAGGTGGCCGGTGTGGATCACCTCGGCGGCCTCCAGACCGGCCAGCCGGGAGCGGGAGGTGACCAGCGTCAGCGACCGGCCGGTGCCCGGCAGTAAAGGGCGTACCTGCGCCTCCGTATGGGCGCTGTCGAGCAGGATCAGCACCCGCAGCGGCGCGATCCTGGCCCGCAGCATCCCGGCCAGTTCCCCGGTGTCGTCCAGCGAAGGGTCCGGGCCGGCGCCCACGGCGCGCAGCAGTGAGGCCAGGACGAGGTAGATGGGGCGGGGGGAGCCGTCGGGGGTGGACAGATCGACGCTCAACTGGCCGTCGACGTAGTCGTGTTCCAGCAGGTGTGCGAGATGGATGGCGAAGGCGGACTTTCCGGCGCCGATCGGGCCGGTCACCACCAGCAGTGAGGCGCCTTTGGTGCGCACGGCGGCCACCGCGTGCTCCAGCTCCTGCTCCCGGCCGGTGAAGTCCCTGACGGTGCGGGGCAGTCGGTGGGTCCAGCGGGTGACCGGGGCTTCGGCCGTTGCGGCTGCCGTCTCAGCCGCGGTCTCGGCCACCGGGCCTGCGACGGGGCCGGTGACAGGTCCGTCCGCCGGGTCGCTCGGGCCTGTGGCCCGGTGCGGGTTGCCGTTGAACCGGGAAGGCCGGGAGCGGCCGGTGTGGGCCTCCACGTCCACGTCCCCCTGCTCCACGGGGTGGGCCGCAGCGGCGATCGCGCCGATGTCCGGGGCGGGTACGGTCGCGTAGGTGCTGACCGGCGCCGGTGCGGACACCCGCCGCCCGCGGCCCGTGACGGTACCTGTGACAGTGCCGGTACGTGCTGTGGGCAGGCCCTCCAGCGGCCGGCCGCCGAGGATCAGCTCCTGGAGACGCTGGAGCTGGGGCGACGGCTGCAGGCCCAGCTCCTGGGCCAGTAATCGGCGTACGGCGTCGTACGCGGCCAGTGCCTCGCCCTGCCGGCCGGCGAGATAGAGGGCCTGGATCTGCTGAACCCGCAGCCGCTCCCGAAAGGGATGGGTGCGGATCGCGCTGTCGATCGCGCCGATCACCTTGTTCTGCCGGCCGAGCGCGAGCTCGGCGTCGAAGCGGTCCTCCACCACACCGGCCCTGACCTCCTCGAGATGGGTCGACTCGGCCTGCAGAGTGGGGGCGGCGAGCAGATCGGCCAGGGCCTGCCCCTGCCACAGGCCGAGCGCCGAGGCGAACCGCTCGGTGGCCAGCTCGACATAACCGCGGTCGACGGCGGCACGCGCCTCGCGCACATCGCGTTCGAAGCGGTCCAGGTCCAGCTCCCCGGGGCGCAGTTCGAGGCGGTACCCGGGAGGCGCGTAGAGCAGACGGCCCGGGGCTCCCTCCTGGCCCAGCAGCTGGCGCAGATGCCAGACATAGACCTGGAGGTTCTTGGTGGCGGTGCGGGGCGGATCGTCGCCCCACAGCGTCTCCGTCAGCCGGTCCACGGAGACGGCGGAACCGGCCCGGCAGCCGAGTGCGGCAAGCAGCGCGCGCTGCTTGAACGAGCCGAGCCGCACCGGTCTGTCGTGGAAGACCACTTGAAGTGGCCCAAGAATGCGAAGTTCCAGCTGTACTTCCACAAGGCCCCCAGGTCCTTGCCGGGTGGGTGCTCTCCCACTGCACGCTGCGGTTGCCGCCCTTCCATGGAACGGCCGTGAACCTGTGATGCTGCGCAGTCTCTCGAACGGTCTTCGAAGGCACCATGCAAAGGCATCCGGGATATCCCGTCAAGCCCGGAATTAGCAGCTCACAAGGGGGGTTTCGGCCATCTGCCGACACGGTGTCGAGATCACCCGGGGCCTGTTCCGAATTACCCCGGGCTGCCGGCCCGGCTTACAGGTCGTTGTGTGCGCAACAACCGGACCGATAGCGGCAGCCAACCGGTCAGAAGGCGACATCACCAAGGCTGGGAGACCTCCGAAGCCGCAGACCGCCGTCCGAACGATCGGAGTGTTCCGTGCATCTACTGGATGTGCTCGAAGTCAGAAGCAGCCCCGCAGCGGCGGTCATGCTTGCGCTGACCAGACGCTGCCCGCTGAGCTGCCGGCACTGTTCGACCGAATCGCTGATGAGCAGCGAGCAGCACGACGCCCAGATCTTCGAGAACTTCGTCGCCGGATTCACCCCCGAGAACCGTCCGGAATACGTTCTGATGTCCGGCGGCGAGGTACTGCTGCGGCCCCGGCTCGTGCAGCGGATAGCCGAGCGCTGCCGCGAGGTCGGGACGAGGACGCACATTCTCTCCGGGATGTTCTTCGCACGTACGGAGCGGATCCCGGACCGCATCAAGTCGGCCATCGACGCGGTCGACCACTTCTCCGCCAGCCTGGACGCGTTCCACGAGGAGGAGGTGGAGCGCGCGGCCGTGCTGCGGGTGCTGCGGCAGCTGCTCGACGAGGGCAAGGACGTCAGCCTGCAGGTGGTCGGGCTCGACGAGGAGGACCCGTACCTCGCCGAGGCCACCGAGGACATCCGTACCACGCTCGGCGACCGGGCCCCGGTGTGGGTGTCGCTGGTGCAGGCGGGCGGCAGAGCCCGGGAGTGGCTCGCCGACGAGCTGGTGCGCCGCGGGGTGCGGCTGCCGGTGGACCGTTCCGCGAAGACCGGCTCCGAGAAGACTCGTTCCACGACGGCCCGGCCGCAGGCCGCCGTCGACCCGCACCGGCTGCTGCCCTCCCCCTGCTCGCTCGCCTCCTGGCCGCTGGTCTCCTTCGACGGCACCGTGGTGGCCTGCTGCAACCAGGACGTGGTGGACGGCCTCGGCGGCCGGCTCCCCGCGCATCTGCGGCTGGGACATGCGAGCAGCGACTCCTGGGAGGAACTGCGACGCCGGCATCTCGACCGTCATCTGCTGCGCGGGCTGCGGGCGTTCGGGCCGCAGTATCTGGCGGACCAGGCGGGCTCCGACTGCGCCGAGGGCTACTGCGGGACCTGCTTCAAGCTCTCCGACGACCCCGCGACCGCAGCCTCGGTCCGGGCCATGATGCAGCGGCCGAGCGGTGTTCTGATGGCCGACCAGATCCAGCGGATGGTCGGCGAGGCGGGCCCCGCGGGATTCGCGCGCCGCTACGGCACCCGCCGCTACGGACATCTGCTGCTGCTCGGTCACCCCGACTCCGAGGCGCTGCAGGCGGAGTACCGGGCGGCGGCCGGCACAGGCTCCGGCAAGGCGGACGGCGCGGGCAGCGACGGACGTGCCGGGGGTACCGGCCACTCCACCGGGGAGGTGCTGGAATGCGCCGGCTGACCTTTGCCGACCTGCAGGAAGGCCGCCTGGAACGCGGCACCCTGGCCCTGCTGTTCATCACCGACAACTGCCCGGTCGGCTGCGCCCACTGCTCGGTGGACTCCCGCCCCGACTCGCCGCGGATACGGGACTTCGCGCTCTTCGAGGAGATCGTGGACGGTCTGTGCGCCCTGCCGCAGGACCGCATCATCGGCATCTCCGGCGGTGAACCGTTCGTGGAACGGCGGGGGCTCTCGCTGGCCACCGAGCGGATCGCCGCCACCGGCAAGAAAATGATCATCTACACCAGTGGCTTCTGGGGCCCGGACACCGGATCCGGTCACAGTGCCCCCGCCTGGGCGCGGAAGGTGATACGCCGTGCCTCCGCGATCTTCCTCTCCACGGACGCCTACCACGAGGCCACCGTCAACGAGCGCCGCTTCACCGGTGCGGCGCGGTCCGTCGTCGAGGAGGGCGTGTGGCTGGTCGTCCAGGTCATGGACGGGCCGGGGATGGTCGAGCGGGCCGAGGGTCTGCTGAGCGAGGCGCTGGGCCCGGCATGGTTCGAGCACGCCGAGATCGCCAAGGCTCCGCCGCTCGACTACGGCCGGGCCAGGGACCTGCGGGACCCCTGGTTCGCGCCCCGGAAGAAACACCCCGGCAGCGCGCACGGCGTCTGCCCCACCGCCAATGTCCAGGTGATCAGGTACGACGGCACCGCCACGGCATGCTGCAACGAGATGGTGATCATGGGCGCCGGACCCCGCCGTATGCGGCGCTCGGCCCGTACCGCCGCGGAGGTGACCGGCGCCCTCGACGGGCTGCACGACGACCCGCTGTTCCGTGCCGTCGGCACGGTGGGGCCCGGTGTCCTCACCGCCCATCCCCGGTTCCAGGACCTGGCGGGACGGGAGTTCGGATCGATCTGCGAGCTGTGCTGGGTGATGGCCCGCCGGCTGCCGGAGGACGGCAGTGACGACGGCCTGGTCAACGCCATCCAACTGCTCGCCCACCGCGGAAAGGAGTCCGCCAAGTGAGCTCGGCCACGACCTCTTCCAGAACATCCGGGACCACGTCCGTCCGGGCCACCGGTGCCACCGGCGATTCCGGCGCCACCAGCGATTCCGGCGTCACCGGCGCGGCCGGTTTCTCCCGGAGCGCCCTGCTCGACGCCCGTATCGAACTGCTGCTGCCCGCCTTCCGGCGGGTCGGCGGCCGGGTCTGGTCGGTACCGGAGCCCGACCAGATCTACCCCGAGTACCTGTGCCTGATGCACCAGGTCATCCGCTCCACCGTGCCGCTGATGGAGGCTGCTCTGGCCCGCTGCCAGGAGCTCGCGGGTCCGCGCGGGGACGGCGACCCGGTCGCCGCCGCGCTGGTTCCGTACTGGAAGAAACACATCCCTGAGGAATGGGGCCACGACGAGTGGCTGCGCCAGGATCTCGCCGCCATCGGCTGCGACCCCGACGAGGTGTGGCGTCGTATCCCTCCGGCCTCCGCCGCCACCCTGGTCGGCGCCCAGTACTACTGGATCCACCATCACCACCCCGCATGCCTGCTCGGCCATATCGCGGTGGTCGAGGGCAACCCGCCCGACCGCAAGGTCGCCGGGGAGCTGGCCCGCCGTACCGGCTACCCGGAGTCGGGTTTCCGGACCCTGCACCGGCATGCCGCGCTGGACGTCAAGCACCGCGCCGATCTCCGCGAGCTGATCGACCGGCTGCCGCTGGACGACCGGCTGGACGCCTCCTTGGGGCTCTCCGCGCTGCACACCGTCCAGAGCCTCATCGACATGTTCGAGCAGCTCGCCATGGCGTTCGAGCGGGGGCGGCGCTCCTCGGTGCCGCCGCTGCCCGGGGTGGACGGGGCAGGGGACTGAGCCGGGGCCCACAGGGCTCCTGAGCAGCGAGCAGCACGCGACCTGCAAGCGAACCGGCAGCAGGGAGGACGGACATGAAGCGGATCGAGATCGCCGCACCACTGAGGCACCGCCGGTTCCGTACGCTCTTCGCCGGCCAGGCGGTCTCCGCCATCGGCGACTGGCTCGACTATCTGGCCGTGATCGTGCTGGTCACCTACACCTGGCGGTATGGCGCCGGAGCGTTGGCCGCGCTGAGCATCACCATGGTGCTGCCCTGGGTGGCGCTGGGCCCGGTCGCGGGCGTACTCGCCGACCGCATCCGTGACAAGAAGCGCATACTGGTCGGTTGCGATCTGGCCAGGGCCGGGCTGGTGCTCGGCTATCTGGCCGCGCCCAACCTGCCTGTGCTGCTTGCGCTGGTCTTCGCCAAGTCGGTGTTCGGCACGCTCTTCCTGCCCGCCCAGCAGACCACCATCCGCTTCACGGTGCCACGCGAGGACCTGCTGTCCGCCATGTCGCTGTCGGTCTTCACCAACCAGGCAGCCAAGGTGGCCGGTCCGGCACTCGGCGGGCTGATCGTCGCAAGCTGGGGGGCCGACGCGGCCTTCCTGGTGGATGCGGGAACGTTTCTGGCCTCCGCGGTGCTGCTGACCACGCTGCAACTGGAACGTCCCGCGGAGAGCGGCACGGCGAACGCGCCCGGTGGTACGGCGCGCAAGGCAGGCTTCCGGGCCGACCTGGCCGAGGGGCTCGGCTTCATCGTGCGCACCCCAGCGCTGGTGATGGTGATCGTCAGCATGGGGGCGACCATCTTCCTGGTCTTCACCTTCGACACGCTCTCCCCGCTGGCCATGCGGCAGTTGGGGGTCCATGAGTCCGAACTCGGCCTGGTGGTGGCCGCGGTGGGGCTCGGCGCGGTCAGCGGCACCCTGG
>Ga0131853_10026902_pt1 | contig 10339 bp, 6 predicted proteins | sample TergutLab28metaG_FD_92764 | JGI IMG/M metagenome (GOLD analysis project Ga0131853, IMG submission 92764) | Labiotermes labralis P1 segment gut microbial communities from Petit-Saut dam, French Guiana - Lab288 P1 (version 2) (version 2) | ecosystem: Host-associated > Arthropoda: Insects >... | reverse complement strand
TTCTTTCCCTCCGCACTTAAGGCATTTTAGGGGTCAATTTCATGGCTCGGCTGTCTTACCCAGAGTAAGACCCCCTCCCCCCCCCCCAGAATAAGACACCCCCCCCCAGAGAAAGACCCCCCCCCACACACTGCCGATTGAGCTGGTTGAGTCTCAGTGCTGGTTTGGATGTTCTGGAAAACAGAAAAATCTGATCACCCTGCCGGTATTTGAAACCCGAACCGTGGCATAGTTACGTTACCTCCTACGCTGTCCTGGCTATGTCCAAATTTGATTGTGAATATTATTAATAATTTGGATTATAATTTAATGCAGTCCCAAAGCCTTGCATGTGGCGTTTGACTTGGACGAGGGGTCGATGGGACCAGTTTTCCTGCCAGTATTGGGGTGTTACCATGCCAGTTACCAGTTACCATTCCACAAATGGCGCACACCCATCGATCGCCAAGGACAGCTACAACGGACGACTTCGAGGACACAGTACTGCTGGACTCGGTCTCAACCCACCTTGTTGGAGGTCAAAAAAAAAACAACTTATCTGTTACTTTATTATAGCCTAGTGTTACGTAGGGCGGTCAAACACAAGAGAGTGAGTTGGGCAGACATACGACAGGAATGCAGGGTAAGAAATACTGATATCAGGGGTGTCCAGCTACTTACTGTGGCGGGGTGCCATGGGCCACAACCGATGGTGTGGGCTGGTTCGCGGGCCTCGCGTAAAAATTTCCCTATGTGGTACACATAAACGCCCGAATTGTTGTGTAATTTTTATGACGTGTGTAATTTTCAGATGTAGCCGCGGGACTCATAACACAGCCTTGCGGGTCGCGGGTTCGGCGCTCCTGGTTTAACATATCGTATGAAGGCAAATCTGAAGGAAGACCCCACCTGAGGGATCTAGGGATAGATGGGACCGTAATATAAAGTGCTTCATAAATAAATAAGGTATTATGAATATATTCTATAGGTGCATCATCCCCGTTGTGTTTTATTTACAATTAAATAGGGGTTCTTTTGAGTCAAAACATGGCCGTCTTATGTTGTTATCTTTATTTAAGCTGACAACATGTTTCGGCCTTTGCACTGGGCCATCTTCAGGTCACAAGATGTATAATTGAGGAGACTGTACAGTGTGAATCATAAATAAAATAGTGTGAACCATAAAATAGGATATATGGTATATATGTATCTAAAATTATACAGTATATATGTATCTAAAATTGTATAGTATATATGTATCCAAAATTATATGGAATATATGTATCTAAAATGATATAGTATATATGTATCTAAAATTATATATATGTATGTATCTAAAATTATTTAGTGTATATGTATCTAAAATTATATAGGATATATGTATCTAAAATTATATAGTATGTATGTATCTAAAATTATATAGTATATATGCATGTATCTAAAATTATATAGTATATATGTATCTAAAATTATATAGTATGTATGTATCTAAAATTACATAGTATATATGTATCTAAAATTATATAGTATATATGTATCTAAAATTATATAGGATATATGTATCTAAAATTACGACAACGAGATCTCGTTGTGTTTTAGATACATATATCCTATTTTATGATTCACACTATTTTATTTATTTTTCTCACTGTATAGTCTCCTCAATTATATATCTTGTGACCTGAAGATGGCCCAGTGCAAAGGCCGAAACATGTCGTCAGCTTAACTAAAGATAACAACATAAAACGGTTGTGTTTTGACTCAAAAGAACCCTTCGTTAATTATTATGAATCTGGTATTTTGTTAGCTAACTTTACTGAATAAATATTTGACGGACAATTATATTCGCTGTTATCAGTAGACCTACACGTCAACATGCCGACAATGTACCGTTTAAAATCCAAGGGTTTCACAGTTTTCGTGGAAGCTGATCACACCCAATAGAGGATGCTTTCACATATTGTGTTTTCGTTCTTATGTTATTTTACGCAGCGTACTTTGGCAATTATATACCGACGTTTCGGTCCCATCGTCAAATATTCCAAGAAGAATACATTCTTCTTGGACTGCTTGACCCTTGAAGGTGTGACCGATATACTGTCCCGAAACGTCTGTAAATATCAATCTACGCTGCGCGAAATCCAAGATTCTTCTTGGACTGCTCGATGCTTGAAGATGGGACCGATAGGTTGTCCTGAAACGACGGTAACTAACTGCCAATCTACGGTGCGTTACGTCCCAGAAGAGTGAAGATGTCGTTTGCACAGCGGCGGAAGCAAAAACCACGCATGATTCCACATGTCATAATAGATCGGAAAACATAACTTCTTTCGGCATTTCTGAAGATCTTTTCTTGTGGAAAAAGCAGAAGAAGAAGAAGAAGAAGAAGAAGAAGAGGAAGAGGGAGGAGAGGAAGAGGAAGGAGAAGAAAAGGAAGAAGAGGAAGAAGAAGATGAGGAGGAGGAAGAGGTAGAAGAAGATGAGGAGGAGGAAGAGGAAGAAGAGGAAGAATAGGAGGAAGAAGAGAAAAAAGAGGAGGAAGCAGAAGAGGAAGAAGAAGAAGAGGAGGAGGAAGAAGAAGAAGAATGTGTCCGGTAGAGGCTCTGTCTTGATCCTTGGAAGGAATCTGTGTTCCCACAGGTGGCATGACCCGCAGTTTGGATCATTCAGACATAGTACTACGGGTTCAACAGACCAGAACGCTGCGACAGATGGTATAACGGCCTTGCAGTAAGCAACTGGCAGCGGTATTTTCTGAACAACCAATTAAAATAAACATCTGCCTCCGGACGGAACATTTTCTTATCCCTTGCAGAGTAATTAGTGATCAGCTCCAGTGATCACAAGACAAGCAGACATACAGCGAAATTTCGCAGATGAGTCATGTATCCGTCCATTAACGACGTCCTTTCTGATGAATCTCAGAGCATGTGAAAATGACTTCAAGTGTGCAAACTGTGTTTGTGCCCCTGTGCGGTAGGAATGTTGAACTGTTCGCGTGCTTACTGGAGCACCGCGTAATTGCATCATATGCTAGAGACAAAACATTGCTGCGTGCGTGACACAAATGGAGGTGAGTGGTCAGGTTTACGCCCCAGGGAAATGTCACTTAGCCCGGACTGCACACTTCGAAGAATTGACAAATCCGTTGTCTTTCTCGGGAATCGTACACAGTTGCCTGGGTCGTCACAACCTTAGTTTAACAATCTACTGACTGCACTATCCCGGCCCAGATGGACTAGACATTGAATGCATACGGCTGGGGTGCAGAAATATGCCTAACACGTAGGAGCCACCTCATCAAAATTCTAGGCGCCAGAAACCTGACGGAAACCATGTTATGTACAAAGGACTGACATATTACAGTGTCACTACACAAAATTTGATCGCCCGGAAGACGTGGCTTCCGGGATTTGTGACCCTTTTGCATTCATTGAACGTTTGGATTTAGTTTTTCAGGTTTTCCTAGCGATGGGTGCCAGGACGTAGCACCGCGTAGTCTTGTGGGTGGGTCTGAAGGTTTCGGAGATATACTGGGCCTCCATGTTTAGGGGAGAAGCGCCGACGTTTATACGAGAGCACAACCTGTTATTCGGAAGCTCTCTGCCTAAAATCTAGACAGGCAGAACGGGTATCCTGTGTTGTCTTCAGTCCATCCAAGAAAACAAGCCTTTGTGTATTTATCCCGTTATTTTTTTCTTTACTCTTTCATTTGCTTGTTTTTCCCTCTTCTTTCGTATTATCCTTGCTATCTTTCGTTTTGACTCTGCCTACGTTTTTGTTATTTTCTATTATTCTTTCTTTCCTTTATGTACGTCTTCTATTTTCACAATTTCATTCCTTTATTTTGTTTGTTTGTTGCCTTACTCCTGTCTTTTTCTCCCACCGTTTATTCCTTGGTCTCTTGTCCTGTATCAGCTAGCCGTATTCACACTGTCCTTTTGTCGCAGTGGATATCTGTTTACGTCACAGGACCACAAATAACTACGCATGTGTAAATTTGCGGGTTAGCATGCTGTATCCTCTCTACTTTACCATCCGCGCTGTGACAGTCGGAAGACCGCACCTTGTAAGAACTGCATGCCAGAAGCGCTTCCCAAACTGTTTGCCGAGGAAACGTGGGGTACTGTGTGCCGTCAGTAGGCGTTCCATCATAAAATCTTCATGATTACAAACTTCTCCTCGCTCGCGTTGGCCATTTTCTTTACCTTATTTTGCTGTGTTTTTTTTTCTGACAGTATATTTCAAACCCAAAAATTTCCATGGAAACATAATTTTGATGTTTTGCTGAACGTGCATCTCAATATAATCTTAGTAATCAACCAACTGGACTGGCCCTCTCTCAACCTGTGCACCGGAAGGCCACCTACAGGTGTGACGATACCAGATGCTGTATAATACAATTTTGACCTCCTGATGATGAGCACATAGTGTTCGAAACATGTAGAGGAATATAATTAACTTATTATAAAACAAGATTTTGTGCATTAATTTGGTTAATTACTAAGATGGCCACATAAATTTGGGAAGCGCTGCAGTAGAGTCTGGAGTTTATGAGGAATTTACAAAGAGCCTCAGCGTTAGCTTCATACAGCGGCTAACACCCCCTGCTCCGTATTTTGGAGTGCCAAGACTCATTGCACCTGATTGAGATTTGTTCTCGCCCTTTCTAATCAAATTCCGGGATACTCTCTTAAAATACACCACGCCAACGTCCATCCACATGCTTTGCAGTTCATTATCCATTGATCACTTTACCACGATCCGAGGTTCTAATACCTACAGGAGCAAGGAATTTTTCTCTTCTCCAAAACATTAAGCTTTTATCCGGCAGACACATTGACGAACATATGTCGTCGGTTGTTATGAATGAGATTTGTGTAGTTTTTTTCGTTCCAGACAGATGGCAGGATAGTTCATCATGAATTATCGGCACCGTCAGGACTGGGCGTAGTTAAGGATGGCGCTGTTAAGTAAATTATCACAGACAGCAGACAAATATCTGATTATAAAACCAAAAGCTGTTATAACATCGCGATGTCATTTGCTAATTTTTTTTTTTTAGGAAAGCTGGGTGTGCATTAGCAAATACTATGCTTTCAATAGTCATTATATTACAAAGTCTACGAGGCAGACCCATAGTGTTTGCTTGTTCGACAGATTATTATCCGCCAGGGAAGCTGAAACAGAAAAACTCCTTAGCCGAATTCCTCAGACGATTGCCTTCAGTCCGGTTTCTACACGTTGTACCAAAAGTACGGTCAGTGCAGACTGATTTTAAGCATCTGGTCTTGTGGGGTGTGATGCTGTATAGTTTGGTAGATGACTGCCGACGTATCGGAGTATTCTACTGCTTCCCGGCTTCCCAAGACACCAGCCAGCACATCAAGTACTGAAAACCACATGCAGTAACATACGGTCTAGCCCTCCTGAAGATGGGCAAAATGATGCCAGAAACATGTTGAGCTAATGGGTTATTAATAAATCATAATTGTTGCATCTAGTTGGTCTCACGCGTCATTTCATATTAAGGATGCACGGCCACACGAACATCAAATGGCTGTGATTTTGTATTTTAGTAGTAAAAATTTGCGTTTTACGGTTGTGTTTTGGAAAATGATTAATCATCCCGATTCAAAGTTTCTACCCAGCGGGTGGAGACAGCAGGTTTCTCAGAAATGTCTGTATCTTTATGCAGCACTAAACGTCGTCAGATCCCAGAGAACTGAAGGTAAAATTAACAGCCATGAGACCTTCAAATCTGCGTGGTAATGAGTAAACTGTGTCCAACAGTGTAAAGAAAAATGTGAACAGTACAGGTAAAGGTAAAGCAATCCCTGTACAGGCCTGGACAAGCCAAGAGGGTTCTAGACGGTTGAAGACAGTGGCATACCGAGGGGGGGGGGGGCTTGGGGGGTTCAAACACCCCCCCCCCGAAATTCCGAAAGCCCTCCAAAATCGTACCAAACTCAAACCGATTGTGAAAACTGTTAAAAATTGCTGAATTTAGGACGCCAACACCCCAAGATGTTCGGAAAAAAAGGCAGCACAATTCTAAAACTACCGCCGGTTCGAAATTGTTTTACATTAGCAATGACAAATAAATTGGTTGTTGTCATAAATAATATTAAAGTACCAAAAATTAAGAAAATCTTACTATATGAAAAGAAATTTTTTGTACCAAATTACAGATGCCTCCAGAACCCCTGATTAGATGCCCGTTCTCTCTTTGTTGAAACCCCCCCGGGGGGGGGAGGGTTCAACAAATTCAGCACGCCACTGGTTGAAGATCCCAGATTTCGAGACAATCTGCACATGAGTCATCCCCAGAACTATAGTGCGGCAGGATGGATTACGTCGATAAAAAATTCCAATAACACCATCGGGAATCGAGCCCGCGACCTTCCGTCTTGTAGCGAAATGCCACAAACAACTGCGCTACAGCGTGCCCCGTAAAAAAAATCTCACTTTTTTCTTTCTTAGTGCAAGCATTACTTAGAAGCACGTGCCGAGGCTAAACTGCCGGGTGTCAGTTACTTGTATTCCCGTAACTCAATGATTTTAAACTCCCAGTCGTTACCGTCAACAGTCCTTGGAACCTCTAAAACTTCATGCTTCAGAAACTTTAAGTGGCTCTTATCTGCCCAAATAATCAGCGGCAAACCGGGAACCGGCTTGACCACGTGTCTGAAAAGAAACGTAATAAGAAACGTGTGCGATTGAAATTAAAGGCGACTCACAGGATGAATTTTTAATTAGTTTTCAAAATATTGACCTCTTGAGGCCAAATATTTCAATGCAGTCCTAGAGATTAAATACATAAAAAGATTACCCTAGATTAAGGCAAAGATAAATTCGTCCGTGTGCCTAATTATCCCACAGTGAAAATATATGGGAGATTGGTATTATGGCTCCATCTGGGTGGAGACGAGTCGCTAGCCTGACGTTCGAATAGCTTAAGGTCAAGGTAAAGAAATTCCTGTACAGGGCTGGACAAGTCCTTAGGGCTCCAAGAGGTTGAGGCTCCCATCATTTCTAGACACTGCACAAATGAAGGTGGTAAGGTTGTCAGCTCTACGCATCGGCCGCCTTTACCCCCAGGAAATGCTCCTGGTACTCATTTTTGTTAGACGCGGAGTCGACCCCAGGGCCATAGTGCGATCGGAAGGATTATGTCAATAAAAATCCTACCTCTTAAAGCCCTGGTAGCCACGGGTTAGGGGTTCGGGTGGGACTCGGAGCCCTTCTGCGCACTTGAAGAGGAGAAAAATTTGCTGTTACAAGGGTAAAGCAACGATTTGCAGTGCTAGATGTTGGAAGACTGGGAAATTGTGTAAGAACCTTTTAAAGTGTCAACTTGTATAGCTATCAGCAACGGAATGATGGTGATTGATGAACTGACGAGGTGTGAAAAGTCGCGGTCATTGTTGTTTGATGTGCTATCCTGGCATTCGGCTGGAGAAACTGAAAAACGAAAATTAAGGAAACCCCGTAATGAGGGTATTCGGTTTACAGTTCGATATTTCAACACAGGAACTCCCGAATACAAAGCATTTCGATAAGGATGGTCAGTCACGACCCTGGTAGGTCTAAATAATGCCACCGACTTAATTAAAAAACACAACGTGATTACAACAAAGACGAGGCACCTACCGGACACCCGATATAAACCTGTAAAGATATGTACGCCTAACGCTGTGAAATTCACCTGCCGAAAAGAACCACTGCGCGAGCTAAGGTGTGTACTGTTTCCTGCCGCTCACGCAATCTGTTATTTGATCAGATCCCACTCGGTGCGGAGATGCACATTTGTGCTTTGTGTCTATTTGTGTTGTCCTGTATAGGAGAATAACTTTGACCTTGGCAGTCATTGTAGTGGGGAAGTTGTTGATGAACATTAACTGTTGTCTTGGCTGAAATGGTCACTTGTCTTGTGCATGCCAGTTAATTATGTTGTTTTTTGTTGTCTTACATCTAGCTAGATCTGTGAATAACTGAAGAATAAAAACCCAACTAGATGCCACTTATTATTTTATTTTATTTCTTATAGGCTCAACATGTTTCGGGCACTACCATGTCCATCATCAGGAGCTCGCGACTATAAAGTTGATTACCAAGAACGAAACGACCAATGTGGTAATCAATATTATAGTCGCGAGCTCCTGATGATGGACATACAGCCCGGACACTACTCCAGCCTAACCACACCTAACCTCCAACCTACAGCAAACCAAGAACGAAACGACCAATGTGGTAATCAACATTATAGTCGTGAGCTCCTGATGATGGACATGGTAGTGCCCGAAACATGTTGAGCCTATAAGAAATACAATAAAATAATAAGTGACATCTAGCTGGGTTTTATTCTTCAGTTATCACAATGATGCACAGTCCAACAAACATCAAAATCTGTGAATGAATTTGACTTTAAGCTTGTAATAAAATTAAGATACCTCAAGTGGTAACTATAGAAAATCACAGATGCAGTGCTAGTGATATGCTTTTGAAGGGACTTTACGCGTTTTCACGCGCATTCGCAAAATTACGAAAAGCGACTATTAGCTTCGTCGTGTCTGTCTGTCGGCATGGGAAAACTCGGCTTCCTCTGGTGGGATTTTCATTAAAAATGGTATTTAAATTTTTTTTTCGAAAATCTGTGGAGAATTTTCAAGTTTCATTAAAGTGTGACAGGAATTGCGGTTACTTTACTAGAAGACCAATATAAATTTCTAATCTTATCTCGCTCAGTTCTTCTTAGAATGAGGAATGTTGCAGACAAAAGCTGTAAATAAAATCAAAACACACAATTACTGTTCAATAACTTTTTTTTTTCGAAAATCTTGCCGTTTATGAGATAATGTGGAAAAATATTGTATAGTCGGACAGGCCACAGATGACAATACGGCGCATGCGCATTGCATACTGGATACTTAAGGCTACAAACACACACTCAGAATGTGTAATACTTATTAATTTTCCACTACAACAATGGATGCCGAACTCGCCTCAATGTTACGTCATACGTACATTGCGTGTCTTGTTTCGTTTTTCCTTCTTCTCGTATGGTAGACCGGAGTGCGGGCTATCAAGGCCGGACCTGTTCTCGTCAGACGATGACACTGTAGATACCTTGCGACGAGTCAGGCCCGCTCCAAGGAGATCTATCTGAGGTATAAAAAGATGATATGGAAATTCGGAGAACGGATATCCGCGGTCCGCAATAGTACCATATTATAGATAAGAAGAATCCGCCAGACACCCGGTATCGTCCTACCAATACACATTTATTTCCCAAGAATTTGCACACTCCCTTTGTAAACACTGTGCTCTCCCGGTGTCGAATGCAAATTTTGCTTATATCACGTTATGTGTGTGTGTGTGTGTGTGTGTGTGTGTAATATAGGTCATGCGTAGAGGCAGTAAACACCTTCACATCGCCTCGATTCCAGAATACAAGAAAGACGTGACACTTCATAATTTAGAGGTGCTCTCCATTTTAGAGCATACACTTGTGTTTAGAGTCTCCTTTCTCTGAAGTCACAGACCCCATTCAGAGGAGACAATATTACGGCCACAATCTGACAGTAACATCACATCCGGTTTACTTAGTGACTGCAGCTCTGGAATGCTGTAAATTTTGTTCTGTTCTGATGAAATTAATCGTTTAAAACATGGTGACAGTATGTACACCCTACGGCTTTAAAAATTGCCTTCACAATGTATTTAGGCGTATGAAGTTCCTGTTACCCACAGAATAACAATCGATTATTTCCAGAAATATAATTAATTTTTACTTTTCTGTGTTGGGGGTGGATTGTGTTTACTGTGAAGTAGGAAATGAATCTTTAGATGTTATTAAGGCGATTTTCTCTGTTCTTGTTCAGGCGCGTAGCCATCGGCCTATCAGCGCAGAGGCCAGGGTTCGATCTCGGACCAGTCCATGTGAGGTTTGTGTTGTGACACTGAGACATGTCCCCTCGCCTTCCGCGGTATCTCACCAGTGTTCCATGTGTACCGTTAAAAGTACTGGCATCAGAGGGACAAGCGGTCGAAGTCTGGGGGAAGTCCGAAGAAAGCAGTGCTCTCTCAGTAGAAGAAAAAATAGTTTCACTTTGCAAGATTTGAGGTTTTCGTTGCGACGTTGCTGACGTTTTGGGTCTTCAGACGTTTGATTGTCTGCAGTTGGATAAGAGGGTCGCGACATTTCGAAGCAAACTAATACCTTTATATTTATTAGAACCAACTAATTGCACATACTTGTCAAACCATTTAGAACCACATTATTGGATTAAAATGGATTTAAAATATCTCCTACATGTTTCAATCCCTCTATGGGATCATCCTCAGGGAGCATAAAATA
>Ga0131853_10026901_pt1 | contig 10339 bp, 11 predicted proteins | sample TergutLab28metaG_FD_92764 | JGI IMG/M metagenome (GOLD analysis project Ga0131853, IMG submission 92764) | Labiotermes labralis P1 segment gut microbial communities from Petit-Saut dam, French Guiana - Lab288 P1 (version 2) (version 2) | ecosystem: Host-associated > Arthropoda: Insects >... | reverse complement strand
GTAGGCATTTTAATGGATAACGCTATTGAATCTTGCTTGCTAAGTGAAGATTCTGTTTTAAAATTCGCCGCTTTTAAGAAAGGGGCTGAAACCTCTTTTCTAATTATTAATACCTGTGATGTGCCGCCGCCTATAAGTGAGATATTTAGCAAAAAATACTCTACAAAACAGAGTAAAGGCGGCCTTGGTCTTTATACGCTGCGTCTCATACTTGACAAAAATAATAACGTTGATCTTATAACCAAAGTGGAAAATGGGGATTTTATTCAGCATTTAATAATTACATAGAGGATGTGGAGGTAGCCGTCTATGCTAAGTATTTTTGTATGTGAGGATCAACAGCCCATAAGGGCGCAAATAACTGAATGTATAGAAAAATATATTATGATGGAAGGCTTAGATATGAAAATGGCTCTTTCTACAGACACCCCCTATGGTATACTTGGCTATCTTAGGGAAAACACGGTAGACGGATTGTATTTTCTTGATGTTGACTTGCAAAGTGATATAAACGGCATAACGCTGGCAGAAAGAATACGGGGTTATGACCCGAGAGGTTTTATTGTTTTTATTACAGCCCATGGCGATACACTGCAGCTTACCTTTAAGTACAAGGTTGAGGCCTTAGATTTTATTGTCAAAAATGATAAAAATTTGGAAACGCGTATATGCGAATGTATAAGCTCGGCGCTGACCAAGTATAATACCAAAGCTGAGACCAATAAAGATAATGACGCAAGATTTATATTCAAGAGGGCAAATGGTAGCTTGCTATCTTTATTTACATCAAAAATACTGTATTTTGAGGCTTCTCAGGCAAAATCTCACAGAATTATAGTTTACTTGGAAGATAGTGTATATGACTTTTATGGTTCTCTAAATGATGTTGAAAGAACTATTGATGAGGCTTTTTACCGTTGCCACAAATCTTTTATTGTTAACCTCCGTAAAATAACTAAAATTGATGATGATAAAAGTATGGTTCATTTTGAAAACGGCTTGCATTGCCCTGTTTCAACAAGAAAGTTAAGTAAAATTAAGTCAATGATAAAAAAGATGAGCTGTTGAATTGATCTCTCCATATCAAAAATAACAAGAGGGTTTACAGTGGTAGGCTGTAAATCCTCTTGTTGCATAGTCAATCAACTATAATGGTAATACCCTAAGTATCGAGCCTTGAATTATAGCCCAAAGAGAGAAATCTTGACCGCCGAAAATAATAAGCCAGTCTGCAATAGTTGCCTCAGCCCCAACAACAAATGGCAACGAGAAGCCCATTAGAAAGACAATAGCGATACCGCTTACAACGGAAGCAATAACTGCACCGCGGCGGCCGCCTCTTGCATTTCCAACTACCGAGGCTGTACCTATTTCAAAGAAGCAGCCGATCACCATCGGTATAACAGCGTATCTGAATATACCCATGCCTGATGTTAAAACAATCACAGCGGTAGACACAACCATAGAGATTATGAAACCAACCAGAACCGCATTAGGCGCATATGGGAAAAGCAGCGGACAGTCATAAGCAGGGATGGCTTTTGGTATTAATTTTTCCTGAATACCCGTAAAGGCCGGTACTATTTCAGCAATCATCATACGTACGCCGAACAAAAGTACTGTAAGGCCGGCGCCAAAAGTTAAACTGGACATAAATATGAAATTAAACAGCCCCGTTGAGGCGTCTAATCCAAAAAGCGCTGCATAATCGTGGCCTGTAGCCATAAGAAGTAACGTAAGCACCGTATATGTGATAGCTATAATAACAGAGCCTGATATAGCAATTTCTCTTAAAAACTGGAAGTTTTTAGGTATGTTAATATCTTCTGTAGATTTAGATTTATCACCGAATTTACCTGCCAAATACCCTCCGATAAGCACAAATACCGTACTTGGATGGCCTAAGGTAAAAGAATCATCACCTATAACATCTTTAATATACGGCCTAACGAGGTTAGGAGCAATTATATAATAGGCGGCTGTAGTAAGAGAAGCAACTATAAGAAGGGTCATACCGCTAAGCCCCGCGCTTATACCTACGGCAGTAAATACGAAGGGGAACCAGAAAAGCATATGGCCGGTAAGAAAAACCGCTTTCCACCTTGTAAAGCGGGCTACAAGCAGATTAATCAAAAAGCCGAATATCATAGCTATACCAATTTCAAAACCGAAAGAACCAATAAATACATCAGTATCCATAGACGGCGCCATAGTTGCAACCGGACTCATAGCATCAACAGCCCCGGCCAGCGGCAGTATGCCGCCTATCAGTATACCTACGCCTTGCTGTAGTATTATAACACCAACTGCCGTTTTCAATGTACCTGACATAACCTCAGAAAAACCTTTTTTCTGTAGTAAAAGCCCTACAAAAGCAATGAGCGCTAAGAAAATAGCCGCCACTCCAAAAACTTGATTGATAAAGAAGTCAAGAATTACCATAGTGCAAACTCCTCTCAGTTAGTTATTAGACCTGTCCGTTAAACTGTTTTTGGCATATTTTCGAGTGGATTTTTTGCTTTGCTAAGAAGCGCGAACGTCGTATAACATTGGTTTCACAAAATGCGAATGCAGCATTTTGTGAAAGACTCGGAGATATTCCGTTGGTCTTGTAGGCTCGTAGAACCTAAAGTAGACTGCTAGATAGAACTTTTCCGAAGGAAAAGGTTCTTCCGCTTTAGTCTTTTTTCGGGAAATCCTTCCGAAAAAACCGCTCGAATTCTGCGTCGTTGAAGCCCGCCGCAGAAGTTCTCGCTGACCTGCTGACAACGCAGGGCAAAAAATAAGCCGAAAAGATGACGGAATGAAGTTAACGGGCAGGTCTAGTATCTTGTTTTCAAAAACTCCTCCATTTTCTCCTTAATCTCCGCTGCATTAACAAAATTATTAATAACGATCACAGGTACCTTTGCACGGGTTCTAAGATTATCCGCAAGCTCGTTAGATGTGAAAATCGCATCACATTCCACACCGGATGCTGAAGAAACATCGCCGGTAAAAACATCAGCCACAACACCAAGCTCTTTTAAGACCCCTTGAATCTTAATTTTAAGTAAAGTAGATGAACCTACCCCAAAACCGCAGATTGCTTGAATTTTTAAATCACTCATAGACTGCACCTCCTCTCGATGGTTGTTGTTTTATACCCAGATTAACTATTGATTGATAAGCTCATAAAGCTCATCAACAGATGCAGCCTTTATGAGCTTATCAGCTTTCTCATCCTCTAAAACCTCAGCAAGCTTTTGAAGAATTTCCAAATGGCTGCCGGCTTCTATAGCACAAATTCCAAACATTAAATGTACCGGGTCATTGTCACAGTTAAAGATAACAGGCTCTTTAAAGACAGTCAAAACCAAATCATTTTCATTAACATATTTGCCCGAGGCGGCGTGAGCAAAAGCTATACGAGGCGCAATAACAACATAAGGACCCATGTCTCTGACAGCCTGTATCATTGCATCGGTATACTCAGGCGTTACAGAACCAAGAGATACCATTAAATCACCGCAAACACCTATAGCTTCTTCCCAAGTTCTTTTTTGACTATCAATTAACAGCCCTTGCTTTCTGATAATTTCTCCCACTTAGCACCCTCTCCTTTACTTTATTAAAGTATTTATATCGTGCTTTTCCGAACATTTTTTCTTAATAAGCAGAAATCTACTCTAATATTACGACATTTGTAAGTTAATATCAAGAAAAAACTAATAAAATATTAAGAAATCAACTCTCTCATGGCTGTTTGCCGGGCGCTAAGCTTTCACAAGGCAGATTGACCTGGCATTTACCGCAGCCATATCTTGGGCTATGCTTACTCATAACTTTGTCCAAAAACGCAGCACAGGCGGCATCATCCTTACCTTTCATCGTTATTGCAGCCACCGGACAGTTCACTATACATGCCCCGCACATAGTGCAATACTCATATATATCTTTGTAGGGTCTGGTGTTTTTGGGTAAATCAAGCTCTGTTATAATGCTGCTAAATCTCCCGCACACACCTTTCTCTGTTATAAGTCCCTTAGAAAGCCCAAAGGTTCCCAGCCCACAGGCAAAGGCAATATGCCGCTCTGACCAGTTTGAGGTATACTTATTAGAGCCGCTGCCTGACTTAAACTCAGGCTGAAAACTTGGCGCAAAACTTTCATAACCCAAATCTTCTAGCAGTGATTTAATATGTAGTGTAAGCTCTTTCAAAAAAAGCTGACCTTCAAATCTCCCATGCAACCATTCATCCGCCGGCCAATCATTATTTTTTCCATTCGCTGCTTTTATTCTATTAGTAAAAGGCAGAAAAAATGCTATAACTGTTTTTGCACTGCTTAGCCATTCGCTTGGGGCCAAAAAATGCCCGCCTATTGCCTCCGGTTTTTTAAAGGCAGTATAACACTCATCATCCGGATAACCAAAGGCAAATATGGGGGCTTCAAATATCCTCATGCCAATAAGTTCCTCACTTATAGCTGTGTGGTCACTAACATAATTATTTTTTGAATTCTCACAAAATTGTTCTGCGATTGATATAATCTCTTCCTTTGTCATTTGGGGACAGCTCCTTCCGCATAAGACTTCTTTCGAAATCAGCTTAGTTTTTCTGGACGAGCGCGAAATATCAGGCTTCAGTGATTTTCCGCGAGCCTGTAAAACTGATTTCGTAAGAAGTCTATAGATGAATTTTAATATTTGTATTTCAGTATAGCAAAAATATCTGCGATTTTCAAAGAAACTTAAAGTCAAAGCTTTACATTTTCTGCGAAAATGTAAAGCTGCCCTTGAGATAAAATTAAAATAAAATATGTAATGACCTGTCTAAGGCTATTGACAATTATTTCAAGTTGATATATAAGGAGATGTAGAGGTGGTGATTTTTGACTATGCGAACTTTTGGGGTCATTTTTCCCTTAACTGTTATATGGATTATTTTTACAGAAAATTTTTCATTAATCAATGTTGCAATTGGAGCTGTAATCAGTGCTGGCTGTATCTTATTTGTGGGGCGCTTTCTTCCGTTTGAAGGGCTTGGCAATGTTAATTTTTGGAAATTGGCCACCTTCCCTTTTTATTTAATTGCTCAGATTTATGTGGCCGGTTTTCACGTAATAAAAATTGTACTTACCGGCTCTAAAGTTGACATTGTTACACTGGATACGAAAGTAACCGATGAAGCGTTAAAAATTATTTTAGTTGATTCTATCACCCTAACCCCCGGTTCCATTATGCTTGATCTTAATGGGCAAAAAATAACCTTGCTGTGGATTAGAGATAAAAACTCACCCGGTGATGCAAAAACTGCTGATGAGCAGCTTAAAAGCCGCCTTGAGCGCAGGCTTTTAAAAGCTCAAAGGTAAGCTTAGATCGGGAGATTTGGAGATATTATGATTATTCTATGGATTATGTTTGCGCTTTTAGCAATTTATCTGATAAGGGTTTTGAAAGGCCCGACTATATGGGACAGGCTTCTTGGGATGAATCTGATCTCTACAAAAATAATTGTAGTTATTATAGTGTTTGCCTCCCTTAGCGGTACCACCTTCCTTTTAGATTTTGCTATTGTTTACTCTTTAATGGGTTTCATAAGCACTATTTTTATTGCTCTTTTCCTGTCTGAGCGAAAACTGGGTAGAAAGGGAGGTAAAAAATAATGGCCGTAGAATCGTTTCAGGATTTGATTGGAAATATAGTTATAGGCATGGGTATTGCTTTTATGCTTTTCGGTGTTTATGGTATATTTAAGCTTAAAGATTTTTACCCACGCATTTTAGTTGCTTCTAAAATTGATACCGTTGGCATGTTTACACTTATTGCGGGTTTTGTAATACGCCATGGCTTTAGCTTTTTTTCTGCAAAACTGATATTAATTATAATCACTATGCTTATTCTTAACCCTCTTGTGGCGCATATTATGGCCCGTTCTGCATACTTAAGCGGTTATGAGATTGTTGATGAAGATGAACCTTTAAAGCATTAGACCTGTTCGGAAACTCTTGCTGAACCAATTTTTGAGCGTCTTTTTTGCGAAGCAAAAAAGTTGAAGCGTTAGGCGCGCTGCTCCTTGCGCGCTGGTAGTGTTAAGCGTAAAAAATTGTGTGAAGCTGTTTCCGAACAGAGCTAGCAATAATACATTTGATAATGACGAGGATAAATCGCTATGCAAATACAAGCCTTATTTATATTATGGATAATCAGCGGGCTGTTCACAGTCTTTGAGAGCAGGCTTTACAGGATAATAATTTATTTTGGGATATTCTCCTTAATAAGCTCTGTGGTGTACCTGTTTTTAGGTGCGCCTGACGTGGCTATGGCTGAGGCAGGTATCTCTGCTTTCACCACTGTATTTTTCATTATTTTTGTCGGTAAGTATTATGAAAATGAATCCAACCTAAAGCGCGAGATAATTAGCTTTGACCAGTTTAGGAAGCGGTTTTTAACCATAATCGGGCCTCTTGTGTTTATTATAGCTTTATTTTTCTTATATATTTATTTAATGCCTGTGAGTACCACGTCAATATATCTTAAAGAGCAGTATCTAAACATGTTCATGAGCGATGTGGGCGGAGAAAATGCAGTAAGCGCTATACTTCTCGCTTATCGTATATATGACACATTGTTTGAGGCTCTTATTCTTGTTGTGTCAGTTGCAGCTGTTTTTCATATGTCTCATTTTACTGACAGCTCTGTAAGTGACGGCAGACACTCTGAAATTGAAAATTCAGGTATGGCCGTTTTTACACTGCGGGTAATTTGCCCGGTTATCGTGCTTTTTGGTGTTTATCTGGTAATTAACGGTCATATATCCGCCGGAGGAGGTTTCCAGGGCGGGCTGGCTGTTGCTGCCTTCTTCATTTGCCGCTATATGGTTTACAATATTTACGATATCCCTATTAAAAAGGTTATGCAGCTCGAGGAGCTGATTTTTCTAAGCATAATACTCCTATCGGTAATAGCGGTGTTCTTAGGTGCCGCCACGCTTTTACCAACGGCTTACCTGCCTGTTTTTCAGCATGTTTACCTTATATTGATGAATGTGTTTATAGGTCTCAAAGTAGCTTGCAGCTTCTTTATTCTTTTCTATAGATATATAGCCTTTGAGCGCAGATAATTATATTTTTGTAAGACAGCAGTATTAGAAAGGAGTATCAAATAAATGCCTTTTCATCTTTTAGAGATTTTTTCCATAATCATGTTTTTCATCAGCTTATTCGGCCTTATTACTTGTAATAATGTAATAAAATCTATTATTTTTATTCTTATGATACAGACCGCTGTTATCATGTTCTGGCTGACCATTGGGCGGGGTAATCTCTCACCGATAGTTGATGATATAGCTATTTTAGAAGATATAACGCAAATAGCAGATCCACTGCCCCAAGCACTGATGCTTACTGCTATTATCATAGGTATATCAGTTACCGCCGTAATTATTACAATGCTTAATACATTGTTTAGAAAGCATCACATGACCGATTGGAAAACTATGGAAGAAATTGAGGATGCTTCTTTTAAAAAAGATTTGTATGGTGAAAATTTAAAGTCTATGTAAATTTATGCTCGTTTAACTTACAAAACCCGCAAGTTAAAGGAGAGGATTGCTACGCAACTATATAAGCCGTTTGGAGAGAGTTATGTTAACCTTTTTTGTTATTGTGCCTGTACTTATTGCCGTTTTTCTATACATGCTGCCCTCTAACAAAGGGGCAAAATTTTTGGCGCTTTTATTCCAGTCCGCCTTAACCGCCTTTGCCTTTTATTTGGTTTTATCCGTACGCAGTGAACCTATCACCGTCTTTGTAGGCACCTATGATGATGTTTTAGGTATAATTTTGCGAGCAGATGCTCTGGCCGCTGCTTTTGTTATGCTTACCACCTTTATATTCCTTCTTGTGTCCGTTTATACATTCAATGAAGAGGAGAGCCGTACATTCTGGTTTTTGCTGTTTATACTCGAGGCGGCTTTAATCGGGCTGTTTTTTACAAGAGATATGTTCAATGTCTTTGTTTTAGCAGAAGTGAGCACTGTGGTAATTGCTGTTTTACTTATGTTTGACAGAGGTAAACGCAACATGTTTTTTGGCATGGTGCTTTTGATGGTAAATGTTATTGCCATGCAGTTCTACCTGCTGGGGCTGGGATATATCTATATGCTTACGGGAGTTATGGATATGGCCTATGCCACCGAGCGCATTTCTGCTATGAACAGAGCCGATGTGGTTTTGCCCTACGCTCTTATTATGACCACAATTGGTTTCAAATGTGCCCTTATACCCTTTTTAAGCTGGACGCCTAAAGTCAGAGTATATCCTAAAGCACCTACGGCGGTTATGGCGATACTTTCGGGTCTTCAGATTAAATCGGCCATATATCTGTTTCTTAGATTTCAAGATATCTTTGACATAGTGGCGCCCCATCAACTGTTTTTGGTCATCGGTATTATTGCTTCTTTATTCGGGGCATTTATGGCCATTTGCCAGACAGATATAAGGATGATTCTGGCCTATCATACCATTTCTCAGGTAGGTCTTATAATTATTGGTATAAGCGCAGGCAACTATTACTCTTATATCGGCGGTTTGTATCATATTATAGGCCACGCTATGTTTAAGGTTCCTCTGTTTTTAAGCTCAGGCATTATTGTTCACTCTTACGGAACGGGGGATGTTTATAAGGTTAGAGGGGTTCTTAAACGGATGCCTTTGGTGGGTATTGGCAGCATAGCCGCCGTTCTTGGTATAACTGGTGCGCCTTTATTCATAGGCAGTATATCTAAATATTTTATCTCTTATGACGTTCCGCCTTTATTTAATGCTATAACCATCATTATAAGCTTGGGTACTATAATATCTTTTATCAAATATTCCTATATATTCTTTGGGCATTCAAACTTGAAAGGTGATATCCCTGTTGCTGAAAAATGCCGCACCATTCCCACATTGGTTTTAGGCATTGTCTGCCTTGTAGGCGGTATATTCGGTACCTTGTTTATAGATTTTCTTTTCCATGCACAGGTTAGTATATCAATAAGCGGCTATATACAAAAATCCGGCATATATGTCTTAAGCGTTGTAGCAGGATTTTTGATATATAAAAAGCTGATAAAAGGTAATGCCGCCCTTGTTCGCTTTGGTGCTGTCAATTTTAACTTTAAAACCGTCTGTCTTGCAATGAGCGCCTTCTTTGCGCTTATATTAGTGACAGTCAGTTTTTTGTAAGTATTCATAAACCTATTGCCATTAAAGCGGTTTATTGCTATAATGATATATGTTAGCCTATCTTAATTGCGAGGAGATGATGAGGAAAATGGAATTTTTTCAACGGTTTATTATGGGAGTTGGCCTGTTTGAACTTGATATTCCCAGCTTAATAATGATTGCTCTGGCTCTGGCTCTTTTGTATGTAGGTATCGTAAAAAAGCATGAGCCGCTGTTACTTGTACCAATTTCTATTGCAATGATAATGGCAAATGTACCTATGCCGGCTATATTAAACCTTCCCGGTTTTTCGGCCTATGATGCGCCCATTATTGAGTATTTGGTAAATTATGACGTTTATGGTGTTCCATACATAACAAGAAATGTTGTAATGCCCGGCGGTCTTATGTACTTTATCTATCAAGGTATTTATCTTATCATTTTCCCGCCTTTGATTTTCTTGTGCCTTGGTGCTATGACTGACTTTGGCCCCCTGCTTTCCAGACCAACCAGCGTTATTATCGGTCTCGGCGGTCAGTTGGGCATTATTGTAGCTTTTGCAGGTGCGCTTTTACTTAGTAATATACTTCCTGCCTTTATACCGGGTTTTTACGGCTTTGATGTTGGGCAGGCCGCCGCAATTGGTAAAATCGGCAGTTCTGACGGGCCTACGGTTATATTTCTTGCCTCAAACCTTGCGCCTGACTTACTGCCTGTAATCGCCATAGCCGGTTATTCTTACATGGCGCTTGTTCCCGCTATTCAAATGCCTATTATGAAATGGCTTACAACTGATAAAGAGCGCGTTATAGTTATGCCGCCACCGCCGCCTGTCTCTAAGAAAGTTAAAATACTCTTTCCTATTATCACAACAATAGTAACCTTGCTACTAATACCTGCCGCGGGGGCGCTTGTAGGTATGATGATGTTAGGTAATCTGATCAGAGAATGCGGTGTAACCGACCGTTATGTGCCCACTCTTGAAATGCATCTTTTAAATGTACTCACAATATTGATAGGCGTTGCCGTCGGTGCTTCTGCCACCGCTGAGGCCATGTTAAATATAACCACCATATTAGTGGTTATTCTAGGTCTTCTTGCCTTTGCTTTTGGAACAGCCGGGGGAGTATTAATAGCTAAAGCCCTTAATG
>Ga0131853_10026900_pt1 | contig 10340 bp, 11 predicted proteins | sample TergutLab28metaG_FD_92764 | JGI IMG/M metagenome (GOLD analysis project Ga0131853, IMG submission 92764) | Labiotermes labralis P1 segment gut microbial communities from Petit-Saut dam, French Guiana - Lab288 P1 (version 2) (version 2) | ecosystem: Host-associated > Arthropoda: Insects >... | reverse complement strand
TTACAGTAAAACAAGTTGTGACGCAAAAAATTCGTGACGCACAACGTCAGCAGGCCGTTGAAGAAATCGAGGCAAGGCAAGACCAAATTGTGACCGTGCGAGTTGCCAAAATCGACAAGGGTATTATGCACCTTGAAATTCCGGGGAGTTCTTTGGAGGGGTTGTTGAACGAAAAAAATCAAATCCCGAACCAGACTTTTAAGGTCGGCGATTTTTTGAAAGTCTATATCCATAAACTTAAAGACGACGACAAACGCGGGGAAATCTATGTAACGCGCACAAGTCCGCAGTTTGTTCGTGCGTTGTTTGACTTGGAAGTTCCTGAGATTGGCAAGGGCGAAGTTGTTGTCAAGGCAATCGCGCGTGAGGCGGGGTATCGCACCAAGATTTGCGTGCACAGCGAGGTCGCAAACATTGACCCCGTGGGTGCGTGTGTTGGTAACAAGGGAAGCAGGATTAATAACATTTTGGCGGAACTTGGCGGTGAGAAAATCGACATTATTCCGTGGAGTGATGACCCGCTTGAATTCGTTGCGTCTTCGCTTTCACCCGCGACTGTTATCCGTATCGAGGCAAATGAGGCGGACAAGGCTTGTCGCGTTATCGTTCCAAATGACAAACTCTCGCTTGCAATCGGCAAAAGCGGTATGAACGTGAGGCTTGCGGCTCGCTTGACTGGTTGGAAGATTGATGTTAAGTCCGAAGAAGCGGCGATGAAAGAAGATTCGAAATTTGCAGAGGAGTACAAGTTTGGTGAGAGTTAAAGAGAGAATCTGTTTTGTATGTCGTCAACCTAAATCGGTTGACACTTTGATTCGAGTGGCACGCATTGATGGCAAGTACCTCATCGACGAAAAGGGAAATTCCAATGGACGAGGATGCCACATTGACCCAACTTGTGTCGAAAAGGCAATCAAAACCAAGGCTCTTAACAGAAGTTTCAAAACAAACGTGGGCGAGGAAATATATATTGCACTTGCAAAACACGTCGCGGAAAGATATACTGCAAAAGGAGGCGTAAGTGAGCGGTAAACTTGAAAACATCAGAAAACTTGCCGAGATTCAGAACTCGCTTGACCTTTTGCGTTCGCGCACTCGCGATGCCAAGTCTTCTTTGGACGATATTTTGGTGGGTCTGCGGCAGGCGAGGAGTGAAATAACCGCAACTCGCGAGGAAGCCGTTCGTCGCGAAGAAACCGAGAAAAAATATGCCGACCTTATAAGGCAACGTGAGGAAGAACGTCGTACCGCAGAGGCTTCGGTCGATGCAAAATCAAAAGAACTTGCCGCGAAACGTGCGGAACAGGCGGCGAAAGCGGCTGCTTTAAAACCAGTTTCGCCGACTCAGTCGCCGGTTGCTCCGAAACCAGAAATCAAACAGGAACAGCCGAAGCCTTTTGCGCCACACCCAAAACAATCATACACGGCACACCGTACATGGACACCGAACCAATCGACCTCGACGAGACCGCCGAATACATACGGTGGACGTCCTCCGTTTGACCCAAATCGGCCAAGACCGCCTTTTGACCCGAATCGACCAAGACCGCCGTTCGACCCAAACAGGCCTCGACCGCCGTTTGACCCGAATCGACCACGTCCTCCGTTCGACCCAAATAGGCCAAGACCTGCGGGGGTTGGGGGTGCGAGACCTACTGCACCTACTGAGCGGTTTGTACCGAAACCGAATACTGCCCCTGGCAAGAAAAAAGACAAGGGCTTTCATGGTGAAGAAAAAAGTTCGATGGACCGCAGGAGTCTTCTTCGTCGTGGCATCATCGAAGAGCAAGAAATCGAAGAACGAATGCTTACGCGCATGTTTCGCAATAAAAAGTCAAAAGACAACAGTGGTGGCGGTTCAGCCCGCACAAAAGACACTGCTATTGTTATAAACACTCATAATTTGACTGTGAAAACTTTGTCGGAGAAAATTGGAAAGACTGCCGCCGAGATTATTAAACAACTCATGGTTTTGGGGTCGATGTGTACCATTAATTCGAGCGTAGATTTTGCGACCGCGGAACTTGTTGCAATGGAGTTTGGGATTACTTTGGAATTGCAAGTTGCACAGACCTCCGAGGAGAAAATGCGTGCGCGGCACAAAAAAGGTGCAACCGATGAGGTCGGTCTTGAATCGCGTCCTCCTGTTGTTACAGTTATGGGGCATGTTGACCATGGGAAGACCTCGCTTCTTGATGCGTTTCGTAAGACTAATGTTACCGCAAAAGAGGCTGGCGGGATTACTCAGCACGTTGGGGCATACCAAGTCACGGCGAATGGTAAAAAGATAACCTTCATCGACACCCCAGGCCACGAAGCATTTGACAAAATGCGGGCTAGAGGGGCGAAACTTACCGATATTGCGATTTTGGTCGTTGCCGCGGATGATGGTGTTATGCCTCAGACAATCGAGGCGATTAAACATATCCAGTCTCAGGAACTTCCGATGATTGTCGCCATTAACAAGATGGATAAAAAGGACGCGAATCCAAACCGAATTATCGAACAACTTAGCGAGCACAATGTTATCGCGGAACAGTGGGGCGGAAGTGCCGTCATCGTTCCGATAAGTGCGACGGTGGGGACAGGGCTTGACAAGTTGCTTGAAATGATTTTGCTTGTTGCCGATATGAACGGCTATAAGGCCAATCCGAACAAAGAAGCTCAGGGGTCGATTATCGACGCGCGTCTTGATAAGACGAAGGGTGCGATGGTTACGATTCTTGTTAAATCGGGAACGCTTAAAATCGGCGATACACTTCTTGCGGGGACGACTTATGGAAAGGTGCGCGGGATGACGGACGAACATGGCAAGACTTTGAAGAAAGCGGGGCCGTCGACGCCAGTTGTGGTTCTTGGGTTTGGCGAAGTTCCGCGTGCGGGCGATGCCGTGTATGTGGTTGACAAAAAACTTACCAAGGAAGTCGTGTCCGAGCGAAAAGTAAAAGAACAAATCAAACGCACAGACAAGAAGATTGATATTGCGGGGATTGATGCACTTGCGAAACTGCAAGAGGCGGCGAAAACGCAACTTAATGTTATTATCAAAGGCGATGTCTCCGGTTCGGTCGAGGCGATTATTCAAAGCCTTAATAACATTATATCCGATGAAGTTACGGTTAACGTTATTTCAAGCGGGGTTGGGTCGGTCAATGATAATGATGTTTCGCTTGCAGGGACCGCGAATGCGCTTTTGATTGCTTTCAACGCGAAAACAATCGCATCCGCAAAAGCGGCGGCCGACAAAGCCAAAATCAAAATCCACGAGTTCAAGGTCGTATATCAAATCTTCGATTTCGTTACCGAGCAGATGGTGCGTCTGTTCAAGCCGAAGTTTGAGACGGTGTACCTTGGCAAAGCCGAGGTGCTTGCGGTTTTCAAGTCGAGTGCGATTGGCCTTATTGCGGGGTGTATTGTGCGTGACGGTAAGGTGACACGCAATAGTAAGGTGAGGTTAATTCGTGGCGGGGAAGCACTTGGCGAGTACAAAATTGACAGCCTTAAAATTAAAACAGCCGACGCAAAAGAAGTGCTTTCCGGCTTTGAATGTGGTATAAAATTGGAGGGCAGTGTGGATATCAAGGTCGGTGATATCTTTGAGGTTGTAGGAATCAATCAACTGCCGATTATATTCAATGGGAAGAAGTACGAGTTTTAGGGGGTGAAAGGAGGAAACTGTGGAGACAAATTTTGAGAGAACCATTAAGAATCACATTGAACGCTTAAACCCTGAAGATTGGGGTATGGCAGTAGGCAGTGTTAAAGCAAGTCCTGACTGCACTTCTGCTGTGGTTAAATTTCTTGTCCAAAAAGGAAAAGAGGGAAATAAACTTGCTCGGGCAGAAGAATCAATCGACAAACAAAGTTTGGAGGCAATAGTACAAAAAGTGTGGAAAATTAAACCCGAAATAAAATTTACTGTTCGTGGCATAAGGAAATCCGAGCTTGCTCCTCAAATTAGAAAATCCCAAGATATAAGAGACTATCGCAGTTGGTGATTAAAAATGAGCAACATAAAGATTTTTGAAAACAAAAAAATCCGTGCAGAATGGGATAGCGAAAAAGAAGACTGGTTCAACTGCTTACAAATTGTAAGCAGTTGAAATTCGAAGCCGAAGGCGGCAAAATGCGTCTGACCGATGTCTAAGATAAGTTGCAAGTTTCTTAAAGGCATGATACTATAAATAATTGAACTGGTGACAAATTGTCACCACCTGGAAAGGAGTAAACATGGAAAACCGAAAAATCCAACGAATCAACAGCGACATCTATCGCATCATCGCGAGTTACGTTGCCGAGAATGGCATCCCGACGGAAGTCATCGAGGTTAAGACTTCTGCCGATTTGTCCACTGCGAAAGTTTTTGTCACGGCGGAACTTGAAAACCTTGAAAATGTTGCGACGTTTTTGCGGGGGGAGATTGCTCGTCGAATGAACCTTAGAAACACTCCGAAGTTGAAATTTATCAAAGACCGCGGTCGTGAGAACGCAAGTCGGGTTGAGGAACTGCTTTCTCAAATCAAGAAGGGTGCCCAATGAGAACCGATTTCAAAGAAATGCATGAAATTTTCAGCAAAGCCGACAAAGTAGCAATTGTTGGCCATATTCGCCCCGACGGTGATTGTATCGGAAGTGCGATGGCGATTCGGTATGGACTTTTTCAAAAAAAACACAGTGTTGCGGATGTCTTTATGGACGACAAGATTCCTGAAAACTTTTTTTACCTTAAAGACTTTGACCAAATCAAGGACAAAAAGTATATAAGCAGCAACCCGTGGCGGGAATATGACTTGCTTGTGATTGTGGATTCCTCAACCGAGGACCGCATTGGCAGGTGTACCGAACTTCGCAACCACGCGAAAAAAGTCCTTGTTATCGACCATCATCAAAACACAACTATTGAGGGTGATGTTGTTATCGTTAACCCCAAACATGCGTCTATTGGTGCGATGCTTTACGAATTTTTCCTTGAAGTGGATTTGAATATTGACAAAGACATCGCAACGGCGCTTTATACTTCGATTGCGACCGATACGGGCTGCTTCGTTCAGGCGAATACGACAAGTTACGTCCACCGCGCCGCCGCCGCCCTAATTGACAAAGGCATCGACCTTGAAACAATCAATTACAACAATTTCAGACTTTATAATCGCACAATTATCCCGGGACTTGCCTATGCGTTGCGAAATATAAAGTTTTTTTCAAATAACGAAGTTGCAATCATCAGCATACCTCATAAAATTATAAGGAAGTACGACATCGCAAGTGAACTTAATCAGTTCAAAAAATTTGCTTCCGAGGCAAGTGGAGTTCGTGTCGGTATAATTATTTCCGAAAGAAAACCCGGTAATTTTAATGTTTCGCTTCGCAGTCACGGAAACGTGAATGTCGCCAAAGTCGCGGAGTCCTTTGGTGGAGGTGGTCACAAAAACGCCTCCGGGTTTACAATCAATGGCAAGCACAAACAGGTCCTGAAAGATATCCTTGTCAAGGTGGAAAAATGTCTGGTATTGACGGAATCGCAAGCGTAATCAAACCAGTCGGTATTTCAAGTTTTTCGTTCATGCGGCAAGTCCAACGCAAACTTGGGGTAAAAAAGATTGGTCACCTCGGCACGCTTGACCCCGCCGCTTGTGGGGTGTTGGTGCTTTTATGTGGGAAGGCGACGAAATTGAATCAACAACTGAGCGGGGGGACGAAAAAATACCAAACGTGCGTGTATTTTAGTGCCGAGACAGACACCCTTGACCGAGAAGGAAAAGTCGTCGCAACAAGTGAAAAAATTCCTACAAGACAAGAAATAGAAAAAATTCTGCCCGAGATGGTGGGGGATATTGAAATCGAAGTGCCAAAATTTTCAGCGGTTCATATCAACGGAAGAAGGGCTTATGATTTGGCGAGGAAAGGAATTGACTTCACTCCGCCAAAAAAAGTGGTTGAAATTTACAGATTTGAATTACTTGAACAGCGTTCGGAGAAAGAATTCTTTTTCGAGATTGAATGCCAAACTGGAACATACATTCGGTCGCTTGCAAAATTGATTGCACAAAAACTTGGAACGGTTGCGTATTGTTTGGAAATTATCCGAACAAGAGTTGGCGATTTTAGAATTGAGGACGCGAAAACCTTGCGTGATGTCGAGATTACGGATATAATTAATCCATGATTCGATTTGGTCCATCAGGCAACGACATTTCATTTTACGAACAAGGCTTCAAAAGCACTATCCAAGCGCCTGAGTGGGTTGCGGGGATGGGGCTTTCTGCGTTTGAATACAGTTTTGGTCGCGGTATCCGCATGTCCGACGCAACCGCCAAGGCAATCGGGGATGAGGCGGCGAAACATAGGGTTCAAATGAGTGCCCATGCGCCGTATTATATCAACCTCGCGAGGGAGTGGGAGAAAAGTTATGTTTATATCGAACAGAGTTTACAGAAATTAAAACTTATGGGCGGACGGAATCTAGTCGTGCATGTAGGAAGTCAGGGTGACCTTGACCGAGCAACAGCAATCCAAAACTGCAAAACCAACCTTAAAAAAGTATTAGACAAGTTAAACGTCGACTTCGATTTCCGCATTTGCGTTGAAACAATGGGTCGCTATTACGCCATCGGTGATTACAAGGAAGTTTGCGATATTTGCTCGGTTGACCCGCGCGTTATTCCTGCACTTGATTTTGGTCATATAAATTGTTTGATGCAGGGGGCGCTGAGCAAAAACGAGGCCCTTACCACCGAAATAATGGACTATTGTATGCAACACGTCGGAGTTGAAAAAATGCAAAACGTACACATTCATTTCTCGCCTATAAAGTTCGGTGCGAAGGGCGAACTTGGACATCTTGACTTTGCCGATGCCCAACAGGTTTTTGTGCCGTTATTCGAACCTCTTGCAAGGTACATAAAAGCCAAAAACTTGACTCCCACAATTATTTGCGAAAGTTCCACCCAGATGGCACAAGATGCCGTGAAACTTAAAAAAATATTTGAGAGAGTTTAACTCTTGTAACTGACCTCGGTCCTTTCGAAATTCAGACCGCAGAGCAAGTCGCATGCGATGGTGTTTGTGGCGCGGCTTATGTCCATGATGCCGAGGCCTTTTTGGTCGGCGATGATAGTCACAGTTTTGCCAAGCGGAGAGGGGATTTTCGTAACATCAATCATAAAAGAGTCCATGCAGACCCGCCCGAGGACCTTGCAAGGGATTCCGTCAACCAAAACTTGGTGCGTGTTACCGAAATTAAAATGTGCGAGATCGGCATATCCGCAAGGCACCACTCCGCACGCCATCGTGTGAGGCGCAACCGCAGTGCCGTTGTAGCCGATTTTTGCACCTGCGGAAAGGTTTTGCACGGCATTGATTTTTGACGTGACTTTGATGGCGGTGCGGTATCCATCAAACCCGCCGTACATGATTTTCCCGATTCGCACCATGTCGAATTGTGCGGGGAGGTACTCGGCACTTCCGCTGCATGCTGCGTGAATCGTCGCTTTTGGGTGGATGTGCCGAAACATTGACCTGAATGGCGCGAATTTTTTCAGTTGAGCGTCGATTTCGCTTTTTTGGTCGACCTCGAAAGCCATATGCGTGTAGAGCCCGTCAACGATGATGTTGTTGCACTTTTCGGCGGTCGCGAGGATGTTTCGCAGTTGCCAGACACTTGAAATTCCGTACCGATTCATCCCTGTGTTGACCTTGATGTGAACCTTGCATTTGGTCGGGTGCATTCCTTGTAGGGCTTTGCAGAGGGTGTTGACCTCCGCGGCGTTGTGAATCGAGACAGTAATGTTGTGTCGCACCGCAAGTTTGAAATCCGCGCACGGACCGAAGAGCAGAATCGGTTTTTTGATGCCGCCTTCGCGCAGGCGTATCGCCTCCTTGATGTTCGCGACACCGAAACTGTCGACCTCGGATTCGATTTCGCGAGCCACGACCACGTCACCCAAACTGTACGCGTTTGCCTTTACGACAGCACAAAATTTCACGTGAGGGAGGAGTTGTTTTTTAAGTTTGCGTATGTTCCAGTGGATAGTCTTGAAGTTGATAGTTGCTTTAATCATTAAGTTTATGTATGATTAAAGTAGGTATGAGGATAATAGCCGGGCACCGAAAAGGTCGAAAAATAATCGCCAAACACGATTCAAAAACCCGACCAACAACCGACCGAGTGCGTGAGAATGTGTTCAACACGCTTTTTGGACTCATGGAGATTAATGGTGCGAGAGTCCTTGATTTGTTCGCGGGTTGCGGATCATATGGCCTTGAATGTTACAGTCGCGGGGCCGTGGAGGTAACTTTCAACGACACCGACAAACAAGCCGTCGAAATAGTGAAACATAATTGCAAGGTCGTTGGGTGCGATGGGGTGGTTTTGAACCTTGATTATAAACTTGCACTTGAAAAATTGAAAACCAAAAAGTTCGACATAATTTTTCTTGACCCGCCATATGAGAGTGACTTTGCCGAAATCGCGCTTGAAATAATCATGAATCAAAACATGCTCTCCGAAAATGGAATAATCGTGATTGAAACGGAAAAAGACTTGGGCGTTCAAGCACTTAAAATTAAGACTTACGGGCGTGCGAGGCTGTACTTTGTAAATCCAAACTTGCAACTTTGTTGATGAACTTGTCGAGTTTCGCGTTGTCGATAATATTCTTTGGCGTAAGACCTAGGCGTATCGCATTGTCGATTTTTTTTTGCACTTGTTGGATTTGCTTTTTCATAACGATTGTCTGGCGAAATCGTTGTGCCTCGCTGACGCTCGTCATAACGGTGGTATCCATAATCTTGTCAAGGTCGATTTCATGCAAATTGTATTTTTTGATAAGGTACTGGTTGCCCAAGATATAACTGTAAAAAAGGTCGAGGGTGAATTGATCGTGGGCGTAGTTTTTCAATGCTTCCTCGCCAAAAATGTCGCTGAAAAAATGCTTGTCTGCAACGAGGTGCAGGAACCTTCCCAAGTTCAAATCGTTGTCGAGTTTGTTGCATCGCAAAAACTTCGCCAAATCGACCTTGTTGTTAAGTCGCACCCAAGCATTCTCGAACGTATTTGGAACGGTTCCGTAATGCGTCGTGTCTTTGTTGTCGGTTAAATCTGGGTCGATGTTGCCTTTGTAAAACGCATTGAGGTCTTTGACACCGTTACGCTTGGCATAGAGCTTCGCAATCGCGAGGTGAGTGTTAAAACTTGCCATGGTTTATATTAAAACAAAATTGCGACCAAAATCAAGCAAATGAGGCACGCAAAAATCGTGTGCGTGACCTTGTAAAGCAAGTAAAACCATAATGGCATTTTAAAAGAACTCATAAACACAAACCCTTGTACCGCGACGCACAGCCCTCCAAACGTCACAATCGCGGTGGGGATTATTAAAGATGACGGCGCGGCGACAGATGCTTGGAAAACCCCATTTGTCATTTCAAGTAGCCCTGAAACGAGAACTCCGCCGCCTATCATGTTTGTGATAATGAAGAACACAACAACAAGACCTCCGACTGCAAGGATGTTTTGAATCGCGGAGTATAGCGAATTTGAGATTGCGGTTGCCATGTCGTTCTTCGATGAACTTACGGGGAGTACCTGAGATTCCTCGCCCCGTTGGGTCAGTGGGGCTCGGAATGACACTTTGCAATAAACCAATCCATTCAAAATCGCCCCGAGAGTAGTGCTTGCGAAAACCAAAACTCCCGCGGTGATTGACTGGTAAAAACATGCTCCGAGGGTTGCGATTATGAAGATTGGACTGCATGTCGAGGTATAGGTCGCCGTTCGTAGAGCCTCCTGTCGCGTCATATCGCCACGTTTATACAAATCGCCTAGAAGTCTTGCCCCCGTGGGATAACCCGCCAGCAGGCTTAACGCAAAGACCGGAGCAGCCTTTCCAAGCCTCTTGAAGCCCCTAAAAAAGCCGACTTCCACAAGCAGGCCACTTGCAAAAAAGAATGGGAACAAAATCGGCATAACGTTCTGGCCGAAAAGCAAGACTCCGCGTCGCCCCGCATCAACAAAACCATTCACGTCCGAGAACGCCAACGCGATGAATCCGAGGCAGCACACCACCACAAAGAACTTCTTCACCACAATAAATATGCAGGTTTTATTACATAGGAATTACAAACGTAAAATTATTGGGCATTTGGTGCTACACCATCTAAAATCCAAAGGCCAGTACCTGGCCCCGCTTGACTTCGATTCGTGGTTCCCCTTTCCGGCCAAAATCTTATTGGGTTTATTATATTATGAAGTCGCTCAACATCCGCCACAGTCCGTCCTGCCGCAAAACTTGGGTTAGGTCTGGTAACACTTTGATTTAGTTGTATCTGAAAATGTACAT
>Ga0131853_10026898_pt1 | contig 10340 bp, 5 predicted proteins | sample TergutLab28metaG_FD_92764 | JGI IMG/M metagenome (GOLD analysis project Ga0131853, IMG submission 92764) | Labiotermes labralis P1 segment gut microbial communities from Petit-Saut dam, French Guiana - Lab288 P1 (version 2) (version 2) | ecosystem: Host-associated > Arthropoda: Insects >... | reverse complement strand
CTCTTTCCTCCCCTTTCTCTTCCCCCCCTTTTTTTTTCTCTGGTTTTCCCCCACAACCCTTTCCCCCGCTCCCCTCTTTTTCCCTGTGCCCCCCGGCCCCCCCCCCCCCCCCCCCCGTCTCATGCTCATTCAATGCCTCTCATGAGGGCCACTGTAAAAATCTCACATCTCACATACTAGGGTCTTTCGCCATATATTATAATATAATCGCATATATTCCATAATAAACCTATAGTTCTTACCACGAATGTATAGGCTGTAGCTTGACAGTCTCTACCTTTTGCCCAGTAATGTGCTAGGTATACATGTCAAGGAGCATAAGAATGGCAAAACATGTAGACAGCTTGGGAAGTCAGAGAAATGCCTAATATTTTTTTGGTCGGAAAGCTTCATAGGAGCAGACCGATTGTAAGTACTAAATCTGTGTGGAAGAATGAACCTGTGATATCAAGAAGGATTCTAGAGAAATGGGTATCACACAATCTGCGTAACCATTTGTAATACGCTGCTCGTTTTTCTTCATAATTTGCTTGCTAGCAATGTAGGTGGTGGTAGGCGGGTTTGTTATATTGTTGAAGGAAATGAGAATGTAATGAACTGAACGGGTGCAGAGTTGGTTCCAGTGTAGGAAGGGGCAGTGTGCACTTTACTCTCTCATCGTTGTGCGTCACGCACAGGTTGTATTGCAGAACAGGGTTTCATATTGCGATTGGCGTGCTCAAATCCTGAAATCCTGCTTCTGCCTATTCGTCACTCGTATTCTTAAGCTTATTGCCCGCGTGCAAAAACCTTGGTCCACATATTAAAATAGAAACCTAAACCAAACCCACCGTTGATAATTTTGACGACTAGCGGTTAATACGACACTTCAGCTCGCACTTAAACTTACTGAGCGATCTCTTCGGCAACCCCGGGACCAGTGACCTTTTTAGGCCACAGAGATAAAAATTTTAAATTATTTCCATACGCCACAATTACAATAAACTAGGACTGTGTAGGTTACGTATGTTGATAGTGGAGTTCCCAAATTATGTTGTTCAGTTTGCGTGTTCCATTTGACAAAAGAGGAAAAGTTTATAGCGTCCAGACTTATAAATACAGTAAGTCCAGACGCGATGACCTAAATTGAACATGGCACTGGTCAGCTCCAGCCTCTATAACCGTCTTAATGAAGCCAGATCCTCTGCAGCTGGTACCTTCAGGACTGGAGAAGAGTTCCGTAAGCGACCTTGTCCACTGATTTTGCCTTGTTCATCTACAGAGACTGTGTAAAATATCGACAATGAAAAGAGGTTTTTTTTCCCGATTGTGTTCCTTCATTGCTCTTGAATTCATTTTACCTAATTCTCGGCTTCTCACCCTGTGGGAAAAGCACAAATTGATGACGTTTCAGAACAGAAAGTTAAGAAGTAAGAGGTGGCTGTAGAAGAAATATAATTAGGCGCTTTCGTTATAGTGACTGTTCACCAACCACAATTAGGATGGTCAATCAAGGAGAATGGAGATGGCATGGGGAATGTTTGTGGAATGCCTAGAGTGGCTGGCAGACTGTTAGCTTCTCAAAGACTCTGTCGCATGGATGTTGTTAGTTTAGTAGGCAGTTAGCGGTTATGGCAGACGGTGTTCTGTTTCAGTTACAATGTTTAGTTGCGAGTTGTATAAGGGACTGGGCAACACATTTTCGCTTGCTTGTTTACCAAAACTACTACAAGCGCAGCTATAAGAAATTACATTTATATAAAACGAGCTGGATATCTCAGCCATTTTCATAACTTGCTAGGAACTAGACACCCTACGTCGAACCCTGGCATAGAAAGGAATTTTCGTATTTGCCACCACGTCTAGACCGGTTCTGGGAAATAGTCGCAGTTCCAGTGAATACCGGAACCCTTTCTCCGCGATTTCAGGGGCTGTGAGTAGGCTAACAACGCGTGTGTCTGCGCCTCTATTGCCACTCATTTTGACGGTGCGGTGCTGAAGCACAGGTGCAAATTTACTTTCGTTTAGTAACTAAAAAAGAATTGGTATTTGTAATTAAATGAATGTGTTTGTATCCCTAGTAGGCCTATAAGCATGCGCCACTTGTATTTACTGTACAAAGAGTGGGTACTAAACTGTGAGTGTTGTCGGCTCCAGATGCTGGTTCATGGGAGTGCGAGAACTTCTCGAGCTACCATCGGACTTAACACCATCGTGTGACCGAATTAATTATTATTAGAGGCTGAAGTTATGTTTATATTTCTGGCATACTTGTAAATTTTGTTGCGGCAGGGTAAATAACAGACATATTTAACCGCCTACAGCCCAGTGGTAACCACACCAGCTGTTGTACTGTTAAGTGTAGTCCTATCTGTGCTTTGCATATGACCCTCGCAGTAAACACCGGCTGTTTCCCCAGACAGCATTAACCGACTTCTGATTATAATGACACTATAAGTGTGTTCCACTTGAAGTATAGACAGACTTTTATGTGTAATTTACATAAGTGTCTGTGTCTGTAGGATTAACAGTTTTATAACAACAGAATTCTTGCAGCGAACTGCACTGTGATGCAATTCATCTGGCCTGGAAGTTCAGAAGCACCAACTTCCCAGGTTGCCCTCGTATTTGCGATCACTGGCAATGAGACTGCCCACGGATTGGATTGGGTGAATTTATGGTCACATGGCGGTATGAGTGTGAACTGGGCAGGCGAAGTTATGATCACTTGGCATGGACTGCGGATTGGACGATATGCGTATATAGTTCATGTGAACTGATGGTTACTTGGCGCTTGTCTGCGGAATGGACGCGCGAAATTATGGTCATCTAGCAATAAGAATGTCTGTGTATTAGGCGGTGAAGTTATGGCCACTTGGAAGTAACACTCTGCGGAGTAGATGGGTGATCAGCGTGGCAATATGTGCAGTGGTGGTCACTTAGCATGACTGCGGGCTGGATTTTGAAAGTTGCGGTCACCTGGCATGTGACTGCGAACTGAACGGGTGAATTTATGGTCCCTTGGCAGTCATTCTAAGTTATGGTCACTTACGAATATGACTGTATGGATTGGGCGTGTGAAATTATGGCCACTTGCCTGTCTATATGCGAATTGGGCAGGCTAATATACCCACATGGTGACTTAGCAACAGGTTCTACAGAAAGTCAGTAAACACCTTTCAGAAGAGCGGGTTATCCTTTATAATATCCACATGATTGTCTGTATACCCATTGTTTTCAATAACCAAGTGCAATGAAGTACTCGGCTGCCAACGATTCGCCTACAGATGGCTGCGTTGAGTCCCACAATGTAAACTTGCTAAGAATTTACAACTGCTGAAGTTGAATGACCTTGAATGACTAATATTTATACCCACAGTTTTTAAGCCTACGTTAATGCCTATGTTGAAAAAGAAGGTAATACTGCTACATCAAGACAGAAATAGCCGGTTCCAGCAGTTCAACAGCATTTGGCATCACATCAGCTGGCTAGCCACGCTGATCCCAGACACGTTAAGATGATCGGATCAGTTCCTTTCTCTCCGCTAGGACCCACGTGAGTCAGAACACACGCTGCTCAGCTGTACCGATTACGCGAGTCTAGTTAGAGGTCCAGGCCGGTTTCACGGGTATACAAAAAAACGAGTTTAAAAATATAATAATTCCTACAAAATTAACTCCGTGTAGCGGAGTCCGTCTTGAGAAGGTAGCAGTCGTTCAGCTTGTCGGCAGATTTAACTCCTATGGAGCTCTGAAATTCATTGTTCTTTGCGTAAGAATCCACCACTGGTCCATTAGGGGCAACTAACCTATTTCTGAGTTTCATTATGGGACGTACTATCATCCTCCCATTTACACATTTTGCTTTAGTGTGATTTCTCCCCTTCCGGCTTTGCGACTAATTTTTTTGCGCATTTCTCATCTTCATGAGTACCAAATGTGATGTCCCTGAGATCAACTTTCGTGATGACGTGTGGAGAAGAGCAGTTGCAGTTTATTGAATTATTCATTAGGTCTGCCTAGTTTTAATCTTCGTGTTGCTTCTCAAATACCCTTAGCATCTCATTTTGAAATACCATCAATCTATGCTTTTGCCTTCAGGTGAAAGACACAGTTGTACACTCACTACGTAAACTCCGTGTTCATTGTAACAATTACGGACTTGTTACTTTGCACACGTCGACCCCGGAAACTTCACCAAACACATTAATCTGAAGATAATATCAAAGTTCTTGTAGTCAGAGTTTTGTTCAATGCTGAGATTGGAGTGCTGTGTTGCGCGACTTGTAAAGTGATCACACGATAAGCAGTGTCTAAAGAACGTATAACGATAACGGGTGTCTACCGTGCAATTTAATGCTGCCGTTTCAGTCTTGTATCTCCGTCAACACGTTGCGACCTAGTAACTTCCTCGCCACTCACGGCCGATTCAATGTGTAGAACGCGGTGACAGAGCGAACACCTCCTCTGGCCACTCAGCACGGCGTCACGTCCCAGAACACTGCAGACTTTATCAGAACGACTGTGAGAACGTCAAATCTCGCACGGTTTCACTTCCGCTTATCTAATTTTATGTTGTGTGTACGCCATTTAGTAATAAACACACTAAATTAGAAGGTTTAAGGTGCTCGACATGGTCTCTATTCACATTTAGTCGTAATAAGACGAATGATTTCAGATTCCCACAACTTGCTGAGTTCTCGTATTGTCTGTTTAAACGGAAGTTGGATAGTTTTCTCCTTCCCTTGCCTACTATCAACAAGGAAATATTCAAAGACCTTTTCATATCGCCTGACAATGGAGTACATTTCATACGGGACTTCGATCCTGCGACTTCTCATTCCGAAGGACAGTTTTAAAAGAAAGATAACTCAGTCAACTGCAAACGAATTTTGTTTCTCCAGAAGTATATTATCTACAAATTATACGTCTTTTAACATGATCTTTTTTGGAGATAAAATCTGTTGTTGACAATGCTAAGAATTAAGTGCCACAGTAAGTCGCAATTATTGTCCTCGTACTTACAGACCTACTTCGTTAAGCACAAACTATGTAACAATGGTTCAAACAAAAGCTGTAAACATTAGTGCAATTCACATTTCATGGATTAATCAAACAAAAGCTGTGATTCCTACAATACTACTTGTAATTGTACCGAAACTTGTTGAGTAGTTAGCTGCAAAAATACAAGCATGCAGACATATAATGCCTTCTAAATGTGCATTTAATTTACTGTGTAGTTTGTGCAAATAATCCCTTAAACCAAGCCTTATAATACTAATCGTTGGCAGCACACACACAGCGTCTCAGCTATGTGCGGGTATCAGCCATTTATTTTATATAAGAGGATTTGAATTGAATTGTATCAGATTTATCAACAGTGACACACCAATTGCAAACGTTCATGTGACATAAATCTTAATTTCATTTAAGCTGATTAAAGCTTATATCTGAAACATTATTTTCCTTTTTGTATACTGAATGCGAAGTTAAAAACCCTCAAGATGAAGATTATAGCACAGTGCTGTTAGCAAAGGACCACGCTTGAATATGGAAGTGATTTTTTCTGTATTTTGTAAGTGAAAGAACAATATTTTCTCAGTGATGGAACAAATGTACAATTAACCATTTAAAGACGAAGCACAGACCGCTCTATTTAAAGCCCCAGTTCGTACCGCGCTGTAAACACTTTTCATCTCGGTTATAAAAACCAATCAGTTTATGCTGTAGGTGGCACAAGTCGCTGTTTGTTCTCAGATAAATACAAAACACATAAATACAGTGTGGACAGAACGTACAGTTGTTGAATGTTAAACTGTTGGTGCATCACGTAACCAGTAGGCTTTAAAAGGTTAATTGACAAGTTATTATACTCCTCCTTACATGTTTCGACACTATTGTGTCATCTTTAGGGAGCTCGTAGTCAGTACCTTGCTAAATTACATAAGTATGTCAGTGCAATCGTTGGTGGTACAATTTAAAATTTCACATATGTTTTTTGCTGTTGAATCTCAATGTTTAAAATCATTATAGTATTAAAACTGTCCTAGTTATAATAAAACGGATAAAATTGTTTTGTCGTTACAATTCTTATGAAGTCCTATACGGTGGCTGTATATACAGTCTATAATACATATGGATTTTATTAATGGACGTGTAAATTATTTCTGTAGTAAAACCAACCAGATGCGCCAGTGTATCAAATTTATTTTATTTTGGAATGACACTCTACATGTTTCGGACGGTCCCTCCGTCCATCATCAGGAGTTCAAGACTGTTCAGGGTTATTCGAAATGACTGTCGGGGATGTTGGGATGCGTATTGATGTTTGTAGAATCACAAAGGGTGCACATATAGAGCACCTGTAAGGTATGTAACAAAAACTTGGAGTGTAGTTCTACTAAATAAACAAAAATACATATACTTCTATCTCAAGTGTACTGTGTACGCCAAGTTGTTAAAATCCCGACAATCATTTCGAATAACCCTGTACATACAGCAACACGCATTTGTCAAACAGATACTGCTAGCGGGTACACGCTAGCAAGCAGATAGCAGTATCTGTTTCACAAATGCCTGTTGCAGTATGTACAGTCTTGAACACCTGATGATGGACGGAGGGACCGTCCGAAACTTGTAGAGTCTCATTCCAAAATAAAATAAATTTGATACATTGGTGCATCTGCTTGGTTTTACTATAGAAATAATATTACGATGCACGGCCCTGTGAACGTCAAACAAGGATGTGTACGTGTTATATAGCGGACATGTCGAGTAGAGTTATTTATTTAATTTGTCACTTAATTGTGCATTTGTTGGTTCATTGTACAAAATAATGAAAGCTGCACGGTACAAGTGTTAATATAATGCTTTTCTGTATATTAACAGATGGCAGAGCAAATTCCGTTCCATTTCATAGGACTGTCTATAAGGACAGCAATACCTACGTAAAATTAGAGGCAAATTGGAAAATCAAGTCAGTCAAATGCAGGCCTTATTGCAAGCTTCCGGGGAATTGAATGAGAGACTAAGATAATGATCAGAGAAAAGAGGAGAGGTTCGAAAGTTAGCGCAATAGCGGTAAAGGGGAATGTGAGTTGTACGACCGAGCAGATGAACATAAATGGGTACAGTTGTTGTAACACTGGCACTGATTCGTAACTTAATAAATGCAGTACATTACGTAAGGACGGACGGTGGCGAAAGTATAGCTGAACAATACTACTTTCTATTTCGAACTTGGCATTCCAAAACAGCATTTGAATTAGTTTCATGGCTCTGCAATTGTGTGACGTACAAGAAGAGGCCAAGGACTTAATAAAGAACCCACTTATCATGAATAAATAGTGGAGTGTTGACGATAATCAGAAACAGAAGAAACTGCCTTTTCCTTGGGGATCTGATGCAACTGCTGTCTGTGTGCAATGTATGTTATATGGTAAGCCCACTACGCAACAGTGCAAATCTTACAACACGTTGTTACCAATAATTATAAAGAAGATGCCGTCAACATAAGCACAAATGTGTTATACAACAGAAAGCTTCATGTCTCGGTAGCTTTCCGTTACACAATAAATACACAGTTGTGTTTACGGTATTTCAATAATTATCAGTAATTATATAAACACAATGGGGTGCCTTCTGTTGACTACGCTCGGTCTGAATGCGCCAAAGTTTTTCTTCACACATTACACACCAACTGCTTGTTTACTTCAGTTATCCAACGATACTAACTTTTCCAGAGTTTTGGGTTCTGTTGACCGTGCATCTCTATATAATCTTGTAAATGAAACCAACGTGGTGCACAATATTCTCAGTATATTTCGTCGATTTTATTTATAACCTCTACATGTTTCGGACCTCTCTAGGTCCATCATCAGGAGGAATAACTGTATTTATACGACACTTCGTATTTTGTTATTCTGTATAGCGAGCTGTATGGTGTGCAGGATCCATTCTGCACACCAGGCAGCTCGCTATACAAAATACTGTGCACCAAGTTGGTTTCATTTACGAGATTTTCCAGAGTCTTTGTAAGATTACAGATTATTCCGATTCTGAAATTGGAAAGCGAGTGGGCAATTATTTCGATTGGCTGGACACGTCACCATCTTAAGGGTACACCATTGTTGTTGACGTCAATCGGTCTGACACCTGTACACAGGATAGGTTAAGAAATTTTCTAGGATGTATCACTGTGTCGCTGTGCTAGTGGTTTCTGACGTATCGAAAACCGCAAAACGTCGGCAACGACTAACCCAGCAACACAATATCATATCCCAGAAGACTTGAAACACCGCTGTGATAAACCTCAAACTTGCAAGCAAAGAATACAGAATAAATCTGACTCACAAAAATTATATATATGAGATTTGAGGTCATTATGGCGGCATTAAGGTGATGTGAAGCCTTGCAGTTTGATGAACATATTCGGTCGTTTGGGAGGAACGTGCTCCCTCCATCTACAGGGTGATCCCTGTCAAGTAAGCTCAGTCTCCTTCTGCATTCCTGTTGTAACTTGCATCTTTTTCTTATTACCTTATGCCTATTTCTCCCGGATTGTTTGGCCCGCTTCTTTTTTTATTTAAATCTCCAACTAGGCGTTTTTTGATATGCTCGTTCCTATTTCGGACTATTTCTTTTTAAATGATTTTGACTTTCGTAATTGTGAATAGTGTATTCCACACGAACACGCTTTTACCCGGATTGAGACTTTTCCATGTTACAGTTTCAATGTCTCTTGATGTCCCGCACTGAAATTTCTTCGATGCCCCTTTAAGATTAATTCAGCTTTAATGTATCAGAGGTTTAACACCGCAGGTGGCCCAGGTTTATTGAATATCTCACACGCAAAGTCTTTCGATGACCCAGGTTAAAGTTATTTCGATGACCCATATTTGGCACTTCTAATGGTGTCAATGGAAGCCGTTAAGTCAGTATTCCAGGCTGGAATTTTTTCATACCAGAATGGGTTTTATTCATGGTTCTACGTTGAACTGCTTTCAGTATCGCAGCTTCAGTTCCTTTGGATCCTCCAGTCATCAATCACTGAACATTTTATTAATGCAGAAAAATTAATTCTAAAAAGTGCTGTCACAAGACTATTGGAATTAAAAGAACATAAAACTTCAATATTTCTTACCTGACATTCGAAAAAGCAAGCACGTTTTACTCGAGAACATCTGTAGACATATGTTCCAAATATTTACACAAAAGCTGTGTCTGAATGAATATGATCTTACGTTTACTGCTATGAAAATAAAGAGACTCACCCTCTATGCACTTGCCAGTGATGAAGTGTGCATTTATGCGGATGGACGTGGGTTTCATCCAGGGCCGATAATACAAGGTTACATAAATTTCTTAACTTATCCACATTATTTTAGCGTAGATTATTCTGCTCTTTTTTCTATGAACTCAATAAATTAAGCAAGCCAGAATTTACACGTTTATACTGTAACACTCATTCTGTAATAAAAATTTGGGGTCCTGCAGCACTATTTTTATGTTTAACTGAAGATCAGTAGTTAAATTTATGTGTAGAATTTTGTGAAGTTTCCCTGACATTCCTTAACCATATCATTCACGAATTACAATTACAGCATTACGGTGACGTAGGATGAATTGGGTTCATTTTTGTAACAGATTTCATTTCTTTCTCACACATAACCAGACGAAGTTGGTTTATTACTCGCACACTAATGAATCCCTTTCCTGTTGTCTACCAACACCACACGTTCATTTTTGACTAATTGTTTATTTGTGTTGTAGGTGAGTGTTGTATGCTGAAAATGACATAAAGAATTTCCCTGGCCGTAAAAAATATATAGTTTTAAATTAATTATAAGGGGCTTGATGATGAATTAGCATATACTTCCAGGCACTGGACTTTATCCGTCGTCTCATATAAACCCAAAGAATATAACGTTTCAGAAACCGGATTCATTTCCATTGTCAGCTAAAAATATAGGGAACTACTGACTCATTCCCAACTGACAACCAATCGTAACCGAGATCCACAGGCCCAGGATGCATACGAAGCAACCTGCCCTACAACAATAATCAAATTATGCAAAGTCTAATCATTCTTTAATATTTCAGAAGATTAGTTTCTAAGTTTTCATTCAGCATCCTTACTCCATAGGAATAGGAAGGGGATTCTCCGTCTTGCAACTATGTACATTTCTGATTCGTAATACATGAATAAATTTAATGCGCCAAACAGGTTACGTGCGTACTTAATAATAATATTTATTTAACTGCAATTGGGTTTTCACCCGGTGGCAGTCGTTTTTAACACATATACAAGAACTTGAAGCTGTACTACTAAATTTACATCGGGAGGGCTACATGAGAAGCAT
>Ga0131853_10026896_pt1 | contig 10341 bp, 11 predicted proteins | sample TergutLab28metaG_FD_92764 | JGI IMG/M metagenome (GOLD analysis project Ga0131853, IMG submission 92764) | Labiotermes labralis P1 segment gut microbial communities from Petit-Saut dam, French Guiana - Lab288 P1 (version 2) (version 2) | ecosystem: Host-associated > Arthropoda: Insects >... | reverse complement strand
TTTTTTTATCTGGCAAGGAAAGCCCGACGACGCAAAGCCAAAGCTTTTGCTAGGAGGGCTTGACGCAGTCCAGATAAAAAATAAGCCGGAAAGATGGCGGAATGAGGTTAGCGGACAGGTCTATTAAACATTTTTCTTGCAGAAAGGATTTGAGGCGACATGAAAGATATTATCATAAGGCCAATAAGGCCCGAAGAAATTGATAAAATTGCAAGCCTGATATCCACAGGATATTATAACGATATATTCTTTAAATGGGTTGTGGAAAGCGACGAAGACCGCCATAAAATAGTTATGGATTATTACAAAGTATATCTTAATGCCAGGGGCTGCGTGGCCCATGCGGTCGAAACTTCTTGCGGGGAGATAATCGGTGCTTCTGTTTGGCTTCCACATGATACAGATGCGAGTGTTTATGATGACATAGACGCGGCGGCGGGCGTTTATGCGGCGAACTTTCGTGCGGTTGCGGACTGGTCTCATTTAAGCGAGCCGCCCATGTCGCCTTTCTATCAGTTGGTCGGTTTTGTAATTGGCCCGCAGGCAAAGGGGCTGGGTCTTGGGGTTAAGCTGCTAAAGCATAATCTGGATCTGTTTGACGGCATGGGCATATCTACATATCTTGAGGCCAGCACGCCATACCATGGCGGCGGTGTTTATGGAAAATTTGGCTACCAGCCCGTGGGAGAATTAATGTTTTTTACAGATACCGCCGTGCTGTATCCACTATGGAGGCCTGCCAAAAAGAAAATACAAGTGGATTTTGGAGGGCATAGCTGGCGTGTCCTAGATGCTCATGAGGACAAAGTTTTGCTGTTGTCCGAAGATATTGCAGAGCTCGGGAAATATCATAATACATTCGAGAAGGTGGATTGGCTGACTTCTGATGTGAGGCAGTATCTGAATGACGGCTTTTGCAAAAAATTTAAGCCCGAGGAGCAGTCGCAAATAATAGAAATCTTCTTGCTGTCAGTAGAAGAGGTGGTGAAATATCTGGGCGATAGTGGCCAGCTTAAAAACCCCATCAGCAAGTTCTTTATTGATGACGAATTTAACGATGTCCGCAAGGCCGCTCTTGCGGATGGCTCCCCATGCAGATGGTTTTTGCGGTCTCAAGGAGGCTCGCCGGGTTTTGTTGCTGTTGTAACCAACGAAGGTAAAATTTCTGTGTCGGGAGATTTTGTAAACCGCGCCAGCACAGAGCTATTCAATGTAGGCATCAGACCCGCCATATGGGTGAAGAAAGAGGGCATTGCATATGAATAAAGAAAAAACAACGGCTTTTATATGTGACGAAAGCTATTTTTGGCACAATGCCGGCGACGGGGCATTGTTTGAACCCGCAGGCGGCTATATACAAGGAAATGGCTCTACAGAAAGCCCGGAAAGCAAAAGAAGAGTAAAAAATCTGCTGGAAAGAAGCGGGCTGATTGACCATTTGGCACAAATAAAGCCTGTACCGGCAGCCGATGAGCAGCTATTGTATTTCCACACAAAAAAGCATATAGAAAATGTGAAGAAATTGAGCCAAACAGGCGGTGGGGATTGCGGCGATTCTGCCATAGTAGGGCGCGGCTCTTACGAAATAGCAAAGCTATCCGCCGGCGGTGCTATACAGGCAGTAAAAACCGTGGTCGAAAGCAGCACAATAAATACGGCCTACGCCCTAACAAGGCCACCGGGGCATCACGCAGAAAAAGACCGTGGCATGGGCTTTTGCATATTCAACAATATTGTAATAGCCGCAAAATACGCCCAAAAAGAGCTGGGTATAAAAAAGATATTGATACTGGATTGGGATGCCCACCACGGCAATGGCACAGAGGATGCATTTTATGAGGACGACAGCGTTTTGTTCATATCCATACACCAGGACAATCTAGAGCCCATAGGCAGAGGCAATATGAAAGATGTGGGCAAAAACAAAGGCCGAGGCTTTACCATCAACATACCTCTGCACGCAGGTTCCGGCGATGCCGTGTATCAATATGCCTTCGAGCAAATAATAATCCCGGCAGCGGATAATTACAAACCGGAGCTGATATTGGTTTCTGCCGGCCAAGATGCAAGCATTTTTGACCCCCTGGCAAGAATGATGCTATCTACGCAAGGGTATAGATACATGGCCAGAGCCATAAAACAGCTTGCGGACAAGCACGCCGGTGGGCGCATAGTATGCCTGCACGAAGGTGGGTATTGCCCCACATATGTACCCTTTTGCACCCACGCCATCATAGAAGAGCTAAGCGGCATCGCCACAGATGTGGCCGACCCATTTATATACGCCATGGCAGGCACAACGTATAACGAGCTGCTGCCCCACCAAAGGGATAGGGTGGACAAGATAAGGATGTCGTTATATGTCCAATAAAACCGACTTGCAATCAAAATATCACTAACCGCGCGGGCACATAGCGTCACCTACAGCACGCACCCGCGCGCTAAGTGATATTAAGATTGCAAATCGGTATAAAACACAACATCCGGAAAGGATACTTCTATCCCTTCCGGATGTCTTAAATTACACATTGTATTTTATTTTGCGTAGTTATTGTGGGCTTTGTCCAGCCATTTGACGTTCTTGGGCTTCGATCATTTTCTTAACCATGTAGCCGCCAACAGAACCGTTTTGAGCTGACGTAAGGTCGCCATTGTAACCCTTTTTCAAAGGTACGCCGATTTCGCTGGCCACTTCATATTTAAATTGATCCAAAGCAGCCTTGGCTTCTGGTACTGACTTTGTATTTCTAGACATTTTATCACCTCCCCTGCTAATATAATGTGGAGGAGGCGGGATGATTATGCTGGTTTTTTCTGCAATCGCATTATTTGGCTTGTCAATAATTACATATGAAATTTGTGATGGGATGTGATATTATATATGTAGATTGTGCTATGGGGAGGAAGAATCATGGAGAAACGGCTTTCTACATATACTTTTTGGGAAGAATATCAGCAGCATATTGGGCCTACATTGGCAGAAATTGATATTTTTTTGAAAACATCAGATTATCCGTTGGATGCCGCGCGGGTGGCCTATGTACTGGATTTGGACGAAGAGGAGGTTTTGTCCATAACGGCCGCTTTGGGACAGGGCGAAATTGGTAAGAATACGTTTATCCAAATAATGACAAAGGGTAGCAGTCGCATTTGCCGTCTTTATGCCAAAGAGGTGGAAATGGGTTCGCCGCATACATACACGGCTTCGCAGCTGTCCTATATCTATAATTTGAACTTGGACGACGTAAAAAATGCCTGTAAAAAATTGCAAATAAAAGAGGCTACGGCCTTTAGCCTGCCCCTGATATTCGCGAATATACCGTATTAGTGTAGAGCGTTTACGCAGAAATTCTATTTACCATGCGCGCCAGTTTGGACTTCTTTCTGGCGGCATTGTTTTTGTGGAAGACACCTTTAGAGGCGGCTTTGTCAATGGTTTTCACAGCACCTGTGAGGGCTGTGCGCGCAGCTGGCGCGTCATTTGCTGTGCAGGCCGCAACAACCTTTTTCATTGCAGTCTTTGTGCGGGATTTTATTATTCTATTGCGCAAGGCTTTTTTTGTGGTTACTTTAATGCGCTTTTTTGCTGATTTTGTGTTTGCCAAAATCTCACCTCCAATCCGATTAATTCTACACCATATCGCGCGCGATGTCAAGGCTTTTTTGATTTATAAAATAGTTGACTTCCCATGGAAAAACTGGTACAATATGTATATCTTGCTTGTCAATTCCATCTTTAGAGGAGCGCTTATGGTCAAATTAGACAAAAATTATCTTCAAAACACAAACATAACTAGCAAAATAGAGATGAGCCCTCAAAAAGGATTGCCCGTGAAGGTGTTGCAATACGGCGAGGGCAATTTTTTGCGTGCATTTGTGGACTATATGATTGATGTTCTCAACGAAGCAGGGTATTTTGGTGGGTCCGCTGCCCTTGTACAACCCATAGCCGCCGGTATGGCTGGTGCAATAAACGCACAGGATGGCCTGTATACTGTGGTTTTGCGCGGTATAGAGGATGGGCGCGAGGTTGTTCGCAAAAGGCTTGTAACATGCATAGATTCTTGCATTAACCCCTATGCAGATTTTGATAATTACTTTAAAGCCGCAAAAAACCCCGATTTGCGCTTTGTTGTGTCAAACACCACCGAGGCAGGAATTGCCTACAAAGAGGGCGAAAAGCTGGAGGACAAGCCACAGGCCAGCTTTCCTGCCAAGGTATGCGCCCTGCTCTACGAAAGATATCGCCATTTCTCCGGAGATGCCACAAAAGGCCTTGTTTTCATACCTTGCGAGCTTATTGACAACAACGGCACGATGTTAAAAGAGCTGGTTTTGCGCCATGCCAAAGAATGGCAGTTGGAGGCCGGTTTTGTGGATTGGGTAGAAAATTCCAACCACTTCACGAACACGCTTGTAGACAGGATTGTGACGGGGTATCCGAAAGACGAAATTGACGCCCTGCAAGCTGATTTGGGCTATGAGGACAACCTTATGGTCGCAGCCGAGATTTTCCATTTCTTTGCTATAGAAGCCGGGGAGGCCGCGCTTAAAGCCATTTCCGAAGAGCTGCCCTTCCACAAGGCGGGTCTTAATGTGGTTTGGACCACAGATGCCACGCCCTACAAACAGCGTAAAGTCCGTATTCTTAACGGTGCGCATACCATGAGCGTGCTTGCGGCGCATCTTGCAGGCAAGGCTACTGTTGGCGAAATGATGGCATCTGATATTTTTGTGAAATACTTACAAAAAGGTATTTTTGATGAAATCATCCCAACCCTTGATTTGGAGCGTGATGACCTGGTAAGTTTTGCAAATTCGGTTTTTGACAGATTTGCTAATCCTTATATTCATCATTATCTAATGTCCATCGCGCTAAATAGCGTGTCAAAATATCGCGTACGCGTATTGCCGTCGCTTTTGGAATACAACAAGCGCGTGGGCAAAACTCCACCCGTACTGGCATTTTCGCTGGCCGCGCTGATATATTTTTACATGGGCGAAGGGCACGATGTGCCCGATGATGCCGAAATAGTCGCTTTCTTCAAGCAGGCATGGACGAAAGGCGATATGTATGACATGCGCGAAGTAGCCGAGATTGTGCTTGGCAATGCAGATTTATGGGGATGCAATCTCAATGAGGTTGGCAACTTAACTGACTATATTATTGACTATTTGCAAGGTATAGAGCAAAACGGCATAGAGGCCGAAATTAAAATGATTATCACAAAGGACTGATTTTATGCAGATGACAGATAGAGCCGTAATAATCAATGCATCGGACAATGTGGCGGTGATGCTGCGGGATGTGGCAAAGGGCACGGAGATTTTTGGCATCGTGACCGCAGAGGACATACCCCGTGGCCATAAAATGGCGCTTCGTAATATGGCGATGGATGAAAATATCGTGAAATATGGCTATCCCATCGGCCATGCCATCAAGGCCATACAGGCCGGTTGTCATGTGCATACGCATAATTTGCGTACCAACTTGCGCGGGCTTTTGGAATATGATTATCAGCCGGAGGCCGCGGCCGTTTTGCCGCATAAACAAGGCACTTTCCCGGGCTATGTGCGCAGTAATGGGCTTGTTGGGATACGCAACGAAATCTGGATTATTAATACTGTGGGTTGTGTAAATAAAATTGCTGAAAGAATTGTGAAGCAGGCCGAAAAGCGCAATAATGGCCGCGTTGACGGCATTTATACCTATGTGCATCCCTTTGGTTGCTCGCAACTGGGCGATGACCATGGTTTTACCCAAGATATTTTGAAAAATATGGTAAAGCATCCAAACGCTGCCGGCGTGCTGGTTTTGGGGCTTGGTTGCGAAAACAACAATATCCCGGAGTTTAAGCAAACCTTGGGCGAGTGGGATAAGGAGCGCGTAAAATTCCTTAATGCCCAGGATGTGGACGACGAAATCGAGGTTGGTCTTGCCATGGTCGAAGAACTTATACGATATGCCGAAAATTTCAAGCGTCAAGAGGTTTGTATTAGCAATCTTGTTGTAGGTTTAAAATGCGGCGGCAGCGATGGGTTCTCCGGCATAACCGCAAACCCGCTTGTGGGGCGGCTTTCTGATGATATCATAGCCCATGGCGGCACATCCATTCTCACAGAAGTGCCCGAAATGTTTGGCGCAGAGACCATTTTGATGAATAGATGCGAAAACAGCGAGACTTTTGATAAAACTGTAAAACTTATTAACGATTTTAAGCGATATTTTATACGATATGACCAAGAAATTTACGAAAACCCCAGCCCCGGTAATAAGGACGGCGGAATTTCTACTCTGGAAGATAAATCCCTGGGCTGTACCCAAAAGGGCGGTACAAGCCAGGTTGTGGATGTGCTGGACTACGGCGAAACCGTGCGCAAGAGCGGCCTAAACCTGCTGCAGGGCCCCGGTAACGACATTGTGGCCGTCACCAATCTTATGGCCGCGGGGGCGCATATGGTGCTGTTTACCACCGGTCGCGGCACGCCCCTGGGCGCACCCATACCCACAGTTAAAATATCCAGCAACACCCAGTTGGCACAGGGCAAGCCCACATGGATTGACTTTAACGCCGGAACGCTGTTGGAGGGCGAGGACATGGACAGCTTGTCCCAGAGATTCTTCGACTATATTATCAGCGTGGCCAGCGGCGAGCAAACGCAAAACGAAATCAACGATTACCGCGAAATCTCTATTTTTAGGGATGGCGTGACGTTGTAGAAAGGGTTTAGCTCATATGAAAATTGGTGTAAGAGCACATGATTTTGGCCGTCATACGGCGGCCAGTTTGTCGCGCATAATCCGCGATTCAGGATTTGAGGCCGTGCAGTTGGCCATTCCCAAGGCCATAGAGGGAATTGCCGCGTTTTCTGAAATCAGCGACCATTTGTTAGAAGAGGTACGCGAAATCTTTACGCAGAATCAGCTGGAGATAGCCGTTATGGGCTGCTATATCGAACCTTCCCTGCCCGACAAAGCAGATCGGCTGGCCCAGGTAGATACCTTTAAACTGGGGCTTTCCCACGCCGCAAGGCTTGGCGTTAAAATTGTCGGCACGGAAACAACGGGTTTTGACATTGACGCCGCAACGGTTGAGCGTGAAAAGGCCTATCAACTGCTAAAAGACAGCGTGTTGCGCATGGCTGAAGAAGCCGAGAAGCAGGGTGTTTGCATAGGCATCGAACCCGTTGCGGAGCATGTGCTTAACACGCCGGAGCTTGCCGCACGGCTTTTCCACGAGGTCGGCTCGGACAAGCTTCGCATAATCTTTGACCCTGTAAACCTGATTCTTCCGCGCACAATCCACAAGCAAGCCAAAATATACAATGACCTTTTCCAAGATTTAGGCGACAAAATTGAGATTCTGCATATGAAGGATGTGGATACATCCGGCGACAAGAAGGCCTGGTGCAATATTGGCCAGGGGCAGATAGACTATGGCATGATTTTTGGCTGGCTGCATAGCCACAAGCCGCATATTCCCCTGCTTCGCGAAGATGCGAAAATGGATAGCTATAAGGCCGATATAGAGGCAATGTTAAATTTTGCAAATAAAATTTAGGAGGATATATCATGAATATCAAATTTTACTATGGACAACATCCCGACGACGTGAAAATGTACGACACCGAGGAACTGCGCGACCAGTTTTTGCTGGAAGAGCTGTTTGTGCCGGATGTGGTGAATCTAAACTATTCACATAACGACCGCATTATTGTGGCAGGCATAATGCCACAAAAGCAGGAGCTGACGCTGGTCGGCGGCCATGCCATCGGCGCAAAAACTTTCTTCGAACGTCGCGAAGGCGGCGCGATAAATGTTGGCGGCAAGGGCATTATCACGCTGGATGGTGAGGATTACACGTTGGACAAGCAGGACTGCCTATATATCGGTATGGGCGTGAAGGACATCGCTTTTAAGGCGGCAGACCCCAAGAACCCGCCGAAATTCTACTTCAACAGCACCCCTGCGCACCACGCCTACCCTACCAAGCTTATCACCCTGGCAGATGCCAATAAGGTGCATTTGGGCGAAATGGAAACATCTAACAAGCGCACTATCAACCAATATATTGTGCCGGCCACCGTGCCAACCTGCCAGCTAACCATGGGTATGACCATCCTTGAGCCGGGCTGCATGTGGAACACCATGCCTTGCCACACCCACGAGCGTCGCATGGAGGTTTATTTCTATTTTGACATGGCCGATGATGCACGTGTTTTCCATTTTATGGGACAGCCCCACGAAACCCGCCATCTTGTAGTCGCCAACGAGCAGGCCGTTATTTCGCCTAGCTGGTCCATCCACAGCGGCGTTGGCACCCAGGCTTATACCTTTATTTGGGGTATGTGCGGCGAAAACCAAGAGTTTACAGATATGGACGTATGTGCCATGGAAGATTTGAGATAGGGGAATAAACAAGATGATAACTTTACAACCCATAACTTGGAAGAATTGCGATGATGTTTATGAGCTTGAAGTCGATGATTCGCAAAAGGACTTTGTTGCACCCAATCCATTTAGCCTTGCCGAGGCCTATGCATCTATGCTTGATGACAGCGTTCCTACGCGCTACACCTTTGCAATATGCAATGAAGATAAAGTGGTGGGATTTGCCATGATTTACTTTGAATCAGGCGAAACAAATCCATTTAAGGATGACGACCAGCCATTTTATTTTTTCAATCGTTTTATGATTGGCAAGCAATTTCAGGGTTGTGGTTATGGCAAAGCTGCTATGAAATTAATTATCGAGCATGTTAAAACCTGGCCGCAAGGTAAAGCTAAATCATTTTACACATCTTTCGAGCCAACAAACGAGCTTGTCCGCAAGCTTTACGCTGACTTTGGCTTTGTTGAAACCGGCGAGATTCATTATGACGAAGTGGTCACGCGACTGATATTTTAACATTGGGCGGTAGGATGCCGCCCTTTAAAAGGAGGATTTTACCGATGTTTGACATGAAAAGTTTTCGCCTAGACGGAAAAATCGCCCTTGTTACGGGCGCATCATACGGCATTGGCTTTGCTATGGCCCAGGCCTTGGCAAATGCAGGTGCTACCATTGTTTTTAACGACATTAAACAAGAGCTGGTAGAAATTGGCTTGCAAAACTACAAAGAGGCCGGAATCCCGGCCCATGGCTATGTTTTTGATGTGACGGACGAAGTGCAGGTGAACGAATATGCCGCCAAAATCCGCAAAGATGTTGGTATTGTGGACATCGTAGTCAACAATGCGGGCATCATAAAGCGTATACCCATGCTGGAAATGACCGCCGAGGACTTCCGTACTGTTATCGACATAGACCTAAACGGCCCATTCATCGTAAGCAAGGCCTTTATCCCCGGCATGCTAGAGAAAGGCCATGGCAAGATCATCAATATTTGCAGCATGATGAGCGAGCTGGGGCGCGAGACAGTATCTGCATACGCAGCGGCCAAGGGCGGTTTGAAAATGCTAACAAAGAACATTTGCTCCGAATTTGGCCACGCCAATATCCAATGCAATGGCATTGGGCCGGGCTATATTGCCACGCCGCAAACCGCGCCGCTGCGCGAAACACAGCCTGATGGCAGCCGCCATCCATTCGATTCTTTTATCGTGGCAAAAACACCTGCGCAACGCTGGGGCACGCCGGAAGATTTGCAAGGGCCTGCTGTTTTCCTGGCTTCTGATGCTTCCAATTTTATTAACGGCCATGTGCTATATGTGGACGGCGGTATTTTGGCATATATTGGCAAGCAGCCGTAAGGAGGACTTGTGTTGAAAAGACTATTTACATTTTTTGTGATTTTTGTTGTGTCATTGACTGCACTAGCGGCCTGCGGCAGCGAAACCACTACCACGGCCTCTTGGACAACATCCGGCACGCTTACAAATATCCGCAATGACGACAGTTGGCAGCTTTCTGTGGACCGCGCCAATGGCCATATTCGCCGCGATGTCACTATGACCCAAGAGCAATTGGACATGCTGCATGTTTGGAGCTGGAATAGCGAGGGGCAATCACGCCTGACGCTAATACAGGGCAGCACCGAAATTGAAATCGACCTTACAGGTGGGGCTCAAGGCTTCCTTATAACAAGCGGCTTAGAGCCGGGCAGCGTGCGAATGAGGCTGGATTTTGAAGATGCTACGGATATAGATGTGGAGATAAGATGGCAGGCCAGCGGACTGTTTTTTAATTAGGGCCTGTTCCCGCTATAAGAAAATGCAGATTTGCGAGGCGATTTTTCGCCAATCAAGGAGCTGAGGACTGTCGTCGCCACCGTGCCCAAAGGCACGCTAGGACGAAGGGACGCAGAGTGGCGGAAATATCGACCGCAAATATGCGTTTT
>Ga0131853_10026895_pt1 | contig 10341 bp, 3 predicted proteins | sample TergutLab28metaG_FD_92764 | JGI IMG/M metagenome (GOLD analysis project Ga0131853, IMG submission 92764) | Labiotermes labralis P1 segment gut microbial communities from Petit-Saut dam, French Guiana - Lab288 P1 (version 2) (version 2) | ecosystem: Host-associated > Arthropoda: Insects >... | reverse complement strand
AGTAGCGGCTCCAGGTCTAGAAAACAGAGATTAACGGCTGTGGGGACCCGTTGCGCTGACCACGTGACACCCCTCTATCCGCAAAAGTTGGCACTAACTTCGCCGACCGGCGGCGGCCACTCTATCGGTGTAGTTCGCGTGCGGACTAAGGCCACGGAGTTTAGTTTTAGTTTTACATTTTACTGTCAAGAGAGTGAGCGAAACTAAGAAAAGTCCTCGGGCAGGATAGTTGGTAAATTGACCAAGATTCGAAGGCGTGATATTAAAAACATAGCTCTATAATGTTACGTCTAAATTAATCTTCACGATCTCAAGGAAAGTGGCTTTTGTTTAATTTATTAGTTTCTTCAGCCTCATTCACAACATTTTTCTTCGTAACATAATGCAAGATTGACCGCCGAAAATTTCGCCTCTCTTCTTTCAGAATCTCCGTTTTGTCCTCCAATCGAGTTTTGCTAAAGTGTGACAATTGCGAAATGATTTCACTTAAGTATGTAGTGACAAAGTACTGGCATAACGTGAGCTAAACCAGTAATGTAGCGAGGAATTTATACACTGTTATAAAGACGAGGATTGGAGTGACACATTGAATTAGACAACTGCAATGTTAAGAGATGTGGAAGGTAGAATTATGTGTTTGTATAAACCTACACAGCGAAAGAATCAGTATCAGAGCTTCGAGCATTATGGCAAAAAAGATAGACTACCATCTCACCTTCTTTCAAGTGGTAAAATATTTCTTGCCTATTATGAGAAATGAGAGTCATTCCATACACTTAATAACTACAATTAATACAGTCTGAGTAAATCGAAGTGCCTAGGGTGGTTTCAAATTCACTTGGCGCCAATGTCGCCAAAAGCAAAACTTTCTGGAGCTCCAGGATTATGCTATAGCGAATTACAGTGTCCATGAAACTCTGATCATTAATGCATACGCATGTGTGAGAATTGGAATTTTACATGGCGATGGCTACGCACAATGCCTGATTTTGGATTGTGACGCTGAGTTTTTTTGACATAAACTTCTCGACATTTCCGTGGAACCGAAACAGCATTTTTTTATATGTCGTACAATCAGATTACTCAATGTCATGCCTCGAAAGAGAGCCTATGATGTGAGGCTACTAAATAAGGGAATAATTTCACAAATATACGTCATAAATGAAATTCACAGGCTTGTATCTAGATGTCGTCCCTTTCTAAGTAATCTGCATGCATCGCTAAGTGAAAGCCTGCCATGCTTCCAAACATCCCTTTAGTCACTTTATGAATCTCTTAAGCAATTACGCTCTTCTCTTATGGATTTCTTGAGTTGACTGAAAATGGGTTCCTTTGATGGAACATGTCAATTTTTGGAAAAGAGAAATATCTAGAGGGGAAAGTTCTGCAGAATATCGGGCACTTTCAAGTGTTGATTTTTGTTTGACATCTAGTATCTAGCGTACCGCAACCATTCGTGCATCGGCGTTTGTCTTGGAGCACAAAAATGAATGTCGCGAATCCACAAACCATCTCCTTTTCCGAATTATTTCTAAAAAAAATTCTTAAAACTTAATTATAAAACCAAAAGGAGATATTTCCCCACAAGGATCTTCACGATATCCACATTTCATCCGCTTCGCACGTTACCGAACGGCCACGTTATTCATGTCCTTGTACATTCTGTCTTACTTCTGAAAACTTGTTGTGTCACTCAAATACACGAGCTGTTGATCCGGGCCTTACCCAGACATCTAACGAAAAAAATTAAGTTTTCGGTAGCAGCTTTGTTCAGTGTCATAACAAATTTGATTTTAATTTTTTTCTGAGCTTGAACAAAGCGTATTGCGATAAGTTAAGTGAATGGGTTCTGTGAAGTTAAGGTACTGTTCGGAAACTTCTCATCTCTCGTGACTACACGAAACTAAGAGAGTGAAGTTTGACGCAAAACTAGAGGAAGTTTCAACAACGTAGATCAACAGCAAAGCCAGGTGATCCCCGAAGAGTCTCGTTATTTAATTGCCACTACTCCTATGTGCGTGTTGAATACCGTATGCGTATACAGAATGTATTAAAACGAATGCATTCTCAACTTGAAAATTGAGCTACTTTTCTCATTTTTATTGGGTGGATATTTCATTAGTTGAGTTTCAAGTGCTTTTTTATTGGATGGGAGTAGTAACACCAGGTTTTGCCACTACACACCCACTATATTTGCCAATGACTACGGTTTATATATATAGTTTATTATGTGTGAAAATTTCTTTTCTCATCAAAATTATTTATAGCTTAGCGATCCTACGTACAATCTAGTTCTCTTTCTTTCTCCAACCTCAGTTCTATCTTTCCTTGGTTTCCCTATTTACATTTTATCTTGTACCTGAGGGTACCTAAATTTCCCTGTCTGTTGGCATTTTTAACATTGAGAATCTTCCAGAGCGGTCTTAACACGTTACACATCGGATCTGAGTTCCTATTCTGTCTTAACTCTACTGAGCATGCGCACAAGCTCTTGTTGTTTTAATCGTGTCAACACAGTCTTCAGTGATTCAGTGATAATGAGTACTTGTTGCTATAGGTACACGTACAGTACAAGCTTTCCTTCATGATGAACAAGAGAGTCAAGTCAGGTTCATTTAATAGCAGTGGGTTTGGATCACCACAGTCGATACATAATTCAGGGCAGTTTTTATCAGAGTCGCTACATAGTACAGCTTATTGCTGTTAAGCAAACAGACACACAAGCAAGCGCGTACGCACACACACACACACATACACACAAACAAAGGCAGTTTCTGAAAGAGTGCTTGAAAATATATTGCACGTATTGTGCAAGGGATTTCTTTAGAAATGTCGATAAAAAGCACGTAAAAGATTTGGAATTTGTGAAACACGTTTTTAATTACATTGTTAGAGTTTGGTGCTTGTACCTCTTTCCGCCAAAACAAATCTTTTTTCTAAATGATGATGTCGCCACTCTGTAACGAGGTGTGTGGATTGTAATAATCCAGTTGTGACAGTTGACAGTTTTAGGTAGTCGCATTTTGCGTTGGATCGACTCGTGCGCGCACGACAAGGTTCTGGCGCGCGAGTGTGAGAGTATGGCATGCTGCGTAGGAAGGGGGGGGGTTGGGGGGGGAGGGGTGTTCTCCCGCTGGACAGTGGAAAAGTAAAACCACTGATGGGCAATTTCGAGGCTCGGGACTAGCGCATTAATTCCCCTGTTCAGCCTGTACCCATCCCTCCCTTCAAGTGTCTGACCACGGCCAGTCCATTGCTATCCCTGCGTTGCTATCACGATTCCAATATAGATGATTAGTTTACCCGTTTAGCACCAAAACCCCGTCGCTTTGAACTACTGGAATAGAGAGCTTCAACTCTATTCAGCTTTGTTTAATAATCTGAAGGTTTTTCTGTCTGCCTTCAATAGATTATATTTGCGATTTTGCTGCTCAGAGCCGTCGTATAGACCCGAAACATCGTAAACGTTTTTAAAAAATCCCAATATTTTATCCTATCTTAATTCAACTGAACCCAATCCTCACATTCATATATTTTTTTCAAAATACACTTTAACATTAAATTTTCATATAGGTTTAAATAATCTAAATATTGTATTCTTTTGTGTTTAATTAACTCCATGCTGCAGAATCCTTCCTCAGGAACTAACAGTTCTTCAGTTAGTCGAGATATTCCCCGCATTTATGGAAACGGAAGGTTCAGTATCGTGTTCAAAGAACACGCTATTTGTGCCTGTTGTAAGCCTAATTAACCTTTTGGTGCCGGAATTATTTTTTTAATTTTAGCACATTCTGTATATAAAATGTGAATAATACAGGAACCAAATACATTAGAATTACGAAACAAACTGCATTTTGAAGAGAAAAAAACTGAGAGTATGTATCATGTTTAAAATATTCGGTACCTATATTTGTTGAATAAATATATAAAATGCAACTTTAGAGGTTAGCGGTGCGGTACGACCACTATAGTTGACGTTAGGCGTCAAAAGATTTATAGAATCTATGGCATCCCACCCTAATTTTAAAAACCCATTTTTTATCATCTTCCCATATAATCCTATATATGTTATGTGCTTCTTTGGATCAAATTTTTTCTAAATAAAGAATTTGTTTACTTACCGAGAGTCTTTTCCCAAGTTTTGCTACTATTAGAAAATGATAAGTATCACAGTCAGCTCCCCCGCAAGATTGTACTTCGAATGTACCTGCATGCCATTTCCTGTTTATCAGTATGTCGAAAGTCTCAGTATGAGTCTTCCCATCAAATAAGATCAAGGTGCATTTATGAAGGTTTCAGTTCTAGAATACTGTGCTATACAGGAGTAGATTCTTTCAGTGCTGCAAACTTTACTACTCTTTGCCATTATCATTAGACTCTCAACCTCAATTTTCTGTTTCAAAGTACCTCCTTATCACTATTTTGTATTGAACTCTCATAATATAATTTTCATGTATTTCTTAGGGAACTGATTGGGTACCCGCTAACTTCCCCATAAAAAACTAACCTTGAGCCATCACTCTTATTTTTAATTGGTGCACGCACATTCAGAACCATAATATGACGCACGTGACCTATAAACTCGACATATAACGTGATGTCACCAACAAAATCTGCCGTCTTAAGTGATGACGTAATTTTGTTGTGTGCAAATAATTCTGATCCTAATTGACGATTTTATTCCTTTGTGCATTTAACAAAAGTAATCCTCAGGGTCTGTTCTTGTCACATCCGACTTCCTGTCCTGCCACTAAGTCCAATTTACTTCACTAATTGTCTTGTGAAACTCTGCAGGGACAGTGAAGTACAAGGGCCGGTCGCGTTGCAAGTTCCTAGCGTCGTGTCCACTTCTCCATTGCTCAGATCATTTCCAAAGACCCGTGAAATTTCCAAGTCTTGTGCAACATTTCGTGCTACTATCTTTGTTTTTTTTCCGTCTAGAAATTTCTACAATTTCTGAATTCACTCTTGCCCCAGGCGCATTATATATTTTTGCTGTATAAAAATCCTAATCCAATCAGAGAATTGTGAAATTATTAACTTTAAATGACGAATATTTTCATTGCCTAATTTTCTTGAATCCGTTCTTACTTAATTTCAGTGAAGATCCTCAGAAACTTGTGTTAAAAGGCCTTCGTTTATTATTCTTCCTTGAAGTGAGCAACCAATTTTCACGTACATGTAAACCGACTAATAAATTTATAATTTAATATTTGAGAAATGTGTGCGTATGCAAGACGAAAATTTTAGAAATGTGAACAAATTTTTGCGTGCGTTACCCGAAATTATATTCCCTTAAATTTGTCACTAATATCAATAACATTACGGAGATTTTGATTTCGTCTAAAAGTTTGTTGAAGCATGGTTAACAAGGAGAATCTTATCAGCATTCCGTAATTACAATATAAAAGCTGTGGAGGAGGTATTCCTTTTTAGGCACTTACCTCATTTTTCGTCCAAATTAATTTGTCTTGAGTACCGTCTTAATAGGATAAGCTCACAGATTGTCACCTTAGGGACGAAGGTTTCACACAGTATGAGGATCACTGCCATGTGGACCTCTTGTCCTTCAACAATTTTCTGTAGTGCAGCCAAAATATGTCATATTGACTTATGTTTCTGTTTTATAGCCATCAGTGGCATTCTCTCTACTCGTGTAGGAAGCAGCTGACGATTCTAATTTGCTGAAAGTCATGCCACAGGGTTGGTGTGAGGCGAACTACACCCTCTCAGGTTTTAATCAGTAGCATGAAAGTTAAGGTACATATATACATAGTTCTCCAGTATAAGCTGTGATGGGCTGATGGGGGGGGGGGTGCCTCAGAGATGCTGCTGCAATTATTAATTAACGCTCTCTGGCTCTGAAGTGAAGGTATTAGCAAGGCTTAGAGCAAGCAAACTGGGCTGAAGCGGGAGACTGCGATGGTAGGCACGCCGTGTTAGGTTAGGATGGAAGAGAAGGCAAGACTACGATTATACAAGGAACGTAACGTTAAACTGGTAAAGAAGCAAAGACGAGGTTTAAAGTAGAATTCTTAGGTTGAGTCTCCTTTGTTAGGTTTCTCCACTTGCCTTGTGTCAATAATGTTCTTGTGTTAATTTGTTAGTTACGCCGTTTTATTCTAACTACTTTTAATTTATTTAGTTTATTTTGTTGGTGCCTTACATAACTCATGTGTGTTTAACAGGTATTTTGGTTTGTCTCTTATCTTAATTTATTATTACTTCTTGGGTTAACTCTTTTGGATTCTTCAGTGAATTTGATTTGTTTCTTAGTTTAACCTGCTTATTTCGTAGGTCATAATGTAAATTTTAAATTACGATTGTTTTAGAATTTTAGAATTCGTGAGGAATAGATACACAAAAAATTAAAGATTTCCAGTTAAAAGAATGACAGAATAAAATATTAAACATGATGGGTATGTAAATAAAGAAAATCAGTATAAATGCTTATGCGTTGTGGAAACAATAATAAGTGTTTAACGATTAAATATTCAGTGACATTTAGAAAAATAAAAAAGTGCTCAGAAAAGTTTCTTTACTGAGGGAAATGGTGAAATTGAGTGAACAATTGGCAATAAATCTTTAGTGAAGAAGAGGGATCAGGTGGCCAGGAAAGCACAGAAGTGCAGAGAAGATGAAATTGTCACTTAAATGGACACCACGCCAGGGACACGTGACCAAGCAAGGAAGAGCACAATGACGTCATCCCGTCGTTTGCGTCCTAAAAGATTCTAGTTTGAATAATTCATTTTTAGTTTATTTAACGACACTGTCAGTCACTCAGGCCATATACTGTCGAATGATCGGATGAGAGCGGGTAAAGATATGGAAAGAATGTGAAAGGAAGGGATTTTCGTGTGACATTTACCTGGAGGGAAGGAAGGAGCCTGCAGAAACCAATTCAGTAAAATCAACGATCCGTCTGAGATTCGGGCACGGGACACCCCGAATACAAGTGAGAGCTCAGCTTAGCTTAACCTTTATATAGCACCAAGGCTCCTAAGCAATTTATATATGCAGGTATTTTATGGAGTTGTTTTCTAGTAACTTCATTTAGTTATTAATATAACGTTACACATGTCAAGTGCCGATCTCGGTGGCTACGCGGTCTAAGGTGTCGGTCTGCTGCAGCTTACCTACTGTGATTGTGGTTTGGAAAGCCGACTGGTCCATGGATGTCAGTCTGCTGTGAGCGTTGTGTTTTGTCAGGTAGAGTTTTGGCGACGTCCAGATCACTCCTCCAGAGGAGTTCTGTCAAGTGTTGTGTGTCTGAGTAAGATAGTGAACCCCAATAGGGGCTGTTGCGCCATGGAAACACACCTTACGCACTTATTCAGTCATGTTGTTTCGACACGTACATTTTAGACTTCATCTATGTCTAATTCTCCTACCTAAATTTACACGTGTTTGGCTCTGTCAATACTAAAATTTTAATATTGTCTTTCTCAGAGCTAATAAAGTTAAAATATCCATTCATTTCAGTTTTAAATTTGTATTGCAGTCTGCAAAGCGTCTCACAAATAAAAACAGGCTATAGCTAAGTGCACAACCCAGCCGTAGCATAATAAAGCCGGACTCCGGCAAACTAATGCAGCAGAATCAGACTAGGTGATGGAGCAAGTAACAGTGCAGATGTCTAAACTCACATATTTGGTAAATAAATGATACAAATTCCATAAGGCTGTTGCACAGAGCAATAAGTTTAGTGTGTCACAAGTTACATATGGTGCTTGTAGATATATATGGGTTGACACAGTCACCTGTAATACACACCGTGTGATTCACAGCTGACTCCCGTCTCTCCGTGAAGTAGGAGTGATAAAAATGTTCCATTTATTAGGATATGCAAATATTTGACACCGTATTTACAAAATCTCGCAGCAAGTTCAGTTGAGCGAGCCAAATCCAAATTTGCGTTTTCTCTTCCATTTCCTCTAATATACGTTTTAATGTTCCTATCACATTCCAATGTATGCTTAAGACTTCAACTTTGTTCCTTACCTTCAGATTCTACCACTAAAGTACTGTATGTATTTCAGTCCACTTATTACAAATTTCATTCGCCTTATTCCAAAACCTTAAAAGTAGTAAGTGAGAAAAATGTTTGTGAATTCCTTATTCAATTTTCTACATTTTCCTTTACTTCCTTTATTTCTTTTCGTGTGTTTAGTTCAGTCTTCTCTCAGAGAACCTCAATTATTTTTATTCTCTTAACGAAAAAAATGCCATATTTACCAATACTATAAAACTGGTGGATAGATAAGAATAGCTAGAAGTATTCCCCACCCGTGGTGACTTAATTTGTAGATATTATCGAAGAGCCAACTCTTGTCTTCAGATATAATAACATATAAGACTACTAACATATATTCTTACGGGTAATTTGACTCACGTGATGATTATGTAATGTTGACAAAAATAATACATCTTTTAAATTAATGTTTTAATTCAATTCTTATTGTCTTCTACATATTTCGAACATCTTATGTTCATAATCAGGAAGACTATATTGTACATGCAGCCTCATACGGTATGGTATTCATACATTTACGCAAGCATTCTCTCAGGTTGAAGGATGTAGATTAAAAGAATAATTGAATTTAAACATTAATTTTAAAAGTGCATTGTGTTGGTTAACGTCACATAATTGTGTCACAATGCACGGTGCAATAAACATGAAGTTCGCGTGGTGATATTTTTAGTATTTGTTTAGAAAGTGTTGGTTTCGAACACCCTCAAGCGTACTTCCGTCCTGGTAGTTTGTTATAGTTTTCTTTAATATTTCATCGCACAGTCTAGGTCTTGCTTCAAAATTAGCCTCGAACAGTCTCTTCTACATCACTTATAAACAACTCTTCACTAATAATAATACCACTTGACACTGTGTGAGCTGAGTCATTGGCAGCTTCATTAAACCGAATATAAATAAAGTAAATAAATAATATTTATCTAAATTTTGGACATTAATATCCATGTTGTAGCTTCTCAAAATTCGGAAAATTTTCGTAAATTAAAGGGAGAAAGAAGAAAGTTAAGTCGATCTTTTGGTTGTTTATTAGAACGTGAATTGTGTTCACTGAAGGCTTTATGCTTTATTGTTACAGTCCTGTCTTCTGTCTGTCATTAAAATTAATTTGTGCTCCAAATTGAATTTTTTTCTGTTGCATTCCTTATCAAGAGCTTTCGCGAATGCAACGAAAGCTGTAGCTTACAGACAGTAATACCATAAAAGGGTAAGATGTAATAATAATAATAATATTTATTAACTGCAATTGGGTTGTTACCCGGTGCCAGTGGTTATTTTACATGTGTACAAAACATGAAATCGGTTACTACTGAATTTAAGTCGGGAGGGCTACATAAGAAGCATGTAGTGGCAACTTGGAATCTTGGGAACCATCTCAGCATTTGTTTTTAGGCACAGGGAAACCAAGAAAAACCTGTGTCGAGATGGCTGGTCGCAGGACCCTCCGAATACTGACTTCTAGCCAGCAGTCCGGCATCTAAAGTAAAAAAACAACAATGCATACATAGTACAACAAATACACTTAAGGTAACAATACCAACACAAGACAACTACAATACACACAAGACAACTACAACAATACACAGTACACAATAATAAGGATTCTGGAAGATTTTAAATTCAACTATAGAAACTCTTGGGAATAGATGTAGAGAGAATTTTAATAGGAAAACTTTTTAAATTTAATTTAGCAAAACATATAATTTTATAAATAATATTTATTTTATAGTTTTAGCAGTGAATAATATTATGTCCAGGGAAATAAGTGAATTTTGTCGTCATGTCAACTTTGTAGCATCTGATCGGTATTGGCAATTTACTTGTTAAATTAAAACTAATTTATAACATAAAATTTGGACATATTAGGAACGGAAAACAGTCCTACATATTTCGGTAAATGTATTCAGCCATCTTCAGCGAGTATCAGTACCGGAAAACGCGTAACGTACAGCGTTGTTATACAGCTGTGTCTTATGCAAATAGTAAAATATGTGATGACAGACCACTAACACAGAGTGGCCTTTCATGGTGGAAACATAGAATGGCAATATAGTTTAATAATTTTAATAAATTTGATAATAATTCTAAAATAATTTTTGTACAACAATGTAAAAAAGTTTTCAGCTCATGGTTCCGTGCATCGTAATTCAAGTTAATAAAAAATTGTAAAAAACTAAAAACTGTAACCGCAGCCTCCGGTACAGGTCATAATACTGGTACAGCTACTTCCCTCCAACGTGGCCGATCAGGCCACGTTGGAGGGAAGTAGCTGTACCAGTATTATGACCTGTACCGGAGGCTGCGGTTACAGT
>Ga0131853_10026894_pt1 | contig 10342 bp, 9 predicted proteins | sample TergutLab28metaG_FD_92764 | JGI IMG/M metagenome (GOLD analysis project Ga0131853, IMG submission 92764) | Labiotermes labralis P1 segment gut microbial communities from Petit-Saut dam, French Guiana - Lab288 P1 (version 2) (version 2) | ecosystem: Host-associated > Arthropoda: Insects >... | reverse complement strand
TATGTGCGTCATCCCCGTTGTGTGATATACAATTAGTATGGCAATATATGTGCGTGGCACTTACCGTCAAACACAACTAGTTGTGTTTGACGGTAAGTGCCACGCACATATATTGCCATACTACTGACCACAGTACAAATGTATGTGGTGGAGTAGAAGTAAGTTTCCACTAGTTCTTATCACGGTCAGGGGCGCCCTGTAGCGCAGTTGGTCGTGGCACTGCTCTACAAACCAGAAGGCCTCGGCTTCTATTCCCGATAGGTTCAATGGAATTTTTCATTGACATAATCCTTCCGGCCGCATTATGGCCCTTGGGCCGGTGAGTAGGGCTGACAACTTTGCCATTTTCATGTGCTAATTGTCATGAATCTGGGAACCTCAAGTCCTGTCTATGTCTGTACAGGGATTAAATTACCTTTACTTTGTAACAGTCATAATGGAGACGATGTGTTAATTTTCATTTGGGGGTTGCTTTACTCCCGAAAATGTATCCCCCGGAGTCTCATGAAGTATAATGTTAATGGGCCGCATAACTGGTCTGGATACAGTGGAGCAAGAAAACGTAGGTTGTGAAGGTCCCCAATTCTGGACATCCGGTCCGTAGCCCAGACACCTGGCTCACGTCCTAAATCGTGTATAAAAATAGAAATTTTGCTGTAAGATTTGACATTTTGCTGACCGTGCGTCTCAGTATATTTATCTCAGTATTTAACCAACTTGATGCACAAAATTTTGTTTTAAATAAGTTTTTATTTCATGCCTCTACATGTTTCGAGCAAATGTGCTCATCATCAGGAGGTCACAATTGCATTACACAGCCTCTGGTATCATCACACTGAAATAAGTGAGTGGGCCTATAGGTGTGATTATACCAGAGGCTGTGTATACAATTTTGACCTCCTGATGATGAGCACATGTGCTCGAAACATGTAGAGGCATGAAATAAAAACTTATTTAAAACAAAATTTTGTGCATCAAGTTGGTTAAGTACTGAGATAAATAAATAACTTGCTGTAAGTGTTTCGAACCTTCAGTACACCGTCTACGATACAATTGAATGAAAACCGTCCATCTCGCTGTGACAGAATGTGCCTCTGTTCAAGAAGTTCATGTTTTTTTTAATCATAGCTGTGCGAATAAAACTTGATGCCTTTAGCCCGGATAGACCACGTAATTTCTTCGTACGTCTTTACCCACGTCTCCAGTAATCTTGCTCATTCATCTTCACCTTACATTTCGGGTGTCCGCAAAGCTGCGAAATATTCAAGGAACCGTGCTGCTGCCATTTAAACCCGAATCCAGTCTCAGAGACCTGACTAACTTATACCGCTTACAAGTCTGTGGTGTAAAATTAAGTGTAGTTTGTCCTGCACTTTGTAGATATGTTGTTGATTGCAATTTAAAGTATTGCTCCTAATTTGTAATAAGCCCTTTTTATCTCTGGAATTAATCTGTCTATCGTCTATATCTGTATATCCTATATCTTCAGCAGTAAATACAGCGGACCCAATAGTAAATTCTCCCAGGTTTGTTCTTCACTCCATAAGAATTAACGGTAAATGTAACAGGAATCGTCCGAATATATTTTAGTTGGAGACTGTTCAGAACACATGTTCAGTACAAGAAGGATGAATTCCCCCATGTTCTGTTTGCCTGTGAAAGCAATATTTATAAACTGATGTCATTTCACAGTACATGTTTCCAGGTTCCTTTATTTACTGAGAGAATCCTGCCTTTTAACAGGGCTGTATATCGTCAACAAATGCAACTTTCTTACCCCATGCTACCAGCGACCTGGAGTTCGCAGCTTCTTCGCGAGGCCATTCATAACATCCTTCATGTCAAGGTTTCTGTCCACTCCCTTCTTGCAAGTGCTCGCATATGCCGTCAACATTCTGTAAGATGTTAATCTAAGTTTCCGCAACCATATTACCACTGAAAGTTATGTAACGTACAGTATAAGCCCAAATATAAAGCCAGGTTCTTCTACGGAAATTGCCGCACAGAAATGTAGGAGTTGCCCTGCAAGCCAGACCTTAACTCTTTTCCCAGTAACATTTCAGCACCAAGCCACTTACTGGCAGATAATGTCCAATAAGACACGCTGTAGCCTGGTTCTTTCTCACTCACAATTCCAGTGAAAGATTTAATACTAGCAGCAGTGTAAGTTTGAGTAACGTTTTTATTAGATTCCCTGAATTTTCTAATTTTTTTTCTTTAAATATCCCAATGGGGAAGTGGGGCTTGTCGTATTTTTCGGCGCCGTCCTATATTCAGGCGTGTAGGGCACCAAGCTTAAATTATATCATTAAATAAACTAACCTGCAGGATAAAGCAATAGCACCTCTGTAACAACGCCAAGTTTTTAGGTGGAAGTTGGTGGTAGAGTTCCAAGTTTCAAATGCTAATATGGCCAATAGGTGTAGGTATCAGTCAATAACACAACAATATAAAGGATGATGGTAAATAAATGTTTCGACCTAATGTGGCCATGATCAGGTTTTCATCCGAAAGTATGATGGTAGTGCTTTATAGGATTGGTATGGTATTGTTACGTCACGATGGTGAGATCTAAGCATCTGTGATGTTTGTTATATGCTATTTATAGGGGGCACAGGGGGGGGGGGTATCTGTGACGTGCGCTATCCTGCGGTGTGCAGTTTGAGCTGTACACCCCAGGATACCAATCCTATAAAGCACTACCACCATACTTTCGGATGAAAACCTGATGATGGCCGCAATAGGCCGAAACATGTAGTTACTATCATCGTTTATTAAACATCTTTTTAGATATTGTTGTGTTATTGACTGATACCTACACCTATTGTTTATATACACACAACGGGGATGGCTCGTTTTAGAATTATGAACGCTAATATGGCCTCTGTTGAGAGAAACGCAAGTTTGTTGAGGCAAGGCTAATTTATAAAGTAAGTAGCAAATGAGAGATGGAAAATTTGTATTAGTGTGATTAAAAGGAGGGCTAAATCAAAGTACTTAAACTGGCCTGTGAAGTTCTGAAGACAACGTATAGAAGAAATACTTACTTTAAAATAATCACGTACGTGTCTCTTAGTTCGTACGGTACAGCCGTTCTAAACTCTTGGTTCTGTATTCCGTTCAAACTTGCCGTAGCGCACCCAAACGGGAGATTTAAAGTATTACTCAGTTACATAAATTAGCGGCTTACAAATTGTGTTGGGGTGGAAGGCGGATCTGCGAGGTAGACAGACGTGCTGCGCCACTTGAATGGAGTTACCTCTCTCCGAGGAAAGAACAGAACATCAACAGAGCACTATAATTTTTTTTCTCAATTTTACATTTTCCTCGTAATCTTCTGCCCAGCCCTCCGTCAGGTTCCTTAATATTTATGCTGATAATGTCGTCCCTAGTTCTCATGTTGACACACAAAAAAAGCTGATTTCTTGTTATATTTCGCTGAACAACGACATCGCAGTTCGAAACGAGGTCGGTACCGTAGTCAACCGCTGGCTTAACGTAGTCATATAAGGCCTAGAAAATTACAAACAAGACAGGCAATAGGCGTAAAACGTAACAATGAAACGCATCCGAGTAACCATTGTTGCCGTGGAAAAGCAGTAATTGTTACATGTTCTGAGTGTGGTTTTGTATGCTTAGTTATCCAAGTATGCAGTGCACATGAACCGTTACGTTTTCATCGGTGGCCTGTCCGGTCCTGCCGAATTTTCCCACGTCATCTCATAAACTGTAAGATTTTCTGGAAAAAAAAATGATTGAACATAGAATGTGTTTTGATTTCCTTTACAACTTATGTGTGAAATGTTTCTCATTCTAAGAACAATTCATCCAGAACATAACACAAACTGCACACATCGTACGTGTAAGGTAACCGTCATTCTTCTTAAATTTTAATGAAGCTTGAATTTTCTCGACATATTTTCGGAAAGTCCTCAAATATCAAATTTCATAAACACCCGTTCAGTTGTTCCGTGCAGACGGACGGACAGACAGGTAAACAGACAGACAAACACGACGAAGCAAACAGTCGCTTTTCGCAGTTTTGCGAACGTGCCTAGAATCAATAGTCATTTTGAGATTTTGGAACACTGCTCTGGTACTGGTGTTTGTATTTCTTTAGAAGTGAGGAAAATGTAGAATGTTCCATGCGCCTAATTAAGCACCACGCCATTAAGATGTAGCTCCACACATTCTTAACCTCAGTACTAGTTGCAAGTGGGCGGTTAGATCGGATGTCTGACCTCATTACCCCGCCGGAGACAGCCAATCTTGCCCACTGAACAGGACGGTGGGTGGGATCCAGAACCTGTGTGGACAATTGCAGAAGGAAAAAATAAACCCTTAGCTCTCCCGGGAATCGAACCACAATTCTTCTGTCGGCCAGCCTGTAGCTTGTTCACTGTACTGACTGAGCTATCCTGGCTGTTTTCTTTGTTTCTGTTGTTTTTGCAAGAACAAAGAGCCTGGAGACTGTTCCATGCTTCCATGATCGTTGTCCAAGTCACTGTACGAAACAAAATCTGTGCAGTTCGTAGTTGCTGCAGCATTTTGTCAGGGATCTAGGGACGTCGCGAACACATGTGATGATAGTAAACCTATTTGTATAAGCATTGGAGGTGGGAGTTTGTATCAGAGCAGGTTTCGGTCCTTGTTTACGCTTGATGAGAGCGAGATGGGTGCTGAGCCCACAGCCGCGAACACTGTATTGGTTTTCCTTCTCATACGCTTCATGCCTCTGCGGCTTTGCGAACCGAAAGCTATTGTAGTCCATCCGAGCAGAAACAACGAAAAAATAAAAACAAGGGATCATCTATCACTTTCTAATGTTGTCACCGCATGCATCAGCTAGATTGTATGAAGCAATAAGCCACCTCACTGAGCACGCTGGCGGTAGCATAACGCTGCCAATATACGGCCCTCAAACCTTAACCCTCCCCGCTCACCGTCACAGCACTTGTGGGCGGTACAGCAACATAGACCACGACGAAGTCCAAAATACTATTTTGAACTCCATCCTGTCCTATTTAACCGTGATCATTCATGTTTGTCTCATTTTGCATTTCGGATAGGCTTGTGACGGTAGCATAGTCAGTATACTTACTACGCTACGGGTTGGACGACCCGGAGTTCAAATCCCGGCATAGGCGAGGGACTCTTCTCCAAATCGTCCGGACAGGCTGTCGGATGAACCCAGCCTCCTTTTCAATGGGTGTAGTTTTTTTTTTTCCAGGTAGTAAAATGGCGGGGGTATGATGTTCACCTCTCTTTTCCATCTGGTACCAAGAGTAAGAATGAGTGGAGCTGAACCTCTACTCCCGCTGTATGCCTTAATGGGGTCAACAGGGACAGCTTTACTTTCTACCTTTTTACACATGTATTAAAAAAACCTTTAGCGTGAAAATTTTGAATGATTAATATTTTATTACAGAACTGGACAGACATACAGTTAATATTAAAAAGAATTCCGTAGTGAAGGAAATCTCTTATTGGCAGGTTAGTGAAGGCGTATGGTGGAGTAGATATACTGAAGCGGTATATGAGATTTCGTATATAATAATGTTCCCTGAAAATGTATATACTTGATAGCCGAGATATATAGGAGTGCTGGTATGTATGGACAAGTGCAATGTGTTGGTAATTAACTTACTTATGTATATTAATTGCACCGAATATGCACAGTATTAAGTCACCGATCATGTTGTTAAGTATTTACCCAATTGTTTTGTTACTGGCATGTTTGTTACCTGTTTACAACGGAACAACTGAGCCAGACGAAACCAGTCAACAATGTTACGTCATATATCTGAAAGAACTTTCGTCTGTAACTAGATCTCGCAAGTTGTCTCTCTACAATTCCGGTTATCTTACAAAACGTTTGACAAATTTCCTATCAATGCCATGTGTGATACGTACTGAGATTATCTCATCCTGCTTTTTGACTACTTGACAAAGGGCAAAACATTTCAAGGCACTTATTATAATTTTCATAAAAGGCGTCATGTAGGGTCATATGGCAGTGCACAGACTTGAGCCCAAGCAGCGTTGGAGATGCGGACGAATTTCTGTAGAGTTGGAAAATGGAAATCTACGGGGCCAGAATTTGCACAACAACGAGAAGCTGTAAGTGACAGTGAAAACTGGGGAGATGTGAGGTGTAATGGCTAATTTTGATGGTGTTCATGATGGGACGAGTGGAGGTACACTGAGGGCCACCAATGGAGCAGGACGAGATTGACCGAATATTGAAAGGGTTGAGAAATGGGGAAGGGAGAAAAGAGCGTTGCAGAAATTACTGTAAACACGTAATTGGTGGATTGACGAAGGAGAGACAGGAATTAAATAATTCGGAGTGAATCTGGAGGAACCAAGTGAGGCAGTAAGAAGGGTGATTTGGATTTTAAACGGATTGAACAAACAGGAGAAAGTTGGAAGAGAAAAAATAAATTATGCTTAGTAAAAGAGACCGTTTGGAAGAAAAGAGGAGAAAGGAAAGTACTCTGGTTGTTTGGCTTGGAAGGTACCAGAAATGAAACAGTGGCAGTGGTGACGAATTTTTGAAACAGACAGTGGAAATACAGACCTTGGTTAGTAATACTGATAATGTACAAGAGAAGGGGAAAAAGGAGTACAGCGACCTATTGTTGTAAAGTTCACTTTCTTTTAAAAGAATTAGAAGAGTTAAAAATAGCAGGTTCAAATATTAGTGTGGTTGAATTTATTGCTTGGAAGTGATGAATACAAGGAGTAGATTGATATCGTATTTGAAGGATGCTAAGAGATGGAGAGACAGAACATTTTGGAAGAAGAGAATTTGGTGATAAATGGAAAAGTTGACGCGTTAGTCTGTCTGTTGTATAAGGAAAACAGCTGTAGTGTCCCAGAGCCTAGCAATAGGGAGTGAACCGGAATCGTTCGCTCTGCTGACACTACTTGGGGGACAAATTCCTAATTCCTACTGTCACCGTCGGTCCGGTCGGGTTAAGTAGGCGGTAGCTGCCACCAGAATCAGAGAGTTCTGATTCAGACGGGGTAGGTTCAAAGACTGTACGATCCAATCCAAATTTCAACAATTTTAACTAAAGACTGATTTATATTTTAAAAACAACTATATATATATATATATATATATATATATATATATATAAGGTATCAGCGGTACTCTGCACTGGTAACACCGTATTTTGCATATTAGGGGTTCAAATAATACACAAATGTTTTCTCTAGGTTTGGGTTGCAAAGAAACTAGCTCTCTCGCCTTTATATATTCCAACAAATTTCTTTAATTTGAAAAAGTAAGCTTCCAATAGAGCTTTTGCAGAAATTGACTCACAACAAAAAATGTAGCCCAGTCAAAGCGACTTACCTTCAATTAACAGAAGGCACGGAACGTTAAACAGCATATCAGCTTCCAATTCGTTACAAGTTCTTCACGAAATAACATTCTTCTTCAATACCAAGTATTTTCTTTGAATCCAGTGCCACCACATGTCCTTGTGGACTTCGTGGTCCTCCCTCCTGGGCATGGCAGGACTTCTGAGGTTGGGACGCCCATAAGGCGCAGTTATGTTGTCCCGATGATGTGAGTGGTGATATAGGGCGATGTAGTGCCAGGAGGGCCCTAAAACCTAAATTATACTAACCTACCCAGACCATGGTCACCGCGGGAATCCTTCCCTTCAGGGAAAATTCCCACGGTAGACCCGGGAATCGAACCCGGGACCTCATGATTAGTAGTCAGAGACTCTTACCACTAGACCACGAGACTGGTCTCTTCAATACCAAGTATGTAGCGTCGGTAATCAATTGTTCAAAACTTCGCCGATCAAAATTACCCTAAAAAGTGAGTCCCCTCGTCAAATAACATTTGGATTACATAGAGGCTATTCGCTCGAGTCATGCATTCTTTCCAATGTTAACACATCCTTACATCACCTGACCGAGTTTCTACTATCCTACATTGTGACAACCTTTAGACTTCCGTGAAGGTGGAGTGCCTAGGTCAGGTATTCCTCACAAATTGATAAACCTTCTCGTCATTTAGCCAGTTTACAAACACCTATACAATGTGGCACTCGTCAGACTCAGCTCATAGCAGTGTGTTATTTCTTGGTATGTACCGTACATGTCACATGTTTAAAGTTACGATACGGAAAAAAATATGAAACTGCAAATTTCCACAAAAGTATGACATTCATTACACAGCTGTGTGGTGCCACTGCTGAGCACAGTTTGGATTGTTTGGTTGACACTGTTCAGCAGAATTCAAAAGTAAAGGACATAACTTGGAAAATTGTATGTAGTCAAACACAACTGTGTTACATGAGGTGTGCTTGTGCGTGCTTATAGTAAGATCTTAAGTTCCACTAAGACAACCTGAAGATGGCCAGTACAGGCCGAAACATGTAGTTGTCCATTATATAGTCATTAAATACATCTCATGTGACAAATGTGTGTTTGACTACATACAATTTTCCAAGTTTCACACAAACAACGGGGATGACACACTTCCTAGAGGACATTAATATTTGGGAAAGAGAACGCAGAGAACAGAAAAAGTTACCCGGGATAGAAAGGACATTGAATCGTAATTGTCGATGGCTCAGGGGTGAGGCGGGGCAACACTGGACCTTACGTCATGGCAACAGCAACACTAGACGTCACTGAAGGTGGTGGTTAATATAGAGACGACGCCAGGAGGTAGGGTGAACCAGGACACTTCCTCATCAGCTCTTTTGATAAAAGAGATGTTACAGCAGAGTATTCCGGCTGGCAGGAAAAAGATAGGAAATTGTGTGATAGAAGCAGAAAGGAGAGAATGAAGGAAGGTCAAAGCAGACACACGAGAAATCCGCAGTCGAAGAAGACTGGAGAACAGAGTGATAGAAGGGGACGGGAGAGAAAGGAGGTAGGTCAAATCAGAGATAACAGAGACACGTGGTCTAGAAAATTGTGGTAGATTATTAAAGTTATTTGAAAAAGTAGAGGACTGGGGAAATGTGGATATCGTGAGGCTCCAGTAGTGTTGGTTAAAGGGGATTTAGGAGGATGATACTTCAGTTGGCGTGGAAGAAAAAAGATAGGGGTGAGTGGAGTGAGGTATTATTTATCATTAATAATCTGAATTGTTTTCTGGAAAATTTGTGTCGTGTTTTAAATATAGTAGAATTTGAACTTCATGAGGTAGCTGGACGACGATTAGGAAGGTTAGGTTATGGAGTTTTATAGGTATTTAATGTGGTGGAATGCGTGGGATGGGGTAGTAGCTTTACATTATTATTATTATTATTATTACATTTTTTGCAGATAAAGAATGCAGAACTCATTTAATTCTACCTGTACGTTGGTGGGAATAGATTTCGGTTTTTATAATTCTGGGCCGGTAAGATGCCGGTGTGAAGGAACTTACTGCGTTTTGGAAAAATGCAGATAATTTATTTAATAAACCAGAAAAGCGGGTGACTTCTCTCAACGAGGTTCACAGAAGAGAACCGAGGATAACAAACATAATATTGAAAAGTAACAGGAAAGATAAAGAAATAAATTTTACAACATTTGAGGCGATAACTGGTGAATAAGTTTTGGACGAATGGTTTTAAAATTGGAGAAGTTTGTTACGTTATGGTAAGGAGATTTTGTAAAAGAAAAAAGGGTTTTTTAAACCTAGGCATGTTATTTGGGAAATGTGAAAGTCCCGGTTTTACACACTGACTTCTGTATAATTTGACTCAGCTAATATATATTCGATTTTATATGAGTGTATCGTACACATAACTGCTGTAAAAAACGGTAACCCTACTGTTGTCCTAGACCGCTTGTGAAAGGAGAATTTGACTGAAATAAGCAGTGAACACCGAAGGATATGGCAGTCTTCAGAGTCAAGCCTGAACATAATTACGGAATTTAACTTCAACATGATTTGTAAACTAACACAATTACACTGCCACTGTACTGTTTGCATGTAACTTAACACAGTTTTATGCCGCTCAAAAATTTAATTAATTGGAACTGTTAAAGAATGAATAAATTTATGTTTACCTGTCAGATTAATATTTGTGAGCAAATAACAGTTACGTATAGAATAAGCGAGGAACAGTGCCACTGTCAACTGTGAAAGTGTGTGAAACTGTTGGATTCCTCGGTTTGCTGGTTGACAAACACCGTAAGGTGTTAGGCCAAGCGCAGCTGCTCATTACACGTTACGGCACGCAATGAGCGATAACTCTGTCATCAGAAGCAATATGTGGAATGCTAACAAACCATACATGCACAAGAAAGCACACACACACACACACACACACACACACACACACCCACACACACACACACACACAAACACACGCGC
>Ga0131853_10026893_pt1 | contig 10342 bp, 6 predicted proteins | sample TergutLab28metaG_FD_92764 | JGI IMG/M metagenome (GOLD analysis project Ga0131853, IMG submission 92764) | Labiotermes labralis P1 segment gut microbial communities from Petit-Saut dam, French Guiana - Lab288 P1 (version 2) (version 2) | ecosystem: Host-associated > Arthropoda: Insects >... | reverse complement strand
CTCCTCCCGGAGGATTTTGTTCAACGATCAGTTCGGGGTTTTTAAGCAGGACCATTTTATCTCCATATATTATAGCCGAACAAAGCCCGTAGTTGAAATTGTAGGAAATCTGCTTCGGCCCGCGCCCGTGATAGGAATGCCCCGGCTGCGGCGGCCAATCAGCGCTTTCTTGCACATACGCTCCGCTGGTGTCTCCCACGAGCCCCATCTCTTCATTATGAAACAGCCCTTTCGTTTCGCGATCAAGGGGAACGTAACCGGGCTGGCCGGGATTCCCGCCCGTGCCGCCGGAAGTCTCCTGGACAAAGTTCGCAAGCACACCGGCAATTTCCCGGCTTCGGTCGTTGTCGGAGCCTTCGCCCAAAAACGAGCCGTAGTCAACCGTTACTTTAAGAATAGGCTTAACTGTATTCCACGGTTCATAGAACTCAGGCTCTTCGTAAATTACAGTGGTAACATTTGTTGCCTTGTTCGTTACCGTTGAACGCCATGAATAGCCCGGCGCATTATTCCATGACTCTATACGGTACTCAATTTCGTAGACGAAATAGGCAAGCTCCCACACGGCGCGCTTGAAATTATCGTATGAGTAGTAATCATGTCTATCAGGCAATAAAATTTGGTGATGATCTTTTGCGATCTCAGCCCATTTGTCCGTGCCAAAACGGTACTGAAAAAAGTTCTCGAAATCTTTTTGCGACAGATATTTTTCCAGGCGCGCGACAACGGCGTCCGGCGACGTTTCGCCCGGCGGCAAAGGCGGGTATTTATTGGCAAGGTAGTTATCATCGATATCGTTATCTTCGAGCAATCCATCTTTTCCGCAGCCGGAGAAAATCAGCACACTGAAAAATAAAACAAACCATACATATTTCACATAATTCCCCTTTTAGTAATTCTCCTTTTTCTACTTTTTTATGTCAAGAGTATTTTTCCCCAATATTAGACATAATTCAGCCAACAATATACCGATACTAAAATATGAAGCTTTCGCGCATGCTCATGTTTATATTCTCGGCTCTCGCTCTGTGCAGCCCAAGAGCTGGAGCGATTGACTTTACGTTTCAGTTTCGGGAAGGCGATAAGTCCCGTATCCTTTCAACCGTACACCACGATATATTTGTAAACCGCGTCTTTTCGTATCGGTCGGAGATTGTCAACCGCATTACGGTGGAAGTCGCGGAGGTTTTCGATGGCAGCACCAGCGCTGGCGAAGCTGGCAGCGCGCGCCTTCGCGCAACGTTTCAGTCCGCCGAGCGCACCGTTCCCGTCGATTCCGCCGGAAGAATGGAAAACCTGCAAGCCAGCCTTTTCGAGTGGTCGCAGGTGTACCATTCTGAGTTTGTGCAAAACAGGCTCGGCACTGTCGCTGTTCCCCCGCAGTATTTCAAACCGATGATTCGCAACGTTCCAGTTTTTCCGGACAGGCCGCTGCAAGAGGGCAATTTTTGGTCAGCGCCCGGCGTTGTCGTTCACGATTTCCGCGACAGTTTGGGCATCGAACGCCCCTTTGAAATCCCCCTCCACGCGATGTACACCTTCCTCGGCGAGCGCGAATGGCGCGGGAAGAACTACCCCGCGTTTTCGGTTTCCTATCGGCTGACGTACCGCCCCGATCCCGTTTCCGGCACAGTGTACCCGCGCCGCATCGACATGTCTTCCGATATGACCGTTTTCTGGGATATGGCAGCCGGGCAGATCACCGCCTACGAGGAGCAGTTCCGGACAGCGCTGGAACTTTCCAATGGCGACACGTGGGAATACCGGGGGCGCGCCGAAGCGGAGGTGATTGAAGCGCCGCCGATGGCGCGGGAAGAGTTGCTGCGCGAAATAGAGCGGGACATCGCGCACATTCCCGATGCCGTTGCGCGGCTTTCGGATGAGGGCATCGTTATCAGCCTCCAGGATATTCAGTTCGAGCCAGATTCCGCTGTGCTGATGCCCGGAGAAAATGCCAAACTCAACGCCATTGCCGAAATTCTCCTGCGCCACAAAGACCGCGATGTGCTTGTCGCAGGGCACACCGCGCTTGCCGGAAACGCCGCCTCGCGCATGCAGCTTTCGCTTGAACGTGCCGGAACTGTCGCCGATTACCTGCTACGCCGCAACGTTCGCAGCCCCGACCGCGTGGTGATTCGCGGATATGGCGCGGAGCAGCCTGTCGCCACCAACCAAACCATCGAGGGAATGCGGCGGAATCGGCGGGTTGAGATTACCATACTTGAAAATTAACGTATAATACGGTATACTGTTCCTACCAATGAACTATTCCAATCCCGCTAAGCTTGCTGTGCTGGCGTGCCCTGGTGGCGAAATGTTTGCCAACGAGGTCATCGTTCACCTGAAAAAGGTGTACCACCACAGTTTTAACTATGTTATCACCGAGCTGGCAAAACGCTACAATATTGAAACCGAAGCGGCTATCCAGCAGGTGAACTTCATCAACGATGCGCTTTCCTCGCCGCAGTATTTTCGCGGAAAGCCCGACCAGTGCCGCCCGCCGCACTTCAGAGTTCCGGCGAACTTTACGCTGTTTCCCAACGGCGAAATTAAGGCGGAGATTATGGAATCGATTCGGGGGAAAGACCTGTACATCATTCAGGATGTTGAAAACCGTTGCCCGGTGAATTTTAACGGCGGCGCAACGCAAAAAGTTCTTTCTATTAATGACCACCTGCTGACGGTTTTTGTAACGGTTGATGCGGCAAAGCAGGCGGGCGCGGAAAGCGTTACGCTGGTGATGCCCGTGTACCCGTACTCGCGCCAGCACAAAACGAAGGGGCGCGAAGGGCTGACCGCCGGACGCATCGGGAAGATTCTCGAGAGCCTCGGCGTGAACCGCATTATCACGCTGGATATTCACTCGCGCGAAATCAACAACGCCTTCCTTACGATGCGGCTTGAAAACCTCCACGCCAGTTACCAGATTATCCGCGCGCTTTCCCGCGTGCCCGGAATTTTTGACGATGATTTGGTGGTTGTTTCGCCTGATACCGGAGCGGTTGACCGCAGCAAGTTTTATGCCTCCGCGCTACAAAAGCCGCTGGCGCTGTTGTACAAAGAGCGCGATTATTCCAGAGTTTCAAGCGATGCCCTGTCGAACAATATCACCGAAGTCAAGCTTTTGGGCAATGTCAGCGGCAAGACGGTTTTTATGTCAGACGATATTCTTGGAACTGGCGGCACGCTTTTAAAAGCGATGCGGTTTTTGAAAGAGCAAGGTGCAGTCAAAGTAATCTGCGCGGTGAGCTTGCCGCTTTTTTCAGGAGACGCAATCAAGTTTTTTGACGATGCGTACCAGCAAGGGCTGTTTTATAGAATTATCGGGACAAATGCGGTGGCGCAGGGGGAACTTCTCAACCGGGAATGGTACACCAGCGTGAACATCAGCAAGCTCTTTGCGCGGACAATTTTCAGGCTCCACAAAGGGCTGTCGGTTAGTTCCCTTCTGGATAACCGAGATATAATCGAGAAGCTTTTCAAAAAACCTTCTGACAAGGTGTAAGAATGCCGGGCGTGATTCTCTGTGCCGATATTGGAACATCTTCGTTGAAGGCGGCGTTTATCGGTTTTGACGGGAAGCTCGCCGCCTTCTCCCGCGAGCCGTATCAGCGCGGCGTGCACTCCCGCAGTATTTATACTGACGAGTGGGAGCGGGCTTTTTCCCGCGCCTTGCACAATCTGTACGCGCAATTCCCCGCGTGTGCGCCTGAGGCTGTGTGCATTTCCGGCAACGGTCCGACGCTTGCGCCTGTAACGGTTTCGGGCGAAACGCTGCCGCCGCTGTATTGGCACGACGGGAGGATCGCGCCGCCTGAAACGGCAGGTGCGCCCGCGCCGCGCTCGTTCTTCCTTCCCCGCGCTGCGTGGCTTAAACAACACGCTCCGGCAGAGTATGAAAAAACAGGCGTATTTCTTTCCCCCCACGAATGGCTTTCTCACAGGCTCGGTGCGCCGCCGCAGGCGGTGCTGCCCTCCGCCGCATTCGAGCCGTACTTTTGGGACGATGAGCAGTGCCGCCTTTTCGCCCTCGACCGGGGAAAGTTCCCGCCCTTTGCAACAATGGGCAGCGTTATCGGCACGGTGTCTGCACAGGCGGCGCACGATTTCGGCGCGGGCGGCGGCGGTATCAAAAGCGGAACGCCTATCGTCGCCGGAGGAACGGATTTTATCACCGCCCTCATCGGTACAGGCACGCTCAGACCGGGCGATGCTTGCGACCGCGCCGGAAGTTCGGAGGGCATTAACGTGTGCGCCGCTGGCGCGGATCCTGGCGAGGTGCTTGCTCAATCCGCGAACGCGGCGGCGCGCACGGGAGCGGGAGCGGGATTGCGGGTGCTTCCCCACGTGCGGGAAGGGCTGTGGAACGTTGGCAAGGTAATTCCCACATCGGGCAGTTTCTTTGAGCGCTACCGAGCCGCCGTTCAGGAAACGCAGGGCTATGCACAACAGCTCGACGAGCTGCTTCATTCTTTTAAGAATAACGGTATGGTAATGTACGACACGAGCATTTTCCGCAATCTTCCCTTTCTCCCGATTTCAAACGAGCCGTTTCCCCACATCGCAAACCGTGCAGACGGCATCGCGCTGGGACGGCAGGTGCTGTGCGCGATGGGATTTGCGGTGAAGGCGGCGGCGGGGGCGCTGAGCGACAGCGGCTTTCAGATCAGGCAGATGCGGGTTTCTGGCGGGCAGGCAAAAAACTCGCAGTGGAATCAGCTCAAGGCGGACATTACCGGAATCGAATTGCTTATTCCGAAAATCCCCGACGGCGAATTGGCGGGTAACGCCGTGATTGCCGCCGTTGCGCTCGGCGCGGCTTCAAGCCTTGAACAGGCGGCAGACAGAATGATCCACATTCAGGAAGTTTTCCAGCCCCGCCGCGAAGCCGCAGATTTCTGGAATGAACAGTACGCGCTCTTTCAAGAAACGAATGTTTCCGAAATGAATACTTCACAATTAGAAACATCTGTCTTGTCTAAGAAATAATCGGTATAATCACATTGTAAGGAGAATACTGATTATGGTGTTTGATGAATTCGGCTCGCTTGTCGCGCGGATTTGTTCCCGCAGCCGTATTGCGGCGGGAAGACCGTTGGTGTGGACAATCATCGCCAACCCCTGCGCGGGCGGTTTTACGATCCGCTCCCGCTGGAAAAAACATTACGCGCAGCTTGTGCAGTCCGTTGCAAAGGCGGAAAAAAACCCGCCCCGCGAAGGGCGACCTTCCCGCACCGCCGCAAGCAGTATTATCCTGACGAAAGGCGTTGGCGATGCCGCGCAGATAACCTCCGCCCTGCTGAACGAGGCAGAAGCTGACCTTCGCGCCGCGCCGCCGCAAACACCGCAGTGGGCGCTGCCATTTTACCTGATAATTACCGCGGGCGGAGACGGCACGAGCCGCGATGTTATGGATAGCCTTCACCGCGCACCGCCTGAACTCCGCGACAACTTCGTCATCCTCCGCCTTCCGATGGGAACGGGAAACGACGGCTCGGATCTGTGGGAACTGGACAAGTCGCTTGACCTTCTCATTGAGCCCGCCGTTCTTTCGCGCCAGCGCGTGCTTTCGCTGGCAACTGCAAGCGGCAAAGGCCCGTTTCGGGCGTTCAACATTCTTTCGGTGGGGCTTGACGCTTTTGTAACGCACATGACGAACAAGACAAAAGGCAAGCTGCCCGGCGACTCGTATAAAATATGGGTTGATCTGGCGGCGCTTTTTTACGACCGCGTTTATAAAGTTGGCTCTATGGATGTCCGCGCAATGGATGAAAGCGGGCGAGAGGTGAAAGCTTTCCGCGAAAAGCTGCTGCTGCTTGCGGTGGGCGAAAGCGGGCGGCGAACGTACGGCTCGCACAAGTGGATATTGCCGGATGAGCGAAACATCTGCGCCATCAAGCAAATGCCGCTGATGCGAAAGCTTGCGCTGAAGGGACTGCTGATGCACGGCGGGCATGCCGACCAATCCGAGGCAATACTCTGGAATGCCGCCAGCGTTCAGTTCAGCGCAGACGAGGCGATGCTGGCGCAGACAGACGGCGAAACCGTGCTGCTTGAAAGAGGCGACTTCCCCGCCGTCATCAAACTAAGCGAGCCTGTGATTCCCGTACTCCGTGCGGTATCTGGCGCGGCACAATGACCTTGTCCGCTAACAGGTAATGTATTAAAATAGAAAAGTATTGTAAGGGGGCACTGTGTACAGAGGATTATCTCCGCGTGTTCATCGGATACTTAATATAGACGCTCAGGCTGAGGGGCGGCGGCTTAATTCCGCTCAACTTCAGCCGGAGCATATTATTATTGCTATTCTTAAAGTTAGCAGTTCAATCGCCTGCAAAGCGCTGACGCACTTGCGAATAGATATTGAAGAGTTTCGGCGGACTATAGAAAACAGTTTGCCGCGGGTTGTTTCACTTCCCCTACGCGGCGGGATTCCGCCGTCTGACCGCACGACCCGGCTGCTCCAGGCGGCTTCTGACGAGGCGGAGGCGATTGGCAGTATGTACCTGGGGACGGAACATCTGCTGTCCGCAGCGCTTGAAGAGCCGAACTCGGTGGTGCAGAAGTTTCTCTACAAGTGGAAAATTAACGGCGACTTGTTCCGGCTCGTTGTGCAGACTTCGTTTTATCGGGGGCGGCACGGGGAACAGCCGCAAAACCAAAGTAAAGAAAGTCATGCACGAGATTACTATTCGTCGTTCCATAACGGCATTGTTTACAGCGGGGATTCCTGGCACTATCCAAATGAACGAGCCTCGCCTGAAATTAAACCTGCGACGTACCCGGCGCTTACTCCGGCGCTCAATGAATTCTCTCACGACCTGACGGCTCTTGCACAAGCGGGCAAGCTCGATCCGGTTGTCGGTCGGAAGAAAGAAATCCAGCGAGCGCTCCGCATTCTTGCGCGGCGCACCAAAAATAACCCCGTTCTTGTCGGGGAGCCGGGTGTCGGAAAAACCGCAATTGCGGAAGGGCTGGCGCAGCTCTGTGCCAGCAAGGATGTTCCGGCGGCGCTGGCGGGCAAACGCATCCTGTCGCTCGATATGGGCGCGATTGTTGCGGGAACAAAGTATCGCGGCGATTTTGAGGAGCGCATTAAAAACATAATGCGGGAGATTACGCAATCCGGCAACGTCATTCTTTTTATCGATGAGATTCACACGATTATCGGCGCAGGCGGCGCGCAAGGCACGCTTGACGCTTCCAATATGTTCAAGCCCAGTCTTTCGCGCGGCGAATTGCAGTGCATTGGCGCAACTACGCTTGCCGAGTACCGCAAGTATTTTGAGAAAGATGCGGCGCTTGAACGGCGCTTTCAATCTATCGTGGTTGAAGAGCCGACGCTTAATGAAACCATCGAGATATTGAAAGGGCTTCAGGCAAAGTACGAAGAGCACCATGAGGTGAGTTATACGCCGCAAGCTGTGGAAGCTGCCGTTCACCTCGCCCAGCGATACATCACGGGTAAGTGCATGCCAGACAAAGCAATCGACGTGCTTGACGAAGCTGGAGCAATGCGGAAACTGGAGCCGCAGCCTGAACCGCCTGAGATTACCGATATTGAGCAGGAAATCCGCGAACTGGTCGAGGAGAAAGGCGCGGTGGTGTCCGCGCAGGATTACGAGCGCGCGGCGGAAATGCGCGACAGAGCGCGTGAACTGCGAAGCCGCCTGAACGTTATGCGCCAGGCGTGGACGCAAGCCGCCGGAAACGAGCGGCTGAAGGTTGACGAAGCTGACGTGCGCCGCGTGGTGGCGGAAATCACCGGCATTCCGCTGACGCACCTTGCCGAACAGGAATCCCGCCGCCTTTTGAATATCGAGGCAGAACTTCACCGCGGCATTATCGCCCAGGATGACGCGGTACAGAGAATATCCTCCGCAATACGCCGCTCGCGAGTGGGCATTTCCTCCCCGCGCCGCCCGATGGGTTCGTTCATTTTTCTCGGCCCCACCGGTGTGGGAAAAACCCTGCTTGCAAAGCGGCTTGCCGAGTACCTGTTTGAAAGCGCCGATTCCCTCGTGCGAATCGATATGTCTGACTATATGGAAAAGCACAACGCATCCCGTCTCGTCGGCGCGCCGCCGGGCTACATCGGCTACGAGGAAGGCGGGCTGCTCACCGAACGCATCCGCCGCAACCCTTACCGCGTCATTCTCTTTGACGAAATCGAGAAGGCGCACCGCGATGTGTTTAACCTCCTGCTACAAGTGCTGGAGGAAGGCGAGCTGAAGGACAGTTTGGGGCACACCGTAAGTTTCCGCAACACGGTGATTATCATGACCAGCAACGCCGGAGCGCGGGAGATTTCCCGTGATTCGCGGCTGGGCTTTGGCAGCGGCGCGGGGTTGATGAGCTTCGCCGAGATCGAGTCATCGGCGCTATCGGAACTCAAACGGCTGTTTAACCCCGAGTTCCTGAACCGCGTTGACGAAGTGCTGGTTTTCCACCCGCTTGATGAGCAGCAAATCGAGGCGATTTTGAACGTGCAGATCGCCGAACTATCCCAGCGGCTTGCCGAGCAAGGCTACGCGATCCGCATATCGGCGGAGGCGAAGAAACTGCTCATTGACAAGGGCTGGGATCCAAAGTTCGGCGGGCGGCCGTTGCGCCGCGCTTTGCAGAAAGAATTGGAGGATCCGCTTTCGCTGAAAATTCTGGAAGAGGATTGCCCCGCCGGAACGCTGTTTGCGGCGGATGTTGCAGACGGACGGATTAGTATTGCCACGGAGCAAGCCGAAAAGCAAGATTTGGCAGAGCAAGATTTGGTGGCAGAAGCTTCCGAAAGCTCAAATATTTTATTGTAGAAGGAGACACACGATGATCGAATTGCCAATGTCTAATAGCGGAAAGAAAATTACGCTGAACCCGTCAAAGATAATCGCGGTGGGGCTTAACTACCGCGATCACGTGAAGGAAAGCGCACAGTTTTTGACGAAGGTCGAGTTGCCAACGGAACCGGTGCTGTTTGCAAAAACGCCGAATGTGCTTGCCGGGCCGGGGCAGCCCATCGTCATTCCAGCTCACACCAAGGAGTACAAGTTTCCCGAGGAGCGGGTGGATCACGAATGCGAGCTTGCCGTCATCATCAGCAAGCGTGGGCGGCACATCCGCGAGGCGGATGCCTTTGCCCACGTTTTTGGCTACACCTGCTTTAACGATGTCAGCCATCGGAATATCCAAAAGGCGGATACGTCAGGCTGGTTTCGGGGCAAGTCGTTTGACACCTTCGGTCCAATCGGTCCGGTGATTGTTCCGCACGGTGCGCAGGGTATTGAAAACCCGCATACGTTGAACATCACCTGCAAGGTGAATGGCGTCATCAAGCAGTCGGCAAACACCGCCGATATGATTTTCACCATTCCGGCGCTCATCTCGTATATTTCTAAACAGTTGACCTTGGAGGAAGGGGACATTATCGCCACGGGAACGCCCGCCGGAGTAAGCCCCCTCGTGCCCGGTGATACGGTTGAGGTGGAAATAGAACGCATCGGTATTTTGAAAAATCAGGTCATCGCGGAGTAAATAAACATCCGGTGCGGGCGTTTGCTAGAATTGTCCCCGCCGGATAGGACTGCCTATCCAGATACCTACCCCCAGAAAATCCACCGGGCGGCCATCGATAAGTATTTGCACGTCCGTTACACCGGGGAATTCCGTTGCGGTATAGATAATTTGATTAAGCTGACCGAGGTAGCCTTCCACGCCGTACGTATTATACATAAAATCATCGCTGAAGTTGATAAACGCTGTGCCGTCTTTGACCGATGCAGACAGAAACTGTGTACCCGCAGGGATAAGCGAAAGAATCCCCCGGCTCGCTTCGTCTTGGTTAGGTCCCTCAACAAGCACGCGCAGCACATCGGACATCGGCGTGTCGGAGACGGGAAGCCTGCGGCTTACCTTGCTGCGTAGTATCATCCCGGCGCGGTCGATCTGCGTGAAGTAAAGCGAGCGTTCCTGCACGGCAGGCGGCGGCGGAAGCATTGCCACAGACGACGGCTGTTGCTGCGGCACTGCGGGCGGAGGTGGTGGCACGTGCGCGGGCGGTGTGGGCGACTGCACAACGACAGGCGGCGTTGGAACGTGCGCGGGCGGCGTTGCGGGTTTAGACTGCGGCGGGGCGGGGATGTTTTCCCGCTCTGGTTGGGTTGTTTTTTCATTCCGAATGATTGCGATGCTGTTAGTAATTGCTTCCCGATTAAAAAGAAAAAAGCCGTACAGGATAATAATAAACGTCAGCCAGAAAAGAATAATCCAGTATTTTCGCAGACTGCTCTGAGGTTTTTTACGCCCCCTGCTATTCTTCGTGGAATTAAAAGCATTTCTCTGCGGAGTGTTT
>Ga0131853_10026892_pt1 | contig 10342 bp, 7 predicted proteins | sample TergutLab28metaG_FD_92764 | JGI IMG/M metagenome (GOLD analysis project Ga0131853, IMG submission 92764) | Labiotermes labralis P1 segment gut microbial communities from Petit-Saut dam, French Guiana - Lab288 P1 (version 2) (version 2) | ecosystem: Host-associated > Arthropoda: Insects >... | reverse complement strand
GCTACTTTTTTCATTCAAGTAGCTCCTCAATTGACCTCACGAGGCTCAAGAGGCTGAGTGGACCCCGTTCCAGACCCACTACTACTCAGAAAATCTGGTAGCGCCGGGGATCGAACCCGGGACTTCTGTATCTGTAGCCAGAAACTCTGACCACTAGACCACAGAGGCGGCCCTAAGCGTACTAATACTCTTTATAATTATGCCATAATTAATTATTAATATTTACGTTAGTTTAATGTATGAACTTAAAAACGTGGAAAGGTATTTACGAGTAAAATTGTTGGGACCGGGCCCTCGTCTTATGAAAAAAGAAATTACCGGGCCGCGGTCTCATAAAGGTTGAGAAACGCTGTCGTAGAGGATACACAATGCAGGACTAGCAAATTTGGACTTCGAACCGACAGTGGTTGACCTTGGCAACAGACACATCCGAAATTCCTCCAAGACGATCGAAAATTACCAGACATCAATTTATTCGGTGTTTCTAGTTTAACTCTCACTGCTGTACAATCCGTGACAGCTGATGAATATTAAGACACAGGGTACTGTAAAATGCAGGGAAGTCCAAGCATTTTGTCGCGGGCCACACGTGTAAAAATCGTGATAAGTGGAAAAACAGGGTGCCTAAATTTTTGTGTAATTTTCACAACATACATGACAAATGTGACCGGTGGCCGCGTAACACAACCTGAAGGGCCGCGGGTTGGACACCCATGGTATAATTCGCAATAGCTGGTGAGGAAGAAATTATACGACTGTCGGGAGCAGTAGACCACCTGTTGGGTTCATGACTCAGCCCTGTGTCTCCGGAAGGAATTTCAAAACACGCCTTTTCTTCCCAGTGGCAAGACACGCGCTTCCTAGCAGTGGACAACACATTCGCTCACCGGTCACAAGCCTTGTGCGACCGGATTATTCTTCGCACACCGATTCTTGCCACAACAGTTCTACCAAACCTTATGCCACACTTTGTGAAGTCGTTTTCGTAACAGCGATAAGACGTGTTCCTTCCGCGAATCCTCCCACACATTTCCACTTCATTTGCTCTGGGTCTGGGGTCAGAAAGCGGGCCGGGATAGCTCAGTCGGTAAAGCGACTCGCTACTGGCTGGACGGTCCGGAGTTCGAATCCCGGTGGGGGCGATATTTCCCGCACCCGTCCAGACCGGTCCTGGGGTCCACCCAGACTCCTATACAATGGGTAGGGGCCAGTTGAAATGTGATGGCACATGCGCAGAAACCAGATTTCGTCTTTCGGCGAAACGGACGAGTCCGTTTAAATCGGCGGGGGCGTCAGTTCAGTCGACTACTGGCAGCCGATGTGTGCGCATCAGCGGTAGTAATGCTGGATACACCATGTTCCGAGGTAGTGTGAAGAGTATTGGCTACCCACTCCATTCGCCAGTTTCCCTTTCACTTCCCCTCCCTGCGTCATCGTGTGCCATCACATTTCAACTGGATTCTACCGGGCCTTTCCCGGGGGTAAAGCGGCCGGGGCGTGGCGTTGACCATCCACTCTCACCTAGCGCCGAAGTTAAGGAAAGAGTAGAGCTATACATCTACTCCCCTTTTGGGCCTTTGTGGCCCGTTCAAGTGTGAACTTTACCTTTACCTTTTACCTGGGACCGGAAAGGTGAGTCCCCGAACTGTACAATCGACCACTGCTCAGCTTCTGCAACCTGTCGCGCTGACATCAACCGGCCCCCGAAGGGTACTTCACCCCCTTATAGCGCATCGTTTTGCGATTCGTGCTCGTCTTGCACACACGGCTACATGTGGCTGCCGTGACCTGTCGTTATGTCACTGACTCAAACTGTTTTGGCAATCTAAACATATTCCTACCACTTCGCAAAACAAATGATCAGCTGACAATGGAACAACCTTCACTGCTATTTAAACACATTCACGTGACATCATCACCATACAAGCTGTCGTGATACATCTGCTGGACTCCATTTATTATTTATGAATGAATGACATCATGCCAAGGAATTCAGACATTCAGACAAATCAATAAGTCTCTTTAATTCTGGAGTTACATGAGGCCAAGTTCACACCAAATATATATAACATACGCCAGGACATGACAGCCTTCTGAATCGTGTGTTTTAATTGACAGTTGTGACGGAAAATGTTGCAACCACAACTTATAACAAACAACTGATCATCTCTGTCGTAGGTATATCATGTCGCGTTTTGTGTATTTGTGTGTTTCTTCTAAGAAAAACTTAGAGACAGAATGTGCGTATATTAATTTTATTTAGACCGAATATTATCTGTTTCTTTACGTAGTAATTATGGCTACATGAATTAGACCAGAGTGTCTGGAGTAGCGAAATTAGACACAGTTTGTTACAGTACGGGGTGAATGTAAAGTAAAGGTGCAAAAATACCGAGCACTAGGTCACCCGGACGACGAAGAGGCGCCTAATGTTTGTGGGGCAACAGTATGGAACTTGTTTCGTGTTAACTTTCTGGCGCCTAGAATCTAGAGGTGGCTTCTAGATTTTTGGATAATTTGTGCAACCCTACTGCAAAGTAAAGCCGTGATGATGAATAGTTGTACCTCGTAAACGTAATGCTACAATTTTTGCACAAATTGAAGCCCTACGTTACTATTTAGTGCCAGATTTCCACAAAGGCTCCGGAACTACACGCACTTCTGCAGCTTGGAGGACGCAGATTATAGCACTTTCTTGTAACAAACCACGAGGAACGGCAACAAAAGTGTCTCGACTTGTTGCGTGATTTTACCATAGGTTCTTTGTTTTGACTGGTAGACTTCCTCTTTAGCCGAACTGCACGAAACGAAATCCGAAGGAATGCGACAGGGGGGTCGAGGAGGCCATTCGGCTGATCCTCGACGCCCAATCCACCGACGTGGAAAGGGTTTCCACCCGCGACTGTAAATTAAACACATAATGTTAATTGGCTGTATCTCCTAAACAGAATGCTAGATTCCTACTATTCCTACATTTAATGACATATGGTACTGTTGTGTGCACAATGTGTTTACTTTAAAGTTGTGAATTGCATTATATAGGAGAGACTGAGCTGGTCATCGAAAAATTACACAGGTAGGCCCTTGCTGCTTGCACTGTTAGGGTAACTGAATCATGAGGCTTTGTCGGCGTCGATGTTCAGTACGAAAATTGGAAACAAGAAATAACGTCCTTATTTTTAAGAAACTAAATGTAATTATGAAATTTGAAGATTCGCTAATGATTACTTAATTAATTCGAATTCTGCGAACTATATTGGCTAGCTGCAAGTCTCAAATATGGCATAAATGAAAACACCGTAAAGTAAAGTTGTGTTTCTGTTAAATTAAGCACTTTACTGTGCAGGCACGTGGAAAAGTGAAGTTCTAGCTCCACGCATTCCTATCATCAGCATTAGATACAAGTACATGGCGAGCTTCACGCCCCAGCTGCTTTACCGTTAGTGGGAGAGCCCTCGGAACCATTAAACAGGAGACTGGGTGTATCCCAGGGACTTTTGGACACTCAGGAAGAAAACCTCCTTTTGTCTGTTAGAAAGTGACCACAGTACCTTTGTCGTCGTGCCCGCAGCCTAGTCGTTACGCCTACTGAGCTACCCCGACTCCTAGAGAATGAACCTAGCATTTATAAACATCGAATCCAAGCTTGATTTTAGGGTATTTTCATTTCTGCCATATAAACCGTAATGATTATGTCGCTATCTTCCAGTCTGGTAGTGACATTCATGCACCAGATGTACTGATTAAGCCCACTCTACCCTGCTGTATCAGCAAGAACAGGGGAGGTTAGTTATTGAGGAAACAGACATAATGTCGACTGATTTAGAGTCCAAGAGCGCGATTCTGTTTTAGCAGGTTCGAACCTTCAAACTCAGACATCGGAGAAACACTAAATGCAATTTAGTGGAGCACATCCCTTTGTGTTAATGGATCGAAAACAATGCGTTACTCTCCGTTGAACGCAACTACTTTTCTTTATTTTGGTGTAGCTACATGTTTCGGTCGTTTTCGATCATCATCGAGCCATAAGCACAATACTGCAAAGTAAGGTTAAATGTGCATGAAGAATACAGACACTTTAAATAGAGCTTACAGCGCTTGATTCTCACGAATATATTGTAAGAAAAAGTACTAAGGAAACAGGGTCAAGACTACAGAAATAATTGTGCCTTTGACGTTCAGGTGACCGTGCATCGCGACAATTTCTTATAATAAAACCAAATAGATGCACTGATTTCTCAAATTTATTTTTGGAATAAAACTCCACATGTTTCGGACAGTCCCTCTGTCCATCATCAGGAGTTTTTCACTGTACACACAGCAGTGGTATATGTCATACAAGTTTGCTGACCACGCTGACAACAAACCTGTATGACATACACCATTGCTGTGTGTACAGTGAAAAACTCCTAATGATGGACAACGGAACTGTCCGAAACATGTAGAGTTTTATTCCAAAAATAAATTTGAGAAATCAGTGCATCTAGTTGGTTTTATTAGAAGAATTGTGCCTTTATTTCATCATCATCATCATCTTCTTTTTTCTTCTTCTTCTTCTTCTTCCCCTCCTCCTCCTCACAATCACGAACCTTTAGGATTGTGTCTAAGCATGTTCCTATGAATCCCAAGGTACTCTTTCCCTCGTTCCAATCATCTCGAGTTTCGTTCTCCCATTTGTAGCTAAAAGAATGGCAATCGTGGAATGGCGACCTCTCTACATTCTTTTCCAAGTAACTTCCTTGATTTTGTTGGTCTACGTGCATAGTCTCTTGCAGTACTTTTGTAACTTTCAATCTTCCTCGTGTGTCATAACTCCTTTGTTAGTCTGATTTCATTAAGACTTTCAAAAAAAAACATCTCTGCTTCATTTGCATACGCAACTTTGAACATTCATTGTCACCTTCAGTATCATTTTGTTGTGGTAGTCTTGTTACCTGGGCGGCAATGACACCACTGAAGTAAATTCCAGGTTTACGAAAGTTAGTTTTTCCGACGGGACGTGCGCTGAACTGCCTTGCACCGCCTTGCGACACTGATGCGCGCAGCGCAGTTACACGCGTGGCGAACCCGGTTTTTTGTCGCTGTAGTAGCAAATGTGCAGATTTTCTGCGCCTGCTCGTGGGAAAGTGACCAACCCCGTTCTCCCATGCATCATAAATCTGTCGCCTGCGTCCTTCCAATGTGTTATAATACATAGGTGTTGTCATGTCACCAGCAAATGACTTCTCTAGATATATCTCTCACTCACAAATCTCCGTCTCTCATGCCCGTTTGGTTACAACGCTCTGCGTTTTCGCTCTGTATTGCTGCTGCAGCAGTTCTTAGCGAGCAGACAACCAGTTGCGTGCTTTGGCACATTTTTGTCCCTCTGCTTCGTTTGTTTCTTACCTTCCTCACTTCTTTTCTTTTTTGCTTTCTTCCTTTCTTTCTTTAGGTCTTACTTTCTCCCTGTTTCTGCTGCCTTCCTTTTCTCCTCCCATTCTTCCGCCGTATCATTTCCTTCTTCTACCTTTGCACGCCATGAAGACGAAGAAGGGCGTCAAGGATACCGCCATCCATTCTCACTCTCAGCACTAGAGGCAGGTAAGTGGTCAGATTGACGCCTGGCCCCTTGACCTATTGCGTAAGAGACGGGATAAGCTGTAGAGCCAGTCCGGACGCTTCGGATAATTCCGTTTATCCTACCGGAATTCGAACAACACTTTGTCGCGAGGGACCGAAGAATCACGCGAGCAGCTTCAATTATGATAGCCGTTGTCTTAGGCGAGGTTCTAACTGGCCAGTTTAGACGTTACCACTTGAGCTAACTTGCTCTTCAAACACACTATACTAAAATAAGAGCACAGGCTGCAGTAACCGTGGATATTGGCTAGGGTGGAGGTTATCTCAGCCGAATTACTGTGCCGTACGTACCATTTGGGTCTGTCTGAAAGAACTATTAAGCAAGTAACCTCTAAATCTTCTGTTCGATAGACAGTGGACAGTTCATATTAGATGAATAAAGAGAAACCAACTTGATGTCACTTGCTTTTTTATTTCATTATTTAATGCTCAACATGTTTCGGATGTTAATACATCCATCCTCAGGAGCTTGCGACTTATTTGTTATTTCATGGGTAGTATTGCTCTGGTACGATGTGTGTTGGTGTTACGTTGTGGTTTGGCTGGGGTGGTGAGGTATCCGGATGCAGGCTGAAGCACATATTACTTTAGACCCTAAACGACCAATAATAAAAGGCGGTACAGAATGCAAAAAGTAAAATAAACGTCTTTATTGCTTTACAACACAGTGCCCCTGTACCGTCTAGACCAAACAGGTTCATTGATGATGCAGACGTGTAACCGTCGAAGGATGAGGATGGAATTCACCAGCATATCCTTACCAAAACGGGAGTTTTCTGTGATATTGCTGACGCCTATAGAATTCAATAACAAGTTTTAAAGGAGATTTAATTACTTCGTAGCCGTATAGAATGTACTTCTGCTAGATCTTGCGAGCGATGCGGTGTTTGCTTTAACTTTATTTTATGATCTGTTTTTGTTAGGAATTTACAGCGCGGTGCATGGTTTTTGGCCAGCGGAATTTCCAAACTGTAGGCTAGGAGCGAGTCACTAATGCTGCGACAGCGCCATGTTTGGTCTAGCCCTACTCTCCACCCCTGTCAGTACAGTTGACCTTGTCGCACTTATGTTCCATGCAAATGAACACCCACTCCTTGCCATTTCACCACGCCCAGTAGGCTCATCCGCCAGCTTCGTTGACTCCACTGGCCAGAAACCATGCAATGCATTATACTGAAAGTATACGGCACCATGTTAGGTGTCTTAAAACTGGACACGCCCGTTAGTTTAGCCATAGCACAACATCGGAGTCGAATGCTTGGACCTCCTAAAGTAGCACGTCGTATCGAAGAATGAAGATTGTTTGCTTCTGAAATGTTGCATTGTGTAGAGTGTTAGAATTTTTACAGTGTTTCGGAAGAGGTTCCTGCTTCCATCTTCAGAGTAGAGTTACGAGACGAAGATAGAGACCGTGAGAATCTCGGGTCTCCAAAGTTTTGAAGGGCTTGTCTCTCAGGCACTACAGATGATTTCTGAGACGGCGCATTAGAAAGAGCTTGCGACTGCCACCTCCTCGCCTTCCTATTCGCTTGTACGTCGTGTCTGAACACGTTTGTAAGCGTAGCTAGAATTCTATCTTATTGCTCCACAAAATACACTTTTTTCGTGTGTACATGTGCACTGTAGAGCAGATTACCAGATTTACTTCTGGATATTTGAAAGGAACCCCTTGTGACTCTTGGTTTAGATTTTTATTTGTTCTTCCAGCCCCTCGACGCATGTTATTAACAATATGACACTTCGGTAAGCTTCGTGTGTTTTCGGAATACCATTGTTGATTTTGGAATACTGAAGCAAGAAAGGCACATATAGCACCACTTTGCTTCATTACCCCCCACCCCCTTCTTTTTTTTAGGCACGTTAGCAAAATCGTAAACAGCGACCGTTAGCTTCATCATGTGTCTCTGTCTGCCGGTCCGTCCGTCCGTCTGTGTGTCTGTCCGTCCCCATGTTTCGAAAATCTGTCATGAAAATTCAAGTTTTATTAAAATCTCACAAGAATAAGCTTACTTGGTATGAAGACCAATAGACATTTTTGATCATGTCTCGCTCAACTGTTTTTAGAATGAGACGAAAATTGAAGAGAAAATCAGAACGCCCATTTTGTGTTCAATAGCTATTTTCCGAAAATCGTGCTCTTTATGAGATAATATGGAAAAATACTGTATAGCCGGACGGACTACAGATGAAAACTTGGCGTATGCGCTTTGCATGTCGGATACCTAAGTCCTCAAACACACACTCAGAATATGTAATACTCATTGCTTGTCCAGGGCAACAAGGCTTGCACGAACGTGCCTCAGTGTTACGTTATACGTACAGTTTTTTGTGTGTCTGGTTATTATTCAGTTTATTACATTACTGTAGGCAGCTCTACATGTTTCGGGTGTTGACACCCATCATCAGGAGCTCGTACAATTGTAAATACGGCTTCTGGTATTGATTAACCGGATCTACTGCCGTCCGCTCTCGTTGTTGAGTTGGAACTGAATCAGTTCCAATTCAACAACCAGAGCGGATGGTAGTAGATCCGGTTAATCAATACCAGAAGCTGTAACTACAGCTGTACGAGCTTCTGTTGGTGGGTGTCAGCACCCGAAACATGTAGATCTGCCTACAGTAATGTAATAAAGTTAGTAAGTCGCATCTTGTTGGAAAATTATTAACTATCGATTCACGATGCACGGATCCATGTATATAAAATTGTTTATGTATGTATATGCGTGCATGCATGTTCCATACATACATACATACATACATACACACATACACATACGTACAAACATACATACATACATATATACACACACACACATACATACATACACACACATACACGCTTACATACATTATATACATGCATACATACATACATACATACACACACACTCACATACACAATACACACATACACACACACACATACATACATACATACACACATATATACATACATACACACACACATACATACATACATACATACATACATACATACATACATACATGCAAACATACATACATACATACATACATACATACATACATACAAACATACATAAATACATACATACATACGTACGTACGTGCATACAAACAAACTGACGGATGAACGCAATGTTTCAGCAGACAAACTGCAGGAATTCGAAAGCGTCCAATATGTCGAGGTTGCGGAGGCTGACTGTGCGTCCATCTTCCAGCACGGCAAAGGAATTTTGGAATTTTGTACCGTCGCATCATTCGTCATGTACTTAATACACACTAGTGCAATAAAAACCGAGCACGTAGAGAAATAACTGCGGAGAAGAACTATCCACTGTTTCTCCTACTTACATCAGCCATATGTGGCCATCTCAGGCAGATCGCGCAAATGTACAGAAAATTACTGAAGTTTACGTCTACCGAACTGCTGAGTCAGCGGACTTCTTACCAACGGTTTGGTGCACATGTTCGTGGTCATACATGCCGTCAGCAGTGGCAGATTGTCCCTGAAAATTTAACATGCGTATAGGTGATTTCATGAAATCTGAATAGCTGTATGGTTTGCTGATCGTCATTAATCATTAGGACTCATTAAAACTCAATATCTTATTAAAAAGAGCGTCCATGTAGGGTTAGGGCAACATATTTGGCTACACGGGGTTGCTGAAGGCTGTGCCAGATCGTAAACCTACTGCAGGCAATTGCCTTTCTTCTTTGTACAGCATATACATCATGAATTTTACCGACATTGGGTAAAGGTAAAGCTCACCCTAGAACTGGCCACGAAGGCCCAGAGCGGGAGTAGAGGTATAGCTCTACTGTTTCTTTAATCTCAGCACTAGATGGGGGTGGGTGGTTAACGCCACACCCTGGCCGCTTTACCTGCGGGAAAGACCCTTACCCTCTCTAAAGAAGTCTGGGTGGGCGCAAGGTCCTTTCTGGATGGGTGTCGAAAATCTCACTCCCCCCCTTCCGGGATTTGATTCCCGGACCATCCAGCCCGTACGAATTGGCTACACTGGCTGTGCTATCTGACTAAGCATTTACGTGACATACACACTGTCATCCTTATGACACCGGGAAGTTTTCTCACGGCTGAACGAACAAATGGCTATTGAATACCAGTACCGAAGTGTCTATAAGATGTCAGCTGACTTGGGGGTACACTCAGATATAAACTTCATTAAACTCAAATATTATAACAAGTTCTCACTGAGGATAGCATATATACGGCAAAATGTTTAGGAGAAAATTAAAGTGGTTTTTATCCACAGTTATTTGTGGTCTCTTTCTATAGTTCGCGTACTGTAACGGTTTTATCCATTATTATGTAATGCGCTGGTTTCTATCCATTGCTGTTTGTATAGTGTGCTGGTTTCTATCCATAGTTATTTGTGTAGTGTGCTGGTTTCTATCCATAGTTATTTGTGTAGTGTGCTGGTTTCTATCCATAGTTATTTGTGTAGTGTGCTGATTTCTATCCATAGCTGTTTGTGTAGTGTGCTGGTTTCTATCCATACCTGTATGTGTAATGTGCTGGTTTCTATCCATAGTTATTTGTGTATTGTGCTGGTTTCTATCCATACCTGTTTGTGTAGTGTGTTGGTTTCTATCCTGACCGCCTCTGTGGTCTAGTGGTCAGAGTTTCTGGCTACAGATACAGAGGTCCCGTGTTCGATCCCCGGCGCTACCAGATTTTCTGAGTAGTAGTGGGTCTGGAACGGGGTCCACTCAGCCT
>Ga0131853_10026890_pt1 | contig 10342 bp, 5 predicted proteins | sample TergutLab28metaG_FD_92764 | JGI IMG/M metagenome (GOLD analysis project Ga0131853, IMG submission 92764) | Labiotermes labralis P1 segment gut microbial communities from Petit-Saut dam, French Guiana - Lab288 P1 (version 2) (version 2) | ecosystem: Host-associated > Arthropoda: Insects >... | reverse complement strand
TGTGTGTGTGTAAATGAAGAATCTGCTGCACTTCATGAGAACATTCCTTAACTTAAATTATGTCTATATAACCAGACATTCTTGTAAGCCTATCCCAAGTTAAGGAGACACTGACATGATGAAAAGGAAAGTCTTCTTGCGGTTCCAGGTACTTTATCTGTTTAGTGTGATGCACAAGTCCATCCTTGAGTCGACAGTGAAGCCAAGCCATGCAATGGCACATGTGCTATGTACTTGGAAGCCTGACAATTTTTATGCAACTAATACAAGCTTTTCTTACTTAATGTATTTATGTCACTCTTATGTTAATCAGGTGTTAAATACATGTATTAACATTACAGGAAATACAAATTCCTATTCATTTAAATATGTATTTAGTAATCAATATATGTATAAAAATGCTTCTTCTTGAATACTGCTCTTACCATTATCTCCATAACCATCCAACTGAGGATACTGGTGTTTTTTTTTATTATATTGATGTAATTTAATCTAAAGAACGTTTTTCCAAAGTATGGCAGATTCCCCTGCAACACCCTGTATACATATGCAACCTTGACCTACAGGTTGATGACTCTCGCATGAGCAGTTTGATAATAACTGACATAACTTTCTGAAAACTTGCATACATAATATTTTATAGCCTTATCTGTTTTATCTTTTATAACAAGCTAAATTGTATGGTCTATAAATATTTCAGTATGTATTCATATAAACCCTGATGATGGTGGCAGGCTGAAATGTTGGACCTTGAATCAATAAATAAGTTTTCAATAATGTATTTTGTTGGCATTTCTTGTAATAATTCAGTAACAAACTCTTTTTACTTCTGTGTTCACAAAGAAAGGTTCCATTACACCATACCACTGAATACTGCCAAAATAGAAGCACCACCAGAATATTGCTCATTCTTGTAGTTACAGAAATAATATTCTCATATCAGTAATAATTACTATATATTGACAACTCACATACCCCTGAGTTCAAAATTAATCATAGTGTGGAAACCAGACTCTCTGGGTTCCCAGTGGAGCAACAAATACAGCAAGAATACAGTGGGGCAACAAATACGCCAAGAATACACATACAAATGCCACTGAAAATTGTAAGGAATAGATACATTTGGAAAGTACAACTATCCAATCTTGTATTGCACAGATGAGTTATACTATTGATATAAATGTTCATCCACTAATAATGATAAAATTGCTTTGGCTTTGTGTGCATCAACTTTGGATAAGCAGGGAAAACTAAACGAAGTTTTGAATAGCAGGCGCTCTTGGTAACCGAACTTGGATCCCTGAAAAATAAACACCATTCTAGACCAAGAATTTAGCCTCCTGGATTACTGATACTCTTAGTAATGGAAATACCATTTTTCAGGTTCCACAGGTTTGTTATTTAAAATTTATTCAAATGACAAATTTTTGTGTTTATCTACATGTAAAGAATTAAAAATTTGGAAGCCCTAGTCTGTAAGTACCACTGAAAGTTTGGTACTGCTTGCCACACAATCACATACTTTATGACCCCATTCCATTACTAGCTGTATGATCATAACACATTAACTTACTCTGTGGGCATGTCTGAGAATGGTGTCTTCGAGGGCACGAATCCATCTCTCCCTCTCTTCAGCACCTAGTGCTTGAAAATGGAAAGTTTTTCCATCCACGGTTATGGTAAAAGTGCTGTCATCTTCGTCATCTATCCCTATGACAGCACCTTTCAGCCTCACGCAACCACGACGCACTCCTCGCATCATCTTATCCCTTGACTGCAACAGGAAAAGTGTAACAGCTACAAATTTGTTGTTTCTTGTACACATAAATGTGACTGTTGTGAAAAGTGCTTTTATGCTGCTACTAAAAGTTAGATCATACTAGAAATTGCATGTGGTCTCTGGAATATATTTTGTCCCATGCTTGTCTTAAATATCTGCTCTGGATTACAGCTCACACCATTTCCACAAGCAAGAATGTTGCAAATAAATCACAACAGTATACCACATAACCATTAAACGTGTGTGCATGGAATTCACTTAAAAGTCCTTTTTTATTTAATTTGCTGAATAACAATGTAGTAAGGCTGACGCTACATGCACTAATCAAAAAAGGTACATGAACTATATATGAAATCATACTTCTTAGGAAGGGTAACTTGACTCCTATCCGGCCTTGCTTTTTGCTGATTGGAGCATTGACTGTGGATCAAAGTGACCTTCATGTTGACAACTGTACACACACACACACACACACACACACACACATGTATATAAAGCTTCAAAATAGGAAAAACTGCCAAGGGCAGACAAGTCTTTGACAAGCAAAAATGTTGTAAATGTACCACAAGCATATCTGTTGCTGTGTTCCAAAAGGTCAGCAAAACTTTATAAATGGGAGCAGGCTGCATCATAACGTTTTGTAGACTGTCTGTTTGCCAGGCCTGGCCTACATTGATTTCTTTAAGGTGGGTATTCCATTTTGTGATACCATGATAACTATATAAATTATAACTGTCCACACAACTAAGTTTTAGCTTTTATTAAAGCAACATGTTGTGACCCATGTGGGTCATCTTAAGGCTAAATCCACATAACAACATTTAAAGGCAGTAAACACTGTTTTCTGTGAATACTGAGATCTCAGTTTACAAATTCATTGCATTATTACATTACATGTTAAAATTGCTGTTAAAATCTAATTAAAAGCAAGTGGTGATGTGGTAGTGTAGACATCTGATATAGTTGATGGAAGATATGAAGCATCTGGTTGTTATAATCCTGCAGTGTTAATGATATAATACAAGAAGAATTAAATATATTTGTAAACATATTTTATATCACATAGTTAAAATTGCATTTAGAATTTCTGAAATCTCTAGTAGTAGCTGGTACCAATGTCACATATTCAAGAGAGGTAGAAACTTCATTATCAGGCTGTGGGTTGCTGTTAACACATACTGTAATAATGTAACAAATTTATAAATTGAGATCTTAATATTTATAGAAAGCAACATATACTACCTTTAAGTGTTTGTACATGTATTTTGCCTGAAGATGACCTATGTGGGTCAAAACATGTTGCTTTAATAAACACCAAAACTTAGTTGTGTTGACAGTCATAATATACATAGTTATCCTACAGTGAAATGTGGTTAAACTTCAGATGCACACTGCTATTTGTGACTAAAACAGTAAGGTTATTGTATTTGTATGTTAGCTAAACTTTGTTACATATCGGAGATACCCTGCCATATACTCAAATATTTGCTATTTGTCTTTGTATTGGCACTGCCTGAGCCTGTTGGGACTGATTTTTTAAAAATTCCTCAAATATTAAATAAAGGCTTCATAGAAGACTAAGAGTGTTTTTGAGAAAATTTAAAGTTTTGAGCATTACAGAAAACTAGGACTGGCAAAAGGATGATCCAAATAACGTCACTCAACTGCAAAATAACAAAACGGAAAAGTCCAGCTGCAAAGACGTGAAGTTTAAAATACTGTAGAAACAAAAGAGATGCCCTATATAAACAATTGTTGGAAAACCACAAGAATGAAGATGTGGATTTAATGCAGTTATAACAAAAATGCAATAAAGTGCATGTTCATATGCAATGCAAAATGTAACAAGTAATAATGTCATTAAAAAAACAGTATGCTACTTAATGAACTCAAGGTCATTGTGTATTGGTGCAAACTGAAGTAACAGAACTCAGAGTTTCAGCACTGCTCAAACCAAAAACCAGCAAAATTCCTAACTTGGATCTGTCAGTCCAACCTAAAAACATATTTCCTTTTGATCCATTTCAGTGTTATCATACCACCTGCTTCCCATGTCTCATATGGCTACTTCCAACAGAGCTTCCTGATCAAACATCTGTGACTATGTCTGGTGTCTTCTATCTAAACCAGAGGTATATAGCCTATAGTTCCTTATCAAGTAGTTTTTTTCCATTCTCCTCTTGCTTTCTCACAGTGCAATTTGATGGAATACTGCATAACAAACGGTCTGCTTTGCATGATTACTTGTTATTTTGTGTGTGTGTTGGATGAAATACTGTTCACAACAAAAATTAGAATCTTGCATTAATCCAGGATGCACAAGTCGGATGTTCAAAAATGTGTGGAACCATTTCCAGTTGTGGGTTGCGACAGCATGTTTTACCAAGCTCCTAGTATGACACACTGTGACACACCTCTTCCCTAACAAAGTCCATCGGTCAGAGTCCTTGCGAGGTTAAGAGTTGTTTGGTTAGTGACAAAATATCCTGTATTCAGTAGAACCCAGAGTTCATTAAAGCATTCACAACAGGTTACCACCAGGCCCTGTCATAAGCCAATTAAATCCAATCTACATCATCACACATAAGTTACTTATGATCCATTTTAATATAATATGCTCATTATGCCCAACCCAATACACCCAGTAAATGTTTTTGATGCACACAAATTACAGAGCTCCTCATAAAATAATTTCCAGCATCCTCTTATATCCCAAATGTTAGGTCCATATATTTTAAGCACCAACTTTCTTCTATCCATGGTGTGCAAAAGATGAATTCACAATGGAGAGGTGGTGTGTCTGTTCACATGACTGTGTAATGTATCCCAAGTCAATGAACAAACTTTCATTACACTTGGTATTTCAATTATACAATACAAACCAACAAAAATGCACCTCTTATAAATTAATATTTTAATTTTTGATGTCTTCTACACATTTTGAACCCAAGGGTTCAACTTCAGGGAGATGGGTGTATGTACAGGTATGGTCTAGTGTGTTGTACATGCTGCCTGATGATGAACCCATAGGTTTGAAACATTTAGAAAACATAAAACAATTAAAAATTAAAATATTATTTTAGAAAAAGTGCACTTTGCTGGTTTACATTTTATAAATATATTACAATGCATGGTGCAAAAAACATATGATATGGTATTTCAAGTTGGCAGACGGTTCAAATGTTATGCTGTGTTGACTGCTAAGTAGTTACCATGTTCCAAAGGGGACATGTGTGAGTCAAATGTTGCATTGGCAGGAGAATCTGAGTTTGGTTCATACTGGTTCAACAACATCGCTATTTTGTATCGAACTCAAATCTAACCACATAAATTTTTTTCAAAACTTAACTCTTTGTATACAGAAATGGTATATGACAAAAAATATGGGTCTCATTAACATATATAACTTCCATATGCATCACTCATCAGCTATGATGAATATTAAAAATGGGGGGGGGGGGTTAACGGTATATTTTGATTTCTGTTGCAATAAATGAACATCACAGGCAATGAAGAGCACTCTATTGGGAAGTGAGAGAAAAATGTTCCATTTAACAACACTGTTAAGTTCCTAAGATCATGTAGTGTTCGTGGTAGATAAGTGAAATATGAATACGGAGCACTAGTGTTAATAATGACAAGGGAAAACCAAAGTATTTGGAGAAAAACCTACCCCAGTGCCACTCTGTCCACAACAAATCCCACACTGCTGGCCTGGGACCAAACCAAGGCCTACACAGTGACAGGCTGACAACTAACTGCCCAAGCCCTGGCACAGGATCCACTCTATTGAAATTACACTCTTCACTACACATCAGTGGCTACACATTTACAATAATGATGAATTCAAAAAAATAACGATCAAAATATAGTATAATGCCTGCTTTATGTACTGTCTAACTCACACTTCATCAAAGCACAAATGCAAGGGATATCAGAGAAACTCAACCAGCATTCACAGCATGACTGTAGAGTTAAATCTTGCAAGCTGAAACCTTAATGTCAAGGTGACTACAACAATAAGTGAGTCAAACAACAGAAGATGTTATATTCCAACTTCGTGAACTACATAACTAACACTGAACAGGGTGAGTAATATTGCAAATTTCTGACTTAAATTTTAAGAAACCTCAAGTCTGAATCTCAGTGCAACACAAGCTATCAAGACAGAAGATGTTCACTGTTTCCCAGAACCCCGCAAGGCAAACATTAGCACAATACCTCAAATCAGACATGATCACTTCCTTCCAAACTCTCTCCAAACAATTATTCACTATGCTCACATGCTAGATGACAGTACAGCCGTACAACACATAGTGTTACGCATGTATACATTGATACACAGCGTTGTAAAGTGAAAGACACATATTTAAAAAAAGCAGAGGGAACTTCTCTACGTCTATGCCATCACAGTACATAGGGAGGGTACAGGCACTGCTCTGCTCGTTCTTAACCTCAGGACTAGATACAGATGAGTGGGTAAATATTATGACATTCATTTCTGTGCATTAAATGGCCATTAAGATACAATAACCAACAAAATGCACAATACTGAAATTCACAATTTTACAATTAAAATTTGTAGCTCCATCATGTTTTGACTCTTGAAGAATCATCCTCAGGGAGAAAACATCAATCAAATATGTAGAAAGCATGGCTGAATTATGAAAAAACAAATGAACAAATCATATTAATGAACATGAATCAATGATCATAGAATGAGTGGCTAACTTTACTCCCTGGCAGGTTTACCCCCAGCAACAAAAAACCAGTAGCCATTCAAAAGGTGGCTGGGTAGGTCCCACGGCCAGTCTGGATGTTTAATCTTTAATCACATACAAGCACTTTGCATATACAATAAAACTGTAAGCAACACACAGCTTTATGTGCGCTATAAACCATCTCTAATAAAAGGTATGATCAAGCTTCACAGCTTAAAATATAATCAAAAAAACAATGTATCCAAATTAGGCAATAACTTACAGCTCTTAAGGAATAACACAAAATTCGTTATCTCAAAACACATGTAGAATTATATGTGTTCCCTTTGAATTTGGCACAGATGTTTGGATGAATCCTGTGTGAATCTTACATGAATAGATATTCAAAAAAGGAAACATTCTGAGAAAGATAACATAGCGAATTTTATGAAGGTTATGCACTGTAACCAGCCATTCCATTAAATCTTTGGCTTTCTGTTACTCCAGTATACATGATAAAAACTAGCTAAGTGATCTTTTGTAAAAGAATGAAAAGATCATGCTTTTTCCTTTAGTGTTTCATTTAGCAATGTGTTAATTACTAAGATTGTACTGTATTGTGAAAATGATCAATGAAGGAATATATATCTGGGGCACAGGCAGAATGAAAATAGATTAATATCCGCTCACTCCCACAAGGATTGTGCCAGGATTAAGTTGGGCCACTGTGACAGAAGGAACCAACTACCCACTTGTGCTATGGTAAAGCCTAATTTTATTTTTAAATTCCAAACATAATATGGTAGATTTATTATATTAGCAACCTAAGAAGTACATGTAAACTGAAATTTTTTCTGGCATTCCAAAGCAATAACAGATATTTTAGTCTCCGAATACGACACGCCAATTGTAGAGAATGTGTCCCATTGTCCACAGACTTTCACGGGTAATACATCACACAGCTCTTTGACCAGCAGACATCGTAACTTCTGTCTGTGGGGGTTGATCAGACAGCTAGGATCCATTATTTTCAACTAGCTTTATACAAACTAATGTGAATATCTTCTGGATGTTGCACAACATTTGGTGGTGTGAATGTGGTGTAAACTATTGACTCTACAATGTTCCTCGAATAAAGAATATAATTCATAAAATACTGTTCATATCAACTGATTGAGTGAGTGATTCACCAATGGACTGTGTTTACAGGCATGACAGTGCCTATGGCTGTTTACACCCATTTGATGCTTTGTACATTAAACGTTTATTGTTTGAGACACTGTTAAGGGACCTATAAAAGTCACACATTGAACACTAACCAAGATAAAAATTGAGGTGTTGGTTGTAGAATGCACTGCCACTAAATTGGAAAATGGAAGTTAAGTTCTTTTTTTTAAGTGTGCTGTTTAATAATGCTGTTAACTGTTAAGGTTACATAGTGGACAGGATGAATGAATATGGAGCATTGGTGGAATGATAGGAAAAGGGTAAAACCAATGTAATGGAAGAAAAACCTTATCTCACTGCAACCTGCCAATAAAAATCCCACATGGGCTGGCATGGCAAGGAAGATGGGCCTCCAGAATGGAAAACAAAATGACAGTTTTAAACACAGAATATACAATGCAATACTGTGCACATTTTAAAACCACACAGAAATGCTAAAACACACTATATAGCTCTGAACTATAACAACCCACAAAGTTTGCACTGGAAATCCACATGTAAGTGCAAACCACTGCAATGGTGTCAAATTCATTTACAGCAGGTAAGTCTATCAGTACAAAGTTAATGTACTAGTGTCAGCACCGTACTTCTTGTACACAGCATCCATATTCCTGTATCTAGCAAGCAGAATTATAGTATGTATGGGTTATGTGACTCTTCAATCACCATGAAGTGAGGTTCTCAATGGACTATGATTGTCCACATACAACCTAACAACAGAACAATGATCTCCTTTCTTGTGGACTGCAGATATCACTGCAATGGTGGCTCATTTAACAGGTTACAACAAATTGCAAACAGCATGTTCCTTGAAGGTTAGTGCAACTTAATCTAGTTGTAATTATTCAACAGTCAGTAGCTACTCAAGGCTGTATGCCTATGGTGATGAAATTAAGGAAGTGGCCTTCTTTTCAAAATGTTTATTTAAGGATGGATATTTTCCCAATTCTCTATGCTATTCCCATGTTGTTACACTGATAACATTAACAACTGGAAAAGTAATGGCTGATATGTATCTCCAAGAAAAATACACCTATCCAAACCTCACATAAATGTACTCATTTCTGTTTGCGAAGAGCAAACTCTCTGTGCTGGGCTCAACCAACACTCCACCCTGCTGGCTAATTTTTCCAATTAATGGCCTACACCCCTAGAAGAAATTCTATACTCCCATCATTTCCTAAATAACAAATAAACATCCAGGTTTCAAATGCAATTAAGTAACGTATATGAAGCTGCAAAACGTTTAAAAGTGATGAATGTTTGCATACCTATATGCAGATATTGTTACACTAACTTCTTTCATACGACAAATTCGCTTCTCAGCCAGTTTTGACATAATAGGATGGTTCTGTATGTTTCCATCTTTCAAAATATACAATTTCGAATTAATCGAGGGCACCTGTACTTCGTATTCGCATTCAAACCGTACTATGAAGAAACGCGACTTCCCTAACCTCAACATAATAGTTTCAAACACAATTAGTGATTACTTACGGTATAGTACGACAGCAATCCTGCGTTGTCATCCAAAACAAACCACCGATACTGCCAGCCTTGCATAACATTTGTCCACTTGCTCAATGAACCCTCCATCGCAGCCATTGTAGCCAGGAAAACTACGGCCAACTGCTCCAGACAAGAAAATTTCTAATGGGCTGAGTTCGCCAATCACACATAACTAGCAGACGAAATACACGCCATAGGAGCGAGCACAGATCATCTATTATGGGTCAGGGGTGGCAACTGAGAACCACAGCGACAAGAACAGAAGATAGACATCCGTGCACGACTGCCTTGACGGATTGGCCACTAGTGCCATCTACAGAAATGCATTTTACTTGAGAATGGCAAGCAACTGAACTGTTGTTACTCTGATGAAGAGCCCGTTGATATTTCAACGGGAAATTTTGATAATTCCGCCTCAAGTTATGAATTTAATTGAACAGCCCAAATATATCATAGTCAGGGGTCTACAAACTTTAAAAAAAAATCTTGGAGTCACGTCCAAATACCTAGCGCCATAAGATGACAAACTTCAATTTCTGAGGACTCACAATTTTGGAGTGACCTGTGAACCTGTCGTCTGGGGTTTTCTGCTCGGTGCGGGTGAAAAGGTACACATTTTTGGTATGTAAGGAAAGAATGCAGTAATTACGCTGAAAATATTAGCTGCCACAATGCAAAATTTATTCACTACCCACTAGAAATTTGTGCACCCCTGTAATAATCACAGAGAGGTACTACAAAAATTACAGTTTCACCGAATTTGGAAGTTGCTCAAGAGGCAGCTTTGGAGACGTTATCGGCAACGTACGACGCTGCAATGCCGACTAAAAACAGTTACCACGATTTTGACTTTAATTGGCACCGCAGATTCCATAATCATCCTAAAACTACTACCAATATTTCAAGTTTCTAGCTTAAGTTTCCGGTGGTTTATGACTGTCACAGACAGGCAGATACACAGAAGCCTTCTTTTATTATTGGCGAAGATGGATTGTTGTCTTCTGGGCTATGACGCGCTGTCAGGGTAGACACATTATCAGTGGCGTACCCAGGAATTTTGTTCGGGGGGGGGGGGGGCGAAAAAATTTTGTTGAGACAAGGGAACGGAAAGAAAGGGGAACTGGGG
>Ga0131853_10026889_pt1 | contig 10342 bp, 9 predicted proteins | sample TergutLab28metaG_FD_92764 | JGI IMG/M metagenome (GOLD analysis project Ga0131853, IMG submission 92764) | Labiotermes labralis P1 segment gut microbial communities from Petit-Saut dam, French Guiana - Lab288 P1 (version 2) (version 2) | ecosystem: Host-associated > Arthropoda: Insects >... | reverse complement strand
GGGTAGTTTCTGCAAACTGAACGTTTTCCCACTAAAGCCTTGGGATGCTTGTAGTGACAGATCGGCAACAGGAAAGTATCAATGGAAAACACCCGTCGCCTGCGGGCGACACCCTCTTTACGAAAGAGGGCAAGGACGGGAATAAAGGTCAAGGTCACCGCAAGGGACGCCCTTGACCTTTATAACCCTCTTTCGTAAAGAGGGTGCCCCGCAGGGGCGGGTGTTTTCCACACGGTCGCCGACCTTAATTTTGCACAGCCAAGCAAAACATGATATAATCCCCTGGGTAAGCACAGAAAGGATACCATCATGGACACTGGCCTCGTATTTCAGCAAATGCTCATCCTCGTCATCATCATGGCGATCGGCTTCTTCGTACGGCGTATCAAGCTAATCGACACAAGGGCAAACACATATCTGACCAAGCTACTACTCAAAGTAACGCTCCCTGCAACCATGCTTACGGCAACGGCAAACAGTACGCTGGAAGTACCCTTTGGGCATGTTTTCATCCTATCCGCGGCGATTATCTTCTCCTTTGTCATCATGGGCATCCTCTCTTTTCTAGCCCCACTGGTAATGCGTACAAAGCGCGACGAAACCGGCGCTTACGCTGCCCTTGGGCTGTTTGCTAATGTGAACTTTATGGGCATCCCCCTCACCTATGCACTCTTTGGACCAAACGGGATGTTTTATGCTGTTTTGTACAATATTGTCTTTAACCTGCTGGTCTTCTCTCTGGGCATGAAACTCATTGGCGGTAAAAAAGCGAAAATTTCGGTGAAGTTTTTCCTTAGTCCCGTTATGATATCGTCCGTTATCGCAGTCATCATGTTCTTACTTGGAATCCGCTTGCCTTATGTGTTGGACAGCGGTGCGCGTCTGCTGGGCGGGATTACCTCACCGCTGGCCATGCTCCTACTCGGCTCTATCCTCGGCGGGATGCAGTTTAGAGAGATGTTTCGCGGATGGCGGGTGTATGGGATCAGCTTTGTGCGTTTGGTCATCGCGCCGATTGCGGTATATTTTCTCCTATCACCGCTTCCCATCAGCCGTTTATTTCTGGCTGTTGCGGTTGTGATGGCGGCCTCCCCCATGGCGGTCTCTCTGGCTACCTTTTCCATTCACTACAGCGCACATGAAGAACTGGTCGGCAAGGGGATTTTCCTCTCCACCCTTTTCTCCGTCTTGACCATGCCCCTTGTCCTGTCTTTCCTGTTATAATTTGGAACATTTTGTGTTTTCATACGTCTCATGTGATAGACGAACTTACAAGGGGAATTGAATATGCAAACATTAAAGACGCTCTATCGCCTTGCTTTCTTCGGCGCAGGGTTTTTGCTGCTTGCCAACTTCGCACTCATGCATCGCCTGGCCGTGGGGGTTGCGTTTGTGCGTTGGATGCTGGTTGCCATCGCTTTGGGGCTTATCCTCTACGCCGTCTTGTTTGAACGGATTTCACGGATTTCCACGAAAATCCACATCGTAATTGCTGTCCTGCTTCTGATCCCGATTTGTTTTTCGCTTTTCTTGGGGATTTACGGTAATGTCAGCGATATAGATTACACGGAGGACGTGGTAATCGTGCTGGGTGCGGGCATCGTCGGGGAGCGTGTGACCCGGCCGCTGGCGCATCGCCTAAACACAGCCGCTGCCTATTGGCGGGAGAACCCGGAGGCGTACATTGTTGTCACCGGCGGGCTTGGTGACCGGGCGACGATTACAGAAGCGGAGGCCATGACACGGTTTTTGATCGCACAGGGCATCCCGCCTGAGGTGATTTTGTTGGAGGAACTCTCGACTTCTACATATGAAAACTTCCTCTTTGCCAAGGAAATTTTGGACGAACATTTCCCGGACGGCTGGCGGGCAGTGGTGGTCACCAATGACTTTCATATCTACCGCTCTGTCCGCACGGCGCGGCAAGTCGGAATATACCCAAATCGGCTGGGCGCACACACGGATTGGTATACATGGGCGGTGAATTATCTGCGGGAGATGCTGGCGGTGGCGCATATGTGGGTTTCGCCGTCGAGTGGGAGTGCGTATTAAGGAAAATAAACCGAACACCTTTGGGTGTTCGGTTCTTGTAATGTAGGGGACATCCGTAGGGGCGAACTGTGTTCGCCCGCCATGTTTCAATTTCTTATATACCACCGACAATGCGATGAAGACCACAACCACGGGCGAACACAGTTCGCCCCTACAAAACCTATCACACGCATTCACAGAGACCGCAAATAGCCATCCAGAATCAAACTGGCGGCGACTGCGTCTAGGATTTGTTTTTTCTTCTTGCCGCGCTTCCCTGCATGGATGAGGATATTAGAAGCCTCTGCCGTTGTGCGGCGTTCGTCCCATAGGGTGACGGGGATGTCTGTGAGGGTCTCCAGTTTCACCTTGAATGCTTCACTTTTTTCTGCACGCGGGCCAAGTGTACCGTCCATGTTTCGGGGGTAGCCCAGGACGATGCGGGCTACGTTTCTCGCGCTTACTTCCGCTATGATCTGTTCCGCTAAGCGGTCTGAGTTACGCTGGGTGATGATCCAGGCTTCGCCTGTGAGCGTACCTGTCGGGTCTGATACAGCGAGGCCGGTGCGGACGTCGCCTAGGTCGATGGCTAGGATGCGCATGTGGGTGCTCCTTTGTTGGTTGTTAGTGGTGTGGGGATGTGCAAACTGCATCTTATGCTACCTTTCTACTCTCGGAAAAACAAATCTCCCACCGTGAGTTCCCAGGCATAACTGCCTGCTACATTTTCTAATACTTCATCCGTAGCTCTCTCTGCTAGGTCTGCCCCCTCGCTCACGCGAAAGCTACTGACCCACGGACTGAGCAGTACCGGAGGCAAGGTGGATTCCTCAATCCGATATAAAAACAGCACCACATCATCCCCTATGGCAAAACCGGGGTGATCTAGGTTGATTACTTCTTCCGCACCCAGCCGTCCACCTAAAATGCGCACCTCTAATCTATCGTCGGGTGAAACATCCCCTTGAAACACTTCTAGTACACTCAGACGGTAGATGGTCGTTATATCATAGCGGGGACTGTAAGGCATCCCTGCGTCTTCTTGGGCGGTTCTCGGCGGCAAGGCCACATTCAATCGCTCTACCCGCTCATCTAACACCTGCACACGGACAATATAGCTGGCGTGATTCGCCAGTTCCTGTACATTTTCATAGTGTGGGTATTGACCGTGCACCATTGAAACCAGTGGTGCTTCTTCACTCCTATTACAAGCGACCAGCGCCCCGACTAGGAATAGCGCCGCCAGTAGTAAAGATAAGGCTTTTTTCATTTTCTGCCCTCCCCAGAAGTATGAATATGTTGCGTGGTTTTCATATACCACACGCTATCTGTTACATATACCGGCGCGCCGGGGGCGTCGCGCCCTACAATGATCTCTATACAAAATATAAATCCCCCACATAACAATATCTCTCCCTATAGAGTATCTGATTGTCTGTTCTACGTCAAGCCAATTGAAATTCCACCCCGATTCGTGGTATACTCTTCCTATTGTGAGGTGCATAATGGATGGACAATAAATTGCAAGCATATTTAGAGACACTACGCGGCAAACGGGTGACCGTTTTAGGCGTTGGCGTAAGCAATACACCCTTGGTTCGGCTGCTTTGCGGGGTAGGCGCACAGGTGACGGCTTGTGACAAGATGAGCCGGGAAGATTTGGGTGCGCTGGCGGACGAGTTGGATACACTCGGCGTGGCCTTGCGGCTTGGGCAGGACTATTTGGCGGATCTGGATGACACCGACTTCGTCTTCCGCTCCCCCGGTATTCGCCCGGATTTGCCGGAGATTACAGAGCTTATCCGGCGCGGGGCAGTATTGACCAGCGAGATGGAGGCTTTTCTTGCTCTCTGTCCCTGCCCCATCATCGGGGTGACCGGGAGTGACGGCAAGACTACGACGACGACAATTATCGCAAAACTTCTGGAAGAAGCCGGACACACAGTCTGGCTCGGCGGCAATATCGGGCGGCCTCTGCTCAACGAGATACCGAATATCAAACCGACTGATATTTGCGCACTGGAGCTCAGCTCATTCCAACTCATGACGGCGCGTTTTAGTCCGCAGGTGGCGGTTGTGACCAACATGTTCCCCAATCATCTGGACGTACACAAGGACATGGACGAATATATCGCCGCCAAGGAGAATATCTACCTCCACCAAAACGCCGACGGACGGCTTGTGATTAACCATGACAATGAGATCACCGTCAAGTTCGGGCCAAAAGCCCACGGGTCTGTGACCTATTTCAGCCGGCACGAGCGACTGGACGAGGGCTTCTTCCTCCTAGACGGCACACTCTGGATGGCGCGAGACGGGAAAGAGACGGCCATCATTCGCAGAGGTGACATTAAGTTGCCCGGCATTCATAATGTGGACAACTATCTGGCGGCCTTTGCGGCAACGGAGGGGCTGGTCTCTCCTGAAATCTGGCGAAAAGTCGCGGCTGAATTCGGGGGCGTACAGCATAGAATCGAGTTTGTGCGCAATCTGCACGGTGTGCGGTATTATAACGATTCCATCGCCTCCAGTCCCACACGGACGATCGCGGGGCTTCGATCTTTTGACCAGAAAGTGATCCTCATTGCCGGGGGCTATGATAAGCAGATCCCCTTTACGGAGCTGGGGGAGGAGATCAATCTGCGGGTAAAGCATCTGTTTCTCACGGGACACACAGCGGAAAAGATTCGCGACAGCGTTGAAGCCGCGCCCGGTGCAGAGGAGAGTACACTTGACATTACGCTCTGTGATGATCTGGCCGCTTGTGTCAAGATGGCCTCCGAGATGGCAGAGGATGGGGATGTTGTGATCTTGTCCCCGGCTTGCGCGTCTTTCGATCAGTTTAAAAATTTCGACGAGCGCGGGAAGATGTTTAAAGGGCTGGTTGCAGAATTGGAGTAAGCATGGGTCACGATCCATTTGAGAGAATGCATACAGGTGCAGATACGATTGTTGTCTTTTCCCATGGATTCATCGGCAGCCCCGGTCAATTCGAGGATTTGGCTGATCTTGCCTATCAAAATGGATGCGCCGTATTATCTTTGTTGTTGCCGGGACATGGCGGGACTGCAAAGGAGTTTACAAAGTTTGGCCTAGCAGACTGGGAAAGCCATCTTGAAAGCGAGCTTCAACGGGTATCGTCTGTATATGAAAACATCATTCTGGTTGGGCATTCTATGGGCGGTCTTTTATCTCTGAATGCCAGTTTGAATAAGGATTTCAACATCAAAGGTGTGCTGCTGATTTCCTCGCCCTTAAAATTGAGGTATTCCTTGCGCACCTTGCTGCTTGGGATTAAACTAGCTCTATTTCCAAAGAGTACCAATGAAATTCTAACGGCTTATCGGAACTCGAATAGCGTTGTGCGCGCCTCCATCTTCACCTATGCTTTATGGCTGAAGCAGACCGGAGATGTTTATAAACTCATGTCAAAGACAAAGTCAAATCTCCCTGATATTACCGTGCCGACTACTATACTCCTTTCCAAAAAAGACGAAACCGTGTCTCTAAAAAGTGCAAACATATTCCATGCCGGACTGCAAAACGCCAGCAAAAAACTTATTATTTTAAGTGATTCTCAACATGCTTTCTATGTCCCGCAAGAGAGGGATATCATAGGCCGGGAATTGCTGCAGCTGATCAATTGTTAATTTATATTGGGAGAGGGGGATTGGGATGGAACGAACACGCAGAATATGGATTTTGCAGATTGGGCTCACCATATGTGCGGCAATTGTCTTCTATGCGGTAATCATACGCTTTGAGGCAATCTATACCCTTTCTGCATCCCCTCACCTCATTGGGCTCATGCTGGCTATTCTGTTTTTAACCGCCGGACTGATCGTCACCATGCAAACAATGCCCGATGAACACACGCCTCGCACTTTAGATCGCTTTGTCACCCTCGCTTTTGCCCTAGTGATGATCGCCGGATTGATGGCCGTCCGCGGTGCGCTGTTATACTTTCAATCCGGTGATTATGTCAACCATTTGAGCCCTTGGCTTGCAGATCTGCGGGCGCTTTCGGTATGGCAGGGGCTTGGCATCAATGTGGGGAATTACAATATGCCCTATATGTACATTCTCTTGGGCATTTCTCGGATTGATTTCCCCGGGATCTTCTTAATCAAATTCGTTTCCATCTTTTTCGATATTATCTTGGCCTATTTCGTCATGAAACTGGTGGAGCTTCGGACAGACAGTGTAAACCTCCGGCTTGCGGCCTTTATTGGGGGCTTAGCGATCCCCACTGTGATATTAAACAGCGCGATGTGGGCGCAAAGTGATTCGGTTTACGCCGCTTTTGCAATTGGGGCTCTCTACTATGCCATTGCCGGGAAAAGCAAGCGTGGGTATCTCTTCATGGGTCTTGCTTTCTCCTTTAAGATGCAGGCGATCTTTGTTCTGCCTATGTTCTTTGTGTTTGCGCTAAAAAACAAGATACGGCTGAAAGATGTCTGGATCTTCCCCGTGACATTTCTTGCAACCTTACTGCCCGCTGTTGTTGCGGGTATGCCTATCCCGGAGGCGCTCTCGGCATATTTAGGTCAGTTTGACTATTACGATAGGCTGAATATGAACGCAATCAGCATATGGCGGCTTGTGGGCTGGGTAAACCAGGTGCATTTCATAACCGCCGCACTGTTTCTCGCCGGAACTGCCACTGTGGCACTGTTGTATTTCATTTATATACATAGAGATCGAATCACAAAGACCGCCGACTATGTGTACATAGCTTATCTCTTTGCCGCAATCTTACCATTTTTACTGCCCAAAATGCATGACCGTTTTCTATTTATGGCCGATGTGCTCTCGCTTTTGGTGTTTGCGTATAATAAGAAGAGATGGTTTGTACCTCTCGTTACCATATATGCTTCCTATAACAGCTATGTTTGGTTTTTAATGGGGCAGGTCACCTTGATTGACTATGTTTATGTATCTCTTGCGCTGGGTGTTGTGATATTGCTTGTGTTGAAAGACCTTGTTGAGCAGCTTTATTCTAAAAAAGAGGTGTACGGTTGATGCACTGCACCCCGTAGGGCGCGACGCCCTCGGCGCGCCGGTACGCGTAACAGATAATGCGGTAGTGGATGAAACCAACGGCGCGCCGAGGGCGTCGCGCCCTACAGGTGCATCCGATATCATATAAATTGGAGGAACAACATGGATCTAATCCAAACCTTAACCGAACTATCCGCGACACATGGCCCTGCCGGGTCTGAATACCCGGTGGCCGCCCTTGTGTCGGCGCTTTTGCGTCCGCATATGGATGAGGTGACCCTTGACCCGCTGGGTAGCGTCATCGGTATGCGTAAGTCCGGGCAAACAAACGCGAAACGTGTGCTTATTGAGGCACATATGGACGAGGTGGGCTTTGTTGTCACGGGGCAGAAAGATGGTTTTCTCACTTTGTCCAATCTGGGCAGTATTGATCCGCGGCATTTGCCGGGTACGCGGCTACGTGTGCTGACGGAGACGCCCCTTGTGGGCGTGATCGCCTGTATGCCGCCCCATGTGCTCTCTGCAAGCGATATGGACAAGGTGACACCCCTTTCTGATCTGGTACTTGATCTGGGGCTTTCCACAGATGAGGCAAGCGCCATTCCGCTGGGTACGCCTGTGGTTTATGATACCGTTCCCATGCCCATGGGTGAGGGCTTGTTCTCCGGCAAGGCGATGGATAATCGGGCTTCCATTGCGGCGGTGCTCTTGGCGCTTGAGAGTTTGCCGAAAGCGTTAGACTTCGATCTCTTTGTGCTCTTCAGCGTGCAAGAAGAACTCGGTATGCGGGGCGCGCAAACGGCGGCGTATGGAATCGCGCCGGATATTGCAGTGGCCTTGGATGTTACCTTTGCTCACACGCCGGATGCGTCTCCTGAACAGACAGTTCCCCTTGGATCGGGTGCGGCGATTGGAGTTGGGCCTGTGCTGTGCCGGACGCTTTCGGAACAGCTTACAAGTCTTGCTGGGGCAAATGATATTCCCCATCAGTTTGAGATTTTGCCTAAAACCACCTCTACCACGGCGGACAAGTTGCAGATATCACGCAGTGGTGTACCAACGGCATTGATTAGCTTGCCATTGCGGTATATGCATAGTGCCTCGGAGCTGGTGGCGCTCTCTGATATAGAAGCGGTCGCGGCGCTCCTCACAGCGTTTTTATGCGATTTGAACGGAGGTGAGGCCTATGCTTAATCATCTACAAGCCCTCTGCGCCCTCCCCGGTGTGTCCGGCGATGAGGGTGCGGTGCGGGATTACATTATAGATCACATCATGCCCCACGATTTCACCGTGGATGCTTTGGGTAATGTGATTGTGTCCGTCAAGGGTATGCGCGATATTGGCAAAACTGTTATGCTTTCGGCGCATATGGACGAGGTTGGGTTTATTGTGACCCATATCACATCGGAGGGCTATCTCAAATTTGCCACTGTGGGCGGGATTGATCGGCGGGTGATTGTGGGCAAGCGGGTGTTGGTCGGAAAAAACTATCTCCCCGGGATTATCGGGATGAAACCTGTCCATCTGACCAGCGCGGAGGAGCGTAACCGCGTGCCGGAGGTTGAGAAACTTTATATTGATATTGGTGCGTCCAGCGCGGAGGACGCAAAAAAGCTGGTTTCCTTTGGTGACACTGCCATTTTTGACGCACCGTCTTTCATGATGGGCAAGTCTTTTGCCGCACGGGCGATTGATGATCGGGTGGGTTGTGCTGTTTTACTTGAACTATTGGAAGCAGACCGCCCGATTGATCTTACGCTGGTCTTCACTGCACAGGAAGAAGTCGGGCTGCGCGGTGCACAGGCGGCGGCTTATGCTGTGAAGCCGGATATTGCCTTTAATCTGGAGGGCACAACCGCCGCCGATCTCCCCGGCGTTGCGGGAGAGAAGCAAATTTGTAAACTCGGAGGCGGGGTCGTGATTCCATTTATGGATGGCGGCGCGGTATATGACCGGGGACTGTATGCTCGGGTCACAGCCCTCGCTGAACGTCTGGATATCCCTTGGCAGACCAAGACTGTCATCGCGGGCGGGACGGATGCGGCGGCGATTCAGCGTACCGGCGTGGGCGTGCCTGTTTTGGGGTTGGCTGTCCCTGTGCGGAACTTGCACACGGGGTATAATGCGGCAAATGTGGACGATATGGGGCATCTCCTCGCACTCACACGGGCAATTCTTGCGGATTTGGAGGCAAATGCATGAGCGTGTTTGACTTCTCTGACCGGGTGCTAGCGCTTGAACAATCTGCCATGACACGCTGTCAGGCGGCGTTTGCACAGATTGACCGTGTCTCTGAGCAGAATACGCGCAAGGTGCTGGAAGCCTTTCACCGTCATCGTGTGAGTGAGATGCACTTTGCCGCGTCCACCGGCTATGGTCTGGGCGACCGAGGCCGTGGGGTGTTAGACAACATTTTTGCAGACATTTTCGGCGGTGCGGCGGCGTATGTACGGATTGGACTTGTGAGCGGCACACACGCCATCACCTCGGCTCTCTTTGGCATGTTGCGTCCCGGGCAGACTTTGCTCTATGTGACAGGTACGCCCTATGACACGCTCCACGGTGTGATTGGGCTGACGGGTAATCACCACGGCTCGATGAAACACTATGGCATTGATTACGCACAAGTTGACCCGTCTGCTGATGGCACACCTGACCTTGCGGCGATTGCAGAAGCTGTCAAAAACCTGGATGGGGTGGTTGCCATCCAGCGTTCGCGGGGGTACTCTACGCGCAAGTCGCTTACGATTGACGAAATTGCCGCTATTTGTGAGACTGTACGGGCGGTAAATCCCAGGGTTTCCATCTTTGTGGACAACTGTTACGGCGAGTTTGTCGAGACCCGCGAACCGCTTCAAGTGGGCGCGGATTTGATCGCGGGCAGTCTCATCAAAAATCCCGGGGGCGGGCTTGCGCCCTCCGGCGGCTATATTGCGGGGCGGACTGATTTGGTGGAAGCCGCCGCCAATCACGCCACCGCACCCGGTTTGCAGGGTGAATACGGCGCGACGCTAGGGCACAATCAGCTTTTGTTTCAAGGCCTATTTCTCGCACCCCACACGGTGGCGCAAGCACTCAAAACTGCGGTGTTTGCCTCTGCCGTGATGGAAGACCTGGGTTTCACCGCCGATCCGAAGCCGGAGGATGTGCGGACGGATATTGTGCAGATGCTGCGCTTTGACAAGGCAGACGATCTCATCCGCTTTTGCCGCGGGATTCAGCAGGGTGCGCCGGTTGACGCATATGTCACACCTGAGCCGGGTGCTATGCCGGGGTATGACTGTCCTGTCATTATGGCGGCGGGGGCGT
>Ga0131853_10026888_pt1 | contig 10343 bp, 8 predicted proteins | sample TergutLab28metaG_FD_92764 | JGI IMG/M metagenome (GOLD analysis project Ga0131853, IMG submission 92764) | Labiotermes labralis P1 segment gut microbial communities from Petit-Saut dam, French Guiana - Lab288 P1 (version 2) (version 2) | ecosystem: Host-associated > Arthropoda: Insects >... | reverse complement strand
TAGCAGACCCCACACGGTGTCCGTTGCTGAAAAATTCTGCAGTCAAGGCTAAATCGTACTCTGGATCAGCCTGTGTGTGTGTCAGTCGATGTTACCGATAATGAGCATTGTGTAAAGAAGGTACAGATCGTGCCTTTCTGATGCTAACCTTGTACAATTACGATCTAGACTTCCAAATAACTGCAAGTGAAATGTTAGCGCCATTAATCGCATTAACAATCTTCTGCTGAAAATACTTTGTAATTAAACTGCAGTGCTGCCGAATTTTATGTGTGAATTTGAAATAAAGCGATATAAAAATATGAACGTCTCACTTTAAGCCCAGAATTTGGAAGTGCGAGTTCGTCGTATTAAGTGGGAAGTTAGGGCGTCCTAATTATAGACGCTTGTTGCATCTTTTTTTTTCCCCCTTCAGTGCCGTTGAAATATGGAAGGTGGTATCTGTGACAGTGTGATGGTATTGTTGAAAAATATTACAGGAGGCTTGCTACCAACAGGACGTCTTTTGCGTGCTGTATTTGTACTGAATGTACTGTATGAGGCTGTTTTTGTCACCAGTTCCCACCTGAAAGACCAGAGTGATATATATATATATATATATATATATATGTAATGGACGCTGAGAGGTGGTTCGTGGATCACATTGAGAAAGGCCCGTATGAGCGTCCCACCGCTAAGAAGCCTCGGGAGCACTGATTACGTATCACAGAAGTTGAGCCTTTTTGTGTGAGGTTGCGAAGCCTTTCTTCCCACGGAGTATGAATATTCGATGCACGAAGCGCGTTACGATCTCAGGATGCTTAGTGCCGTTTTCCTGAACTTGGGCTTCTGTTAATTACACTGCAGTTATCCTGTGATTAAAACGTTCCTATATGTTAGCCGTATGTGTAAGGCGTAAGTAGCCAGCGCCGTACAGGGTCGAATTGTAGGATGAATAATGTATTGGAAAGGATTTCGAAGGAAGCGGTCGTGACTTGATTGAGTACTATCGTGTAATTTCCCGTTAGGAAGCCCAGGAAACACCCCAGCGAAGATAGCCTGTGTGCCGGGCATCTCAGAGCGTTTACCACACTTATGTTGACCCTTTAAAGACCAGTGGTAACTATATGTACCACCTGCTTTAACGTGAGAAATCAGCATTTTTCACATTCAATACTCTTTTGTGTTTTCTTATGATTCGTACAATTAGCAGCTGTTGTTATTGCCCTATGCATCATTATTATACGATGTTTGGTTGAGTTTTGTTAAGATTGTACAGTTGATGGAACTGATTACCATTTTAACGGCAAGTTGTTAGGATGCACAGTCTTCGCCCACGTGTTCATTATGATTTTTAATGGTTTTGACTTACATTCACAATTATTTATTAATACAGACGGAACTGGCTTCTACACTTACAAAGAATGCCACAAAACCGAATCCCTTTGTAATCATACCACTACAGACCACAAGGAAGGGGAACAATTGGAAGACCGAAGAAGCGTTGGCGCGAGCAGCTGTAACTGTGGAGACGGAACGAATCAAAGGGCCCAATCCTTGGTGTTTATGATGATGATGATGGTGATTATCATTCTTTAATGTGTCTTAAGTATTTTCCCGATATCTTTCTTATAGCTATAGCCCAATATAGGCGCAGTATGTAGGAACCGAATTTTTAAGTATTTGTTACATGAAATTCTTACTTCCAAATATTAAAAGAAGCCGTAACTTTGATCGTTGATACTTTTTGTTGTGTTTTATGTCTTTTTCGCTTGTTTTTATTCAATTGTTTGAAATCAGTTTTGCCATCAACACAATTGGAAGTTGATCCAGTCAGCTGTGCACATTTTCGTGATTTACTTGGCAGGGCATTCGCCATTACTGTGATACTTTGTAGCTCCGTTTTTGCTGTAAAGCAAATTGATTCTTGCTGGGATCAAACGGACTTTTAAGTTGTGCTCGATTCCAAGAAATGCCTGTCCCGTTGAAATATACGCAGGAACTCAAAAGTTGAATTGAAAACTGAAAGCACACTTGTGTGTTCACGTTCTTGAATGCACGATTGTGTAATTTTCAGATTGTGTCAGATAATGTTACATTTCTTTAATTACATTCTCCTTTTCATTAATTCAAAAACGTGCGTAGCACAGACTGAAAATCTTTCGAATGGTGAGTAGGTGCAGGTACTGTTTACTGAGTAGGTACGAGTACTGTTTACTGAGTAGGGACGGGTACTGTTTACTGAGTAGGTACGGGGACTGGTACTGTTTACTGAGTAGGTACGGGTCTGTTTACTGAGTAGGTACGGGTACTGTTTGCTCCGCAGATGCAGGCGCAATTTACTGAGTTGGTAGGGTACTTTTTTGCTCCGTGGGTGCAGGCATTGTTTGCTGAGTAGGTACGGGTACTGTTTACTGGGTAGGTACGAGTACTGTTTACTGAGTAGGTACGGGTACTGTTTGCTCCGCAGATGCAGGCACAATTTACTGAGTTGGCAGGGTACTTTTTGCTCCATGGGTGCAGGCATTGTTTGCTGAGTAGGTATGGGTACTGTTTGTTTCTCAAGGCCAACGAAACTGACGATTTTTGGCCGTGGGAAAAGTCCGACAACCAATGCCATGTAATGTAAATTGGCTGATGAGGAAACACATGGACGTATGTTTGGAATCTGTACGTCTGTCCTCTGCTCTCTAAAGTTGTTAAGATGATAATATAAAAAGCAAAATGCAATTCCTATACAGGCCTGGTCAGCCCTTGAGGGTTTCAGGATGCTAGGCACCCAGTTTTCCAGACAGTGGGCACATGAAGGTGGTAAGTTCAGCCATGCGCACCAGCCGCCTTTACTCCACAGATAATGTTCATGGTACTCATTTATCTTAGATGCTGATTCGACCGCAGGGCCATAATGTGGCGGGAAGGATTAAGTCAATGTAATTCCAGTTGCACCATCCGGGAATCGAACCCACGACCTTCCGCCTTGCAGCGCATTGCCTCAGCCAACTGCACCCTCGCGTGTCCTCCAAAAATCATACTATATGAAACTATAATTTGGCTTTTGTTTTGTTCTTTTATGAGACTCTCTTTTAGCTTAGAAGAAAAACGTACACTGAAGGAATGATTAGTAACAGTGCTGAGGATAATATTAAAGTTTAGACGTAAGGGAGAAGAAGTAATTGAAGAATTGAGAAAATTGCGTATTGAAGAGCTACGATTTGCACTCTGTACGGTGGATTATGGTGACTGTATAAAGAAAGATGGTGTAGGTGGGGTATGTCACACGCATATAAAATGTGTGACGTGGATACAAAGCGTAAGTAGATAAATCTGAAAGTGAGAGGTATAATGGGAGACCTTGACATAGAAGGGACAATGATATTGAAGTGAATCTTACCAGAAGTTGTGTGGGAAGAAGATGGCTCAGAATAGTACCAGAAGTCGGCTCTACTGAATCTGGTTACGAACATTCGCCTAGACGTACTGTAAAATGCAAGGAATACTTTGGCTTGTTGCGTATCTCACCTCCGTGGTGTGCGTGATACTGGTTAACGGTCGATATTTTTAAATTATCGCTGGGCTGACTAGCGTGTAGATGATGGCAAATGTTCCATTTGTAGCGATTTCTTCACCTGTAGATTTTGTGCTATCTTATCAGACTTGTTCAGCTTATCAGGATGTTATTTGCACAGACTTAGCCTTTGTAGAATTATCCGTTTCATATTGGAATAATGAAAATGTTTGGTAGAGCACAGCTTGTGTATTCGAACCCGCAGAAGCACAAAGGCAGCTGTATGTACCATTTGCATTTTGTGTACACGTGCGTACACAGTGCGTTTATGTGTTTCGTATGATTCGCACAGTAAACAGTGATTATATCCCTTAGCAACAACCGGTTTGTCATTCAAATGGAGTCGGACCGTGTTTAATATAATGAAGGAATTTGTGTGTGTGTGTGTGTGTACAATCTACATCATTTGTCTACCACGTCTGGTACTGCTCATATTCTAGTATTTGTGGTTTTGCATCAGCATCCACCCGAACGTAATTCAGTAACCGTGAAGACGGGAACTGCATGTTCCTTCGAAACCTAGGAAAAAAAATTTAACTCCTGCGCCATGTAATGACCCAGAAGGCTATCGTGCACTACTTAGCCGACTTGTAGACCGGAAGTGGTAACAGAGTATACCTCTAAATGGTCAGCTTTTTTGTAACTTCACGGCATGATTTGAGTAAGACGATATTAAAGAAGCCTTTGTTCGTTAAAGAAGTTGTATTTGTGTGAACTGGTTTGCACTGGCAGCATCTGAAGAAGTTGAGGTGCTTGTCATGCATGAATCAGAGCTGAATGACGATTGGTGATTGCGTGTGGATGACGTCATAGTTAGTGGGCAGCGTGTAAACGAACGCGATGTTTACCATACAGTAGTGCTGTGGAAGGGAGCTAAAGAGAAACTGACATCGACATGGAAGCAGTAGTGATTGGTGGCGAGTGAACGTACTGCAAGGACTGCAGGAAGGCTCTGTCGAAGGATGTGTAGATTGAGAACTGCTCTTGCTTGGGCTATTGCGCAGGGAGTAGTGGCAGTTCCTTACCGACATTTTGGGACAAATTATGCGCCACATCTTCAAGGGTGAAGAATCCAAGAAGAAAGGCGGTTCCAAACAGTCCAACCAACCAAAGAGCTAACTGAGTTGGAGTTCCTCAAGACCACTTTGAGGAAAAATGGGTGTAGTCTGAAGCAGATGCGACGTGCCCTTAACCCGGCGGTTAGAACTTCAAAGCAGAAAGAAAAACCCACCTCAGTCGCTCTTCCGACTGAGCAGAATGCTGCCAAACACTTCAAGAGTGTTGGCATACCGCCCCGAAAGGTATCCAGTTTTCTCCATCCGGTGAAGGACGACGTGGAAGCAAGGACTGTGGGGGTGTACAGCATACCCTGTGAGTGTGGCGAGGTGTACATCGGACTAGTCGATCTATAGAGACAAGAATAAAGGAGTACCACCGGCACGTACGGCCTGGGCATCCAGACGAATCGGCGATGGCGTAATATGGGTTCAACACCCGGTTAATAATTTGGGGCCCTTAAAGCAGTATTTTTTAAACTTTTTCGGATTAGGACAGTGCTGGCCAGAGTTTTTGAGGGCTCATGCCCAATTGCGAATTATTTTGAGAAATCTTCCGTGTGTGGGAACCTGAGTTTACTTGCCACAGCATGTCCGATTATTCCAATGACATCTCAGCTCTCCCGTATAGGTTGGCGTTCCGGACACCTGCGGGCTGGCGCACCACGTATTGCGGCCCTGTACCGCAATGTAAGAGGTTGTGGACTGGGTTAGTCTTTCTGAAAATGGCGACAAATAGCTATTTTTAATGAACTCTCGTGAACCACAGAGATTCATAAAGTGTGTGAAATCTCCTGACTGGCTGAGCAGTTGTCAGATTTTCAAGAACAGATCGCTTCCATGGATTGGTGTCTGATTGGCTTTTAGGTCTGTGGAGCAGAGTTGATCTCGACAGACTTGATAGTTCCTCACTCAAGAAATTCGTGGCATTTTATGACAGAATTATGACTCGTCACCGACCTTAGCCAGGTGAATCCAGCCCACTCTTTCCCATGCCATTTAAGATCAATTTTAATATTGTCACATCAACGCATGCATATTCCAAATGGTCTCTTTCCTTCAGGCGTGCTTACCATAATTGTATGCACGTGGTTTCTCTCCAGGACAGGCCACATGCATTGCCAGTCTCATCTTTGAATTGATTAACCAAACAATAGTTGGTGACAACTTCTCATTGTGAAATTTTCTTCACAGAGCTGTTGCCTCCTCCATCCTAAGCCCAGGTACTCCCCTCAGCACCCTCTTCTCGAACACTTTTAGCCTGTGTTCTTCCCTTGAAAGTCACGACCAAGTTTCAAACCAGTACAAAGGAACGGGCAAAATTGTGGCATTTAATCTGTCATGTCCGTCATTTTTTCCTTTAATTTGCCCACCTTGCTATGGCTAAATGATTCGTCATATGTAAGTCCTTGGCCGCAATGAGTTGGAAGGAACATTCCTACCAGGTGACTGGCTGCTACTGCGTCATGGAGCATATTCGTACCTTCCTGTGCAGGGCACACGTACAACAGGTGCCAAATGCGAGAGCGGCTGAGAGGAAGGTTACGTGTCTTCTGCAGTATCAGAGGGGTGTCAGTTGATGTGAAATCTGATGGCGTTTATGACAACGGCTTCCCCTGAAAATAACCGATAGATATATGAATGAGTAATTTAATTTGACCGCGTTCTTCCACAACGTTACCGAAATCAGATGAATTTTGACACGAGAAACTAACATAAAAACCTTAAGCAGGTAAAACAATCCCTGTACATGCTTGGACAGACCCTGAGGGTTCCAGGAGGCTGAAGCTTTCAGATTTCATGACAGCCGGCACATGAAGGTGGTAAGGTTGTCAGCCGTAGGCACCAGTCGTCTTTATCCACCAGGATGTGTTCCTGATAATTTCTTTTAGCGGCTGAGTCTACCCCAGGGCCATAGAAACTGACCAAACGGTTAGTAATAAAGACCTACATGCGTTTCTACTTCCAGTTCGATTGTAGCTCACTAAATATTTATCGCAGTGATAAATGTGTTGGAAATAAAACACATCGAATCCCTACTACACTGTTTTTCGTTAATCTTTTCGTTTTCAGACACCGCAACAAAAGAAAGTAAGAGCGTCCTAACAGTTGCGCTGTGTTCCGTGCGTGCGAGTTTTTTAACGATCCTAACTTCGAGGCTTGTTTCTCGTATTCAAGTGTGACAAAGAGTCCCGTTCGCGTTCCAGTTGTGCCTTATTGCACCTTATATTGTATTATTGTAGTTTTCGATTTAGTGAAATTGAAATCAGATTCCATGAAACTGCCACTGATGCTACGGTAGATTACGTGGTGATGTGCGCGAAAAGTACTTAATGTCAAAGTTCAACAATTTATGGCCACATTTGGTTTGCTGTTAGAAGTATGCAGATGTTAGAGATTTATGTACCATTTTCATTCCCCATGGTTAATTTCGATGTGCAGTAGTACACTTAAGTTGTTTTTTTTAAAGGTAAGTTTCATGTAACGTCTTGAGAAGTTCGTCGTCGTTGATAACGCCCCAGGCGTTCTGCTGGACTGTTTTTTTGTCATATGTGGTCAAATTTGATGGATCGAGAGACTAGAGGCTGTCAGCATCGGCGGGTGTGCTGACGGGGGAGGGGGGGGGGGGCTTCTGGGGTTATGTTACGCCGGGGTAATTCGGTGCCTGAGTATCATCAGTTAGGAAGAAACTGATGTCTGCACCTTAGAATAGAAGAATGGCAAATATGTAAGGTGCCGCCGGTAGTGGTGTGCTTGACCGTAGTGTATAGTACACCGTATCTGCGTTCAGTTTAAGATATGGACCATGCAGAGGATTTCCATCCACTATCCGACACTTCCGTCCGTTCGAGACGTACGTACGTCCACGCTCCAGATCGGATTCGAACCCGTAACTTAGTGTTTAGTGTTCCATTGTTGCTGTGGCAGATGACGTAGTTATTTCTCAGTTTGGTGTTGAACCTTTCAGCAGTTAGATTAATTTGCCTTATAGCATATATAGAGATTCAGTTCCTGCCCCCACAGAGAACACCGTGCTTGCTTTACAAAGACCAACTGGCTGTTGCCGTATAGGGAAATAATGGTTATTGACGGCGAAAATTATACGGGCCTCATAAGCACACTGTGGGGCTACAGCAGACTGCTGACGGTACATGTTCTAACCGTAAGGTTTAATTAGGTTAATTAACCATCCGAAGAAGAAAAATATTCTATTTTATATTTAAACACACTGCGTTTCCAGTATAATACCGAACGATGAATGCTGTTAATTTACTGGGAGAATCATATGAAATGTAGTAAATACACACTGTGACCAAAATGTTTTTTAATATTGTGCCGTGTGGTACATACAGCAACCAGGGAGTGTGAAAGGTTTGTTACTTGTTTGTGATTCGTACATACAGTAAAGCGATTGCCGTACAACATGCTGTAACACACTATTTTGAGCACACCTGTATTATGCGTTCTGTGTGGCACAACAAACAGGGACTTAAACCGCTTGGTACTGTAAATACGTACGGTGGAGACTCGTATTTATTCTTAGGTAGGAACTGGATTTTAATGCATTATTCAAGAGGAACTTAACACTAGACCATAGTCCCTCTTCAGCATAATCTTTAATCTGTGTGCTGACACCTGTTTTTTAAGAATGTAACCGATCGCTGTGTCTGGCACAGTATGGATGATCCTGGTACTTGTTCGTAGACACAGTCGTTTGTCAGTATTCACTTGTTGATGCAGTTCTATCAGTCAGATAGGCAGCGCGGCGAAAATTCTACACACCGACAGCTGGGACTCTTTACTGGTACCAGGGATGCTGCGACCGGTGGGTATTATATAACCAGTTTAGAATTTGACACAATATCTCTACCATGCTTCACCTCTCACATCTTGCAGTAGCCAGCTTGGTCCGCTGGTACCATGAGACTGCGCAGCGTTGGCTAACTATTGGAACCAGAGTCCTTCTTGTAGACGTGACAGTTGCTCAGCTGTTCAAGAAGTTTTCGCGCCTTCGGTGTAACCGGAACTTTAGGCCGGCCGCGAACGAACGTTTGTAGTCGCTACAGTGCTACCGAAATGAAACGCACGGTTGTATATGGAAGTGCGCGCATGGGCGACTGTTTAATCATGGCGACTGAAAAATTGCAGCATGTGCCAAAGGGCGACACGATTGTCGCTTGACTGCATGTACAAATGAAACACACAGAAATAAATGGGTGCGTTTGCACGGGCGACTGTCGCTTCTTTTTCTCTGTGAAACCAACGCCGTCCAAAGCTAAAGAATTTTCTTCTGTTATGGCGTTCAAAGAGGTGCATGATTGTGAAATTGAAAAAGTCCTGTCCGTACGACTGTTTGCTGAAAGAATACAGCGACAAGGGTCTGACAAAGAGACTGTGGGGAAAGTTAAAGTGGCAGTTGTTTCTGATTGGAACCAACTGGACGGCCCAGAGAAACGTGGAAAAGATAAGCAGTGTTTGAATAATTGAATACAGGTTGACCAACTAGATGCCATTTGCATTATTATCTACTGCTCAACATGTTTCAGACGTTAATACGTCCATCTTCAGAAGCTTGCGACTACTTGTTGCGTTGTGTAGGCTGACTTGAGGCGTGCTGGTGTTATGTAGTGGGGTTGTCTGTTGGTGATGTGGTATCCGAGTGTAGTGGTTCAGCCTACACTCGGATACCACATCACCAACAGACAATCCCGCTACATAACATCATCACGCCTCAAGTCAGCCTACACAACGCAACAAGTAGTCGCAAGCTTCTGAAGATGGACGTATTAACTTCTGAAACATGTTGAGGAGTAGATAATAAAGCAAGTGTCATCTAGTTGGTCAACCTTTATTCAAATATCAAGATGATGCATGGTCCAATACGCATAAGATAAGCAGTGTTGTCTTTAATATCTGTAATACAAATGTGCAGGTTTACATTAATCTGTTTTAAAGAAGATATTTAACCTAACAGAGGAAATTGACCCGAGCTGAACGCTGCAATTTCGTAGCGGTGTTTACACAGGTAAATAAGTTTTCAGGGTATGATTCCAAATCACACTTTATCGTGCTGCTGCGGCATAGTTGCGTTTGGTGACGTAAAATACTTGGCGAAATAGTCTCTCACGTGCCTTCTTTTGGTGTTCCCGCGTGTCCTTGTAGCTTGAATGCTTTCCAAATTTCTCTCATACAAAGTATCCTCCAGCTGAAACCTGTCGTTTTGGCGAACGAAATAGTGCACTATGCGGCAAGCCTTACTTTGCTATCGCAGGACTGAGGAGTTACATCTAACGGTGTGTGAAATATTCCCCGCTTATTTCCCAAAATACCAAATGCACATTCTACCGTTCGACGAGCTCTTGTTGATATGTAGTTGTATATTCATTGTTGAACGCTTAGATTCCTCTTCATGTAGGGCCGTAAGACTAAATGGTACACATCAGCTTCTGGCTTATGCCGATGATGTTAGTATACTGGCAGGAAGCATACATACTCTAAAGGAAAATGCAGAAGTTTTAGTAGCTGCTACTAGGGAGGTGGGACTGGAAGTAAGTGCTGATAAAACTAAGTGCATGGTCATGTCTCGAGATTCTCGAGATCAGAATGCGGGACGAATTCAGAGTGTGAGGATTGATAATAGTACCTTCGAGAGGGTGGAAGAGTTTAAATATTTGGGAACAGCTTTAACAAATCAAAATTCTATTGCGGAAGAAATTAAGAGCAGATTGAGGTCAGGAAATGCT
>Ga0131853_10026887_pt1 | contig 10343 bp, 9 predicted proteins | sample TergutLab28metaG_FD_92764 | JGI IMG/M metagenome (GOLD analysis project Ga0131853, IMG submission 92764) | Labiotermes labralis P1 segment gut microbial communities from Petit-Saut dam, French Guiana - Lab288 P1 (version 2) (version 2) | ecosystem: Host-associated > Arthropoda: Insects >... | reverse complement strand
GAATTTTTAAAAGTTTTCCCAAAGGGGGTGGGGTCGGCCGGGTTTTTGGAGGGGTGTGGAAATGTGGGGGGGGGGGGGTACTGATAACATGTATCTCTTGGTTAGATATAATCTCGGCATTAATGTGCAGTGGTCAACTTCCAAACTCGGCAGCTTTAGCCCCGTGAAAGAACCCTGGTACCCATTTAATAGGAGGCATAGTGGGCTTCAAAGCCGATCTGGACGTTTCGGAAAAGAGAAAAATCTCGTGCCTCTGACAGTATTCGGACCCCGGCCTGTGCAGCCTGTAGCCTAATCACTACGATAACTAATCTATCCCCGCTGAGATAGGCATGGATAGGGTCCTGAGTAGTCCATCGGGTGCCTGCCATAGAAAGTTGTTTCGTCGACATCTTGCCTATGAGTACTGCAATATCTATGCTTGAAGCCGCACCATGTTTTGATGGTTCACGGGAGTGCACATCAGCGCGTTCTTTGATGAGAATGTGACGAATTGCAAGACATGTGCTGACACAAGACACACAAAAAGAAAAACTAGAAACCTTCATCCAAACCCAGAGTGGTGTGGAAACTCAGTATTTCCGACGTTAGAGCCGTAGATACACAGTATGGGACTTTAACGAATGCACGTCTCCCTGACCAGTTCTATTTCATTAATGCGGCAAGAACTGAACTCATTCCACTTGTGCTGTATAAGGGCCTGAAAACAAAATTTCACGGAGATCCGTTGTCTACATATAAGCCAGCCACACACGCTCTACCCATTATGAGTTTATTTATGTACTTTATACGAAGTGCAGGCTGCAATGATTGTCCATCGCATCTTGTAATGGAAATTCAGTTTGATGTGGGACTTTTCTTTATTCCGATACGAGATATTTCGTTCCGACCGCTTGGCAACTGTGTTCGGATGAAAATCTTATCATGCCGGTGATGTAGGCAGCTTGTGACAGCAGCTCAATTACTGTTGTGCTTGGGTTAGGGAAGGTGTCATAATCCTACAGTTTATTACTGCGCAGACTGAATAACGGGAACAGTAGGAATAATTGCATAGCATGCGAAAACGAATATGGCAATAAGTTTTACGAAACACAAAGAAGCTCTACGAGCCGCGTGGAAAGATGTTGTCGATGATAAGTCTGTGACAGATTGGTAAGACGAAAACATTAATGAAAATTTGTTCATGAATCGATTGTAAGGTTAAATGTTATTAACTGCATATGAAAATTACCAGGAATTTTGTTGATGGCATTGTATTTTTCTAGGGCACTATTTGGGTATGAAGGCCAGACCAATGACCTTAAGGTTGTCAGCAAAGGAGGTAAGGCTGTTATTTCATCCGGAGCCGTCATTTACCCAGTTCGTTATAAAGTTTCATATACTGATATAACCGATGGTCGGAACTGCTAAGTACCATATATATTTGTTCTGTTGACACAGTGTTTCAGTTACGAAATTCAGGTTACATTTCAAGGTTGCGAAAACTTTAAGTTCGTTTATTTGTAAATCCAAAATCAAAATATTAGCATAAGCAGCCTGTGTTATACAATTCAAGACCTTTAACCCAAATCGAAAACACAAAATATGTGAATGATATATAGTTGGGCTGTAAGTTATTTCTGTAGTAGTACCTACCTGTTTGCATTTCTTTTCACACGAACACCCCCAAAGGACAGTTGTATGTGTAATGAAAGTAATATTGAAGAGTGAACATGCAAATATATATATATACCTATATTTGTGCTGTCCTATCTATCTTGTCAAATGAAAACCTTTAATGTTCTGAATATAGTAACTGATGTGAACATTGCCAGCATTCAAGCCTGACATCATACAACTCAAAAGAATAACCTTGGTTTATAGACACAGACAGTATTCGTTTTTCCTTAGTCATCATGTCATATGCTGAAGTACAGATGTGGTTGTAATGACACAACATGGCAGAAACATATGCATTTGTGTTTAGTACGTACTGGAGTGAGTATACGGTGTTTGTGATTGGTTGTTACAGTTTGGTTTATAAACATCTCCAAAGTATAACCTTGCTGTATATACACAAACCCAAAGCTTGACCATGGTTTATTCAAATATCCACTACCTTAGGTGTTCCTTGGGTGATGGTTCTTCCACCTTCCCTGTTTCCTAGCAATGGTGCTAGATTGAGATTTTTTTAGTGACATTTTAAGCTATCATTTTTGTATTCATGCATGTCAACCTACCAGTCTGAAGCATCATACCTCGTCAAGTTTTGTTAAAATTTTACAGGGGTCAGGTTGAATATAATACTTTTTGTGTTGATTTGCTTGTCCATTTGTGAGAATTGAGGTAACAGAGCAAGGTACAGAGCAAGGTTTTGTGTACAGTTGTAGCCTTTATTGTAATGTGTTAAATGAACTGATTAAGTGAAAGTTTTAGGGCTCATAAAGAAATTTAAACAATGTATTAATTACCTTCTTAGTTAATTAGTTTTAAATATCTCCTATAAAAATATTTATGCTAGAAACCACGAACAAATTAACTAGTGTGACCCATATTTTGTAAGTTTTAATTGCAGCGCCATAAATACGCATAAAATCAGGAAATTTCAACAGTTTCAGTACTTCCGTTTTTTGTTGCTTTCTGTCTGTCATGTTGGTTAATGTTTGTATTTTATGTGTGTTGCCAGCTGGTGGTATTGAAGAAATGACTGAGGATCTGAATAGTGGCCAGATAATGTATGCATTTTGTAAGGTGATGGATCCTAAAACCAGCCTGCCAAAGTGTGTTCTAATCAATTGGGTATGTACCTTTGGTAACACAGATGGTGTACAATTTTCATGTGTTTGAAAGATGTGTGTGATTATCATTACAGTTATGAATCTATGTGTGAGAGTAGATATGTAGGTTATTTTTAAACCAGAATTGCACGCTAAAACTGTCAGAAGTAATGGATTCTTTTTGATAAGTTTATCTCAGATGAGATAAACTTATCAAAAGGAATCCATTCCTTCTGAGTATTTTTATTTTTGTGGTTATTGAGGGGTTCAGTAATTTGTGTTTTGCTTTGCAGCATTATTATGACCTGTACATGGAATGAGATGCTGATTAATTGTCGGTGGATTTCCTTCCAGTATGAAAATTGACTTGCACACCCCACAATATAATTGGAGATTCCACCAATGCTTTAATTATGTTGTCATAAAAACCAGTTCACTTACCTCATTCTAAAGAGCCTCTCTAACAGGCATCTGCCCAAACCAACGTGCACACAGACCAATATAGCACAGTCTGTGACGTGTCGACATTTGTATTTGTGGAACGTAATGGTCACAGCCCTCCCCTGATTAATTATACATCAAAAACAGCTTAGAGTACCTACATTAATATTCTGCAGCATGCACTGGTACAGTTTTATGCTGAAAATATAAAATTTTCTTTTAACTTCTTCAAAGAAGGGTTTTATAATTATGTTCATGTATTCTGAATAAATTGTGGCCTAAGCTAGGATGCATGTACTGGGCCAAGAAGAATCTGTATGCTGTGAAGGAAATTTATAACTGCATTTTTCATAACACTTGTTCCTCATAAATACACTTGTAGACAAGAAATAGACATTTTTCAATACTGCGTCTCTATTATAAAGATCAACTGCTCTGTACTGTTTGGGTCAATAAAGTCTTTTTGTTCTGCCAGTCATTATAGACTGTACATGGTCTGTATAATGTATTATATTCTGTCAATACGCAACTATATATCAATACAGTGATATTATATATACACTCAGGTCACATTATGGCAACATGTTTCGACTGTAAATGATCATCTTCAGGCCATTAGTGAACATTTTTAAGCTAGTCAAGTACACTCCATCTGTCAATACAAGAACATAAGAATTAAGATACTGAAGTGTTGCGCTGATACCTTCTTTAACCGACAGTGCCTCACCTAAAAAGTCGTACCGAATTACTCGAACATAAAGGTACCGGTTACATCCCCAGGGATCCAGTTGAGTACTCACTTTATTATGTTCTCTGTTGGCCTGAAGAGGACCGTTTAAGGTCAAAACATGTTGTCATAATGTGACCTGAGTGTATATATACTATCACTGTACTGATATATAGTTGTGTATTGACGGAATATAATACATTATACAAACTTGTTACTACACAATGGGATGGCCTCTGTCAAATGTACATAGTCTGTTGGCAGTATTGAGAGTTTTACAAATGTCATAGGAAATGGGTCATACTCTTATGATTTTGCTTTAAACAAACAGAGTATGAAATTGTGTACTGGATGTAATTTATTCATGATAGGGTCCACTGGTAGTGTTGGAGAATGCTGGTTAATGAAGTGAGTAGTAAGCACTCAACAGGTAATATATTTGATCGACTGCAGAATGCAATGGAAATTGTTACCTAATATTTCCCTACATCTTACAGCTCAAAGGTATATATTAGAGACATATAGTCATGTAAAATATTGTTGCTTAACTTATCTGGGTTAGAACTTATGCATGCCTCAATAGAACTTGACCTTTATTGTCAAGATAAAGAACAGTAAAACTCTACGTATTGTAAACCTGTCTGTCTGGAAAGAGCTGCAAGCAGTTACAATATTGCTACTCTATAGACATAATTGTACATGAGACTTTGACTCTCACCTACCTTGCTGTGCATCTGTCCAGTGTGATTTGCAAATTTGCAAGTATCAGAATTATTGATGTTTGGTCTGTCTTATCTCTGTTATGTCAGGCAGTCACAAGTGGGAGTAGAGAAGCGTCTGTTCCATAGCTCTCTATCTGAGTTCATGCAGTGTGGTAAACAGTATGTTATGCATTTGTAGTGATGATGTGTGTGCAAAGCAGAGTAAATTTTCTTAACCTGTAGGTTTCATATTGAACATGTTATGTTATGCCATGGGACATGTAAACATGGCAGCTTAAAGATGTTTTGGTCCTTCACCAGACTGATAAGTAAATGGTGGAAGCAAGAGAAGGAGTACAAAAATTAGAGTAAGCTTTATGTATGCATGCTGCAAAATGGCTGCAACTGGAAGAAGGGGTTGACAATTGGATAAGTGGACTACAGGAAAAAATTAAGTTCTTTTGCTAACAGAAAGATTTATTTGAAGCAAGGAAGTTGGCAGTTACACATAGCGTCACAGATTTGTTGAGACATCAAAGGCGTGGCATAAATGTGTACTGAAACCAGGATAGCCCACATATGCCAGCCTAGAATGAAAATAGAGTTTTGCAGCTTAAGAAATTTGTGATAAATGACAAGAAGAAAATTTTAATGTTTCTTAAAACAAGGCTGTGAACCATAAGGCAAAATCCAACACAACTGAAACATGTGGTCATGAGAAAGCCCATTACATTGTTGTTGTAGCGTATACTGCTGATGGCACAAACCTGTATGTCTTGTTAATATTCAAAAGGAAGATCACACCTAAAGAAGAGATTCTGCAAGAAATTTTCATCTGTGTTTATGATAAAGGATGGATGGAAAAAATGGATGATGATGTGACTGGAGACAGAATGCTGTAAATGCCCATGCAGCAGGAAAGTATGCTGTAAATATCCAGGAAGTGGGAAAGTATGGTGTAAATGTCCAGGAACTGGGAAAGTATGGTTTAAATGTCCACGCAGCAGGAGAGTATGGTGTAAATGTCCAGGCAGCAGGAAAGTATGGTGTAAATGTCCAGGAAGTGGGAAAGTATGATGTAAATGTCCAGGCAGCAGGAAAGTGTGGTGTAAATGCACAGGCCAACCCTACTATTATTTGACCAGTTCAGATCTGGTGTTACAGAGACAATGAAAAGGATGAGTGTGGAATTAAATGTGCAGTTAGCTGTGATTCCAGAAGGCCTTACTTGCCAACTGCAGACAGTGTACATCTTAAGTAACAAATCCTATAAACCATACATATGAGGCATGGACCAAATGGATGGAGGCACCACATCACATTTGACATGAACAGGAATGGTGAAACACCAAACCATTTCAGAGGTTTGTGTGTGTGTGGGTTAATAATTTGTGGGAGTCTGTAAATCATGAGTCATCTGTCCATTCTTTCAAGAAATATGAGATTAGCTGTACCTCTGATGGTGCTGAAGATGGAGCAGTCTTCAAAGAAAGTAATGGCAGACTATAACATCCATAATGACAGTGTCACACTCACAACAATTCTTGGACATTTTAATTGGTAAGCACTCTGAATTTATGCTTCAAATATATATATATATATATATATATATATATGTGTGTGTGTGTGTGTGTGTGTGTGTGTGTTAAAATACTTACCCCAAAATTTGTCTGTGAAATTTGGGAGCATCATATGTTCTAGACAATACAGTAAGTAAACAAGACACAGGTACAAAAATGAGGTAGTTTGGTTTTGTGCATTGCTGTGACTTGCTTGTGTACGAATTTTAGTGTGGAGCATTTGAAGTAGCTCCTCATAAGCTGTTCATTGTACGGAAAATGGTAAAATGTTCTTTCACGCTTACCAGATTCAGTATTCTGATGGTGGTGACTGTGACGAAAACTTATGTTACGTGGCATTATGTAGTCTGTTAGAAATTTAGTGGAATATGCTGCCTCTTTCTTCAGGGTACTGGGTAAGTTTCCATCACGCTACATGGCATCACACCCAAGAAAGCAGTATTCTTCCTAAAAGCTGGTGTCAGAATTGACATTGTTAAATATTTAATATTCTTTTACAGCAGGGTGAGGGTGCTCCTCTTGGTCGGAAAGGAACATGTGCCAACCACTTGCGAGATGTTGCCAGCTTCTTCACAGGGGCCCATGTTACTTTGAATGCCCGAAATGAGGAGGAAGTTGATACACAACTGATCATAGAGAAAGTTGCAAAATCTACAAGCTCTGCATATAGCTTTAAGGAGCGTGGAGACCAAGGAAGTGAAATGGGTCCTGTTGTAAGTAATCTCTGCTCCAAGAGACAAAAACAAGAAGTTTGGGTTTGAGTTTATGACACGTACTTTCTGTCACATGTTTCAGATTAAGCCAGTAAGAATTACAAGTATAAACAAACTAGCATAAACAGCATGCTGTTTATGGTCTTGAAAATTTTATGATATTGACAATTGCCATCAGTGTTCTGCAATTGAAGTGCTACCACAGGGTAGCAGGAGGCCTGTGAATTTGTATTGTAAGTGGTATAAGTATTAGCTTTTTAACATTAAAGAAGACTATAAATGATAAACTCTTAAATTGCCTATTCATTACTTCTTCTGCTTTGTGCTCCTACATTTTCATAGTAAGTATCTCATCACCCTCCCAGTTTTACTAACACACATACAATTCCTGACATCACTGGGGCATACGTATGTAGTGAGAGCTTTCTGTGTGTGGTACATTGCCTCTGCAGTGCCACATAGGGTCCAGGCAAACTGTGTATGAAATAGACATGTACCATTTTTGTTTTTGGTGGGGTGGTTTTCTGCCCTTGCAGCAAAATTTGAAAAATGACAAGATGTTAACAGCAAATTGTTTTGTTGCCATATGTATTTGTTCTTTCGTACACCTGTACAAATCTCACAGTTGTCCTCCTTTATGGTAAAGTAACATTGAGCCTGTCCACACAATTAAGACATGGGAGGAGTAGAGATATGTTTGCACTCATTCTCAATGTTGGCGTTAGTTGGAGGTGAGTGGTCAACTTTACACCCTGGCTGCTTTATCACTGGGTTGGAACTTTGGTACCCATTAGGTGTGATGTTCGGTTGACCCCAGAGCTAGTCTTGATTATTAGGAGAAGAGAAAAGTCTTTTGACCAAGACAGGTCTTGAACCACAGATCACCCAGCATATAATTATAGTTGCCATACCCACTTCATTATCCCAGCTTCTGCTTCTTTATAGTGTATGGAGCAATTCATTGGGTTATGAATCTATTTTGTATTGTATGTACCAACAGCCTTGCGCTTATTTGTGTCCTGTTTATACGCGTACTTTTTTGATGCTAACTCTGCGTCATCCTCGGTGTCGTAAATTCTAATATGTGATTACTTGTACATTTGTCTAGCAGTTACAGATTACTATTTAACATTTAAAATTCTATCGTACAGTTAGCCATGAAAAAGAAAATGCTACAGAACAGTGAACTAAATTGAATTAAATCAAGAGCTGTGAGTTTGTAGAAGAAGATTCTAGTCTTTTTGGTATGTGGTTTTGGAACAGTTGGAAAATAATTCAGAACTGAATGGACCCTGGAGATCAGCAAGCACCTCTGCAATGTCTGATAACATTTACCATTCAACGCTGTATCATATCTGATGAGAGCTGCATCACAATTAGCACTGCTGTGAGAACCTCATATCTCACAACAGTTGTGTACCCATACATCAACTTCAGATTACATGTTACAACATATATACATATAGTGATTTTAGCAGTCTCATTCATTTATTTATTCATTCATTCATTTTTCATTCTGTAATCTGTCTTACAATAGATCCACAGCCTCTGCCAAAGTGAGTCCTCTACAGAGTGTGACTAGTGCTTTCTCCTTCAATTTCTAATATCCTTTCGTTCTTTTAGGGTCATCCAGTAGCTGCTTATATCTTCTTTTTTATACTCCCATAGCTTCTATTCTTCCCTCTGTCTTTCCCTTGATAATGTGTTTTCAAAGGTACTGACCAATCCAGATAACCTTCCTCTTTTTTATTGTATGTGGGATATTCCTGTCCTTTGCTGTGTGTAGTAGGCCTACCTCTTCATTTCTCACATGATGAGGCCAACTGATTGCCATCCTTCTCCACCTCCACATTTCAAAACTTTCCAGGTTTTTCTGATCTACTTTCTGAAGTATACAAGTTTAAGCACCACTAAACAGTTTGCATGGTTTATTAATTTGTAGTTATGGTAGACAGTGTAGGTTGATTACATTTTGTGGTAGAATGTATCATCATAGGTAGTTAATTATACAGACTGTAATGAATTGTACTCCAAGCTTTACATACTATTAGATGGGTTTTTATAAATGATTGGATCAGTGTATAAACTTGCACATGCACACATATTTGCTCTGTTGTAGGCATGCATTTACTTGCCACAGAATGCTGTTAATTTGAAGTTACAATATTGATTATTATTCATTTGAAGGGCACAACATATAAACGTGTGATTCCTAGACAAGAAATAAACCCAAAGGAGAGAGATAAATTTTGGGAGAAGGAAGAACAGGAAGAGAAACAAAGGAAAGCAGAAGAGAGGAAGAGGAAGGAGGAGGAGAGGAACAGGTTGGAGAATGAACGAAAACAAAGAGAGGTAAAATGTTTCAATCCATATTCTTTCTTGTAGTTTTCATCCCCAATTAACCCTTTCGAACTTACGGACTACGTAATACATGCCCAAGATGTTTCAAAACGAGTGCACAATATATTTTTATTGTGACGTGCACTACTTTGGGTTGGTTATCGTTTCATTCAGTGTTTGTGAAATGAAAGTAAATTGCAAAATTATATTGTAAAAGGAGGTAATTAAATCTCATGTACCATTTTTGGGGTCTTCTGTGTTCTTGTTTCCTTCAACAGAATGACTGGTATGACTAAACATAATTTACAAATGAATCATTGTAAGAATGTGGTCTTCAGTATAGTAATGAACAGAAGAGAGTTCATAGACCTCTTGAATATTTTCTTTCTGCAGTTTGTTGTATTTTGTTCCATGTACTGGTTATCTGTGTATACTACCAGCATTCCATGTAAATGTCTCAGGATGACTGTTGTACAGCTGGACATTATTTTATTAGGCCCCTTACAAGAATTCAAATGCACTTATTTATACATGGTGGGAGAGGTAAGAGTGAAAATTTGAGATGGTTGATTTCTATGAAGTGGCACACACCCCGATTTTTTCGTTGAGGAGTTGAGGAGTGGAGGACTGACCCTGAGGCTGTGTACAATTTGTGTTATTTTAAAAACTGCAGTATAAAATTAATGGCCTAAATTTACCTACATGTTCCGTGAATCGCTTGCCTAATTTAAATCATTAGGTCTAATCTTCTTGTTTTTTTTAAGTTCACCAAAGACTTTCTAAGTTTTGTACTTTTTATTTTTCTAATTTAATTTAATTTTTATTATATTATTGTTGTTATTATTATTGATTTTTATTGGTTTTATTTTATTTGTTTATTTATTTATTTATCTATTTTTTAATTTCCGTCATCGGATTCCAGTGGCTGTTTTCAGCTGAAGGGCACTTTACTTAAAACATTTGATATTACCGTGTCTACACAATCTGTTTTTTTTTTGGGGGGGGGAGTGTGAGTTGGCTTCAACCCAGCCGTTCCCCTTTAGTTGCGGGCCTGACTAGTACCACAGAAATAAAATGCTGTCCAG
>Ga0131853_10026886_pt1 | contig 10343 bp, 8 predicted proteins | sample TergutLab28metaG_FD_92764 | JGI IMG/M metagenome (GOLD analysis project Ga0131853, IMG submission 92764) | Labiotermes labralis P1 segment gut microbial communities from Petit-Saut dam, French Guiana - Lab288 P1 (version 2) (version 2) | ecosystem: Host-associated > Arthropoda: Insects >... | reverse complement strand
CTTGGCTCAGGTACTAGTGGTTCTGCTGTGTGTATTTCTGCCTGCCCAACATCCTTAACCCCATGCACGTTGAATAGCTGGGAGAAATAGTTCCTCCACCTAGCCACAATACCGTGGGAGTCTCTTGTATTGATTGGAGAAAGTAATTTTAATTGAAATCGCAGTATGCTGTGTCTCACGTTCAGTGATGCTGAGTCTGCAATGAACCATGACTTTTAAAATCAAAACTAATGTTTGTCAAGAAGATGTGACAAACTGAGAACCAGTTAGCTAGACAGACCAGGAAATGAAAAACATTTATATGTGATGAAGCTGCATGAATATTAAAGTATTGTATTGATAGTGCATGTCAGTTTATTTGGATTTTGAAGACGGGAATTAATTACAAGTAATTTCTCTTCAAAATGAGGTCCCTTAATTGCTGTATTACTTCCACTAACTGGTTACTTTAATTTTCATGAAAACTGAGAAGGGTAAAGCATTCACAAAATAAGACTAAATCCACTTCCACTGCTGTGGCAAAGACCTCGATGCAGCAATAGAAATTGTGAGTCCCCCTGAAATATGGTGTGTAATTGTAAAGATTTCAAGTGTGAAAGAAATTACAAAATGTACACATTGTAAGTTTTGTCAGTTCATTGTGTATGATCATTGCCTTTGCTTCTGCCTTATGTTAAGTTACAGGTAAATTGAGTTGGTTTTTATACTGTCAGTACTGCTTCCTTAGACATTGTTACTGTGCGTGGATTGCCTGGCAACCTAGCTACATTCATAAATATATACGTACATACATGCACATGTACATACGTGCACATGTATGTCTCGCACACACACACACACAACACACACATTTTTTTTAAGTGCCACCACACATCACTGTATGCTTGGACTATTTACGATGACTGCAAGCAGAACATTGATGACCATTCCAGAGTACCAAGAGTGGGGTCAAGGAATTTTAGTTTAATGTATTGCGGGTAACATAGGATTTTGTGCACCGTTAAAGGAGGTGCTGGAATTGATGTGGTGTGAGCTGTTGGAAAAACAGGCATACATTTTATTAACTGGACAGGCGTTCAAAAAGTGGTATCTGTGTGTTAAATGTGTGTAGTCGTAGAATAAAAATGGGCCCACTGATCCCCAGTTGTACTGATCACATATGATACACAAGCATTAACATCATGTAACTGCACTACATGGATTAACATAAACTTTTGTATTGACCAGCCATTATATGTTAATCTAAGAGTTTACATATCCACTAAGATGAAACCAAGCTTCATTGCTGGACAGAAGTGTGGGGTCTATTTCTCCAGTATTTGTACCTTGAAGGTTGTTCCTGGAATTCAGTTTTGCATCGCAATATGCAATCTAGAGTTTGTGTATAACAATTGTGCTACACAGATAAAAATGCTGGAGTTTTGTTGCATGTTATGGCAAAGATGTGAATACACCTGTTCACTATGCACATTGCACAGATGTTTCCTTGGAGACGTTCGCAGTCCAGCACCAGTTCAGTTCAGTTTTTCTACAGGTAGTATGTGTTGCTTTCCAAGTCATCTTGCCATTTAAACTGGAACTTGTTACTCAAAACATTTTCGCATATTTGCAGTTGTTTTTTGCACGGAATTGGAGCATCATGACATTTTTGTCTGAATTTGCAACAACGTGTGGCGACTGTATTTACCATGTGTGTCATTACATGAATCTGCATAGCAATTACATATCAGTCATGTGGACCTCACAACCTCTCTGACAAGCAGTGTGGGGATGGGCCAGAGTGTGGGCTAGTGTATGGCTGGTGGGTGGGGTCATTTGAATGGAACTGTGCATATGTATGTTTCTACATGGATGTTTGTGTATTTTTATTACCCTGATTTTTCCCATGTTCTTCCTTCCATGTGGCATTTGCCCCAGTCTCTTACTGCCATCTTTATCTTGGTCTTCGTGTTTACAGTATTATGCAGTGTACAGTAGCATCTGTTTCTTTGTGTTCTGTTGTGTATTTATTATTTTATGTGAGAACTGAATACATGAGATTTCTGTGAACTCCAAAATCATAGTTTGTTTTAAATGAAAAATAACTTCTTTCAGTGTGAATTTTAGCATCCTATGGCAGTGAATGTTACAATTATGATGTGTGGGGGTGTGACACCATGTAGGTCAGCTGTGTGCTTTTTCACCCTTATTGATCATGTGTGTGCAGATACGAAAGCACTGTTTGTGACTAATGTAAGTGTATTGTATTTTGAGTACAGATTTGTACGTGTCTCGGCTGCAATTTGTCAGTATGACTGAAACGAAAATAAGTAGCCACAGATGCCAGATGGTTTGTGCGACCGGCATAAAATCGTATGACTTCATGAGTGGTTGACTCACATTCAGTCTTACCATACTGAGAATAAGTTAATTCATTAATGTAGCAGATTTTTAGGACTTACTCTTCTTTTGTTTCCATGCACAGAAAATGGATATGACAGAGCAATTGATACAATTTTGATGATAAGATTTGCTTCTAGATCAAGAAGAATTCTGGCAGTTAGTATAAATTCACTCTTGTTTTAATAGGAATTCTGTTATTTACAACCTTGTTTATACCTATGGAACAAGCTGAATTTGCTAAGAAACAGCAGTTTTGGAAAGGTTGGGTTTTGTGTGAGACAGTGAAATAATAAGTTCCAAACTGCAGCACTCACAAAGGCAATTTATTCAGTTTCTTGTATTGGTTTATAATTGGTTTATTCATTTTTCTTACTTAAAATATTGTTAGGTAGTTGACAGCAGTGGCATAAGTAATATCACTGACATTAGCAAGGACTTCGTCCATCGTCACTAAAACTTGATATGATCATGTGTTGCAAGAAAAATGCTAAACCACTAATCCTAAGTAATCTGGAGCAGGATTAGTGGTTTATCGCTGAGGATGGAAGCTGTTAGCTTCTGAAATGTTGTGATTGTGTTAAGTATTGGTGACAATGGGAAAGGTCCTTGATAATGTTACTGATAATATTCATGTGAAACCATTGTCAAGAATTCATATGTTACAGTGGCATAAGTGTTCAGTTTCATTTTGCTTAAGAGAGTACATTCTCTGCTGAACACCAGCTAGAAGTGTGTTCTAGTCTTCATGCCTCGAATGTTAATATAACACTTTACAGTGTTTAACCCTCTGTCTGTGCTTTTGTGTTATGATACAGTGTTAATGCTTTTTATGTACTTTTAGTAACTATGAATAAATGTGTGAATGATTCTTTAATATTAAGAATGTATGTTTAATTCTTACATATATACACATATCCATGATCATTAATTTTAATCTTGTGTTGTGTTTTCTTCCGTACCTCATTCCCCACCTCATCTATGTCAAAGGACTTTTTGCCAGATAGAAAATCACACCTTCTTCTGGGACTTCTTGTAGGAGATCAGTCATGTGCTATTTGTATGTGATGCATGGACATAATCTCTTCCATTGAGAGAAAAATTGAAATTCATGTCATTAATAAAGAAGTGTGATAAATTAAGTATAAGAGCAAATATGCTTGAGTGTGAAATTTCTGAGGTTCATATAGCTTATACCAAAAAGGTAAATATGAAGTCTCAGTTTAAAAAGATGTGCACAAAACAAGTACCATTAAAGGTCTCTGTTCTTCTGGGGTATGGCACTGTTTCACTGAGTTTTCTCCGTTTGTTAGCGACAGTCTGGTTTGCCCAGCAGGTTGATAATGCTGGACTCTTATGTTGAGATCTCAATCCTCTCTTGGCCTCGGCTTGTTTCTAACATAGAAAAGATATTCAGTTGTTATTTTTAGTTCGCCAAGTGTTCCTTCGGTCTCGGAGAAAACAGTCTGTATCCATTGTGAAAAACAGCATTAATGCACTTACATATTTTGTGAAGTTCTTCCAGTTTTTGTACGATTTTAGCCAAACCTGATATGGCCAGCACACTTTAGTGAAAATCCCCGTATAAAACTTCGCAAAAATCCGCCCATTGAGAATCGAGTAGTTCCATGCGGATGGACGGAGACACAATGAAACTAAGAGCTACTTTTCACAAATTTTCAAAAGCGCCAAAGAAGTTCTCATGCACAGGGGACAAGAAGTGGTCCTGCAGCATTTTTTCTGTTTATAGCGTCCGGACAAAATCCTGGACACCCACAGCAACTTTTTCAAAGGGTAGGTAGTCTTCTTCCCGGAGAGTAAAGCTGCTGGAGCGTGAAACTGGCCACTCATTTCCAGCCAAGATTAAGAATACGTGTCAAATTCCTTGATACGTCTTGAAGTGGTGGTGTTTGATTCAGCACAGAAAAATTCCCCATTTTACTATTCAGTGGACAGATGTATGTATCAGTTGGCTGCTGTAGTGCCCAGTGTGTGGATGTTGCTTCATATTGTAGTTGTCTGAATTAATCTACTGAGGGATGTCACTGAACTGATCAGTATGTCTGAAATGTGACAGAATAAAGTACAGCTTTTTTACTGAGCCTGTTAAAGATCCGAGAGATACCTGAGTGCAACATAATTACTGGTGGCACATTTCACTGTGGCCATCTAAAGCCAGTCCGTCTTCTTCACACCATTTGATGGACTTACATTACCCTTTCAAGGCATGAAAGAAATGCAAGTGCTTCTCTATTTGTGGTCCCCGATTTCTGAATGAGCATCGCTTTCTGGAAAGTTCCCTCCCAGTTTATGCCGTTCGTCCTGGTAAGAGCAACATGTAGATGAAGATGAGTATGGAGCACTGGTGGAATGATACTGACAAGATAAAACGAAAGTACTCAGAGAAAAACCAGACACAGGGCCACTGTGTCCAAGATAAAGTCACATGGATCAGTCTGGAACCAAAGCATCAAGTATATTTAAATAATATTCTCAAAAACAGTTTGTAGCTCTCAGATAACACAAACTGCTACTCCATTATGAAAGCAAATCACTTCAAGCTATTTATGGAAATGACAGCTGCTTATTTTGAGAATGTTAATGGAACATAAACACACTGTTTGGCAAAGTGCAGTTATTGAAATGTTGAAGCAGTTGCTGTATTTAAATAATTTTGGGGGGGGAGGGGCTTTTCTGCCCTGTCTAGCTGTTATATATTCTGATATATCTGATGTACTTGCTGCCTACAAAGTGACTTAAATGTGTCAAGATGATGCTGAATGCACTCACACTGAAGATAAAGGCAATACATTCCTTCCAACATCGAAACATTTAACCACCGCACAGCGCAAAGGCCCAAAAGAAGGCCACAATTTTACGAACTAATTAAATTAATAAGTCGTTCTAAGTTTATTTTTTTTTACTTGTTCACTATGCTTGTTATGTAGACAAGTGAAGGAGACAATTCCTGTGCCCATGTGGACACTATAGGACTTTTCGTGTCCTGTTCCGATGTTAAATCTTTTGTATCTGTAATGGTAACACTGGGGATATTTATCCTGAAGTAAATACTGAGTTATTTCCATAATTATGCTAGTTTTCTGTTAATTTCGCTTATGTAAGTCAGTATATTTACCTGGTTATTTTTTATTTGGAACAATTTGGTTACTTGTTTTTACATTTTTTTTTATATACGGTTATTTCTTCTGCATTGCAAAACAATATTTAATATGTTTTTATAATAATACAATCTCATTACTGTATGTTTTTCTGGTATTTTATAACTTACTGTTCAAACCCCTGTTCTCCGAATGTTTATATTACACATTCCAGTTATAACTGCTGTAGCTCACTATGTCGTGGCAGTGTTTAGATCCGTGTGAAACATTCTCAACTAATATATCGATAAGTGGGGGTTTCTTTACAGTGGTCCAATCGTGTATAAAGTAAAATTGCAAGATGTTAGAACTCACACTGCAGTATATATTGTTTTATATTTTATTCTGTTGCTGGTAACAGTTTCATCATGTTTGATTTGATGATGGTCTTTTAAGAATAAAACATGTAGCTTTATAGTAAAGAATAAATATGCAGCTCTGTTGACAATGGTGCATAAAAATTTTCTTCACTGCTGTTTTAGATATTGCCCAACATTCCAGTTTGTAAAAATCTCTCAAAGTCTGGATTCCTAGGTCTTGATTTTATGGTTGTAATGGTATTTTGTGTACAGTGCAGATTTATGTCTTTTTCCCAGTCTATGCCTCCCTCTCAACCTCTTTTATGGGAGACAAAGGTGTCCCACAATTAAAGTTGTATATAGAGAACATCGGTGTAATAATAATGGGCACAGGAAAACCGAAGTCCTCAGAGGAAAATATGTTGCAGCAACTGAACATCGGTCTTGTAAGCTTGGACTGCGGTACAGGGCACTTCACTGGGTAAAGTAGGAGCTAAGGTTATTAAAGGTCATAGGTTGGTTGTAGCCGATATACAAAATGATTACCTATAACGGAATCTTGGAAATAACATATAATGGAAGTAAAGTTAGGGGTAAAGTTCACCCTATAACAGGCCATGAATGCCCAGAGGGAGAGTAGAGGTATAGCTGTACTCCTTTTTTTACCCTCGACACTAGATGGGGTGGGTGGTCAACGCCATGCCCTGGCCGCTTTACCCCCGGGAAAGACCCAGTACCCATTGTATAGGAGGCTGGGTGGGCCCCAGGGCCGGTCTGGACAGGTGCGAAAAATCTCACTCTCACCGGGATATTTTTTTAATAATTTTATTGTCCTTTGCTGAATATACTACATTGTTTGTTGAGTCCATCTTTGACACAGCAGTTATGTTTACAATTCTGGGTCTGGTACAGCTTGTACGCATAAGTTGTTGGCGGCATTTTCTAGCTGTTGGCTGTCGGGGTTGGCCATCATTCGGTGTCACTTGCTAGTTACGGGTAGCAGAGCTACTCTGGTCACTTCTCTGCTCCTTATCTTGTACTGCTGTCATGTAACCCTTGTAATTCCTTGCGACTATAGTATTGCCAGGTAGTTTCTAACTTGGAGGCATTTGGTATGTTTGTATGCCTTCCATCACGACCATCTCATATAGTCAACATAGTCCGCTAACGTTTTTCGATGCTTCCTTTGCATTCGGTACCAGACAAGGTGCGCCAAAATCCACAATATTGCTCGCTGTTGTCGCGGGGGCCAAAAGTGGAAATACGGCGCTAGGAGGCATTCACTTGGAACATACCTTGGGTCGACGTGTAGTATCACTGCCACTCGGCGCCATGTCCATTCCCAAATATCTGTCTCATGTACACATTCCGTCAAAAGGTGTAGCAGTGTATCTGGCCTTCCGTACTGTCGACAGGATTCAGTATCTACAAGGAGTATGGCAACTAATTGTTCATTTGTTGGTACGATGTTGTGTATGACTGAGTATCATGTGGATTGTCTATCTTCCAATACCCAGGAGGCATGCAAATTCCGCCATACCCTGTTCCAGTCTATTGTGGGACTCCTTTGGACAACTCTCATTTACGATGTTCCTCTTCCCGCTCTGGCCATCTGTTGTAGGGTGTAATACAGTCGACTTGCAAATTTCGGGCTTGTTTCGGTTGGTTTGGGTGCCTCAATGTATGCCATGTCGAGTGCATAGTGTACTATGTACAGAGGCACATGCCATATTGATTTACCCACCTTTACATCTTTTCACGTTGTCACACACTTGTTCTCTCTCCCATAGAAAACCAAATGCATCAAAGCCACGCACATGCAGACATAAAGGAACCCTGGAGGCAAAAACAACCGCCGAGAACAATAACCCTGATGAGGAACGAGAAGAAGTCAAAAAAACCATAGACACTACACCTATATCACGGCCCCCCATAAACTAACCCCCCCCCCAATAGGTACCCAACCAAGGAGATCCACACCCCACCATTCATTGACCCACTAGACATCCCACTAGATAAACTTACTTGTAACGTGTAATACGATGATGAGATCTCAACATCACTATGCAATATAGACATATATAAGACACCCCTTGAGTAAAATTGTAATTGTGATAATCCGCTTTAGGCCGAAACATGTAGTTATTTACTTTGCTAATAAATACCATCATCTAGCACACAATTATAGTTGTGTTTTCTGACTGAAATTAACTCACCATTAACCCAAGCATTTTTGAAGGGCAAATACTAGGGAAGATATTTGGTCCTGTCAATATTGACAATATATGGAGAACATGAAAAAACATGGAGATTGATAAAATAATAGAATGTACAGATATAGTGAGATTCATCAAGGCACAAAGAATCAAATGGCTGGGGCATATTCAAAGAATGGACCAAGCAAGACCAACAAGGAAGCTATTAGACTGGAAACCCATGGGAACTAGACCAGTAGGAAGACCAAGACAACAATGGCAAGAGGAAGTTATGGAAGATCTAAAAAAGCTGAAAGTTAAAAACTGGAAGGACAGAAGATCTTGGAGAGACTTGGCTGAGAGGGTGAAAACCCACAAAGGGTTGTACTGCCAAATGATGGTGATAATGATGATGATGATAGATGAATTTCAGTTATGAAAGGCCATGCTTGTGCAATATGTGTCATGATCAGGTAAAAGTGCTTCATCAGCTATAGTTTTGTACAACCTCAAATGTGTGGGAAAAATCAAGAACAGGGAATGATTATAACGCAAGCTCAAATCATAATTTCATATAGCAGACTCCTCTTTAACCTTTTGGCGCTGGAATTATTTTTTTAATTTTTGCACACCCTATATATAAAATGTGAATAATACAGGAACCAAATACATTAGAATTATGAAACAAACTGCATTTTGAAGAGAAAAAAACGGAGAGTATATACCATGTTTAAAATACTCAGTATCTATATTTGTTGAATAAATATATAAAATGCAACTTTGGAGGTTAGTATTGCGGTACATCAACTATAGTTGACGTTAGGCGTCTAAAGGTTAAGAAGCTAACAGTTTCTGAGCTGATCAGGATAGTCTCATGTTTTTAAGAGATCCAGTGGCTTTCTGAGCTGCTGAAATTATTGAGCACCACACTGTGCTGTTTTGCATCACAGAGGTTTGTACAAGAATTTTGCAAATAGTGCCTCCATCTGACCAGCAGCACTGTAAGTTACAAGTGGCTTGTTTTATGGAAACTGTAGGTGGGATCAGGATCATGGACAACGGGGGTGATCAATCAGAACCAGGAAAGGGAAAGTAATACAGGATCTCAGATGGGTCAATGGGAATGACTGGCGCTGAAAACTATTGCAAGAGAGAAAGAATGCAGAGGTACTTAAAAAAAACAGACCATTGGAAGGAAAGTATCATGCTAGCAGAAAAAAATTATCACCTAGATGAAAAATTTCATCATTTTAATTACTATGATGCTTCCTTGTATAGCATTTATATGTGTACATGACCATAAAGCACCTAAGAACTTGTGAAGAGAGAGAGAAAACAAACAAGATGCAACAATCAGATGTTTATTATCAACACTGTCTCAACATGTTTCAGGCATCATTATGCCCATCTTCAGGAGAACAAAGACCGTGTTACTGCTTGCGGTGTGCTGCGCTGGTTCTGATGTATGTAGTTGGTAGCGGTTGTGGGGCGCTGCGTTGTAGGGTGCTAGCACTGTGAAGGTTACTGTCAAACAGTAACCCTTCACAGTGCTAGCACCCTACAACGCAGCGCCCCACAACCGCTACCAACCACATCCAGCAGAACCAGCGCATCACACCGCTAGCAGTAACACACGGTCTTTGTTCTCCTGAAGATGGGTATAATGATGCCCGAAACATGTTGAGACAGTGTTGATAATAAACATCTGATTGTTGCATCTTGTTGGTTCTCTCTCTCTCTCTTCACAATTTGCTCACGATGCACGGTCACAGAAACCTAAACCTTGTAAATGTTCAACAGGCACGAGAAATCTTCCAATTCAAGACCCTCAAACAATTACTGCACAAAACTACAGCTGCCATCTGGTTCAACAAAACCTGTAGAGCAAAACAACTGACCCCCACGTGGTCGAACAGTAACCTTCACAGTGCTCCCACCCTACAACGCAGCGCACCACAACCGGTACCAATCACATCCGGCAGAACCAGCGCAGCACACCGCATGCAGTAACACACGGTCTTTGTTCTCCTGAAGATGGGCATAATGATGCCCGAAACATGTTGAGACAGTGTTGATAATAAACATCTGATTTTTATTAAAATATAACCAACTAATTGCACCAATATGTGATACTAAAATCTTATTTACACATTAAAACACGTCACTTGATTAAAATAATTCCTACAACACCTACATGTTTCAGTCTGTCAAGACCATCTTCAGGGAGTTTTGTTTTGCCTTATTTTGAAGTTGCTAATGCTTCTATGCTTAATATATGGTACTGCAGCAGCATGTCTGTAATCAATATACCG
>Ga0131853_10026885_pt1 | contig 10344 bp, 3 predicted proteins | sample TergutLab28metaG_FD_92764 | JGI IMG/M metagenome (GOLD analysis project Ga0131853, IMG submission 92764) | Labiotermes labralis P1 segment gut microbial communities from Petit-Saut dam, French Guiana - Lab288 P1 (version 2) (version 2) | ecosystem: Host-associated > Arthropoda: Insects >... | reverse complement strand
TGTACGTGACATTACTGTGTTCACAAGAGTAGCCACTGTACGTGACATTACTGTGTTCACAAGAGTAGCCACTGTACGTGACATTACTGTGTTCACAAGAGTAGCCACTGTACGTGACATTACCGTGTTCACAAGAGTAGCCAGTGTACGTGATATTACCCGATTCACAAGTGTAGCCATTGTACGTGACAGTACTGTGTTCGAAAGAGTAACCACAGGAGGAGACATTGCGGTGTTCACAAGAGTAGCCACTGTACGTGACATTACTGTATTCACAAGAGTAGCCAATGTACGTGACATTACTGTATTCGAAAGAGTAGCCACAGGAGGAGACATTGCGGTGTTCACAAGAGTAACCAATGGGCTCCTACTTGAGCCATTGAAATCCACTTTATTTATATTCTATTATTGTATTACACACGTTTGGTCCTTCAAGCGATTCCAGCACTGAAGATTTTGCGACTGAAGTGCTGTTTGCTTTAACGTATCATCTCAACTGTGAACGCCGCATGGCCGGTCAATTTAATCCCTTTGATTTTATGATTTTAATTGTTTTGGGCGAAGAGTGGAGAATGTAAAGATTTGTATTTTGCAGTTGTCTGCGGCCCTTGTTTTCTTTTAAAGGACTTCTTCCGTACCCGCATGAGTAAGGCAAAAGAAATGGACTTTCAGCTTTCGAGGTGTGTCGTGTTACACCAGCCGGTACAAGCTCCTTGGATGGGCGAGACTTTAAAGCTTAAGAGATAAAGTGCAAATATCTTGCAGAAGCTATTTGAATGAGCGCTAGGCAATATCAGAATATTAAGGAAAATTGGGAAATTGCATAATGTCTGTGAAGATTGTCATTTTGTGGATTCTGAGTTCATGTATTTTATCAGAAATCTACGGAGGCTTCGGAGGAACATTCGACTTCCCTCTTCAGAATACAGAATACACGAAAGTAAACATCACTGGAACTGCCAAGAGAACCTCTGATTCAACGTGAGTTGTACTTTGTTTTGTCTGTGGTGAAATAATAGAAGCTTGGCTCGAAAATAGCGTGAATTACTATTATTAAAGTAGTGGCGAATATGTTGACAGAAATTGTCGTTGGCAGTTCGACACAGCCGTGTCAGAAGTGTTAGCCGAGTTACGTACTACGACGATATCAATAGCAAAACAAACAAACCGCCCTGCGCCAGGGTTATCAGCATCAATCGTGCATTCCATAACCAGACCTACCCTAACATAATGTCTTCCGAATTTCCGAAACTCCCACGTCCCGTCAGCCGTGTAGAATTATTACCCCTACGCTATGTTCAAGCTTTTGCTCTCTCCTAAAGTCGAGCCATAATCAAGTATTCGGAGTCTATTAAATGGCCGCAGCGCACCCATTTGGTGCGTTCGTAAGATACCGATTTAAAAGGATCGGGTGCGTTCGTCGGATAAAGGTTAAAGTAAGTTGTCCTTTGGTTATGAGCGGAAAAAGTGGCTTCATGTAATGCGATCCGCTGAACCTTCTCCATTGGCTCAACAGTAATTATTTTTCATTATTTCTAAGCGCAAACTCAAATTTGGTTTGTTGTTGAGGAACAAATTCGTGGGCGATCAAATGCTATTACTTTGGGCAACATATAAGAAAGTTTTATGACTTGGTTTAGTAATCCGTGCTGCTAAGTATGTCGAAAAATTACTTTTTTTTTACCTTTTGACGTCTTGTTTTTGGAAGACTTTTTTTGTAGTGGAAGACTCAAATGTAAGTCATTGTATATTAAATGTGTTCCGCTTTCCCAGGGGTTTTGCTGGAATATCTCAACAAACATTTCTTTTCATATTCTTGACAAAGAAGCACTTGTTATTTTATTGTAACACTGCAGCCGTACATCGTTCTGAATAGCAACTACTTTTTGGTGTAATCATTAATCATGAAATACAGCAGCTGTCAGTGTAACAGTGTTGCTTGTTACTGTGCAAGGACACCTAAAGACACATATGTCAGTCCTGTCATTTAGTTGCCATACGTGGCATATTTCTTATGAATTCTGTGCAGAAAGCCTTGCGCCGTAATTAATAGGTCTTTAGTGTTTATGCATTCTCTGAAAGATGGTTCATTATTCGAAGACATCACTTGGAGGTCTGGTTTTTTTCTTCCTGCATACGAAATATGTGATAACTCTAATTACTAATTTTATTCATTTACTGGGGTCAAGGTGGCTGGACAGCGAAGACGACTGCTCGCTCAGTCTGTTTTGCCTGCGGAGTTTGTGAATTCGTGCCACCTCTCCCAATCTCGCATTCGTTTTTTCACGTCATGGTGTTCCAGCACAGAAACAGCTGTAACCTTTGTAAGTCTACTTGAAACACACCCACTGTAGTGAACGTTTTAAATGATACCCTTTGTTTGGGTACATGTGGCCAAGTGTCATATTTTACATAGCTTGCGCCTCAAGACTCTTATACACAGTGGCTGATTACGTGTGGGTAGTGCAGCTGTGCATACTTACGGTGTAACTTTATTTTAGAACCTTCCAGAGCCAGCTGGATTGTGTAGGAACTATATGTAACAAGAAGCCTGCCTTCTGCTTTTAAGGACGAAACTGTATCTGATTTAAATACCCGGTTCGTACCACACAGTAAACACTCACTGCCTCGGTTATAAAACTGATAAGTTAATTCTGTTCAGAGAAAAAAATCGCTGTTTGTTATAAGTCCACGCAAAACACATAAATGTAATGTGGGTAGAACACAGAATTTTTTAATGTTGAACCTGGTGGCACATAAATTACCAGGCTATAAAAGTTTCAGCAAGAACTATGCCGCTATGTTTTAGTTCCGTGGGGAGTAGGAGAAACGCCGTGTTCATTAGGCTTGCTGGGTTCTTGTTACAGCGTACGTAGGAAACCAGTTTGTTAGTTTATAGTGTAGTCTGTCTACATACCAAAAAAAAAAAATTAAGATACACGATTACGCGAGAAGCCTGGAATAACGTATTTAAATTGATTTCATGGCACGATATTTGCATAAGTTCATTTAGTTCAATATCCAAAGTGGTCACCTCAGGCTATTACTGCCAAACTCCATGTTCGATAGAGTGATAGGATGGAGGAAATTAACTTTAAAATCCATAGCAGACGGTGGGTATACTGACAGAGGTGTCCACGGCGTTGAGCGCTTTGTTACACCGCTAATATTCGACACTCATTTGAACTGTTCAGTGAAACACCAATTTGCACAGCTATTTGTTGTCCTTAAGAGGGCTACTCTTATCATGTCTTCGTTGTCATCTGTCCCTTCACTTCTCCTTTCCTCTTTTGATTCTTCTTCACCCTTGCTACCTTGCTCATTCCAAAGTTTTCCATAGTATTCTTTCCATTCCGTTTTTGTTATTGGGTCAATTTAAATTCATTTATTTCTTGCAGTTGTGGCTTTTTAAATATTTTAAAGCCTCGCCTTTGTGTTCCTGTTATGTCCCTTTCCAGTGTCTTAACATATTTATCCCAATCCTCTCTTCTTTGACTTCGTGTCATTTTCCTTATTATTGCTCGGTGTTTTTTATATTCTATATAGTGTTCCACTGTTTCTTTTTGTAAATAATTTCTGTAGCTAGCTTTCTTTTTCTCTATTGTCAGTTGTATTTCCTCTTTCCTCATTCGAAGCCATTTCCGGTTCTTCCATTTCTTATACCCTATGCTCTCTTCTGCTGCTTTGGTGATGGCCTCTTTAATTTTCAAGCAATCTGCCCCTATCTCTCTTGTTAGCGGTGTACGTTTACATGTCAGTCTGTAAGAACTTTAGTTCTTATTGATTCGTGTTCCGACAAATGTACTTTAAATCCTGGAGGTTTTTTGTCTATTGTTTGTCCGTTTTATTGTAGCTATGTTTTGCATGTGTTAAACATTTAAATTTGCTTTCCACTAGCTTGTGGTCGCTATCAATTTCACTTCCTCTAAAATCTCTTTTATCTTCAATGTTGCTTTTTAATTTGTCATTTATAATTATCTAGTCTATTATTGACTTGATCCCTCTTGTGTCCCAACTAAATTTGTGTATGTTTTTGTGTCTGTAGTATGAGTCTGTTATTTTAAGTTTATTAAATGCACAAAAATCTCTCAGTGTTGCTCCATTGTGGTTCGTTACTCGTTCTCCATACGGTCCTATACATTATGGGATTGGTTGGTTGCCTATACTTCCATTAAAATCTCTTGCTAAAATAATAGGGATTTTGTCCATGCTTAATTGTAGCTCCCTGTAAAATTCTTCTGTGTCTTATTTTCCTACTACCGGTGTATATACTCCCACTATTGTAAAATTTCTATTCAGTACTTTTATTCTAGTTTCAATAATTCTGTCCGAAATCCAAGTGTAATGTTGTGTCTTGTGTTTCCAGTCTTTCCTAATTGCAGTTGTTACTGCCGATGAAGCCCATTGGTTGGCTGGTACCCCGCAGTAAATCATTACGTATTTGTCTATGTCTTCTGATCCTTTGTTTTTCTTCTTTATTTCTTTTATAATGGCAATGTCAGTTTTCTTTTTAAGTAGTTTTGTTTGTAATTCCTCCGTTTTCTCCCCAATTTACCTTACATTCCATGTGGCTACTCTTAGTTTCCCAAATCTTTGTCCGTTAAATCTAACCGTGTAGTCATATTGAGTGTCGGTCCTTTTTTTCCTTTTGGGAACTTTATGAGTGTTTTGTTATCCCCTATTTGTGGGGCTGCCACCTTGATACCTGTAGACATTCATGCTTTTCTGTAAGGGTATGCGCCCTTAATTGAATGGGCCCAGTTGTAAGGCGCTGGACTCTCGCCTGCACCCTCTCCCGTCTGATGCACTTTCAACTGCATTGCCCAGGGGTCACGGGGCATTAGCCTTCGTGGACGTGGGAGTATGATTTGCCGACAGAGCCAACGTTGTTGTTGCAGTTCGTTTTCTCAGGATTTATGGGTTTTACATATCAGCATCTGTGTAATCCCTGAGACAATAACGACCTTCGACCCCCACAGTTAAAAACACAAATTATAATATTATTAGAGTGGTAAGAAGTTTGAAAATGTAGCAAGTCTAGTTTTTCTCCGAACGACAAATCAAAATTATGTCCTTGATGAATTTATAGGCTGAACTCGTAGAGTGCTTGCTTCCATCCACACGGAAAATTCAGTCTACATATATTCTATGTTAAAACCTAAAACTGAGACACGGAAATGCAATTTAACTCTTTAGATTGACATAATAAACTGGATCGAAAGTAGGTGCCAAATGTCCCGTTAGAACAAGATGCTCTGGAAGGTATTTGGCAGAACTTAGGAGAGGGTTATGTGAAAAATTACACCTGAGGAGCATTATAAATGTGTACCATAAAGACAGTTTTAGTTGTGAAGTGAATAAGTCAGCGACACATATTATGCATGAGTCAGACGAGAAATCCAGGCAAATTGTAGCACTAAAGCCATTGGATTTCAAACAAATTGGGGATTTCTTTAACAGCTGAGTGATTAATAGTGACAGAAAATAAGTTACCTGCACCGAGTTAATTAAAGGATTATAATAAGTATACAACTAGTATACCAACATCGTAATTGCCAGCAGTTTTTATGTTTAAATGTTTTTTGAATTTGTATATTTATAATTTCTTTAAATTATAAGCTTTTTGTGACTTACATCGTGTTCATAATGTTCGTCCTTACACTGAATTTTCGACTTCAATATATTTGCAAAATTTTTTAAAGAAACAAAATATAAATTAGGGCTAAGGGAGAAAAATGCTAGTTTTATGTCCATTCCACATACGCAATAAAATCCATTATGTTCTCGTGCGTTCATTTGCTGCTGGAGGATTGTTGCCTGTAACCACCAGTGCAGCATACATGATAATTACATAGATGTCGATGTTTTGTACAGTTCTAAATAGTATTTTTTTTTTGATTGGCAACTCTTCCGCAGGTAATGTGTATGTAAAGTCCACCCATGTATGTACTCTCTGCTAGCCGCTCAGCGCGTCGCTTGACAGGAGTCCGTGCTTAGAGCAACGCCATTTAACTCGAAACACGTGACTTCCATAACAGGTGAACTTTGTGCTGTGTTTTGGTTGCATTGAACGTAGTTTAATAATTTTACTTCCAGCAGTTTATCGCAATTCTTGATGCTGGGTTGGGCGTTACAGTGATTAGTACTTATCTTCTAAGTATTGTGAGAAGCAGTCTTGTGACATGACGTTTATACTGCGTTGTTGATGCAGGTCGTATTGTTCTGGGATGTGACGCCGTGTTTATTGGTAACTTGTTAGGTTTCGGACGAGCTTACTGACTACATCTTCAGGGTGTCCCAGAAAGACATTTGTGGTCAATACTGAAGATAGAGGCAGTAAACTCGTCCGAAAAATCGGGAACAAAATACCAGTAGCTACATCGTCATATCCTCGTGAATGTGTATAGGAAAAGACGATGACGAGATTATTTACATTGAAGGAAACTCTTAAACCTGTGTAGGACAGTCACCGAAATAATTTATTCTCTGGGACGAACGTCTGACTTCGCATCTCAATGGACAAAACCTGGAAATATTTGCGTAGGCCTATGTTATTTGGAATATCGATCTCCGGTCGTTTTGTCCGTAGATACGTAACCTCACTGGATTAAAGTGTTTTGTCCTGAAAGCGACGATTCACTACTTTAACACTATTAATTTGATACGTTTTTGTCATTATTTAATAATTATTTCTTTAGCGTTACATTTTCATCCTGAAACGTTTGAAAACCCGCAGCTTTGTTTTGCTGTATTATGTTTAATTTCACGCAGTACGCTTTTGTGCGTCATGAACTTGCCTTATGAAAGTTATGTTTTTGATGCTTTAGCATACTGTTAAGCTGGGATATTTTCGCGGTAAATACCCTTAATTTTTCACCCTGTAGCGATTTCAGTATTACTATTTACTTTAGGAAGTGTGTCATCCCCGTTGTGTGTGTGAAACTATGGAAAGGTATGTAGTTAAACACAACTTAATCACTGAGTTGTATTTAATGACTATGTGATAGAAACAACTACATGTTTCGGCCTGTATTGGCCAATACAGGCCGAAACATGTAGTTGTTTCCATCACAGTCATTAAATACACCTCAGTGATTAAGTTGTGTTTGACTACATACCTTTTCCTACTATTTACTTTGCCAAACCACTTCTAAAATAAAAAAGTTTTCTTCTGAAATGCAGTAAATATTGCGATCAAGGATTGTCAAGTTATATTAAGCAATGCTGGGGGATACAAGAAGACCTGGTCGGTCACTGCTGTTCTGAGAACGGTGTAACAATTGAAAAGTAAAAAAAAAAGAATATGAAGAATTTGGGTATTACAGATAGCGTTTTGAATGTGTATGTTATTCAAGAACTTGCTGCTTTAATCGCCCGATTTTATGCGTTACTTAGGAATGATCTTAATCTTAAAGTATGCAAAAGCCATCAAGGAGTTCTTTGTACCTGCACCGCTTTCAAGCTGAATGTTTGCTTGTGATGTTGATGAGAGAGTTGAATTTCTCATTTATATGCAGGAAATTCATAAATAAAATTCACTTTCCTTTACCTTATTTCTAATGGACTCAATTAAATTAACGTGCTTAATATTTGATGATAATTTGTATAATTTCATCCTTTATATTTTACAGTGTTGCCACTCTGTGTGTACACTTTACTAGGCACACCGAAATACTTTGGACGGTCTCATTTAAAACCCTTAAGCAAAATAATGAACTCTCTTTGTCCCAGTGTTTCACTTTGAACACTTTAAGTACAGCGCTTATTTATAAAACTGTGTGTCTCTAAGTATTCCCGAAATGTAATAGTAATGCCTTCTTATTTAATCTTTGGTTTATCCCTTCACTGTCTTGCCATATACAGTTTCTACAGTTAACTAATCTCCCAGTCTTCCACAACGGACGTAATGTGTTTTCCTTTCATATGCTGGAATCTACTGCATCTTCACCATTATTGTCATTGTCGTCACCGTCATCATCATCATCATTATTTTTCTTCCCGTCATCTTATTTCTACTTCCTGCTTCCCCATTTTCATTTTCATTTACTACTACTACTACTACTACTGCTACTATTGCTGCTGCTACTACTGCTATTACTACTACTACTAGTACTACTACTACTACTACTACTACTACTACTACTACTACTACTACTATAGCTACTATTAATACAATTACTAATACGACGACAACCACCACCACCACCACCACCACCATCACAACTAATACTACAAGTACAACAACAACAACAACAACAACAACAACAACTACTACTACTACTACTACTACTACTACTATTATTACTATACATTATCCCCTCCTCCACTTCTTCACTGTGGTGATCAATATAACCTACTCTTCAATAAGTTTTCAACTTTCATTCTTTCAATTTACTCACATTTTTTTTTAGTTATGTACTTCTAGTTATTTCCAAAGTGTTTTATTTCTCGTAATGCTGGCTCAGCACCACCCGATGTCATGTTAAAAGCCCAAATTCAACGCTACATTTTGTACTGCTCAATCCTTCACTGATTGCTCTACTATGAAATATGTATATTTTTTAATTTTCTTGGATCTTATTTTGTTCCATAGAAAGGACATGTAACTTGTCTCTCTCAGTGTTTATATTCTGTTAAATTTATTGTACATCCGAATATTGGTTACTGTGTTCAGATCTCATAGTGGTTATATGATTTAAAGAATTTCAGTTCTGTAACCTAAACTTGCACCTATTTTACCGGTTGTTGGTAATTATTTTATTAATGAATTTACTGCAACATTCTGTATATTGCTCCTGTAATTGCTCAATCATATGTAGCTCATAATTTCTTCGTCTTGTTCAAGTATTCTTTCGCCATACATAAAGATGAGGAATACAAGGTTTTGTTCATTTTAAGTAACTTCCTCTTCAGCTACAACTAGTGGCATCTGATGGCGAAGAAGATAAATAGGCCATGACACGCTGGGGCGCTGGCAGCAGAACTGATGAAGATTCAGGTTTTTTGGAACGTTAAGCCGTGTAGAATAGTAAATATTTACACACTGTTTTCCAGTCGACAGGGCGTAAAATCGCAGAAGATTTGAATCGCCTTAGGTAAAATACATGTGTCGTATTCCGTAACAGAATAAATAGTGGTAATAAGAATGATATTCTGGGCCTAATGAGGACTCCAGTCTCAGAGTCTGTATTGTATAATCAGAGCACAAAATATTTTAGAATTAATACAGGAGAAATACCAGGAGTGCGGTTTTATTTGAAACCTAAATGTTCAAAAATTTTCTCTTAATTTTAATAAAAATCCAACTAGATGCAATAGAATGCAGATATTTATTTACTGCAAAGTCACTCAACATGTTTCGGGCCACAGCACCCATCCCCGATCAGGCCACGTTCGAGGGAAGTAGTTGTACCTATAATATGACCTGCATCGGAGACTGCGGTTACAGTTTTTAGTACTCCTGATGATGGGTGCTGTGACACCCGAAACATGTAGAGTGATTTTGCAGTAAATAGATATCTGCATACTGTTGCATCTAGTCGGTTTTTTATTAACATTGAATTGTGATGCACGGAAACATGAGCTTAAAAGTTTCCTCTTAACTTTTCCCTAGGAAGACTCTTAAGTATTACGAACGTGAACACAGCTCACAAGATATCGTTTGTGCTTTACTGTGCTAATTTTAAGTTGTCTTGTGTGTAATTGTTGTTGGTTGGCCGTGTGTATTGTTGTAATTGTCTTGTGTGTATTGTTGTAGTTGTCTTGTGTGTATTGTTGTCATCTTATGTGTATTTGTTGCACTGTGTGTGTATTGCTGTTTTTTTTTGTACTTTAGATGCCGGACTGCTGGCTAGAAGTCAGTACTCGGAAGGTCCTGCGACCGGCCACCTCGAAACAGGTTTTTCTTGGTTTTCCTCTGTCTATAAGCAAATGCTGAGATGGTTCCCAAGATTCCAAATTGCCACTACATGCTTATTACTTAGCCGTCCCGACTTAAAATCAGTAGTAACCGATTTCATGTTTTGTATATATGTACAATAACCACTGCCCCCGGGTAACAACCCGATTGCAGGTAATAAATACTATTATAATGTAATTAAAAAAAATGCAGTGCCTGAGCTTTGCCTTCTGCTTCTATGTCCATTTTTCTCATAACTCATTTCGTCTGCTATAACACTGGTGTAACTTAGCTAATAATACTGGGGGGGGGGGGCATTGGGAAATAGAATTTACCCAGTAGTCAGTCTGAAAATGGGGGGGAAGTTTGGTTTAACCAGCCTTAAATATACATACGCCCCTTTCCCCCTTCTTTCCCACAATTTTTTTTTTCCCTTTCTTTCCCGG
>Ga0131853_10026884_pt1 | contig 10344 bp, 6 predicted proteins | sample TergutLab28metaG_FD_92764 | JGI IMG/M metagenome (GOLD analysis project Ga0131853, IMG submission 92764) | Labiotermes labralis P1 segment gut microbial communities from Petit-Saut dam, French Guiana - Lab288 P1 (version 2) (version 2) | ecosystem: Host-associated > Arthropoda: Insects >... | reverse complement strand
TGTACTAATTGCTTGGTCTTGAGCTGCCACTATTGTACTTTCTGTTTCTCCCTTGATGTCACCAGATTTTAGCCAGCGATATGACTGTTCAGTGTCCACCAGCTTTTCGTCTAAGTTACGTGGAAAATGTCCATGCATCCTCTTTCTTGCCTTGCCATCTTTCTTTTTGTTTTCTCCGCTATACTGTCCTTTACTTTTCTCGTTTCTTTCTGTACTTCTGTCTTCAGGCGTCTAGCTCTCTGTAACACTATTATATTATTATTATTACTACTACTTATCATGTACCGCTGTACTTAAGAACTCGTTCATTTTGACCATACACCGTGTTTATATTTTCCTCATGACTGTTAACAACAAATGTGAATTTCTTCCCTATAGACCATAACCGTCTGGTGTTTATAATTGAAGCGTGTGCTCTCCGTGAGGTACGCACTTGATCTTTATATGAAATGTAGAGTCATATTCGTCCATAAAGAGTTAAAGATATTTCGAAATTTGGGGTAATTTACGTCTTTATTTACAAAGGAGGAGACAGTGTAATCTTTCCTTGAGCTGAAAGATTTGGGAGCATCCAGCGTGTGAAATGTACATATCTTTATTGAGACGACAAACAATGAAAAGTACAGATATTTCCATTTATTTCTTGGCATGTTTAAAATTGTTCCTCATTTTTAAAAGTATTCATTTTACCATATTCTTGAGTTTTCTTCGAAATTAGCTCCTGCTATCCATTCTTCCAGCTTGTAAATCACGTCTCGGACTGAAATTAATTAGCCTTGTAGGACGTATCAGATCCTAACCAGACTGTACTTATTCCAAATGCAGCAGGCAGTTCATAATATTGTTACCACTCAATTACGTGGATCTGTATTCCCGTCCAATAAGCTTAGATTGTGTTTCAACACTGCTATCCGACCTCACAGTTAATTATGTGATTTGTAACCACCTGGGTTATTTAACGTAGTTATTTCAGTTGCAAATTTCTCTTGCCATCAGCTGAGCTAGAAAGACGATAAGCAATGGTGAATGGTGCCTCTAAGTATCTACATCCTCTCACGTTTACAACAGTTGTATCTGACAGCTGGCGGTATCTGTTGACATTTTATATGAACTACGTACAGAATATTCGAAGAGAATTTCTTCCCTACGTTTGAAGTTGGGGTATTCGATATGACTTATTTCGGCGGGAAAGAGGGGAGGTTATGGTTCCGTAACTTGCATCTCGACACTGTGGCAATCAAAGCTGGCACTTTAAGGAATTAAAAATTTGCGGATTTGTTGAGTCAGAAACCCACAGTAAACCTCACTTCCCAGAATATTAAACCGATTCCCAAGAAGAAGTTAAAATTTTTGTGAATTGTTTATCTCTATTTGTTTGTGTATTATAGTCTCTTAAAGAAAGAAGAAGCTCGGTTTTGGATGGATTCATCTGGCTCACGAAAGAGGTCAGTGGCCGGCGCTTATCAACACGGGTAGTAGCCTTCGGATTCCATGAAATGCGAGTGAGTTACCGGACAGCTGTTAGTTGCTCAGAACTGTGACCTCTCGAGTCAGCTACATTACGAGGGCTGTCCAGAAAGTGTCCGACCAGTTTGAATATCTCGAGAACCGGTCGCGTGGCCCTGATGTAACTTGACAGCCAGTCAGAGGAGACCTTACTGCGCAGCCATGAACAGTCACTCTCCCGTGGGGCTAGTCAGTCGGCAGTGAGACGCCGTTGACTGAGCTTGTGTACTGCGTGACCGTCACATTCACAAATCTCTTCCCTTTAAACGGCGATTTTAGCTTTGGGAAAAGCCAGAAGTCGCGGGGAGGCAAATCTGAGTTGTAGGGGGGGGAGGTCACCGACTTGGGTGATGTGATGCTTTGCCAAGAAAGCCGGCACGAGAGCTATAGAATGGGCAGGTGCTTTGTTGTAATGAAACTGATCTGCTCGCTCGGTCATTGTAAATGCATCGGTCACACAGTACACAAGCTCAGTCAACGGCGTATTCCTGCCGACTGACTAGCCCCACGGGAGAGTGACTATTCACGGACGCTCTGTAAGTTCTCCTCTGACTGGCTGCCAAGTTACATCAAGGCCATGCGACCGGTTCTCTAGACATTCAAACTGGTCAGATACTTTCTGGACAGCCCTCGTATTTCATAGAATACACTGTATATAAGATCGTTTGAACAGCAGGAATGTCGAATACCATACTTGTGTTTGTACGGGATACTGTATTGTTAGTCATTTTCGGTTTGGACACCACTGTGCAATGAGAGAAGATACGAAACTGAATGTATGAAGGGCTTTTATGAAGCTTGAGTACAAAGTACTTTGCTGTGTGGGCTGGGAGTGGCACTTTGGTGACCACAGCGTGCAACTAATGGTCCATACGTCTTCGAAAAATGTTTGTAGTAGCTGTTCTGTGTAAAGTAGTCCCTGCTCTTATCCTGAAGGAAATGGCGTGTTTGTTGAACACTCGGAAACTGTTTTATGTGCGTTATTTTATCAGGCAACACACGTGTTTACATTTTCTGGCGGGATATGCCGTTTTTTTCTATTAATGTAAAACCTGTAATGACCATCGATAAAAAAAGTGAGTTTTTTTTTACCTTAGCCATCAGTTCGAATCCCTTTAGTTACGGTGTTTACAATAAATGAGATTTGAAATTTTCATTGTGGTGAGTGTGAAATGTGAAGATCCTTTCTTGTGGGATGTGACAACGTGTAGATTGGCCGGTACGTGGAATTCACCCACAACGCTGGTAAAATTTACCAGACATCACGGCGTTGTGTCCCAAACATTAAATAAAACTGGTAACGATGGTATTTTGATGGAAATGGTGAGGGATCGTGTCTGTGCCAGGTTTGGTGTTAGGTACGGGTAACCTTCGAGTTCTCCTCAGTCAATCACACATTGATTCAATTGCCGATCTGTCGAAGCAAAATCTAAAGATGTAGCACTATTTCTTATTTTGAAACTAATATTTTCTTGGCTCTTTGAATATTATTTAGTACTGGAAATGCGAATATGGATCAGAAAGCAGAGAGATGCAGTGGTGTGCATATGCAATCTTTTGATTGCCTAAATGTATAATCCATAGGCTGGTTAGGAGTAACATTTTGTCATTACAGTCAGAGCTTGCATAGCTTTGAGTTGAATCTGAGGGCAATTAGGATACTGTAAAGGTATATTGAACTTACGCATTAGTCCTTTCAAGACTAACAGAGAAGAGGGACGGATATATTGGAGACACTACATTGATGTCATTACCTCAGGGAGAAAGACTGACGTTAACCCTAATTGTATACATTAAGATTCGATTCGTACCGCGCAGTAAACACTCTGCTTCGGTTATAGAAACCAGGAAGTTAATTCAGTATAGGGAAATAATCAGTGTTTATTCTCAGATCCATACAAATCGCAATAACATTCTGTGTTGGGAGAACATAGAATTTTTGGTCGCGTCCGCAGAGTGTAGAAAAGTGACTATCAGCTGTCCATCCGTCCGTCAGCATGGAACAGCTCGTTTCCCACTGGACGGACTTTCATGAAACTTGATATTTGGGTAATTTTCAAAGACCTGTCGATAAAATTACAGTTTCATTAAAATTTGGCAAGAATGACACGTAATATACATGAGGACCAATATACATTTTTTATTCATATCACCCTCAGTTCTTCTTAGAATTAGAAATGTTTCAGACACCAGTGTTAGAGAAAATCAAAACACGCATATTATGTTCAGTATCTTTTTTTTTCGAAAACCGTGCCGTTTATGAGATAATATGGAAAAATATTGTGGATCCAAGTAGGCCACAGATGACAATAAGGCGCATGCGCATTGCATGCTGATTAGCTAGGTTTACACACACACACACACACACACACTCAGAATATGCAATACTTACTGATTTTCCAATGCAACAATGGTGGCACGCACGCGCATCAATGTTACATTTTGCATACGTTGCGTGTCTTGTTAAATGTTAAATTTGGTGGTACGTACGAGTATAGTAACCACTAAGCATGGAGAAGTTAATATTGTACGGACACAATATGCCCTGAGGTGTTCTGTCCATTCTGTTCATCGTATTTGCTGCGCCTTCATAAAGTATATAAAACACTGAATAGTCACGTTTGTAACTTTAAGTAGGCTTCAGTTTGGGTCTGTGAGACTACCAGTCGGAGTTTTCGCACAGCATTTCGAAAAATGCTGCCATATCAAATTTGAAAGGAAATATGTCTAGCGATTTAGAGCGCAGCTACCAGGTGATAAAGAGACCAGACATAACCTCCACAAAGTGTATTCCTGCTCTAAAAGGAACGCCCAAGCAATTATTAATTTCCGAACGATGGAGTCATGTAGGACTGAAGACAGTGTAGGTAACGGGATTCGAACGGTTACACCCAAGCACGTGCGCTGAGTTGCTGCTTGCCAAGTGTCTAATTGTTAGTGATGTTATTTTTCTAACGGAATTTTGTAGCTCCGGCCGGGGGTATGGATGTCTGTCTCGTGTGTGTGTGTTGTATGTTGTCAGGTAGAGGTGTCTGCGACGGGCCGATCGTTCGTACAGAGAAGTTCTACCGAATGTGTGTCATTTAGTGTGACTGAGTACAGTAGTATCCCTCTACACCTACACTGAGTTTGTAGAAAGAGGTCAGAATATAAAAGAAAGGAAGTAAGAAAGAAAGAAAGAAAGAAGGAAAGCTTTCGTAGAATAAAGTGAAATGTGAACAGTTATCAAGTATTCTGATGTAGCCTACGTCGGAATGTCACCCCAATATTTTCTTGGTTAAACAGAGGAGGAGCGCGAGGACGTTAGGGGAGACAGCCTTTAGTTCAGCTGAAACTGGAAAGTGAATTCCTCCAGCATACTTTTTCCAGAATGCTGCCTTTGCAACAGACGGCTCGATAAGTTGCAATATTTGGCATCTTCCTGATTTTGGCCAAAAAAATAAAATAAAATTTGTAACGACAGGATCAAACTTTTGTTCTGTTATACTTGGTTCATACAATGCATGGTAATATACTGCAACTGTAGTAGTTATTATATTCTAATTCGTGACTCTTGTAGTATTGTTGGTGTGCCCCGACGCTTCGCAGTAATGTTCGGTTTTCTCCGAAATGTCTACGAGTAGCTACAAGACTACATGGCGTCATATTCCAGCAGATAGTGCTTTTCCTTGTCTGTGCCGTGAGAACCTCCGATTTAACAGTGCGCTACAACTCCTGCCATACATTAGTGTAACACCAATCAACAAACACGCATTTTCTGCTTGCACCCACGTATCCTGTTAGTCCTTTTGACGTAATAATGAGGCGGCATGATGGCTGTATACCGAAAGCAGCGAGACCCCCCCCCCCCCCGTGGCGCTGCGGCCCTACGCTGGCCACGGCCTCCTCATTCTTGAGGTTTCTAGATCACACACAACGACGTATCACAGTCGGTAGGACTTCTCTGGACAAGTGATCGGCTCGTCGCAGAGACCTCTACCTGACAACGCACAACACTCACAACAGACAGACATCCATGCCCCCGGTGGGATTCGAACCCACAATCTTAGCAGGCGAGCGGCCTTAGACCTACGCCTTAGACCGCGCGGCCACTGGGACTGGCTGATTTTGGTTATTTGGCTGACCGAATTCTTGTCATGCTGGCTGACGGAATGCCTGTGTGATTGGCCGTATCACTGGCTTCGCGCTACCATTTTTACCAACTTCCTGAGTGATTCGGCGAATGACTAGCGATTGGGTAGTTTCAGCGACATCAAGGGCCGCCGAGAGCTGATTCTGGCCCCGGTGAGAAATTCCTTTCGGTCCACTCCCCCCCCCCCCCAGTAAGGGCGGACAGGCTAAGAATATTCATGCTAAATCGGGATGGCTGGCTCTTCGGTTGCGTAGTGTCTTTGGTTTGGTCTGAAATGGTTAATTTGTACAGTCGACAAACTATAATACTACCGAGAAAGACAAAAACATAGGTAACGGTGTCGGGCCCCGGAACCCCGTCTGGATCATCGGGCCCTGGTAATTTTTACCGGCTTTCTCCCCCTGTCTCGTCGGCACTGGTGACGTCCCGAAATGACTGGTGACTGACGTAGGTAGATTGCAAACATGACGAACTGGAAGTGTGATTGATTGCCGTATGACTCGCCCAACGTCGCTGTTCGCTTCGATAACACAGTGACGAAATTTCTGGCCGTATGCTGGACGGCTGACTGTATGATTGACAAAGTGACTAAACGTGTCGTTTTATAACTTACGGATTGAGTCATTGTGAGACCGACTTCCTCGTTATAATGGAATAGCAAACTGGCTCGTGTATTTATACTGCATTCCCCCCTGTGACTGACAACGGAGTAATATGTCTTTTTTTACCAACTTGATGCACCAATTCTCTATTTTAATACATTTATTACATTCCTCTACATGTTTCGAGCACTATTGTGCTCATCTTCAGGAGGACAGTTGTATTAACACAGCATCTAGTATCGTCACTCTGGAAACAAGTGAGTCACGATACCAGATGCTGTACTAATACAATTTTTCCCCCTGAAGATGAGCACAGTAGTGCTCGAAACATGTAGAGGAATGTAATAAATGTATTAAAATAAAGAATTTGTGCATCAAGTTGGTGGAAAAAATACTATATTAGGATGCACGGTCAACACACTTAAAAGAATGACAACGGAATGTTTTATGAATGGTTGGTTCTCTGGTTCTGTAAGCTAGTGAATGTTTTCTCTTTATGTATGAGGGAAATTTGTTAACCGTTGCTGGACTGGTAGAAATTCGGTGACCCCTCAGATAAGAGTGACAAAAGATTCCCCCCACTCCTCTTATCACTTCCTCTTCACATAGTGTAGAACAAAGAAGAACCACGCTAGGGGTCGGTATAAATTCCTCATTACGCACTGGAGGTGTTCGTAACAGCATATGTATGTCAGTGGATGGAGGTAACTACATGTATTCTCCATCTACCACACCTTTCTTGAAACCGTGCACGTATGGACGGTTCGTCTTACTAGGAAGCATTATGAATGGAGAGAAAGGTTGGGGTCAAGGAAACCTCACGTGCGCCAAGACATTATCGAACTACCAGCGGGGGCCCTAGTGGTGGCCGTCGTGTGCGTATTTCAGTCGGATGCCATTTACACTTGAAGGTGGTTTAATGTAAGTGGCAAAAAAAAGTGCATTGAGATAGATTTATTGGGATAGTTAAAGACCCTTTCTTCGAGCGCATGTATTATACAGGGTGGAGCAGAGAACATTAGACGATTAATAACTTGGAAATGAAAACTTTAATTGAAAAATTAAATCATAACTAACTAAACAATGGTAAGCAACATGGAAAAGCATTACGTTTTCAAGTCACTTTTTGAAGATACGAGTAATATCACTCGGGTGAGCTCAATTGGAGGTAAGGCACATCTCTGCACGTTGTCTGACACTGTTCACTCGGCGCACATTTTCCGGTGTTCGTACAGTTCGAGGGCGACCAGGAGGCTTCTTGTTGACAATGGATGCAGTAGTCCTAAAACTCGCTGCGTTACGGTAGCGGAATCATTGTTTTTAAAAAACTTTTCCACAGCAAACGTTCGAAGCTCTTCCGACCAACGCTGCATGATGGCTGAAGGCTTCAAACCGCTCTACCCAGCGATGTGTGTTTCACCGCGCCACCTACAAAAATGTCGGCGTGGGGCTAAATTTAAATCGTCTTATTGTTTCTGACCCACCCTGTATAGCGTTAGGTGGACGGAAACTTGTGGGTTATGAATTTGAAGGGGTTGGGCATGGCTGGGGCGATTAGACGCTGCTGTCTTGCGGTGGAGGTTTGGGTTCAGCCCCAGGTGGCTTGGTGTGATGTTCTTGGTGGACCAAGTGAGAATGTGACATGGTTTCCTCAGAGTTTCTTCACTTTTCCCCCGCTGATCATAACTGTACTCTTGCTCCACATTTATTTAACACCTCTCTATGAGGCGTGCGATGTCCATTACCAGACGAAACATGATCATAACATCGGTTTTTGTGTTCGAGTTTCGTCTCCGCCCCATCAGTGTGACAATCAAATAACGAAATCGTTTTATGTTTATGGTTCCGTGCATCGTTGATCTATATTAATAATTGTCCAACGAGATGCAACACAAGACAGTCTATTTATTATTCTGCAAGTTCACTCTACATGTTTCGGGTGTCAACCACGCCCATCATCAGGAGTACACAAAACTGCAACTACAGCCTCCGGTACTGTGCAGCTACCTCCCTCCAACGTGGCCAAGCTAGCTTGGCCACGTTGGAGGGAGGTAACTGCACAAAAAATATGACCAGTTACAGTTTTGTGTACTCCTGATGATGGGTGTGGTCGACACCCGAAACATGTAGAGTGAACTTGCAGAATAATAAATAGACTGCTTTGTGTTGCATCTCGTTGGACAATTATTAATTTCGAAATCATTGTTAAGTAATCCGACAGGAGACGAACGAAGTCCGCGTGGGATTCGTGAGGGACAAAGTGGCACTGGGAAAGGGGTGTCTCCGAACAGTGCTGACAATAGGGGGTGGGCGTAGGGTGGGAGCCGGAGCAAATTGCCGGGGCCCGAGTATATTGCATGTATTGCGACTTTTAGTGGGGGGGGGGGGCTGAAAAAAGTTGTTTTACCAGGGCCCGTATCCACTTTCGGCGGCCCTCTCTCCGAGTACTGCGATTTTCCCCCTCAGTATTATTCCACTAGTACTCCATATTCTTTCAGCTGTCACTATCTACTATGTATTATCTTAGTAATTTACAGCATCATAAAATAATACACGTAAAATACCCGTACTATTCACCAATCCTGTAACGTCAGTGGTGCTAAAAGCATCGTTAAAAAACATAAATAAATAAATAGTAATGTTGGGTACGATAGTACATTGAATTACGAGCGTGTACATAATAATTCGATTCGCATGGAGTTCAAATTTGATTTCGTTCTGAAACTGATATAAATTATTCATGTAGACTGTCATTACTTCGCTAATTTATCATATTGTCCATGAATTAAATTATGTGTATAGCTTTAAATGTCACCCGTAATTTAGTACCCAATTTCGTTTCGCCTGCTGTTTTCAATAAGTTGTAATGCCAATCTTTTCGTTTATAGAACTTGTTTGCTCTTATGATGCTTCCTCTGGGATTACCGTGTTTACATTCCCCGACAGCCAAGCAAGTCATAAATCACGATCAGTCATGGCTGATAGTTATGGAGTGTGTTGTATTTTAGCATGTGTACATTATCGTTTATATCTCTTCCTTTAAGATACTTGTCTGATGCCTATGGGGGATTTTGAGCTGCATTCAGGAAGTTATAGTAGACTGTGCTTCTTTTACGTACCATGATTTATTGCCGAAACAAATTAGATTAACATACAGTTCCATAAAGAATGTATATTCCGGTTGTAAATAAAGGTAAATCAGTCCCATTACAGGCTCGAGGTGCACATAGGGTTCCAGAAAGTTAAGGTTCCCAGATTAGGTGACAGTAGTGGTAAGGTTGTCAGCCTTACGCACCGGCCGTTTTTACCCCCAGGAAATACTCCTGGTACTCATTTCTGTTAGAGGATGAGTCGACCTCAGGGCCATAGTGCGATCGGAAGGATTATGTCAATAAAAAATCCAGTGACACCATCTGGAATCGAACCAGCGACCTTCCGATTTTTAGTGCAGCACCTTAACCACTGTGCTACCGCATATTCCGGTTGTGGCGCGTTATAAAGGGAACCTGAAAGTATATGAATGTGTTAACAAGGGACTGCCACTGGTCCCTATCCCGAGCCGGTTGAATCCTTTCTACGTCCTCAAACGTTTATTTTCATTTAGACACGGTCAGTCCCAACTTCTACGCCCGAATCTCCGAAACAGATTTTGAACGGAAGCATCACGATGTGCTTGTAACGTAATATAATATTAACCTTTTGGCGCCGGAATTATTTTTTTAATTTTAGCACATCCTGTATATAAAATGTGAATAATACAGGAGCCAAATACGTTATAATTATGAATCAAACTGCATTTTGAAGAGAAAAAAAAGGAGAGTATGTACCGTGTTTAAAATATTCAGTACCTATATTTGTTGAATAAATATGTAAAATGCAACTTTAGAGGGTAGCGGTGCGGTACGACCACTATAGTTGACATTAGGCATCAAAAGGTTAAACAGTGTACGTCAGCACTATCACTTTATTACTCAAGGTAACTATAAGGCTACATGTTTCGACTATAGATTTGTCATCCTCAGGCCTATTTTGTCAATTGTGTCACAAGATGCTATGCACACTTTGGGATCCCATCGTGTTTACATCCATGGAATACATCAAATT
>Ga0131853_10026883_pt1 | contig 10344 bp, 2 predicted proteins | sample TergutLab28metaG_FD_92764 | JGI IMG/M metagenome (GOLD analysis project Ga0131853, IMG submission 92764) | Labiotermes labralis P1 segment gut microbial communities from Petit-Saut dam, French Guiana - Lab288 P1 (version 2) (version 2) | ecosystem: Host-associated > Arthropoda: Insects >... | reverse complement strand
CTTGCTAAAGTTATATTACAATATTCACAATTTAATTCGTTTTTGCAAACAAGGTGTTGTGGCAGCATGTCATGTTGTGTAGGAATGTGTTGTAGAGAGAGCAGTTGGCTAGGTGTGCGTCGTATGATATGTAAAGAGAGCTCATTACATATCATACGACGCACACCTAGCCAACTGCTCTCTCTACAACACATTCCTACACAACATGACATGCTGCCGCAACACCTTGTTTGCAAAAACGAATTAAATTGTGAATATTGTAATATAACTTTAGCAAGGAACAACAAAGCTCCCTGATGATGATCTGACAAGATCGAAACATGTCGGAGTGATTTCAGTGTTTTTAAAGTGTTTTATGTGAAAGTTATGTAAGTGCAGTTGTTGGTTGATAATAGAAGTGATTCTACAAAAATGCACGGTGCAACAATAAGATTTATACTTTATAGCATTTATTTTCAAGGTAGTCTGACGACAATATCTTCACATAAAAAGGTTTGTACGGGCTGTAGATTGTGTTAGCCTTCAGTCAGACTTGCATGGAAGATGTAATTGATAATTTTAAGAAAGCCGGACCTACAGGCACAGGTGAACTGCCGTTTGTTTCTGTAGTCAGTTGTGTGAACAGATGGCCGTCGCCCACACTTGGGCTGCGGAGATTAGAGGAGCCCCACTGATCTTCGTAGCCTCATGATTTCTTCTGGCCCAGGATCGACTTCCATTTTTTTTTAAGTTTTGCCTTACATCTGCTTTAGGACAACGTTCAAATGTGGACACACATTTTGCGCGTCTTTACTGCTTGTGTCAAATCCCACTGGCGGGCCGTTATGAACACAGTAATAGAGCTTACGGTTCTATAAGGGATGGAGAACATCTGGACAAGCATAGCGACTATTAGCTGCTCGAGGAGGACTGTGCGGTGGAGCTAAACGTATTTTTTAAATTCATTTCGCTGTTAGAGACAATAGTATGTATGTCAGTTAACGCATTGCAGGACTGTATAAACATGAATGGGAAAATATTGATGTGTGACTGGAGTACTGTGCTTTAACCCTTATCCCGCTAACGTGGAGAATATGGTGAGCTCCTGATAATGCCAGCAGATGGCGGATGGGATTTAACTCGGCGTTTAAAGTGTTAATTGGTGTTTTAAAGTTTGAAACTATAAATAATCGGAAGGTTGTGTCTATAGTTAGGATGCAGAATGTAATTTATTTTGAAGGGTATCTTACAAAATTGTTGGTGTTATGTGTACTAGTTTAGCGTCTGGTGTGTATGTTGCAGGCTTTCATTTTTGTCCTTTTTTGTAATGCCTGTATTCTTGTCATTCGCTTGTATTCCCATCCCCGTCAACAAAAGCTTGTGCACTTGTCTACACTATCAATATGCTCTCACCTGTGCAGCTTTTATTTTAAACTGTTCTGTTCATTGTATTCGTCTATAAACGTACGTAAGCTCTATTAATCCGTCGATGTTGGTCAGTTAGTCGGAAACTTTTAAATATTCTTTAGCATTTAAGAGGTTCTGGAAGGTGTGTCAACTGGCTTTCTCTAAAATTCGTTACTTTCTCGTGTAGTTTGTATTCTGATAATTAATTTTAGGCAATATTAGTTCTTTATTTGTCCAACTAATGCACACAAATTATTATAAAATTGTTAAACGGTTAAAATAATTTAAAATTGTAGTAGTTGCTGCAACATGTTTCGGTTTACATAAACCATCAGCAGGGAGCTCTCAGCCTGTGCTTCGCCAAAGTTACAATGTTGACTTCGGTTACATATATCGTTATTTGAAGTTATCGGTACTGTGGCTGCATATTTGTTCCGTCTGCATTTGCAGACTGAACAAATATGCAGCCATAATGCATTGTAACTCTGAAGCACAGGCTGAGAGCTCCCTGATGATGGTTTATGCAAACCGAAACATGTTGGAGCAACTATTATAATTGTAAATGATTTTAACAGTTTTATAATAATTTGTGTGCGTTACTTGGAGAATAAGGAACTAATATTATCAACATGCACAGTGCAAGTACCAAGATAATTTTAGTCAAATTTAATACTTCCTCGTCACAGCCTTCGATGACTTGTTTGCTCTAATTTACAGTGAATGTGCCCAGGGCGAACAGAACTTACGGCAACACGCACGCACGCACGCACCGAACAGTAACCGTTGTACAATAGTACGTTTAAGTTGCTTTGTGAAGCTTCCGGAAACTTCTTATGTCCCTTCCTAAACTATTTACTCTAGGTGGTCATAGAGCGGATGATTGTGAAATTACCCGGAATTTACTTGTTTAAAGGGACTGAGTAAAACCAGGACTCACGCAGCAAGGTATCGTTTTGAATACAGAACTACCACGGTGTCTGCGATTCCTCGTCTCAGTTACCAGTTTGTAGATCTGATTAAGTGTGTGTGTGTAATATATATATATATATATAATAACGCGAATGAATAAGTTATTATCAGAATAACCACGACGGCAACAGATCTGCAGGCAGTAGGCCTAATGTTCAAATTCATTGAGTTACGCAAGGCGTTGCGTTTACGCCGTATGTGTGATTTTCATTCCAGATTTATACGGTAGCTTAATCCTCCTTGAGATCAATTTAATAGATAATTAAACTACACCTTTTATTGACTTATATTTGCCAAAGCGTCTACCTGTCAGCAGGTGCACAACATTTTGCACAAGCAAAAGCTTGCAAATTGACGTTCCAGTAAATTACAAATTGCAGTTACTCTGATTGCATTACGTGTTCATACAGACTTCATCAGTCGTTACAATTGAAATTGTTTTACTGCGTGGTTCATTGTTTCCTTTTAGTTAACTTTGGCCTACATCGTTCACTGCAGTTTGTGCTTTTAATGTGTTGTTAGCTGTTAATCACTTCACCTTTGGGCACGTTCCGTGCCTTAGAGTGTGGTGTTTAATCTCTATTGTTGACATGGCGTCGTTAAAGAACCAGATATAATTTTGGGTGGGGCTCATGGCAGTACAATCCTGGACGACTTTGGTCTCCTTTGTGAGGTTCCTCGATCACACTCAGTCTTACATTTGGTAGGACTCCTCTGGACGAGTGATCAGCCTGTCACAGAGACCCCTACCTGGCAACACACGACTCTCCCAAGAGACAGAAAACCATGCCCCCCACCGGAATTCGAACCCGCAATCCCAGCAAGCGAGCGGCCGTAGACCCACGCTTTAGACCGCGCGGCCAGTGGGCTGGGCACCGAATGTATACAGGAGAATGTAAAATACCATTCTGTCGCAGGTCAAATTCGTCGCCTGTCGACGGGCGCAAAATGAAATCCGATATTTGAATAAATAAATAAATAATTCCAAATAAAACGAATTTTGAATCTCTCGAACATGGCTGACTGAGCAGGTTATAGATGGCCTTCAGTATGTTATGTGTTCCTGGTCCATGACTTTGAAGGTGAAAATAGAATTAGCAACGGAGACTCCACCCGCGGTTTGGTTTATTTCCTGCGCCCTGGACTCACTAAACTGGCGACACACTGTTCCCGTAATTAAAGTGTAAGGTCCTCATTGAAATACCTGGCCCTTTGTACCTATGCAGTCGTGTTAACATTCTATAGCCTTTGTAGATTTGAAGGTAGGTATGTAGGCCTACGAAGTAAGTAAATTCAGCACCATTACGCAGTATAATACAGCTACAATACTTACAGCAATTACAGAACGCGAGTTGCGAATTTGGTTAATGTCCTGGAGAAAGGAGCAAGCCCCTGTAACAGTGTTTGTCATTCAGGCTTGAAATGTAATGCACGCAAAACATTTATTGTCTTTGCAGAAAGTTCTTCATTCCTTGGAAAAATTAGGAAATACACTTATTTATTCTTCACGGATAAGACGTGCGTTTCTTTCTTTAATGTAAGCGAACACAGTACCGCCACTGTATTAACACTTACAAGTGTACTTGTAAAATGTAAAGGTGCAGTTCACCCTATAACAGGCCACGTACGCCCAGAGGAGGAATAGAGGTATAACTCTATCATTTCTTTAACCTCGGCGCTAGATGGGGGTGGGTGGTCAACGCCACGCCCCGGCCGCTTTACCCCCGGGAAAGACCCAGTACCCATTGTATAGGAGGCTGGGTGGGCCTCAGAGCCGGTCAAGACAGGTGGGTCAAATCTCGCCCCCACCGGGATTCGATCCGCAGACCGTTCAGCCCGTAGCGAGTGGCTATACCGACTGATCTATCCCGTCTCCCATAAGAGTACTGAATCCTGTTAATGTTTCTTTAAAAACTCGTGACAGTGATTCATTATGCCAGTTTAATGTTAGATATGCACCGTCTGACATATTTGATATCAACGACGTTTCTGGAACGTTGCGGACTGTATGGCCTAGATACCGTGTACTGCAGCCACCCATGTCTTCCATGAATCCCAGAATAGTTGTATACAAGCAATCAGAATGGTTGTGTATTGTTGCATTTTAAACTATGGCATGAAGCCGATGACGGCAGTGAATACTGACGTGTTGAAGTGCATCCGTGATCCCCTGTGTCCGGCGAGCAGTACCTGCTGGGACGGATCACTTCCCATCTGTCCCCGTGAGTTGGGTGGTCCACCTCTGTCCCGCATCCACTCAGAACTGACATGCTGCATATTCATAACGTTAGCAGACCGGCCACTAGATTTGGTTACTCCTAACTCCCCCTTCGTTAACTGCTCTCCTGTAATTGCATCGACAAGTGTAGTTACAGTTTTAGGGCAGTAAGATGAAAACACGATGGTATTCTTGCTAACAGGCCAGAAGGCTAGTGTTCTGTCTTGTGTTTAAAGATGTGAGGTTTGGGTTGCGACGAACGTTATAATTTTACGCGTTGTTGTTGTTGTTTTGTGTGTGTGTGAAACTCTGATGGAAGAACACGGACTAGGTGTAAAATAAATATGTACGATTACGGTGATAGTGTATAATTTTTTAAAAATAATTTATCATTTGGACGTTCTTAATCGTCCATTGTTTAAAATAAAATTCAGAACACCACGTTTCGGGCAGTTCGGCCCGTATCCTCACGCAAAAGGCTAAGTGGAGACCACCTGAGATCGGCACGATAGGCAAAGACATGTCCAGAGATTTAGAATAGCTCTGCCTATCGGGTCAAAATCGGTTGGCCTTCTCTTACTGATTTACCTGAGGACCGGGACCGATCCTGTCCCCAAAATCCTGTGTTTTTTAGTTTTTATTTTAAGCACTGAACAGTACACCAAGTTAAAATAGTGAATGATTCCAACAGTGTGTGACAGCACTATGTTAGGAACAATATTTATACCTCATATGGAAGATTTAAGAGAAGCGTGGAGATACGTACATAATAAGGGGCGTCATATTGTCTACTTTGTGCCAGACATTACGACGATGATGGCAGGCGGCGCATGTAACACGAATGGGTAATTGAGATACTCATATAACAGTTTAGACAGAAAACTGGCCTGGTCGTAGATGCGAAGATCGTTGCTGATGATACATCGGTCTCTCCAGTGCATTACTAGATTTTGTCTGTCATCACATTACATGCCTTACTCGTCCCATACTGCTTGACTTGATTACACTTGTAATGTTGCTGTGAAGTCTGTAAATTGTAAAAAGGTAAAGCGGTCCCATTACAGGCCTGGGCAGGCGCAGATTTCGTTACAACGGCACAGGATGGTGGTTTGTCAGCCTTACGCACCGACCGCCTTTACCCCCAGGAAATACTCCTGGTACTCATTTCTGTTAGAGGCTGAGTCGACCCCAGGGCCACAATGCGATCAGAAGGATTTTATGTTAATGAAAAATCCAATGACACCAGCTGGGATCGAACCAGCGACCTTCCGATTTGTAGCACAGCACCTTAACCGCTGTGCTACCGCGGTCCCCATGTAAATTGTGGAACTACTAATTATGCTTATTATATCAACCCTGCATTTACCACCTCTCTATTAGGCCTAGATGTTCTCAAAACCATACTTTCAAACCCCCTCAGTAGACGGTCTGCCGTTAGAATAAGACGCACTTCTTACTGGCACACGCAGCTGCACTGTGTGGTATCTGTTGTGTGTATTTTAATACCCATGGTTTAGATTTTAAACGGAACATTTAGAGATTTTTTAAGTGAAAGGTTAGCAAGCTTGTCGGTATGTAATTGTTTCTTAATTTCTCTTTAATCTGTATCGAACATTGAAATACAGCGAATTACACATAAATATTAAATATTTTTTCTAGTGTCGTGGAAGCATTAATATTGGCGGCGTTTTGCACAGTGAATGTGTATATTGTGGTAATCTGGCCCAAGCCTGTGCTGCTTCTGTTTATGCAGTACTGTACAGACATTTGTAGAGAGACCAGATTAAGAAAAAGTTACAATCAGTCGATAATTCAGGTATAAGCAGTGTTAAATATTGCCCTGTCATGAAATGGGAACACTGGTCTGTAGTGAAAGATGTTCATTTGGAGAGATTGCATCTATGGGTATGTCGCAGCACGACTGTAACTGTAGTTTCCTTCTTCAGTTTGAGGTCATATGGAGAGAAAAGTCGATGTGCCTGAAGCACTACCGTGCTTTCATAATTTCCCTTTCGGATTGCGTCACGATTGCTTTGAACCTGTGTCATTCCTCTTTAACTTCGTACTTCGTTATTGCCTTCCATGCTACTTATCTGCCAAAATAGTAATAATATTAATGAAAATCATATACAATTAAAATTATTCCAAATACCCGGTCCTCTCGTACTAAGGTATAAAACATCATTATAGATAGAAACCAACCTGGCTCACGCCGGTCTGAACTCAGATCATGTAAGATTTTAAAGGTCGAGTAGACCTAATCATTGAAGAATAAAAGACCAACTTGATGTCACTTGCTATTTTAATTTCACTTCTTATGTACTCAACATGTTTCGGACATTAATATACCCATCATCAGGAGCTTGCGACTGTGCTGTTGAATTGGTGCGGCTGAGTTTGAGTGGTGTCCGTGTTGCAGGCTGATCCTTCAGCCTGCAACACGGACACCACTCAAACTCAGCCGCACCAAATCTCCAACACACGACGAACCGAGAACAAAACGACAGATGTGGTAATTCAACAGCACTGTCGCAAGCTCCTGATGATGGGTATATTAATGTCCGAAATATGCTGAGTACATAAGTGAAATTAAAATAGCAAGTGACATCAGGTTGGTCTTTTATTCTTCAGCTATTACAATGATGCACGGTCCAATAAACATAAGACCTAATCACTTTCAGCTCCTGCACCGAAAATTCACCTTAATCCAATATCGAGGTCGCAAACCTCCCCGCCAATAGGAATTCTCAATACGTAGTCTAAACGAAAAAAGTGTTGGACGTTTGTTTCATGCTCTGGCCTTTCATGTGACAAACATCGGTACGAATGATCAGTGGCAAACGAGGAATAGTACAGTCACAGTTGTTAGCTAAAGACACTGGCGATACATGGGTGTAAATGTTCAGTGCTGAACTAATAGTGGGCAAGCGTGGAATGCATTTTTCAAAATAGACTACTGCTAATAAATTTTTATTTTAACTAAAATTACTTATCTCTCTCATGTCGTCCATCATGCGTGCTACTGATATTGTCAGTTTAACCCTTCAAACGCCGAGTTAAATCCCATCTGCCATCTGCTGGCATTATTTGGAGCTCACCATATTTTCCACATTAGCGGGTTAAGGGTTAATAATTTACAATACAGGCTGTTCTTAGTGTATGTTAACGTCTTCGCCACACAGGGTGCATTACCACTGCTGTTACAAGGTTGGGTCTGGTTGATGTAAGGACCTCATGTCCGTGCCTGTATTATTACCCTAATTCAGTCACAGTACGTCTGTAACGTGTGTGCGTATAGCCGCAACGTGTTGCTTGAGGTGTATGGCGGTGTTTGGAACAGTACGATGTTGGTCGAGGAAATGACTTATTCACCACTTCTGAAATAAATATGAGACAGTCTACTGGAACCGACAGTGGTTACTAAGTTTTTTCCCTTCTGAAGTGTTTCTCAGGGATATTTAAGGAGTAAAGTAAAAGTAAAGGTAAAGTTCGCCCTAGAATAGGCCATGAGGGCCCAAAAGGGTATTAGATGTGTAGCTCTACTCTTTCTTTAACCTCGGCCGTAGATGGTGTAGGTGGTCAACGCCACGCCCCGGCCGCTTTACCCCCGGGAAAGACCTGGTACCCATTGTACAGGAGGCTGGGTGGGCCCCGGGGCCGGTCTGGACGGATGCGGAAAATCTCATCCCCCCACCTGAATTCGATCCCCGGACCGTCCAGCCCGTAGCGAGTCGCTATACCGACTACGCTATACCGGCCCGATATTTAAGGGGCATAAACTTTAAATATTTGTTGTTTTAAGCTAATTGTTGGAACATTTACCATTCTTAGTTCTGATTTGTAATACATCGTTGTAATACATATAACTTAAATGTTGTATTATTGTAATACATCGGCTGATCGTAAAGATTACAAGGAAAGCCGGCAGTAAGTACGAAGAGCTTGTACGTGGACTGCTGTGAAGTGGTTTGTCAGTGATGGGTGTCGTTAAATGTCCATGAGGACAAATTTTTGACGGGCTGTGCACCTTTGCCCACAGCAATCACCGAACGGGTTTCATTCGAACAGCGCTCACAGTTTCCTGTAATGTAACTACATACTTCACACAGAAAATGACGCCTCTGATATGCCGACCTGTTGCGGTCCCCACGCAACATTCACACAGTTTGCTACATACACGTACAGTACCACACAGCACCATGGTACAGTGTTCGGACGGTGTTTGAGTCACCTTTTGCTATGCGGATTTTCGTCTTCGTACGTTCAAACTTTATGTTTTGTTTTGTTTTCGCCTTTTGTAATTGTTTTACATGACAAAGGACACGTGTTCGTAATTGTTGAAGTGCTGCACTGTGATAAGCCAAAAAAATGCTGTCTGGATTTCTTGGCCCAAACAGGAATTGAATCCGTAGAGAATAGTTAAAATGTGCAACCACAACGGCATGTTGGCAGCCGGCCTTTGAGCGTGCAGGTATTGGTATCACATGACGGAACGACGTTTTTACTCACATCAGGAAGCATGTACAGTATCATGACCACGTAGAAAAGTTATGAAGGCATGTAGGGTGAGTGGAGGTACAGCTCCACTTATTATCCTCGGCAGTTGATTGAGGGCAGTGGTCAGTCTCGCGCACCTTGCGCCACGTCCTGCTTGTCCCACGTATAGTCATTCATCTCAGGCAAGTGTCCGGATGCAAGCACTACCTGTCTCGGCTGCAGATTTGCCCTGGTGGTTGCTGGCGACTTTCAGCTGAGTTTGTAGTGTTAATTGCAGGCGTGATAAACACACACGAATAATAAATGCGTTACGTGTAATTAGAACTGTGGTGTTACTTTTGGGCAGCCCTGGATGTTGTTATAATGACTACCAGAAATCTGTATTCGATGTAGAGCCTGTGTTAATAGTGATAATTGTTTGTTGATGAGATCAGTAGCCCTCAGCATGGATAGTGACGGTAATTAGACGACGATATTCATTAATCAGCTGGCACTTTATTAGTACATGACATTTAATGTCGCACTAATATGACACAGAAATTACACACCAAAGATATTTCAGTCGTTCGAATCTCCTTGCCGGAAGCAGAGTAGTTTAAATGAAAGGTACTGACTTGCTCTTGGCAGTTGTTGACAGTGAGTTTGCCGGTTTGTGTGTAAATGCTTGTATTCACGTTGTGTTAATATCGACGTCGTATTGTGTCCATTATTTATGTTTCTTGTTTCTCTCAATTTGTGATTCAGTATTTCTAAGAATTCCGACAGTTAGTGGATGCCGTTGCTAATGTCTTTATTCACCGGACTGTCATTCCGGGTCATTTCCACATGTATTCTGTATCCAGGACAGCAGTCAAAAGTATTAGCCCATGCCACGGATTTTATATTACGAAACTTCTGTTTGAATTATAACTAGAGTATCCATTCTTGAATTACGAAAGCTGTAATTAAGTCTCTATTGTTACGCATTATTATATGCCCTGAAGTAAAATTAGAAATCATTGTGGCCCTCATGCTTTGTGATGTTGGTTATATGACCTGTTGAATCTTTTCTTCGAACTCAGCGCCACGTTCATGAGTCACGCTTTAGCTCAGTGTTTCCCAAACATTTTTCCATTAAGGAACCCCTACAATGATTTTTCATATCCCGTGGAACCGTAGCCTGTGGGGGGGGGGGGGGGGGAAAAAAAAAAAAACCCTTTGGGCGCCGGGGGGTATACTCTATTTTTCCCCCTTTCAGAGAAAAAAATTTCCGCGAAAAAAAAGGGGGGGGGGGG
>Ga0131853_10026882_pt1 | contig 10344 bp, 4 predicted proteins | sample TergutLab28metaG_FD_92764 | JGI IMG/M metagenome (GOLD analysis project Ga0131853, IMG submission 92764) | Labiotermes labralis P1 segment gut microbial communities from Petit-Saut dam, French Guiana - Lab288 P1 (version 2) (version 2) | ecosystem: Host-associated > Arthropoda: Insects >... | reverse complement strand
GAGTATATACCATGTTTAAAATATTCAGTACCTATATTTGTTGAATAAATATATAAAATGCAACTTTAGAGGTTAGCGGTGCAGTACGACCACTATAGTTGACATTAGGTGTCAAAAGGTTAATATCCTTTTTGTTGAGCTTTGTGAATATGTATGTTTTCATTTAATATAATGTGGGCCATATGAATTGTTGCAGTATTTAATTGAAGGTTTTTCCTGGCATGTTATTGTATCGTACTGGCTTAACAGTAAGAGAATATTGCTCAGTTCATAATTTGGCTTGGAAGTTGGCCCTCAATGTATAATTTTGTTCGGACTTCTTTCCTCTCTGTCATTATCCAGTTGGATTGTCTGCTGTATATCACTTCTTTTACAATATTTTTTATGCTGCCCACAATAATGTATTGGGCTTATTCTCTTCTCTTTTGTTTGGGAAGCTGTGTACTTTAATTTTCACATTCGTAGCATGCATCTTGGTGTTATCAAAGTTCTATTTACTCACCAACTGATGCAGTACCTACTAGGGCTGCCTGACAGCCCCTTGTGTAGGAAGTTCGGGGTGGGAGAGGAAACCTCAGCTCACATTCTTTGTGAGTGCAAGGCTACCTGGGCTCCTTTTTCTTGGAGCTGGAGGATATTAGGAGTTTAGGCTTGGGGGCCATTAGGAACTATAGTAAGGTTGTGGGGCTCCCATGATTCGATATGGGGAACAAACGGCCCATCCTAATCAAGTTCTAGGTGCATTGGGGCTGAGAGGCCCTGAACCCAAATGCAAATCTATCTATCTAGCTAACTGATGCAGTAGTGAGTTGTCTTAAAAAATAATATTAAAATTTACATTAAAACAGCTCCGACATGTTTTGGTGTTACAGTTACACCATCATCAAGGAACACATTAATTTGTGCTTACTAAAGTTACAGTTGTTAAAATAGTCCATTAAAATACATCAGTTTGTGGTTAATACAGTGGTGGTGTGGCTGCATATATCAGGTCTCTAATGAATAACAGTTTGTCATATTCTGCGATAATAGAATTTTCAAAACGTACTGAATCATATCGAAATTGACTGGACTTACCCTTATTGGTTTATGTATGTTGCACTGTTCGGCGGTAGACTGAGTTAGGGAATGTGTAGCTGGTTATGTGACGTGTGATCCAGCTCATACAGAGGTTTGATGTCAATGCTCTTCTGTTCTTCGATCAATATGTTACATTGGTAAAAGGCTTGCATGTAGAGAGCTATGTACTTTAATTTGTAAATACATTAACGCAGCAATGTTTTCCTTCACCATGGTTAATGAGAGTGGCACATACATATATACTTAAATACATACATACATACATTGTATATCACTAGGCTTTAATTTCTTTTCCTCATTTTAATGTCTTAATTTATTTTGCAGTATTTAATTCACATTATTTATGCATTTTGATGTTTATGTTTGTAATAGAGTTTTGAAAAGTGTATTCTTCAGAATTGAATTTGTCTAGCACAGGTGAATTGCCCGTACCTCCCTTCATGGTTTGCTGATTGTGTTGATAGGTCAAAGAGATGATGCTGTTGTAATGGCCAGTCATGCCATCTTTCCTCGTGATGGTGGTATGGAGGCAGCAGCTTCTGTAGTGGGGTTACAGTTCCAACATTCAGCTCTACTTTCACGGTTCATGACTATCACCTCTGATACAACTGTGAGTAAATAGTGCATCTGTACCCATTCAGTATACTGTGACTTGTATGGCAGGATGTGAACAGATAAAGAGAAAAGTCTGTGAATTGGAGATATTTCAAAATTAAACGTGACAATAAAGTTGTCCCTGTTGTTACTTACGTGCCGTGCCACGAACACATCAGTGATCAGAGGTATAGATCCACACATTCTTAACCTTGGCACTTGACTGGGGCAAACAGTGACCTCATGCTTCTGCTATTTTACCCCTGGGGAAAATGCCCCCTGGTACCCCTAGAATATTATGGTGTCAAGTTGGTTGAGGCACTGCACTACAAGCCGGAAGGTTGCGGGTTTGTTACCTGATGGTGTCATTGGAATTTTTCATTGACATAATCCTTCCGGCCACACTATAGCCCAGGGATTGACTCATCGTCTAACAGAAATGAATACAAGGAATATTTCCTGGGGGTAAAGGCGGCCGGTGCTTAGGGCTGACAACATTATCACCTGCATGTGCTGATTGTCTTGAAATCTGGGAGTCTCAAACTCTTGGAACCCTCAGGGCCTGTCCAGGCCTGTAATGGGATTGCTTTACCTTTTACCCTTTGAATGTTGAGTGTTTGTCTGTGTTTGTCCCAGAGCCAGCCTGGATGCTTTGAAAAATCAGAGAATCTCTTGCCCATGTCAGGAATTGAATCATGATTCCTAGATCTTCCAACCCATGGTCTATACACTGAACAGAGCGAGGTATGCCAGCCCAGTCTTTGTGACTGTTTCTTGACAGTTCTGTTTCTGTTGCATTGGTTATACAACAATGGATATTAGTGTGGTTGTGAGGATGAACTTGGAAAGACTGTGGAAGGAGGTTATTATGTTCTGGTTCAAGATATAAGACATGAATATTAACTCTGTGGCTAATTCAATCCACCCAGTATTCTAGCCTTTATATTTTGGAAAAAACAAATGAACAAAGAAACAAAATTAGGAATTCACAACATTATAGCTAAAGCAGCATTGGAATTTGGAAGTGAAGTCTGGGTACTGAAGAAAGAGAGGAACAATATTTAGAAGCAGCACAGATGAAATTTCTGAGACACTTACTTTGAATAAGAAAACTAGATAAAGAAAAGAATCAATGCATTATGGAAAAAATGGGAGCACAGAACATAGTAAAGGAAATAAAACAGTACCAGGAAAAGTGGCTACAACACCTATAGAGGATGGACACAAATCAGGAAAATCAGTCCCATTACAGGCCCGAGGTGCCCGGAGGGTTCCAGGAAGTTAAGGTTCCCAGAGTATGTGACAATGGCCCAGGATGGTGGTAAGGTTGTCAGCCGTACGCACCGGCCGATTTTACCCCCCAGGAAATACTCCTGGTACTCATTTCTGTTAGAGGCTGAGTCGACCCCAAGGTCATAGTGTGATCAGAAGGATTATGTCAATGAAAAATTCCAATGACACCATCTGGAACCGAACCAGGGACCTTCCGATTTGTAGCGCAGTACCTTAACCACTGTGCTACCGCGGTCCCCAGATGGACACAAATAGAATACCAAAACAGGCATTACAGTATCAACCAAAAGGACAAAGGAACATAGGACGACCAAGGAAGAGATGGAGGGACCAACTTCATCCTGAGGATTAAGGAACAGGAAACATGCCTAACCCTTCATGAACATGACGATGATGATGAATGATGATATTTTGAAAAATAGGCAGATTTATCTCAGTCAGAGTTATTCATTATATATAATTTTGTTCATTATTTAAATAAATGTATTTTGTGTCCTAATATTATCTTATAATGGGTAATTCACTTGATTGACAGAGTTCAGTGGGATCCATGGCAAAGATAGTGTGAGAAACCTTGAGTTAAGCAAAGTGTTTAAGCAGCATCGTGACTGAGAGGTTTGTATGTGTGGGTCACGTAACAGTGTGGAATCTGTAGCCCTGATTGGTGGATGTGCGGCTAACAGGAGAAAAGATTGGAACAAGGGCCTTAACCTAGCTGTGGTTACTATAAGCATTATAGCCCAGTTCCATTTTAATATTATTCTTTCCATGCATTGATAACTACAATGTTGCAAAGACCAACAAAATGCACATTCTGTCTCTCACAATTATATTGCATTGAAACATTACTTACTGACTTCATGGAGCAGAGTCCTTCTTGAGAAGCTAACATGTTTTAAGCAAATCAAGAAATTCCCCGCATTTTATTAACCCGAAGGTTCCTTAACGCATTCACAAGTGCCCGCCACCTGTACCTATCCTGAGCCAGCTCGATCCAGTCCATACCCCCACATCCCACTTCCTGAAGATCCATCTTAATATTTTCCTCCCATCTATGTCTGGGTCTCCCCCAGTGGTCTCTTTCCCTCAGGTTTACCCACCAAAACCCTGTACACGCCTCTCTTCTCCCCTATACATGCCACGCCCATCTCATTCTTCTCGATTTTATCACCCACACGATATTGGGTGAGGAGTACAGATCATTGAAACATTAACAATTAAAAGTTAAAAATTCCTACATGTGTTGATCTCTGTAGAATCATCACCAGGGAGTATACACATCAACATATTATGTTTACAACAATATGTAAAATTGATATGTTGTACATTGTGTGGTAGAAGCAAAAGTATTGTGTAAACTGTTGTGTGTAAAACAGATGTAAACGTATGTAATGATATGAAAGTCTGATGTTCTGTAAATTAACATGAGAAATAATGAAATATATATAAGAGTATATGCAGATGAAACTGGAATGATATTTGTAAGAACATAGGAAGATCTCAGAGGCATCTTGCATATGAAAGATGAAAAGCTGGGTAGATAACCATCATATGATAATGTGGCGGGATCTTGTCAGTACCCAGAAAGAGGCTCAAAAGTTGATTTTGGGCCCTAGTACAACTGCAAAGACCAGGCTTTTGTCCTTCAGTAGGACACAATCCAGGGCTGTTACTGGCCTACTTACTGGACAAAACACCCTAGGAAGACGTCTGTATTTAATGGGGATGATCAATAGCCCCTTACGTATGAGGTGCAGAGCAGAGGAGAAAATCTCAGTCCATGTTTTGTGTTAGTGTGAAGCTCTGGCTTCCCTCAGACATGCATACCTGGGTTTGTTTTTTTTTTTTGGACCCTGAGGATGTTGGGAGCCTGAGTCTGGTGACCATCTGGAACTTCAGTAAAGGAACAGGGCTCACTTGACTTGACATCAGATTATGGAGCACAAAGGGCCTGTGTATAGGCCTAGGTGCATCTGGATTGAAAGTGCTTGAACCCAAATACTGATCTAAATCTGAATCTAATCACATTATATATATGACAGAAACTATGTCTTATGCTGATATACAGAACACCAGAGTTCTGTATCAATGTATATCTATACATCTGTTTGACATAGAACAGTATACACTTCACTTTCCCTTCTACCACATGATGTACAACATATTATAGTGTTTTATACATATATTGTTTGATGTGTTTGCTTCCTGTTGATGATCCTACAGGATCCGAAATGTGTAGGGGTTTGTAATTTGTAATTTTATTGTTTTATTGTAATATAATTGTGAGAGAAATATTGTGCATTTGGTTGGCTTTTGTAATATTGTATCCTAGATCTTTTCTGTCTGGCCTGCTGTTGGCCATGCACCAGATTTCAGACTGCCTTTGCCTGGATATGTAAATGTTCATGCCAGATCAGTATTTTTTACAGGAAGGCTGTTACAGCCATGTTCCCTAACAGCAGGCAGCCAGCTCAACACAATCATCATATGGAACTGGATGCAGGTTTAGTTACTGAATCAGTTCTTTTGTCCCCAGTGTAAGACGTGCAAGGATTGTGCATCAGAAGAACTGGACTGCTTTGTTCTAGACCACAATGGCTATGTGGTTCTGGCAGAGAATAGGTATCTTACAGGTCAGTTCTTTGGGGATGTGGAAGGAGCTGTCATGGACTCCTTACGGACTGGCAATCCTGTTTTTAGGAAAGTTCCCATGTTTGATTACCAAGGCCTCTGCATTGATGATAATGATGATGACGAAGCCAGCGGTATCAGCAATGCCAACTTCATTCTTAATGTAAGTTTTGTATTTGTGTTGTACAATTTAACTAATCCACTTTCCTTTTTGGCTCATAGTTAAATTCTGATAATTTGCTATTTTTATGCTTGTTCATTGTCAGTACTCAGTTTTCTTTGAGTTACTGACTTGTCGAATGAGATGCTTTGTGTCACAGCTCATATGAAAACCCTGAATCTAAACACTGCATTGTATGCCATCTCATCATTCAAACCATTTTGTAGTTACAGTAGATGAATCAGATCTGTGATACTATCTCAGAGATGGTTGTGTAAATGGGGTAATTTTTTTGGAATCCTGCATCTGTGGTGGAAGGGTAAGTTAGTGGGTTGAATATATGGAAGTGTGATGCTAGTTGTTACTGGGGTTTTCTGGGTTATGATATCATATAGTCTTTTCCTTCAAACTATTGGTAACCACCTACCAGAGTGCATGGTTTTGTAACCAGACCACAATATGAAATTCACCACCATTAGCACTGCCGGTCTGTAACATTAAGTGGTTGCTTATGTGTCTGTGAAGCGTCTGGATCTGAGAGAAGAGCAAAAATTAAAAGATGTGTGTGAAAAAAGAACAGAGGAAAAAATATGTTGAAGATATGTAATATAAACAGTGGAGCAGATGGATGTGTTTATGAATTTTACACTTACAGTACAGTGGTTAATATATTCTTCCACAACCATCAATATTAATGAGCTCTGCATTAACCCCTGACAATGTACATATCTGTTTATATTAATAATTGTCCAGTGAGATGCAACACAAAGCGGTCTATTTATTAATCTGCAAGTTCACTGTACATGTTTCGGGTGTCAACCACACCCATCGTCAATAGTACACAAAACTGTAACTGCAGCCTTCGGTACTGTGCAGCTACCTCCCTCCAATGTGGCCAAGCTTGGCCACGTTGGAGGGAGATAGCTGCACAAAAAGTATGACCAGTACCAGAGGCTGTGGTTACAGTTTTGTGTCCTGATGATGGGTGTGGTTGACAGCGGAAACATGTAGAGTGAACTTGCTGAATAATAAATAGACCGCTTTGTGTTGCATCTCGTTGGACAGTTATTAATATAGATCAGCGATGCATGGAGCCATAAACGTAAAATATCTGTTTATCTTTATTTAATACATTAGCCAACAAATGCAGTTTTTAAAATATAATTCATGACATGTATTAAGTTCCAACATATAGGAGTTTAATACTTGTCATGAATTGTAGTTTATCAAATGAGTGTGTTGGATGACACATTGAGTGTAAGAATGTGCATGTTGTAATATAAAAAAAAAAAAAATCTGTCTGTTTTGTGTTACGCTCACAGTAAAGTGATCCCGTTACAGGCCCGGTGTGGCCCAGAGGGTGGGTAGAGGTATAGCTCTACTCTTCCATGACCGCAGCACTGGAAGGGTGTGAGTGGTCAACAGCACACCCAGGCCACATTTTACCCCCGGGAAAGACCCGCTACCTATTTTACAGGGGGCTGGCTGGGCCCCAGTGCGGGTCTGGACAGGCAGAAAACCTCTTCCCCACTGAGATTCGATCCCAGACCATCCAGCCCGTAGTCAGTCACTATACCGACTGAGCTACCCGGCCCACAAGCTCACAGTAAACATCAGTTATTTCTCGAGGCATGGGAGATGTAGTGTGTTTACTGTGGGATAGGAACTTAATCTTTATACACAATTTAGATTAATTTATTGCTTCAGTGTGTTATGTATTTGACCTGCTACTTGTAGGTAAATTAAATAATTCAGGTTTAAGTATAATACACACAGATTCAAAGAATAAAACACACACACACACACAAGAGTTTCATTAGAATGTAATATAACATAATGGTAATGTTTTTCATATTTTCAAGTTGGTTACTGTACCAATGGTGGCCATTTTTTTGGGTTTTACACCATGTAGTAAAGGTTAAAAAAAAATAACCTTACTTGAAGGATTTGGTAGACACACAAATTCTGCATTGAACTTTGGGTGTGACAGCATAACTAGTTACACTGCATTAATGAATATACGTGGCCATAGATCATAAAGTGTTTGCATATCTGTTGGGGTATTCTCTTTGGATATGTTCCCATCTCATTCTCAGGTTAAAGGGTGCAAACCACCTACTGAGCTGCATCTGACACAAAGAAATGTTCTCAGACAGGACTACCTGCTTGAGTTACCTATCTCTGTAAGTGCACATGGAACTGGGTTTTTGTGAGCAGGAGATACTGGGTCCGATGTCATTTGTTGCACCACAGAAACAAATCCAAATTGCACTTATTTGTATTTTGTATTTTATGACTTATTCCACATTGTACGGTTGTTGTGTAGTTGAAACAAATTGATTTTTTTTATTGTGGTTTTCCTTTTAGCATTCTTACGTGTACTGTATGTTAGTCATAAGCTAAATTTACTGGTGCTTAGTTCTTGCCTCTCTTAAGACCAGGCATGGGAGGAATATAATTTCCTTCAATTTCTTTTGTTTATAACTGGACTCGCTAAGTGTATCGCGCTACCAATGCATGACCAACACATGTAACAATAGTTGCTTTGTTCTGCGGCAGCAGTCTGCTGCATAGCTCGAATTGTGTCTGAGCAGCAGAGTACGAAGCTGGACAGTTAGTGAGTGCGAACAGTAACAAAGAGTCCACTGGTGAGAATTGTCACTTATATATTTTAGTTGTAAATACTATTACTCCATAAAGGTAAAGCAGTCCCATTACAGGCCTGGACAGGCCCAGAGGGTTCCAGGAAATTAAGGCTCCCAGATTTTGTGACAGTGACACAGGATGGCGGTAGGTTGTCAGCCTTACGCACCGGCCGCCTTTACCCCCAGGAAATACTCCTGGTACTCATTTCTGTTAGAGGCTGAGTCGACCCCAGGACCATAGTGCGATCAGAAGGATTTTATGTCAATGAAAAATCCACTGACACCAGCTGGGATCGAACCATTGACCTTCTGATTTGTAGCACAGCACCTTAACCACTGTGCTACCGCGGTCCCCTCGCTATTACTCCATAATCTTGCACAAAAAACTCCAATATATTCTACTTGGGGATTATTGAGAGTGTGTGCTGCCTGCCCGACTCCCCGTCTCGTCCAGAGTTACGAGCTCCATCCTCCCTGGGAACATCTAAGATACGTTCCTCGTCGGGTCCACAACGGATACAACACAGTCACTCTCATGTTTGGACCCATTTAAATGTGTACATACGCCTGCGTGTCTGTGTGTCAGGTTCTTTCAAGAATGTATTGTCCACACACAAACACTGTCTAAGATACATTGTTTGTTTTACAGCCGTTCGCTCAGCTGACAGTTCTCGTGCACTGGATGTTTGGGCAGTTGTTATGGCTCTTGTTTGAGAGTAATTTAAATCACCTCTGGTACAGTTTGGAAGCCTCAGCAAATCCTGAAGGTAATTACTTATATTAAAAATAACTGCGTTGTAATAACTGATTTGTTGAAAATTTTCATTAACAGTTTTTGAGATTGTTAGCTTTATAGAGCCAACAAAACCACCTACCCCCAATTAAGGTTCCTTTAGAGAACAGTTAATTTTAACACTAAACAGAGAATTTGTTTAAGGGTCTCTTGAAGACCAAGCAAAAAAACTGGAAGGTAACATTAATATGAATCCTACTTAAGGAAGTTAGCTTGTGAGGTTACTTTGTGAATGGAGCTGGCTGCGGATCATGTCTGACTTGGTACTTTGCTTGTGGCAACGATGAATTTTCATGCTCTTTGTTAAAAGTGCTGGTAACCATGAACTGAGCAGATAATCGGGAAGCTGTGTCTGTTTGTCTGCATGTATGTTTGTTTTATTGTGACATATATGTGTAATTTTTGGTGTGACAGTTATAAACATATTGGGCAGCATAACTGGATCCGTATAGTGACTAGGCTATTAGATGTATGATTTGGTGAAATTCCCCATCCTGTCAGGAATTTTCCTCATCAGTAGCATGTTCAGAGCAGGTCTTGGGTCAGTTTGGCCTCCTGTTCTGATACACTAACCATTTACCTTTATCTGATTCTGAAGGTTAGGAAGGAAGAGCTACACTACCTTGTTGTTATGACAGCGAGGATGGTAGAAGCATAGGGTAACTTACTGTGTGTATTTTAGGCCAAAACATATGTAATTAGTGACAAACAAATGTTTCAATTAACAGGTATCTATATTGTAACAAAATAAAATTGGTACAACAAAAGAGATGAAGGAAGTGAAGAACAAAGAGACGAATAAAGCGAAGTTCTAACCAGCCTCATGCTTTGGCTGAGAGAACGAACTGCCATCTATTTACAACATTGCAGTGTGAAAATCATTTATCTTTGGTGCTGGTTGAATCCACAGCAGAGCATGGTCATTAAGGGCCTCCTGTCTCCTCAGTGTTGCACTGTTACAATCTTCTTCTGGGCTTGTACAGAGTTGCAATCTTCTGACCTGATATTATTTATTTACTTCTGTAAGGTCATCAATTTGGACCAACCCCCCCCCCCCCCCCATTTTTTATATATATCCCAAATTTTTAGTTTCCCACTTTTTTTTTCTTTGTTTTTTTTTTTATTCTGGGTTTGTGCGTGTCATTCTT
>Ga0131853_10026879_pt1 | contig 10345 bp, 10 predicted proteins | sample TergutLab28metaG_FD_92764 | JGI IMG/M metagenome (GOLD analysis project Ga0131853, IMG submission 92764) | Labiotermes labralis P1 segment gut microbial communities from Petit-Saut dam, French Guiana - Lab288 P1 (version 2) (version 2) | ecosystem: Host-associated > Arthropoda: Insects >... | reverse complement strand
GGGGCTGTAACGAAATTGGGAAATCCAATTGAGTTGCAACCTCTTTTTAAATTTTTTATTAAAGTCAGGGAATGTATAGGGTTCATTGGTGTGGCCGAAAAGGGAATATATACAATTGAGCTGTTGATATCTGTGGAAAATGCGGAAAAAAGGCACGCAAAAAAGCCCCTTCAGAGGAGTTTTTTGAAATTTTAGGTTCAACCATTTAGGCGGTTTTTGCGTCTTCCTTTAAGGGATGCAGGATGCAACCAATGCGATTGTTTTGTATTTTTGCGTGTAGTTTGTTCATGTTGTATCCAATGCACAGAAGGAAAAACTCAGTTTTCACATTTGGCAGCCCGCGAGTTAAAAATTGGTCAAAATGCCTATCTTCTTTCATAATGCCAAATGCACCTTCAACTTGGATTGAGCGGTTTACTCGCAACAGTTTTCCGTGGTCGCTTGTTACATTTTTCTGTGATTCAGCTCGCATTTTGATGAAATTTTTTGAAACTTCCATTCTGCGGTTGCCCTTGGCTTTCGTGCATTTTTCCTTATGCGGGCAACCTTCACAACTTTCGCACTCGTAAACTGTAACTTCGGATTCGTAGCCTGTTTTGCTTTTTCGCTTACTTATCCCGATGACGCGCAGTTGTTTGCCGTTTGCACAGGTATATTCGTCTGTTTCGGCGTTGTATGCCATGTTTTCCCTTTTGCTGATGTTGTTTTTGAACTTGCGGGTTTGCATTTGCTCATAATTTTGTGGCTTGATGTAGGACTCTATTCCTAATTTCTTCAAAAATGCGTAGATTTCTTCGCTTTCATATCCGCTGTCTGCTATTACTTTTTTCAGATGTTCCGCTATTAACGGGCAGTGTTCAAACATACTCTCCAATAGCGGAATCAGTGTTCCGAGGTCGTTGCAGTTTTGAAAAATCCCTGCGCCGACTACATATTCACTTTCTACCGCTAATTGCACGTTGTACGCCGGCTTTAGCTGACCATTCCCCATGTGGTCATCCTTCATTCGCATGAACGTTGCGTCTTTGTCGGTTTTGGAATAACTCCCGCGTCCATCCAATATTTCTTTTTTTTCTTCGTATTCTATGTGCTTTTTGCGCAATTCCTCCAATGCTTTCATCAGCTTTTGCTCATTGCTTTGCTTTTTTCCTGTTCCGTGTACGATTTCAATACCTTTTGATTTCATTTCGGCTTTTAGAATTTTGAGCATTTCGTACACATCTTGCTCGAATGTTTCATCCTTCACAGGGAACGGGCGCAAGTAAAGTTTTTCCATTTCCAGTGCTATTAATCTTGCTTTTTCTGGCAATCTTGCAGAAAATCTCTCAACTGCTTTTCTCCACACAAATGTATAGCGGTTTGCGTTCGCCTCTATTTTCGTGCCATCGGGGAAGATGTTTTCAAGCTTTACTTCACCAACGTTGTGCAGAATCTCCACAAACTGATAAAACAATTTTTCCACAACATTACTAAGTCGGTGTTTGCGAAATTCATTTATCGTTTTGTGACTTGGCGCAGGATTTCCCGATAGAAGCCACATGAAGTTTATGTCACGTTCGCAAGCTTTCTGTATTTTTCGGCTTGAATATCTTTCTTCCATGTACGCATAAAGCATGATTTTTAACAGAATCCTTGGTGGGGCTGCCGCTTTTCTCCCTAATTTGGAGTATGCCGATGCTAATTCGCTTATGTCCATCCCTTCAACTATGCGGTCTAGCAACCTTACCGAGTCATCTGTGGGGATTATTACCTCATAATTCATTGGTAAAAACAGTTGATATCCCCATCTGCCTTGTGTATAATCTTTTTGTTGTAGGTTTATGTTTGTCATGACTTAATTTTACAACAAAAACGGGCCGTTTTCGACCCGTTTTTTTCGTCTCGCGATTCTTTTTTTCGCCTCTTGTTCGGGGCGTGATTCATTTTGGGGCTTGTATTTCGTTACAGCCCCTTTATTTTGTGTCATTTGAAACGCTTTGCATATTCCCATAAATGAGTGTGATAAATTATCCAGTAGTAATCTCCGACATGATTAAAGTATCTCGAGATAAGCCATGTTTCAGATTCATAGCCAGGCGCGTAGACAGTTATAATTGACTGCACAAAAGGCCATACATGAAATTCTTCACCTTCGGCATTGGAAATTACCACCCTTATAAAAAAACCAGCACTGGAAAGAGTTATCCGCTCTACAAAAAGTGATGTGCCTCTATGTGCATCCATTAAATTCAATATTGCGGGATGAAAATGATTAGCATCAGAACCGTCCATTGTAAACATAGTGGAAAACAACAGCTCCTCATCACCAATTTCCATGTATTTAAAATGCCTAATTATCAAATCAAATATAAGCCACAAGTCTTCATCATCATAGGATAAGCCTTTGTAATATAAATCATCAAACAGCCTTTTATCAACCAGAGTACCATTGTCTAAAGCAATATATCGTGCCATATCTGCAACACCAGGAAATTTTATACGTATCCGCTCCTCTTCGATGTCGCATGTAACCTCTTCTGTTTGCCTAAAAATGCTATCGGCGTATCTTTCAAGCTCAAAGCTTTTTATATCCAATTGCATGGGTGGTAGCAGCGGAGCGACTTGCGTTGTATCCACCAAGCCGTCATATACCGCATCCGCAGAGTATGGCAACATATGTGTTGGTGGATATATTGTGCCTGTATGAGGTTGCAACGCTGAAATTACGTTGTGTTGGATTATGTCTACAAGTAATTCCTCCTGGGTGTTACCATTGCGGTTGCAACCTGTGATAGCAAGTAGTATTGCTGTTGCCAATGCCACAAATACATATTTTTTCATCGTAGCCTCCATCTGCTAAGTTAGAGAATAATTTAACAAAGTCCGCAGCCCCGCGACTGTAACTCCACCGGTGCAACTATTTGCAAGACCCGCTATTTTAATCCGGCACTACTTCTCAGTGAGGAAATGATCTCAAGCTCCAGTTCCTCAAGTCGCGTAACAGGCGTGATTTTAACATCCGGAATGCCAAATATTGTCCGCACATCAATGTTATCCTGATTGACACGATGTTCAGCATAATCATCAAGACTGCCAATGAGCACTCCCGATGATGAGTTATAGAAATAAGGCCATTTAAATTCGATAATTGGCTTTATATACATTGTGTTGCCATTAAAGTCTACTTCGTAATAGCCATACTCCATAACATAGCAGCTCCCATAGCTCATAATTATACGCCCCAGATTATCCGTATGAAACTGAGAACTCATAGGCAACCCACGTATAATGCCACCCTCGGTTACATAGGGCGATACAACAACTTCTTTGTATTCGCCATCAACATATCTATACATGACTGCACGTCCGCCACCATGGTTTAATGGTGTATGAAAAATTAACATAATAGACTCACCATTGATGTCATACATAGCAAATGCGGATGCCATTACACCATGATTTGATACAAAAGATGGTTGTTCTATTTGATTACCATTGCGATCAAACCAAATGTTATCACCATGCTCCCACGATAAATCAATCGAATACAATTCTCCTGAATCTCTGCTATATCCGAAACTGAATATACCCGGATATCGAATTATGAGAGATTTTGCTGCCTCAAACAAATGACTGTTTATGGTGCACTCATTTAACTCATTTTTTGTTGTATTTGCCGGTGGTGGCGCACTTTGTATTGTGTCCAATTGTATGGGTGGTAGCAGCGGAGCGACTTGCGCTGTATCCACCAAGCCGTCATATGCCGCATCCGCAGAGTATGGCAACATATGTGTTGGTGGATATATTGTGTCTGTATGAGGTTGCAACGCTGAAATTGTGTTGTATTGGGTTACAGCTGTAAGTAATTCTTCTTGGGTGTTATTGCGGTTGCAACCTGTGATAGCAAGTAGTATTGCTGCTGCTAATGCCACAAATACATATTTTTTCATCGTAGCCTCCATCTGTTAAGTTGGGGAATGGTGCAACAAATCCCACATGGACTCCTCGTCACACTCTAATGGCATTATATGTCATACTTAGCACATCATCAATCATCATAGCAATGTCTCTTGGTGACTACTCCCGATAGGGAGCAAGGAGGGGACGGAACTACCGGCGGCGCACAATTTTCATGGTAATAACTACCAAAATAGTAACAGTTACGAACACGGTAGCACTTCCGCTGAAGTGCAGTGGTGGATTGTGCGCAAGCCCAGTGATCCAGCAAACGGCAGTGCGCATAGGCGAGACACGCTATAAAAATACACTACAGCGCACTGTGTTACGCTGGTGGCTGGGCTTCATGGGACATGGTATAATCAGGGCGTGACCAACAGGGTTGGCTCGTGCTTCACTGCTGAAAGGTGGTGAGGCCATGCTATGTAATTTCGATTGGGACGCTTTATTCCAGTTCCTGCTGTCTGCACTTGGTATGTTATTGACATACTTTGCCGGGCGCCGAAGTAACAAGAGCAACGACGAGACAACAAAAAAATAGCCGCCCTGTCGCAAGGTAAACGGCTATTTGCGTTAAAATTTAATGTGAATATGCAGTGAACCGAGCTAACCCGGTCACGCGAGGCCAGTGTTACTAGCACTGGTCTTTTTTATTATATGCCCAAAATGTGAATATTTCAACCATTTTGGCACTTTAGATTTTAGATTCCTGTGTAGTTAGCAAGGCATGACTGCACAAATGCATTGCAACAAAACATCCTCGCCCTGTAAACCGCAGTTAAACAAAAGCATTGTAATGAGGCTGCTTGACAGCCGGAGAATTATCGGTAAAACAGGGTACTTCTATAATACTTCTTTATACTTCTAATACTTCTAGGGAATTTGAACCAGTGTTTATGCGGGTTGCGAAGGTGTTAAGGTGAAGTTTTTTACGCTAAAGGTGAAGTTTTTTACGTTGAAAGGTGAGATTTTTTACGCCAAAGGTGAAGTTTTTTACGTTGATTCAGATTAAGAGGAGGTTTTTTACGCTAAAGGTGAGATTTTTTACGCTAAATTAAGGACAAAGATATTACTAACGGCACCTTTAGGTGAGCATATTGACACCTTACTCACCCAAAGGTATGATAAATAAAAATGCGAAGGATAAACTTAATGTCAGCAAGTAAAAAACAGCTACCTGCCAAAGACCCAAGAGACGAACTTATAGTGCAAGGCAATGATTTAATTCGCCACATACGATTTCAACTTACAGCATTGGAGCAAAATTTGCTTTACTTTTGTATGAGCAAAGTAAGACCTACCGATACGGATTTCATGAAAATTTCATTCACGGTAGAAGAATTTTGTCATGCTTGCCATATGGAGGTAGGAAAACCAGGGGGAATAAATTACAGACGAATAAAAGCAGCAATTAGGTCGATAGCTGACAAATCTGCTTGGGTAGAATACGAGAACGGTTACGAGCGGCTCACGCGGTGGTTTGACGATATTTGGATAAAGCAAGATTCCGGAGAGTTAGCGATTTTATTGAGCCAGACTATGAAACCATATCTAATCGGGCTTATTAAAAGAGCCAGTTTTGAAGGGGTAGGGTATACGCAGACTGCGTTATTAACCTACCTTGCACTGCAATCTAAATATGGTAAACGCCTTTATGAAATACTGAAAAGTTATTTATACTCAAGGGGCAGCACGGAAAAATTGTACCGACTCACTTTTCAAGAGTATAGCCTGGACGAGATAAAGCAGCTGTTAAATGCCGGACATTACGGCAGATGGCAAGATTTCAGGCGTTACGCACTTGATGTCGCTGTAGCAGAAATTGAAAAGGTTACAGATATTCACGTATCGTACAAGGAAATTAAAACCGGGCGTAAAATTACCGGAGTTCATTTTAGCTTTCAGCACAAAAAAGATGCTGATCGTTGGGGCGCGGAAATGTTAGCCAGAAAGATACTTGATTCACCAAAGCGCTTGCCTAGGGGTACTGCGTCCGATGCAGCAAAGCCTGTTTAAGCGCAAATCAGGTGATTGTGGTTACAGAAGGCAGCTTGCCATATATAACACCTCGTGCAACAAAAAACCAGTTACAACAAAAAATAGCAATATTCACAAAAATACGAGTGAATTTTTGTGAATATTTTTTGAATTTTCATTTGACAACAACACGACACACCATTTACAATACACGTAGTAGAAGTTGTCAACTTTACGCCCCAGTCATGCAAAAGGCCTTTTGTGTGACAATAAAATTTAATTCCATAAAGGAGGACTTACAATGAAAAAGAGACGCATTTTGCTTTCTCTGTTTGCTTTATTGCTCGCATTCACGATTGTGTGGGCGCCTTTAACTGCACATAGTAATTATTACAATCCCCACACAGAAGAAACTTTGTATCAACTTACGCTCAATGCACTGCATGAATTTTTCATGCAAAATCCTTTTCTTGTGTACGAAAACATCGACTTTAATTATCCAGTAGAACTTTTACATTGCTGCGATAGATGCGTAGAGGACGAAACGTTTATTGATATTGCACCACAGCTTGCTAACAGTTCCTGCGCACGTTGCGGCACCAGGGAAATGACATGGTATGAGACATGGTGTGTATTTCCTATGGGTGGTGGGTTATGTCAATTGAGGTCACTTCGGAGAATTACAGTCTGCGATTGTCGCATTTGGACGGAAATAGCAGGCTCACTACCAGGATGTGGACAAATACACTCGTAAATTAAAAGTATGTTGGGAGGATTATGTTATGAACTTTAAAAAAACGATTTTCATATTATTTCTGGCATTCTGCCTTATAGCAACACCTGTCACGGCACACTACGGATCGAATCACAATTACAGTGATTCCGTGCACGACATATTGCAAGGCACAATAGATGAACTGATGCAACAGGGTTATTCCGTAATGCCATTTATATGTGAGTGTGCTGGATGTTCAGAGTATGAATATTTAGCTGCGTTCAATATCTGCATGAGGTGTGGTGATAGCATAAGAATACAGCGTTCAATGCATTGTGTGTTCTTTTCTGGTGGCGGTTATTGCATTTCAATTATCGTTGTACAACATATATTTTGTCGATGTAATACCGAAACTACATCATGGAATCTTCCTGGGTGCGGAGCATGGCATCAGTAAAAACTAGTGCAAGGTAAAGGGCGGTTTTTTTATTGTTTTTTTACATATAGCGTTTCACTATGCACACAATATTTATACCATACTGCAAACATATTCCCATTGGTGACCACTCCCGTTAGGGAGTAAGCAGGGGACGGAACGACCGGCAGCACACAATTAATATGGTAATAACTACCAAAATAGTAACAGTTACGAACACGGTAGCACTTCCGCAGAAGTGCGGTGGCAGATTGTGCGCAAGCCCAGTAATTTTAGCAAGCGGTAGCGCGCAGAGGGTTGCACTTTACAGTGGCTACCGTTGCGGCTGCGTAGTATGCAGCCGTGCGGCAGCCACGAAGCGGATGGGCGGCGTAGCCGTTTTGGGCGAAAGCCCTTTTTTATTTCCCAGCCCGCCGCACCGCGGCTGTAACACACCCGGTGCAACTGTTCGTAAAATGGCCGTTTTGGGAATAGTTGTAGCCCGCAGGGCGTTAAGCAACTATTTGCAAAACACGCTATTTTACGAACCCCCACGTGCGGGACGTTGCCCATCGGGCGCACTAGCGGCGTTACGTGGGCCCCACAGGGGACCGTGGACACGCCGCGTCCTTCTTCGCGCGAGGGGCCACCCCGGTAGGGGTGGAGTTGCATCCGCACACTTTCTTCCGTGGCTGCCATTAAAATTTGCACTATGTAAGCCAAACCCTGTTGCCGGAGGCGGCGGGCGCGGCGTTGGGTGTTGCAAACGGTAGTGCGCAGAAATTTGCACAGTATAGCCACCTGTGTAGCGCAGTGCGCATGGGCGGGCAGGAGGCTGGGCGCACTGTGTTACGCTGGTGGCGGGGCTTCATGGGACATGGTATAATCAGGGCGTGACCAACAGGGTTGGCTCGTGCTTCACTGCTGAAAGGTGGTGAGGCCATGCTATGTAATTTCGATTGGGACGCTTTATTCCAATTCCTGCTGTCTGCGCTTGGTATGTTGTTGACATACTTTGCCGGGCGCCGAAGTAACAAGAGCAACGACGAGACAACAAAAAAATAGCCGCCCTGGGTAAGGATAACGGCTATTTGTTTTAAATAAACGAATACGCAGTGAACCGAGCCAACCCGGTCACACGGCCAGTGTTAGCGCACTGGTCTTTTTTATTATATGCCCACTTTTGTTATTTTTCAACCCTATCAAACAATGACAGGTACTTATACAGTGCCGGGCGTGAAATCCCAGCCAACCGTGCGTACTCTGCTTTACCAAACTCTCCAGCCGTGTACCGTGGCAACAATTCACGTACCACTTTTGGCACATCTTTGGCCGTTTTCTTTGGGCGGCCTAATTGTGCGCCTCCAGCCTTGGCATTTTTAAGCCCCGACTTAATGCGCTCCACAGTCAAGCCCCTTTCCAATTCTGCAAAAACAGCCATTATCAAGAGCATTGCACGTTGCATTACATCCACCATATCCGTGTAATCCGCCACAAGTGACCCGCACTCTAGGCGGATTTTATTTTTTTCCAGGTGAGACAATATCTTGACCATTTGCCCGGTTTCACGAGTAAGACGTGACACTTCCGTTACGGCCAAGGTGTCACCCGGCTGGATTATGTCCATTAATTCATCAAAAACGGCGCGTACAGACGCGCTACCGCTCGCACGCTCCTCATACACCTCATTTGCGCCTGCGGCTCTTAAATCGCGTATTTGGCGGCTTATATCTTGTTTATCCGTCGTCGAGCAACGTGCGTAACCGTATTTCATTCGGTTCACCTCCATGGGGAGTGTAAACCAACTTAGCGGACATTTCCCCTGGCAGGTGTCTTAGAAATTGTCCAAGTTTCAGTTACGTCTTAATAGCTTTGCCCAGAAACCTTGCTTTTTATCGGGCAGGTGCTGGATTGTTCCAGCGTGGAGAGCTTGTGCGTGAGCGGCAGTTTGTTGGGCACTGTCCAAAGCTTTGGACAGTGTTTCAATTTGCCTGTTTTTTGTATCTAATTCGCCTCGCAACACTTCAATCTCGCCCAAAAGATGTGCGCAAAAGCCGCACAATGTATTCCGAATTTCACTGGATTTATTCGGTGAATTATCCATCAATATATTTCGCAAAGCCGTAATACCGCTGGGTTTTATGCGGATAATATCACCATCTTTTTCAACGCAACTAGGTGATAATTTCCTCAACTGGTATTTTACCTTGTGCTTGCTTACGCCCAACTCATCCGCAAGTTGTTTTATTGTCATATTACGACCACCTTTTGATAAACTTATGGGTTATTTTGTTCTAAGTAGCTTACCAGATTAATGCCATTTTGTGGAACTTGTTAATCCAGTGAAAATTTTATAAATTTCGTGTTTTAAAAAAATAGTCAGAAAAGGCCCTTTTATGGCCGTTTTTTTGTTTACAGCTACTTTTACCCACGAAGATACCGCAAACGGAATTTAGACCCCGCTATGGACGTTTTAGAGCTATATATGACGCAAGTCCATCCTGGCAATTTCAAAACCGTTAAAAATTTATGTTTACAGCATGAATTTTTTGGTGTATTCTATTCACGTAATCGAACATTTATTCGCAATGCATTATCAAACCAGGAGGAAAATGGATGCAAGCCAAGGACTATAACACCCAAAAGCGCAATAAGCGCAAATACAAGACGTATATCGTCCGTATCCGCAGGGATAGCGAGTTAGCCACAATCATAACCGACCATGCAGAAAACGGCAGCACATCCGTAAATTTCGTGATGACAGCTGCCCTATGCAATTATTTTAAATGTAAGTTACCCCACCGAGAGTACAACCGCTATAAGCGTGAAAAAATCGTTTAGCCCCCCTGATAGCACTTTGGGGTTTAGATTAGCAATACAGTAAGCTAGGCGTGATGATGGTAACGCATTGCTATAAAATTTCTTCGCCTTAATTATGCAGTTAAACAATGGCATTGCAATGAGGCTGCTTGTCAGCGGGGGGAAGTTTTTACGATTTCATTTGGTACGACTCACTAAAAGTTGTGTGAGAAAAGTCACGTAAAAAAACCTCGCGCGCGCGCATGATAGATTGCTTGATTTATGTATCTTGATTATTCTTTCTTGATTTAGGCGTTTTTTTTGCGGAAATTGGAAAATTATAGCAAATGCCATAGATGGCGCATAAACACTGGATAAAACATCTTAAAAATTTAAAAAAAGTATCGTCAGATGCCTGGAGCATTTCGCACAGATGCCTGGAGCATTTCGCACAGATGCCTGGAGCATTTCGCACAGATGCCTGGAGCATTTCGCACAGATGC
>Ga0131853_10026878_pt1 | contig 10345 bp, 8 predicted proteins | sample TergutLab28metaG_FD_92764 | JGI IMG/M metagenome (GOLD analysis project Ga0131853, IMG submission 92764) | Labiotermes labralis P1 segment gut microbial communities from Petit-Saut dam, French Guiana - Lab288 P1 (version 2) (version 2) | ecosystem: Host-associated > Arthropoda: Insects >... | reverse complement strand
AACCAACTTAATGCACAAAATCTTGTTTTATAATAAGTTTATTATATGCCTCTACATGTTTCGAGCACTATTGTGCTCATCATCAGGAGGTCAAAATTGTATTATACAGCATCTGGTATCATCGCACCTGTAGGTGGCTGACCCGTGCACCTGTGCACCGGATGGCCACATACAGAGTGTGACGATACCAGATGCTGTATAATACAATTTTGACCTCCTGATGATGAGCACATAGTGCTCGAAACATGTAGAGGCATATAATAAACTTATTATCGCACCTGTAGGTGGCCGTCCCGTGCACCTGCGCACCGGACGGCCACCTACAGAGTGTGACGATACCAGATGCTTCATAATACAATTTTGACCTCCTGATGATGAGCACAATAGTGCTCGAAACATGTAGAGGCTTATAATAAAGTTATTATAAAACAAGATTTTGTGCATTAAGTTGGTTAATTACTAAGATTATACTGATATGCGCGGTCAGCAAAACATCAAAATTGGCGTATATGTACTCCGTATAAAACACCCGAGGCACAATAGGTGAAAATAAATACACTGAAAGACAGCAGAGGCTCTCACACCACAGAATGTTAATATTATGGTATAATGAGGTGGGCCTTAAAGTGCTCTGGCACATAGGTTCCAGTATTTACTTGCAATATATTCACAGTCTTCGTCACAGGAGGACAGAAGCAGCAGGATATCACACAAATCTGATACCTACCTACCAAACATTACCATGTCAAACCCAGAATATCCGTAATCTGATAACACTCATAATTATAGAAATTTGAGTCAGTACAACTGACGCTCGAATATTATTTAATAGAGGAATTTTATTGGACGGTCGCGACAGCTCTATAGTGGTATAGCGACCCTCTATGGACCTGACGGTCCTGGATTCGAAACCTGGTAAGGGTGATATTTACCGTACCAGTCCAGAGCAGCCCCGAGGCCCATCCAGCCTCCTGTTCAATGGGTATCGGGGCTCTTTCCCGAGGGTAAAACGGCTGAGGCGCGGAGTCAAAGATAGAGGAATGTTTTTACCTCTATTCCCCCCCCCCCTCCACTGAGCCTCCACGGAAAGTTACAGGGCGAAGTTTAGGTTTACAAAACTTATTGCCTGAAGCATGGAGTGACGTTTCGACAACACAAAATGACGATAAATTAATACCTTAAATACCAACAGTTTCAATAGCAAAATCACATTTCGCAGTGTTTTGTCTTATCTTCAATTGTCTTGTTACACAAAATTCTATTTACCTTGCAATAAATCTGCCAGAAAGTAAGAGTGAAGAAGATTTCTCTCTTCTGGGCTGTGACGCCTTTCAGTTTGCTAGAAGAATTATTAGTCCAGTGTCTGCGGTACGACACAGTAATCTAAATTTAGTACCCATCAAAACAGTATCATGGGTGTGCAGTAAAGAACAAGGGCTGTGGGTCGTCAATTTCAGTAGCCACTTCCAATCTTATTAGAGGATTCTTTTTTACTGGTCCCTAATGACCCAAGGAAAACTAAATTCCGATTAAAGTAGTGACCTCTTACAATTCTCTGACATGAGTGACCTCTAACCCCGCTGGAATCACAACTCAACTGGCAACAGCTGACAGCTGAAAATAGATCTTTAACCGCAGCCAAGAAAGAAAACCAAGAGCGAATGAATAGCTGTGCTCAAACGTTCAAGTTACTTGTCTAAAAATTGTTCCAACAATTAAATATAGTATATATTGTTTGGAAAAATTTCAGACGAATAACTTGTTAAAGATGCACGGTGTAAACAAATTAAAGATTTGAGGATCCTGATAACATTATATTTAACTTCTAAATTTTGAGTGCTTGAGAAAGAACATTAAGTTTCCAGTGACTATGGATCACGGTCGCCATATAAAGCTAATAATCACACAATTAATTAATAAATTCCTAAACATTTGCAACTTAAGGACGAAGAGTGATTACCTTACAATTACATTCTTATAACAAAACCAACTAGATGCACTAATTTCTCAAATTTATTTTTGGAATAAAACTCTACAAGTTACGGACATTTCCTCTGTCCGTAACATGTAGAGTTTTATTCCAAAAATAAATTTGAGAAATCACCGACTCTAGTTGGTTTTATTACAAGAATATAACACGATGCACGGTCATCTGAACGCCAAATTCTTACATTGACAGTAGTCGACACTACTAATGAAATTTGAACAATTTTCAACAGGGTTCCATCTAAATAAGTGTATTCTTGCAAATAATCGTTGTTATATTACAAGTCGTATAAAGTTGAAGGATAAGACCTACGATTGACAGTTCAGTTTTAACATCCATATTAAAGCAGCATACTGCTTCAAAAAGTCGGTATCCAATAGGTGTGGGTATCAGTCAATGACACAATAATATCTAAAAAGATGTTTAATACAGGATGAAGTAAACTACATGTTTCGGCCTACAACTATTCATGGCTTTACACCCACGAGGTTCTTGTTTGTAACAGTACGTATATTCCACGGCAGTACAACTTGCATCTCGTTTTAGAAAGCAGAAAGAACAAGAACGATTTTTTTTGCGTTTAATCGAACACCATTATAGGAAGGCGTAAAGGAAACGAAAGTATTTTTTTCCCCAAGGCGCAACAGCCTCGTGGCTTTTACGCCATACCCTCAATGTCGAGGCTTCGCTATCACATTCAGTAATATCACCTTCGGTAGGACTCCTCTGGATGGGTGATTAGCCCAACGCAGAGATCTCTACCTGGAGCGAAAGTATAGAAACATATACTATTAAAAACCATGACAACAGCTTCACGCTCCGAACGCTTTATTCTGGGTGAGTTGGGGTGGGGGAAAATTCAAACCTATCCGCTGGAGAAATTGGGTGAGCGACAGTGCTGCTGTGGACTCTGTGCAGAAGAGAAAAATCTCTTACGTGCGCCGAGAATCGAACCCTTATACCAAATTCGTCCAATCTATAGGCTAGTTACTCTACCGGAAGAGCCATTCCGTTTCCCTTCCCAGACTACATCTTGAAAAGCTCAATTTAACAATCGCAAACCACACTGGAGTGTTGGTTTATATTATTGCCAAATCGTGCTTCTTCCGATCAGATCCACACAACACAATAGATCTTCTTCTCGTTTCAAGGGCTCTTCGTGCATCTTCGATTGCTTATATTTTGCTCCACTGCGTCTCCCAAGAGGTGAGAGGCAACGTTTTTAAGAGCGAGTCAAAATCCACACTCCACACCACAAAAGCAATACATTAGGGTTGTTACAGAATAGGTTCCATATTGTATCTCTAGAGAATGCATGGAAAATGGTGCCACAGGATTCCACCAACCCATGCCTTAATGAGTAGTAAGACATAAATATCCTTTGATAAGGCGGACTATGTGGAATCCATTCCGTGTTCGTAAACAATATTCAAATTTTGTGTTTTTCGTGAAAAAGTACGTAGCGGTGTAAAATTTTGTCACGGAGAGCGCAGGTGCGATAAACCAGGGACGTGTGTGGCTATGCGCGAACACAAAATGACAATGAGTGTCATAACAAAAGGCCAGTAAGTCGGCTGATATGCATACTTTATGTGCGGGAACATATCGTGTTCTGGGACATGACCTTTTCCGTAAAACTTTCGACAAATGTCTCTCAGACCACGCAGTGTTATCTGCCATTTGACAGCTATCTTTACAGCCACGGCCGTAAAACCTCCATTCTGAGCAGGATAGACGAAGTACCTACAACGCTGCATTGCAATGCCTTCGGTTAGCCACCACTGACACGTAACAATAATTATCATTTATATTGTTGTTGGTGTAGATGTCGATAAGTTTTCAGTTTCTCCGTGTAAATGCAACGATTGATTCCCAATGCACTGCTGTCGAACTACGCAATGTACTGTACTGCTGCTAACAAGAAGTGCTAAATATGACCCAGTGTCTGTGTTCTTGTCTTAGCTTTCCGGGATACTAATTGCACATTTTCTACGCCCTATTACATCGTGACATGAGACCTGTCTGGCTGCACCATACTTTCCCACATTATCTCAATAAAATACCACAATATTTGGTAAAAATTATTGAAAATAATATGTTTTTTATTTTTCTACAAATTGGTATGAAATATTTCTCATTCAAGAAGAATTCAATAAGATACTCACATCATAAATGTGCAAGGGTCTTCAAGTACAGTAACCGCCGTTATCCTTGTCTGATTTTAACCCTTATCCTGCTAATGTGCAAAATATGGTGAGCTTCCAATAATGCCAGCAAATGGCAGGTGGGGTTTAATTTGGCTTTTAAAGGGTTAATTAACTTCGAATTTTTGCTGCCAGATTTTCGAAAAAAGCTCAGACGAAATATATCGCGGAAATCCGTCTAGGGGAAGCCGAATTTTTCCATGCGGACAGATGGCTGAACGGACAGACAGACACGAAGAAGCAAAAAGCCGCATTTAGAAATTTCCGCACCTGTCAAGACCGGACATAGAACCCACCCAGCATCCTGTACAATAGATACCGGGTCTCTTTCCCGGGGAAGAAGCGGCCGGGAGGGAGGGAGGACTTCCCACACCCCCTCCCACCTAGCGCCGAGTTTAAAGAAAGAGTAGATATATACCACTACTTCCCCTCTGGCCATTCATTGTCTGTTTTAGGGTAAATTTTTCAATTTGTTTTACATTATTACGCTCTTTGTTACGAAGCATGAAAAAATGGCACAGTTGGGTGCATTCTTAAGAACAACACTCGATGTAGCGCGGTCGGCAACAAGACTCTGTCGTATTATTCCTGGTAAAATAGCCAGTACCATCTTTCAGTGAGTCCCAGAGACAGACTGGAAGATAAAGAAAATGTTGTGTCTCTGCGAGAAACTAAAGCAGAGTCAAAGATCTTCAAGCATAAAGCCTAGTAACTATAAGGACTGTGTTCCCAAGTTTGCGGTGTACGAAGTATGTTCCATGAAAAACGCTGTCCAGTTCCTTCCGAAGGACTGGCCTCTAGCCGATGCCCACTCGATACACAAAGCGTTATACCTAAACGTGTATGCACAACAGGCTCGGTGCGTATATTCAACTGTCAAACCACCGTGTGTATAAGGAATTCCTGGAATTTGTATTTATTTGAAGTAAAAATTTAGGCTGTGGCTTAACCTGCTGTGTTCACTTCGACAGCGCGTTCAAGTTCAATTTTCATTGGCGGCGAACACATTAATGGTGAAAACACGAACTTTGCACACATGCCGACGGAGCTGCTGCATTCCCAAACTGCCAATACAAAATGCTGCCAGCACACTGGAATGTGGGATCACAAATAAGAAGTATGCTGCCTTTATCGACGGAAATACCTTGAATAAAACCCAATATCTTCCTGCCCCCGGCTGCCACCCAGTACGTGTATTACACGCAGGCATGCATGGGGTTCACTAGCCTTGTGACATACAAGCAGACGCGCTATCCAGTGACATGTAAGACGCACTTATCCCATAGTCTTTCATTCATGATTCCATTTGCATAAAAACAGTACCTTTAATTACACACTAACACTTTATATTTACACATGACATTTAGACGACTCATTTAACATAAGGATGCCTTGCGTATGCCACATATGTTTATAGTTTATGGTCGGTAGAAACAAGGCACAAGGAAACGTGCCGTCCCTCAAGATTTAAGTCTCCATTAGCAGTTTTTATTTTGCCAGTGGGAATTCTAGGTTACCATGCAAATATAACAAAAGAAATAAATTCCACGCAGAAAAGTAAGCAGTGTTGATTACTTATATACTTAGCAGACTTTGACCACATACGTACACAGTGGTAAAATTAACACGTTAGGAAATGCGCAGTTAAGTTTCTTACGTTGACAGAACTTCAGGATAACTGAAAGAGGTTCCAGTAGTGTCGTTATGTCCAGTAGGTTAACTTGTATATTTCTAAATTTGTAACAACAATTTTAAAATTCTTCGAGTGTGTGTCACGTGAAATATTCAAACGTTTTCGTGTCCACAGTTTTGCCCAAATGAAGGCAAAAGCGAAATTTCTGCAGTAAATTCCTTCTCTTCTGTGTCGATACCAAATATACGTAATATTCCATCAGAGTCGACAGCGGCCGCTCGATATTGAATGCTTCAAGAGTATTTAGAAGGACAAGATTAAGGTACGACTTCACACTGGCAGCAAGCAGAACACAGCAACACCTGACTTTTGCAGGGACTGTTCTGGTGCTGGTGACAATTGGGTAGTGTCTAAGCTCTTGAACTTTGGCCGCCCGTTATACTGTGGGATAAACAGGGTGCAGGGACAGGTCCTTGGACTTTTACTCAGGGTACAGCACTGAAGAATCGCAGCGAGACGGTTGGTCTTCAGTTGACGACGTGTTTTATCCCAACCATACCAGATCACTGACATGTGCACTCAAACCACCTACTTTATCGATCAATTTAATCCATTTGTTTCAAGTAGCTGCAAATTAGAAGCAGTGTCAGTTAGCAACTTGGACGTTCTTTCCAATTTCTTTGAGTTTCGATGCTCTCCCAATGTTAAAAACAATTTGTTTTCGTTGTTACACCGTGCATGTTGTCGAGTTACTCAATTATTATACCAACTACTGCACATATATAAATTTTATATATGTGCAGTAGTTGGTATAATAACTGAGTAACTTGAGTTAAAAAAAAACATCTTTCTCAATGCAGCCCTCCTAACTATATTATCAAAACTCCACCCTAAGGAGCCCTCCCAACGTTAATATAAAAATTCATTCTTAATAAAATAACTAGTAAACTTCTGTACGCTTACTAGGAATAATAGTGAAATAACGCGGTAAAATGCATTCCGCTCTCTCAGTTTTTGTAATCAAGAATGACAGCTCCCACATCAAAAAAAAAAGTGTCATAATTCCGAACTGTGTCCGAATGTGGTTTATTTTCAAAAAGGAGAAACAGTGAAAGCAGAAAGCATAGAGAAGGATAAAAAGCGAAAGAGGTAAAATGGAATAAGCTAACTAAGGCAGTAATGAATGGCACAACTTAACATTACTAGCGCTCACGTTTATAATAGAACAAAAAGTCACCGGTTATCAGAAGCCGAGCGGTCTAAGGCGTTGGTCAGAGGCGGTTCGCCTGCTGAGATCGTGGGTCCGAATTCTGTCGGTAGCATGGATGTCTGTTTTGAGTGTTGCATGTGTCTCTACTTTAGGCGGTCCATCGTCCGGAGGGGCCCTACCGAGAGAATGTGTGTCACTGAGTGTGATCAGCTGAAACAATAACCAACCCCCTACACTTACAGTGGGTAGACAGAAGTTGGCAGTCTAAGAATGAGAGAAAGCAATAAAATCCATCTATCAACAAGCAGTTTCACAGGCATTAAAGTGTAACTTTTTTATGTGTCCTTTCGAATACGACCAAGTTTACGAGTGTACGATTGTAATCAGTTCTATGGAACTTGAAGATCTCACGGTAGTAACTGCGAAGATTAATATCTTCAACACCACGAAACCAAAGTCCGGTGCGCCGGTACGTACCAATATTGTGTAGGAACCCCCTGTCTTCATCAAAGGAAGTCTAGCGTGAAAAGATAGCGATAGAACTGCGTTCCCGACTTTCACTTCCCTACATCCGTATTAATTTCAGGCGCACTTCCTCCGAAGCTTTTGTACTAACTCGCCGAAATAATGGGTCTTCAATTTACACAACACTGGCTATTGTAACGATACATTTTGTGGAGCTGTAGGTTACTCAAGGGATAAATGGATACACGTCACAGGAATCATGAATTACGTGATTATCGATACATCTTAAAGTAGAGGGAAGTACGGTTATAGCTCCAGCCATCCTTAACCCCGGCACTAGTTGCAGGCCAGTGATTAACTTCATACCCCGGCCGATTCAACCACGGGAAGAGGCCCAGTACCCACTGAATAGGAGTCTGGGTGGACCTCAGAGCCGGTTTGGACGTTTTAGAAGAAAGAGCCCTCATCCGGGTTCGAACCCCGTACCGTACGACCCGTAGTATAGTCAGTATACCGACTACGCTATCAGTGCTCCTCATACAACAGAATTTCTTTAGGTAATGTTTAAAGGCACGCTGCATGACGTATTGCTCCCACTGAGTCTTAACTAGCGGAACCCACTGTGCGATTTATACGGCGCTGACACGAGGGCATGTGTTCCGAAACGTGCACAGCTGACGTGCGTCTCATTCAAAATTTTACGCGCTACTGGAACTACTAAACACAGATAGAGCAAGAAGGCTCAGGCTTTAACGCTTGTGACGTGTGTTTAGTATGCGGTTTAAATATCCGTTTCGATAAGGAATATCCTAATTTTCATATATATCGTGGCTTTCCTCAATCCTCCAGGCAAATTTTGTAACAGTACCTTAAAGAAACCTAATTACTCCATGACATCAGTTATATTATTGATTACATTATTCAACGAAATAAAAATAAATATTGTCTGTGGTCTACTTTGCGGGAGACACAGCAAGAAAAATGTAGAATCTAACAGCGCAGCGACTAATGAGTGATGATTGGAAACGATATGGAAAAAAGTCGCTACGGTCTAACGAAGTTCTACTCCAGTGTCCATCTAGCATCACTGAGAAAGGCCATGAAAATCCAGTGCGAATAGCCATTGTCCCAGACAGGTTTCGAGCTAGATAGCGTCTACATACAAGTCCCTAGAAAGTTAACATGACACATCCCTTATGATACACATACAAACGATAAAACAGAGAAGAATAGGCTCTAATAGACACAGAAGAAACTGCCCTTAAATCTTGTGCAAAGTTTGTAAGATCTGCCTCAGCGTCAGGGGAGAGGTTAGCGTTTTTATGTAAACTAAAAACCACTGGTACCAAAAGCAAACAGGGCTCACTGTCATCTTCTTTCGACTCTTCTTTGTTATGTATGGTACTGAATTGAGCCATCGGGGGATAATAGAAAAAGAACGGCAGTTTTACGTCGAGAAAACAAAGCTCTCTTAGAGGGGGAAGACTTTGATTGTAACTTGGAAAATGTCTTCGTCCATTGCAGACCAAATTCAAGGGAAGGTCTCAGACATGTGACGTATCTTGTGCATAAACCAGCATGCCGTTCTGAGACGTGGGATGAAGTGAGAGTATGGGAATTTGTCTGCTGATTCAAGTGCACAAAGAATATCCAGGAAAGTAACTTTGTGTAAGTATAATGCACTTTACAAATCTTCGCGTATAATACGACCTACAATACAAACTCCTGAAATGCCGATCGATAAATGTGACAGTTCACATTTCTGGCCACACTGTGTACAGAACTCTTGAACTAATCCACTGTTATATCTCATGGCCATGGAAAAATTACTTTAAATCACAATTTCACTAAATGTAAATGATAAATAAAATTTTCGGCATAAAATGGAACTGTAATAATGATCAAAACATAACCTTACTTCGGTTTATTCCCTTCAAGTTATGGCCATATCTGTGACTGCTAACTGTATTTATTGCTTCATGACAGTAATAATGGACAGATTTCTGCGTTTAAGTACAAGGGCAGTACATGCAATGTCAGGTAAAGTAGCGTGGGAGTAGAGCGGGCGCATTCTAAGCCCCAGAACTCTATGGAAATGGTTAACTGTAGGTTTCGGCCGCCTTACTGCTCATGGAAAGATCCGAAAACCACCGAATACATGGGAGTGGTTCGGCCAGATTACCAGTATTTAATGGATGTCGAAGAGAGAACTGATTTATCACTGGCAACGAAACCTTAGTACGAGTAAGCAGTGCATAAGCAACATCCTTATAGCTGAGCAGCACTTTGTGTTCCTTACCAAGGAGCAGTTCAGCTATTTACGTCCGCTAAGTTTTAAGTTTTGCGGTAAGAGCAATTGAGATACCGCCCTATAAACTTCAAGGAGGGCGTCTTTATTGTTTGTACCCCACTGTGCAACATGATGAAGTACTTATATAGTACCACAGGTATCCTTATATTCAAAATTGTATTTTATTATTACATGTAAATACTCGTACTGTAATTACAACAATAGATGATCTTGTACAACATGTTTCAACACTTTTTTTTGACGTTTTGCTGACAGTGCATCTCAGTATATTTATCTCAGTAATTAACCAACTTGATGCACAAAATTTTTGTTTTACAATAAATTTATTTCATGCCTCTACATGTTTCGAACACATGTGCTCATCATCAGGAGGTCAAAATTGCATTACACAGCCACTGGTATCATCACACCCGTAGGTAAGATGATACCAGTGGCTGTGTAATGCACCTCCTGATGATGAGCACATGTGTTCGAAACATGTAGAGGCATGAAATAAATTTATTGTAAAACAAAACTTTTGTGCATCAGGTTGGTT
>Ga0131853_10026876_pt1 | contig 10346 bp, 9 predicted proteins | sample TergutLab28metaG_FD_92764 | JGI IMG/M metagenome (GOLD analysis project Ga0131853, IMG submission 92764) | Labiotermes labralis P1 segment gut microbial communities from Petit-Saut dam, French Guiana - Lab288 P1 (version 2) (version 2) | ecosystem: Host-associated > Arthropoda: Insects >... | reverse complement strand
GGCGTGCCCCCTGCCCCCCTTAAGCGGCCTTTTTGGTTACTTTTTTGGTCGTGGAAAAAAGTAACTCGGGGGCTTGGGGGCGAAGCGCCCCATTCTAACTCCATCGGAGATTCCGATTAAATGTCCTTAATGCCCGAAAGGCAAGGACTTCGGACATTCCAATAAAATGTCCTTAAAGTCCGAAAGGCAAGAACATCGGAGATTCCGATTAAAAACCCTTAAACCCCAAAGCACAAGGCCAAAGCAAAACCCAAGCTATCAACTGTCAATCGCTACACCCGCATCATCAGCCTTATCTTTCTTAATCATCCCCATGACCTTGTCAATAATCCCGGGCACAGCATTCACAATGCGATCCCCGGTCGAATCAGCGGTCTGCATCTGCATCAACTGCACATCACTGCCGTTGATCACCAAAAACGCCAGCGGCTGAATGGTCACCCCGCCGCCTGTGCCACCGCCAAACAAGTCGGCTTTCTTCTCACCGGGCGGCAGGTCACTCCCACCAGACGCGTAACCAAAGCTGACTTTCGAAATCGGAATGATAACCACCCCGCCCGCAGTCGTAATCGGGTCACCTACAATGGTGTTGACATCCACAAGCGAGCGCAGACTGCTGAGCGCGGATGCGGTAAACTCACTGATAGGACTTTGCTGGCTCATATTTTTTACCACCTTTTCGTCTTGGTTTTTTATGTCTCTTACTGGATATCCATGCGGCTAACAGCTGTATCCCGGCGATTACCCCGAAGATCGGCCGAAACCGCAGCCGAAACGAGATTGCATAATCGTTTTGCTCCTGTAAGAAGTCGGGCAAAACCTCAACGCCGGGCTTTTTGAGCGTGACCAACCGGTCGAACAATTGGATCAAAATCGCGGTAAAGGAAGTTGCCTTGGCGTAGCGCAGCGCGGTCTGGTGCGCGTCTTGCCCGCCGATTTTTACTTTAACCGATATTTTATAGACAACCAGCCGCTTGGACAGTTGGCGCAAAATCTTGATCGCCTTAACGCCGAACGCTTTGTATCGCTTAAAAAGTTTCGCAATTGATGGCTTTTCTTTATCCGGCGGCTTGTCTTCATCTTTTTTTTCTTCCGGCTCGGCCTTTGGCTTTTTCTTTAGCTTTGCCGGTTTTTCCGGCCTGACTTTCATCGGGTAAACCCGGTAGAAAAAACAGAGATACCACGCGGTTATTTTAAAGTCGCCGTTTATCGCCGACACGTGAAGCCGCACAGCGGGCAGCGTGAGCAAAAGGATGAGCAGGATCAGCGAAAAGATACCGACGAGAACCCAACTCAGTATGGTCAATACAATCAAGAGGCCGATCCCCCCTTACGGCTGTCGTTTGCAATCTATGCCAGCTCAGAAAAGTCCATCTGGCCTTCCAGCTCACCCGGGCTGTCTTCTTCTTCGGCCACTTCATCGGACAGCGGCAGGGTCGGCAGCTGCTCAAGGCTGTCCAGCCCAAAACTTCGCAGGAATACCTGGGTGGTGCGGTAAGAGATCGGCTTTCCGGGGATTTGCAGCCGGCCGGCCTCTTCGACCAGCCCTTTGTCCACCAGTGCGCGCAGGGTACCCGAACAGTCCACCCCGCGCACCTGATCGACGAAGGCACGGGTTACCGGCTGGTTGTAAGCAATGGTCGCCAGAACTTCGAGTGCCGCCTGGGATAGCGGGGCGCCCCGCCGAAGCGCGAGCGCCGCCCGGATAAAGTCGGCGTACTCAGGCAAAGGCACAAGCTGTACCGCGCCGTCCAGATAAAGAAAGTCGAGTGCGCTCTTCTGTTTGAGATACCGCTCTCTAAGCCTGTCAATACAATGTTTGACGATATTTTCGTCTATATCCAACGCCTGAGAAATTTTGGCAATTTCAATCGGGTGGCCGGCGGCGAAGATGATCGCTTCGATCCGGCGCTCATATACGGGCCATTCCAAATGTTTTGCTCCTTAACATGGGGTAGGTACACGGCTTTACTTTCCGCTTAGCCGTACCTCTTCCCCGGTCATATAGATTTTTTTGGATTTAATCAGCTCAAGCAGAGCCAGGAAAGTCGCGATCTTGCCGCTGCGCTCGGGGCTTTTCTGATAGAGCGCGTCCAGCTTAACCCCCCCGCCTCCGCGCAAAAGCCGGAAGATCGTAAAAATTTTCGTGGTGACACTGACCACCGGAACGCCGACCAGCGGCTCAAAAGCTTCACGCGGGGGCGGCAGACGCCTTGCGCCTTTGCCCATCGCGTCCCCCAGCGCGTAGTAAAGGACGTGCGCCGGGTGAACCAGGTCGTAAGTCATGTCCTCTTCAAGCTCAACAGCCGGCCGGGTGAAGATATCCTGGCCACGATAGTGTTCGCCCAAAGCTTTCGCCGCCGCCTTGCAGATCGAGTAATCGATCAGCTGGCCGGTCAGCTCAGCCCGGAGCTTGTCCCCTTCCTCCGCGTGTTTGGGCAATAGCGACACCGTCTTGATATATACCAAACGGCTGGCCATCTCCAAAAACTCGCTGGCCACTTCGAGATTTTGCTCTTTTGCCTCTTCCATAGCGGCCAGATATTGGGTGAGCAGTGCGCTTATGTCAATATCCAAGATATTCAGCTTGTGCTTGCTGAGCAGATGTAAGATGAGGTCAAGCGGCGCCTGATAATCGGCTACGCTGAACGTTAACTTTTCCACGGCCGCTATCCTCCAAACAGGATGTCGATCGGCCGTGTGAGGAAGTGAAGCACGCTCAGCATCCGCCCGGCCAGCGTCCAGATGATGTTGCCCAGCCTGCCGGTGAACATCAAAAAGATCAGGAAAAACAGAACCACCCGCTCATACCGAAGCATGGTGAAGTAAACGGGTTCGGGCAGCAGCGCGCCCAAAATCTTTGAGCCGTCCAGCGGCGGGATCGGCAAAAGGTTGAAGACAGCGAGCGCCAGGTTGATGAACAGCATATTCTGTAAAAGAAAGAAGAAGCCCTCAAGCATCTGCGGGGTCATAAAAGTAAGTGAGTCGGCTGTGTAGGCGACTACCTTGACCACGCAGAGCATGATAAACGCCATGATCAGGTTGGCAAGCGGCCCGGCAAACGCGATGATGGCCATATCGCGCCTCGGGTTTGGCAGAGCGGCCGCATTGACCGGCACCGGCTTTGCCCAGCCGAATCCGGCAAAGAGCAGCACCGCACTGCCGAACAGGTCGAGGTGTACAAAGGGGTTCAGGGTGAGCCGCCCCTGTCTGGCCGCCGTGTGATCCCCCCGCTTGTAGGCCGCATAACCGTGCGCAAACTCATGGATTGGCAGACAGACCAACAAAACGGCGACCCGCACACCCCAGGTGGTAAGTAAATCAATGTTCAGCTGAAATAATGGCACCGATATATCCTCCGGAGTAGTAGATAGAAATTTGGCAAGCAGTAAATGGCAGCATGTGCTCGTTTACATTATAGCGAGTTTTTGCGCAAAAAGCTACACCCATTCAAAAAAGGTGTTGCATTGAAGCGTAAAATCTGATAGAATGTTTGTCAGCGCGTTAAATGACGCACACAATCATCTGTTTAGGGAAGGAGGTGCATTTAGGTGGCTAAATGTGAAATCTGCGGTAAAGGCGTGTCTTTTGGAATCAAAGTTTCTCACTCGCACAGAAGAAGCAACAGAACCTGGAAGCCGAACGTTCAGCGGGTAAAAGCCTTGGTCAATGGTACCCCTCGCCGGGTTTATGCTTGCACACGCTGTTTGCGCTCCGATAAGGTAGAGCGGGCCAGTTAGTTCCCGCCGCGCTATCTCAGCCCATTTGGGTCGCCCTGGACAGGGCGGCCTTTTTGTGCGTTGGCGCGCCGGTTGCGAACCGCCACTGCCGGGGCCGCGATTCGCGATTTTCTTATCGCGCAGACTTTTCTGGCCGCGCCATTGGGCAGCGACTGCCGATTCACCGCTGCCTTTGCCTGTGTAAAAACTTTCTAGTTTCCTTCATTTTTACATGTTTTGGCCGATCTTTTTATAAAGGGATTTATCGCCAAATCCGGGTAGAGGGGGGTGTAGAGGATGGCGATTGGCAGAGGGGTCGGAATCAAGAGCGCAAGCCCGCTGGACAGCAATATGTACGAGAGCAGAAAAGGCAGATACAAGCGCTCGGATGATGCGCACCGAGACGCCGAGAAAGAGCGCCAAAGCGCGCGCGACCAGGCTGATTTCGGGGCGCACGGCAAAACGGGGCGCACCGCCACAGGCAAAGCAAAGATGGAGATACTGCTCGCCATTCGCGAGAGCAATATTCTCATTGCCCGCCGGGTTCACCAGCTCAAAGAGGCCCTCGCCAATTACACCCCGCCCGCCTCCCCGCCAAAGCAGGCAGACAGTGGGCGGGATAATGGTTCCGTGCGTGAACATGCCTTAAACTATTCCCGCCCGACAAAGGAAAAAAGCATCGCCGATATCCGGGCGTGATATCGGCTGACAATGCGAATCACGCCCGGCTGTAAAGGTCAGCTGTAAAGGTCATCGGAATCTCCGATGGATTTGGAATGAGGCGCATGGCCGCCGGAGGAGGTCGCGTCTTGCGCTTATCTCCCCCGGGCTCCCTCTGAGGTCAAATGCAAGGTCAAGGACTGTTGGGTGTAACATTTTTTCTACTCGTGATTCGCATTAACAATGAACGGGCCGCTGTGCGATATTATCAAAACATCGCGCAGCGATACCATAACTGTCCATTGTCCATTGTCCATTGTCAACTGTCAATTGAAACAAAGGTGGTAGGATATGTCTGTCTTAAGTTTATACGTCGAAAAGAAGGCGGCTTTTGCGGTTGAGGCCAGCGGTGTGCTGGCTGATCTGCGGGCCGCTTTGGGGCTTTGGGGACTTAAGGGAATTCGGCTGATCAACCGCTATCTGATTGAGGGGCTTTCGCAAGACGACCTTGCGGCTGTTCGCGACCGCCTGCTTTCCGAACCGCCCCTTGATCTTGCGTATGATGATTTGCCCGATTTTGGCGGAAACCTTGTCTTTGCGGTCGAGTACCTGCCCGGCCAGTTTGACCAGCGGGCGGACAGCTGCGTCCAGTGCATCTCCTTGCTGACCGGCGGCAAAAACCCAACCGTTCGCTGCGCCAAAATCTGGGTGCTTGAGGGTACACTGACCGACAGTGAATTCGCGGCGGTCAAAAGCCATCTGGTCAACCCGATTGAAAGCAGGGAAGCAGGGCTGAATATCCCCGCTTCCCTTCAAACCGATTACCCCATCCCGGAGGATGTGCCGGCGGTGGCCGGGTTTCTGTCAATGGATGCGTCCGGGCTGGCCATGCTTTTAGGTGAGCTTGGGCTGGCCATGGACACAGCCGACCTCACTTTTTGTCAAACCTACTTCCGCGAGCAGGGGCGGGACCCCACTCTGACTGAACTTAGAGTGCTGGATACTTATTGGTCGGATCACTGCCGCCACACTACTTTTTTAACCGAGCTTAACGAGATCGAGACGCAGCCGGACTACATCGCCAAGAGCCTTGGGCGCTATAATGCTATGCGGGCGGGGCTGGGCCGGGAGAAAGCCCCGGTCACCCTGATGGATATGGCCACCATTGCCGCCCGGTCACTCAAAGCGCTGGGCGTGCTCAACCGGTTGGACGAAAGCGGCGAAATCAACGCCTGTTCGGTCAACGTACGGGTCAATGTAGGCGGTCTGGACGAGGATTGGCTGGTCATGTTTAAAAACGAGACCCACAATCATCCAACCGAAATCGAGCCTTTCGGCGGGGCGGCCACCTGTCTGGGCGGGGCGATCCGCGACCCGCTTTCGGGGCGGAGCTACGTTTATCAGGCCATGCGGCTGTCCGGCGCGGCAAGCCCGCTGACCCCGGCCTCTCAGACCCGCCCCGGCAAGCTCTCTCAAAAGAAAATCTGTCAGACGGCGGCGGCCGGTTATTCCTCTTACGGCAACCAGATCGGGCTGGCTACCGGGCTGGTCAACGAAATCTATCATTCGGGCTACGAGGCCAAGCGGATGGAAATGGGCGCGGTGATCGGCGCTGTCCCCGCGCATGGGGTAATCCGCGTACCACCCATGCCGGGAGATAAAGTCATCCTGCTTGGCGGAAAAACCGGGCGGGACGGCTGTGGCGGCGCGACCGGCTCTTCCAAAGCGCACACGGCCGATTCCCTTGAGCGGTGCGGCGCGGAAGTGCAAAAGGGCAACCCGCCCGAAGAGCGCAAGATTCAGCGGCTTTTCCGCAACCCGTACGCCCGCGGGCTGATCAAGCGGTGCAACGACTTTGGCGCGGGCGGGGTAAGCGTGGCCATCGGCGAGCTGGCCGACGGGCTGGAGATCAACCTGGACTGCATCCCGCTCAAATATGAGGGGCTGGACGGAACCGAGCTGGCCATATCCGAAAGCCAGGAGCGGATGGCGGTGGTGGTCGGCGCAAATGACGCCGAAGCTTTCATCGCGCTGGCCGGGCAGGAAAACCTCGAGGCCACCGAAGTCGCGCAGGTCACGCAGGCCAAAAAGCTGATCATGCGCTGGCGCGGGCAGAATATTCTGGAACTTGACCGCGCCTTTTTGGATTCCAACGGCGCGCCGCGCTCTGCCCGCGCTTTTATCCCATCCCCCAGAAAGCGTGAGGAAGTAAACACCCCGGTCAACCGGCAAACTTTGCTGGACAAGCTTTCCGATTTGGCGTTTGCCTCACAAAAAGGGCTGGCTGAGCGGTTTGACTCGACGGTCGGGGCGGGGAGTGTGCTGCTGCCTTTCGGCGGCAAGTACCAGCTGACCCCGGCGCAGGTTATGGCCGCAAAGCTGCCGGCCGGCGAGCGGGATACACTGGCCTGTACATTGATGAGCTGGGCATACAACCCCGAATACTCGGCGTGGAGCCCTTACCACGGGGCGATGTGCGCGGTGATTGAATCGGCCGCGAAAATCCTGGCGGCCGGCGGCTCAAGGACGAAATGTTGGCTGACTTTTCAAGAGTATTACGAAAAGCTGGGCGATGACCCCGAAAGGTGGGGAAAACCGGCAGCGGCGCTGCTGGGCGCGCTCGAAGCGCAGATGCAGCTTCAAATCGCGGCCATCGGCGGAAAGGACAGTATGTCCGGCTCGTTTGAGGGTTTGAATGTTCCGCCTACCCTTGTCAGCATGGCCGTCGGTTTGGCCAGCGCCGACCGGGTAATTTCGGGTGAGTTTAAACAGACGGGCAGTCATGTTTACTATCTGACGCCCAGCCAGACCGATCAGGGACTTCCTGACTTTGACGATGTTCGCTTTATCTTTGATCTCTGCGAGCAGCTCATCCAAGGCGGCCGGGTGCTGGCGGCATGGGCGGCCGGCTTTGGCGGCAGCGCCGAAGGTGTGTTCAAAATGTGCCTGGGCAACCGGATCGGCTTTCGCGCAGTCAAAGATTTAAGCTGGAACTCCACACCCGGCGGGTTTATTCTGGAAGCGAGTGAGCCGCTTGAGCACCTCGATCACTGCCTGATCGGCAAGACGATCGAACCCTACAAACTCGAATTGCCGGAAGAAACAGTCGACCTGGCCGAAGTGCAGGCCGCCTGGGAAAGCACGCTGGCACCCATTTATCCCGAAAAAATCGCGCAGACCGGGCCGTGTTCCCCACTTGATTGGGACAGGCGGGAACCCTCCCCCGCCCTGCGTATCGGCGGAAAGTCGGGCAAGCCGCTTGTGGTGATCCCCGTCTTCCCCGGAACCAACTGCGAGTACGACACGGCCAGAGCTTTTGAGCGGGCCGGCGCCAACACCGAAATCTTTGTGGTGCGCAATTTGACGCCCGGCCAGGCCGCCGATTCGGCCAAGGCGTTCGCCGAACTGGTGGAAAGGTCAAAGATCGTCGCGATTCCCGGCGGCTTCTCGGCCGGGGATGAACCGGAGGGTTCAGCCAAGTTCATCACCTCATTTTTGTGGGGGGATGTTGTCCGCGAAAAAATTGAAGAACTCCTGCAAGCCCGCGACGGCCTGATGCTGGGTATCTGCAACGGCTTTCAGGCGCTGATCAAGCTGGGGCTGGTCCCGTTTGGCGAGTACCGCCAGCCAACGCCGGAAAGCCCGACACTGAGCTGCAATGTGATCGGCCGCCACCAAAGCCGGATGGTCCGCACCCGGATCGCCTCCAACAAAAGCCCGTGGCTTTCCGGGATGCGCACCGGTGATGTTTACCTCTCCCCCGTTTCTCACGGGGAGGGGCGGTTTATCGCCGAGGAAAAGCTGATCGCGCAGCTGGCGGAAAACGGCCAGGTCGCTACCCAATATGTAGATTTTGACGGCAGCCCGACCATGGACATCGCCCACAACCCGAACGGGTCGGCCTATGCCATCGAGGGCATCACCTCCCCGGACGGGCGGGTGTTTGGCAAGATGGCACACAACGAGCGGTATGGCGAAGGCCTTTACCGCAACATCCCGCCTCACGGGGCGCTGGATATTTTCAAGTGCGCGGTTGATTATTACATGAAATAGGAGAAGCGAATGATCTGGACAGAAGTTGAGGTTTTCACCTCCAGCGCGGGGGTTGAGCCGCTCTGCGCGGCCTTGGAGGCGATGGGCGCTGCCGGGTTTGTCATTCGCGACCCGGCCGATTTTGAGGACTTCCTCGCGCAAAAACAGGGCAAATGGGACTACATCGACGAAAACCTGCTCTCCCTGCGGGAGGGCGAGAGTTCAGTCGTCTTTTATCTGCCGGACGGGGAGGATGGGCGGGAAAAGCTCTCCCGGCTGGGCGCGGTTCTCGACCGGCTGAGAGGGCTGGATGAGGGCGGCCACTGGGGGTCGCTGCGCTATCAGCTGTCCGAGCTGGAGGAAGAAAGCTGGCAGGACAGCTGGAAGAAACACTGGAAACCGACCCGGGTGGGCAAGCGGCTGATCGTCTGCCCAAGCTGGGAGGAATTCAACCCCGCACCGGGCGAAGTGGTCATCAGTCTTGACCCGGGGATGGCTTTCGGCACCGGCACACACGATTCCACCCGCCTGTGCATGGAATTGGCTGAAGGGTTGATCACCGGCGGTGAGCAGATACTCGACCTTGGGTGCGGCAGCGGGATTTTGGCGATCACCTCCTTGCTTTTGGGCGGGGAAAGTGCGATCGGGGTAGACATCGACGAAGTGGCGATCCGCGCCTGTGGCGAAAACGCCGCTGTGAACGGGCTTGCTGACCGCGCCCGGTTCCGCAAAGGAAACCTGGCCGACGGGATAACCGGACAGTATGACCTGATTTTCGCGAACATCGTGGCCGACATTATCCTTCAGCTAGCGCCCGATATTCCGCGGCTGCTCGCACCCGGCGGCGCACTGGTCACCTCCGGAATTTTGGCTGAGCGGGCAGGCGAGATCGAGTCCGCTTTCGCGGCAATCGGCCTGACCACCAGAATAAAACTGGAAAGCGGCGGCTGGGCCGCGCTGATGGTAGTGGAAAGTTGACAGTAAAGGAATCGCTCCGCGATTTGATTTCAAATCATCGCGAAGCGATACTTTTACTGTCAATTGTCAATTGTCAATTGTCAACTGCCCACTGTCCCTGCGCTCCGGCTGCCACTCGCCATTTTCGAGCAGGGCGCGCACCGACTTTGCGATCTCGCTCAAAACCAATGGAATAAGTGAAAGGGCAGCTACCCAAAGATGGTGCAGCATACTCAGCTCACTCAGGCCGAGAACCTCGCGCATCAGCGGGATCATCCCGGACAGCACACAGGTGGCCAGGATACCGGCCAGCGTGCGGGTCAGCGGGCTATTCCACTGACCGACGGGCGAAAAGATCGAATGTGTGCTCTTACAGCCCAGCGCACAGCCAAGCAAGCCGATCATCAACACCAGAAAGGCCATGGTCACCCCGACCTCCTCGCCGGGCGGTATATAGCGGGAGAGTGAAGCCCGCGCCCCGAGATAATACCCGGTCAAGGTGAGCAGGCCGAGGCATATCCCCTGTGCACCGGCAATCAGGCGGGCCTGGTAGTCAAACATTTTGTGTCCGATCGGGGGCGGCGCTTTGCGCATAACCTCATCCCCGGCGGACGACATCCCCAATGCCGGGGCAATGAGCGCGACACCTGCCAGGTTAACCAAAAGGAGATGCGTGGGCAACAGCGGCAGGCCGAAGCCCAGCGAGGCCGCGGTCAGCAGCGCAAATCCGACGGCCAGCGAAGTCCCAATCAGAAACGCAACCACCCTACGCAAGCGCGCAGCCGCGCCCCGTGCCCCACAGATGGATTTGGCCAGATCAGGCAGGCCTTCGCCGGTAAAGAGGACCGAACTGGCGGCCGCCGCAAGGCCGGCCGGCTCATTGCCCAGCGCTATCCCGAGATGTGCGGCTTTCAGCGCGGGCGAGTCGGCGCCGGTTCTGCCGGTCACAGCCACAGTTTCACCGCGCGCGCGCCACGC
>Ga0131853_10026875_pt1 | contig 10346 bp, 10 predicted proteins | sample TergutLab28metaG_FD_92764 | JGI IMG/M metagenome (GOLD analysis project Ga0131853, IMG submission 92764) | Labiotermes labralis P1 segment gut microbial communities from Petit-Saut dam, French Guiana - Lab288 P1 (version 2) (version 2) | ecosystem: Host-associated > Arthropoda: Insects >... | reverse complement strand
CGTCTATGTTCGTTATAAAGTCTAAGCAACGTACCGTCTCTGTTCGTTAAAAAGACTAAGCAAGGTACCGTCTATGTTCGTTATAAAGTCTAAGCAACGTACCGTCTCTGTTCGTTAAGCAAGGTACCGTCTGTGTTCGTTATAAAGTCTAAGCAACGTACCGTCTCTGTTCGTTAAAAAGACTAAGCTAGGTACCGTCTGTGTTCGTTATAAAGTCTAAGCAAGCTACCGTCTATGTTCGTTATAAAGTCAAAGCAACGTACCGTCTCTGTTCGTTAAAAAGACTAAGCAAGGTACCGCCTGTGTTCGTTATAAACACTGGACAAGGTACCGTTGGTGTTCCATTGTGTATTGCCAAGAAACGGCATTTAATTTAAATAGTTTCAGAGTACGCTATATACGTAATCACATTGTCACGCCATCTTGCGAGTCCGTGTTTGTGTAATTCAACATTCATTACAGTTAGGCGGATTTAAATGTGGTTGTAATGGCAGTGAACAACAGTAATAGTTGGGTTTAGTACTTTCATGTGCTTTTAACGTTGCTAGGTGCCATCATTGTTGATATACTTACCAACGGTAGAACGTAACAGTGATTGGCATCCTTACACATTGTAATTGTGATATTAAAACAGCAGCAACAACAAATACTACAACAACAGCAACAACAACAACAGAGAACTTTATTGCCCAGTAGCTCCACAGGCCACACACCTTTCAGCGGTGGAAATTTGAACATGTTCGGTTTACTCGCGTGTTCGCTGTTCGTTGGATTCGAACCCACGATTACCCTTCTCTAGCGACGGAACAGACACACCATTCTGTGGTCGTAAGGAACCCTTTCGACATTGGAAACGTTTGCTTTGAAGGCCGATAAGGAAGTACAAAGGATAATGTTAAGTTGGACATCAGGGAGGTGCATGGCACCGACTGTGTGCGGGGCTGTGCCAATTGTGCTCCCCCGCACCGCACCCCAGCACATGTATACATACGTAAAATGTCGCAGGATAGCCGAACCATTTCACAGCAGTTGTGTCTCCACACAGTGCCACAGTACAAACATTTGTGTCGAAATGCACACAGCGAGGTGTCCGTTCCGCTGTGCGAGGTACAAGGTGTGGTTGTGACAGTGGTTACCGGCATGTTACGCCGTGTAGTCTGGTATACGTCACAGTGAACGCCACCCGCAATCAGTGCTTCTTTACCGCGTGACAGTATTTTGCTGAACAGTCTTGTGTTGAAATTCTTCCAGTATCGTCTCACTCGCAGGCCATGCTGCAAGTCGCCGTTACACATTACGTGTATATGTCGAGCACTTAATGTAGGGTCTGTAAAATGTAATCCTTTCGATTTACGTCATCTTCTGTGATAAGAAATCAAGGACTTGCTGGAAACTTGTTTTTGACTCTTCATTAGCATCGTTTTGTGATGCAGCGTGTTACATAAGGAGAGGATTTAGCTAACTTTTTTGTGCCACGGAAGAAACTGACCCTGCGAACGCAAGCTGATCAAGTGTTCAACATTCGCCGATTCTTTCGTACAGGACGGCGGCAAACGCAACAAATTGTTAACAACTTCTTACATTGTTGCTCTTCGGTCGACCGCTACTTGATTCCTATGAATTACTCAAAACGATGCGTGATTTCAAGCCTCCCCCGCGAAGTAGCTGAGAACTGCGTTCTTCTGGGTTATTACGCAGCGAGTAGTGGTAATTTCTTGCCGACGTTTTGGGACACCCTATCAGGTCCCTTGAATATGGGACCCGATAGGTTGTCCCGAAACGTCGGTAAGAAATGACCACTACTCAGTGCGTAATAACCCTGAAGAACGCAGTTCCCTTCTACCCTGTTCTGCGCAAAACTATGTTTAAGCTGCCGCATTATTCTGCTGCTAAGAAGATACCTTTTGGAGAGCCGACGTTTACATCGACATTTACCCCCCCAGCCGCCCGCGGTAAATGTAACACACGGTATGCGAGACCGTGCCCTTCTGTATATCGACAACTGGGATAACGCAAATAGAACTTTAGGGGAAGCGGCGTCATTTCAGATAGAGCATCATCTGCTGTCATGTTTAAATTTACCTGTAACTGTTGTTATGACTGAACTGTTGACCTCTACTGCAGTGTTTCTCAACCGCCGGGCTGCGGCCCGGTACCGGGCCCTGGCATCAATTATACCGGGCCGCGAGAGGTTCTCCTGGAATTTGTCATTTTAATTTTCTAAGCAATTTTCATGAATAAATGTTTTATAGTGGAAATATTCTGAGGAGAAAAATATTCGTGAATGTGTCGAAAAACTCAGACCCAGATGCTGGCGTGAGGAAACTACAATATGCTACAAGGTTTCATTAGTCCAATGATTGATAACTAATTTAAATGTAATTTTATATTTGTCAACATGCCACACCGTATACACAAGTGTACTAATACTCTTTATGATTATGCCATAATTATTTATTAATACTTATATTAGTTTAAGGTATGAACTTAAAAAAATGGAAAGTTATTTACGAGTAAATTTGTTGGGACCGGGCCCTCGTCTTATGAAAAAAGAATTTACCGGGCCGCGGTCTCACAAAGGTTGAGAAACACTGCTCTACTTGACATGAGTGCTGCAGTCACGGGTATTGCTTGACCAACATCAATAGTGCCTACGCAGTTGTGTCAAGTTAAGTATTTGGCACTTTTTCCTCATCCCACTTGTAGCTTTTATACAGTTTTACAGCTGTTCCTGTCAAATCTGCTGAATCGCCCGCGCCCAATCGGTTCGCAGGCACATTTATTCCTTCAGTCAACCTTTGGAACATACACAGCAAGCAGTCTTGCAGAGCTCTTCACAGTATTCTGCCTTGGCCCACTCACTATCTGCCTGCCTCCCCTTCTCCACTCAGCCCAAATATCTTCCTCAGCACCCTCTGCTCAAACACTCTGAGCCTGTATGCTTTCCTCGGTGTGAGAGACCAAGGTTTCACACCCATACAAAACGATAGTGAAAGCTACTACATTTAATGCAGGGCGATAATTAATTGCACTGCTATGAAGTTTGGGAAGAAGTTCCTGCTTGTCCTTCTGGTAAGGGGAGAGCGTTGGGAAATGAACACAATGTGATGCGAAGCAGTGTACAACTGGGACCAGGGTCCACACATTTTATCCACCGAACTGATAGTCACGTGACTGCCGTTTGGTTCGGACGGCAGTATGTGGTTACGAAAACGGGTGATTTCGTTCAGTGGACGGTTGGTGCAGATTGCGCACTGAACAGCGGAACAGACGTGCACCTTTGTGCCTTCGTTTGTAGGTTTGCATGTTGCGAGGAGTAATTGGGCAGAAAGTCAGGCTTCCGCCGCGAAGCGGATGAGAACTGTGCTCTTCTGGGCTATTACACAGCGAGTAGTGGTAATTCCTTACCGACGTTTCGGGACAATCAACCGGCCCCCATCTTATCTTCATCAGGGTCCGAAAGGTTGTCCCTACACGGCGGTGAGAAATTCCCACTACTCGAGGCGTAATACCTCAGAATAGCGCAGTTCTTTTCTAACTGGGCATGGAAATTGCGTATTTGTTCGTGCATAAAACAAGAAGTGTTAAAAACACCTGCGGAAAAGCGAATGAGCTCATAAAACACGCAATTTAACTTCGTTTAAGGAATGAAGCTGTCTCTGTACACGTCATGAAGGCATATGGGGGAGTGGAGGTATAGCTCCGCCCAGTCTTAACATCGGCGCCACGTGGAGATAAGAGGTTAGCTTCACGCTAAGGCCGCTTTGCAACCGCGATAAGACATGGCGGCACCTAGTGGGTAGGACTGGGGTGGGCAGCAGAGACGGCCTTGGCAGACTGTCTCATCTGTGCTGGGAAGCGAACTGCCATTCCTCGGTCTTCCAGTCCGTAGCTTGGCCACCGTACCGATTGGGCTGTTCCGGTTTCTCTAAATGAAGGATTGTCGAAATGTTACATGTACTGCCAGTACCCGTTTCTCGCCCGTGTAGCCGATCATGTTTAGCATAGTAGTTTCGTAGGATTGCTGGCATCATTTACGGAAGGTTCATGGCATGCGTTGTAAGTTAATCTGTCAACGTACGTTCAGGACCGTGAGTGATAGGTAGGAGGGGAGAGATTTAAATGAGAAAACGTTGGGAACTGATAACGGACGGTAGCAATCCAGTGCGAATTCAGTCGCGTTCGAGTGTGGTGTAGGTAGGAGTACAGAGAAGTGAATGTGTCAGTTTCCTAGAAATGAACTAGTTGTTCTACTGGATATAGCGCTCCATTATTTTATATCAAGAATAAGTCGAGTAAACAAAACAACAAATAAAAGAGAAAAAATTAAAACTATATGTGATTCGGTGAACCACACCCGTTTCCCGAAAGAGGATCACCTACCAGACTGAGCGTGTCGGGACAACAAAGTTACGAAGGGCGATCGTGTAGACCCGGAATGTTGTTTCTTCCCTTGTCAGTGTCAGAATATGAAGCAGTTACCATTTGAAAACGAATAACGTTCCGGTCTAAGTGCGTTCGTACAGTGAGATGAAAGAGTGGGAATGTGTGGTCGAAACTCATTGAAGAACTGTTTTGCAGTACTTCCATATCGCCGTAACTATTGTAGGTACCGTACATATTGGTAAAAGTAATGTCTTTTTTTTTTGCGAGATTTAAATACGCGTGGCTGAAACGTAAAGGTCCTATAAGCTGCCAGAATGGCAGAGAGGGGTTCCAGAGCTTAACTGTACTCTTTCTTTAACCTCGGCGCTAGATGGGGGTGGGTGGTTATTGCCACGCTCTGGCGGCTTTACTCCCGAGAATGACCCGATACCCAATGTATAGGAGGCTGGGTGAGCCTCAGGGCCAGTCAGGACGGGTGCGGAAAACTTCCCCCCCCCCCAACCGGGATTCGATTCCCGGACCGACCAGCCCGTAGCGAGTCGCTGTACCGAATAATGAACTCATGCCAGTTAATCGTTTAGGACTAGTGGTAACTTTATATACCACCAGTTGTAACATTCACAGACTGTACGTTCTCCCTACAGGGTATTTTCGTGTTCTGTGTGGATCTGAGAACAAACAGCGATTATTTCCCTATACAGCATTAACTGACTGGTTTTTATAACGGAGACGGTGTGTGTGTACTGCGCGGTACGAACTGAATGTGTAGACGTAGTTACGGTTAACTTTAGTCTTTATTTCTGCAGTTTTAAATAATTCTGTCGCACGTTACCATATGGTGTAAAAACTGCAAGTTACCTGTTCGCTGCTTCCTGTCCGGTAACTGATAGAGAACTCCGCAACGTGTCATGAACTCTACCTCATACAAGATTGGCTTTTAAAGGGGGTTAATTAACCAGTACATGATTAAGATTCAAAGTGGCTCTGAACACCGACCACATTTCCTTCCTCTGACGTGCAAACCAGGCCACAAGGTAAAACTATAAAATTGGCCAGAGAGCATAAACAGACCCGACAGGTTCGACCTGTTAACTGCACATTCACAGACCCGACATTGATGGTGCCAGTGCTGTCTTGTCAGACCTTCTTGATGGAAAGCGAACATCTGTTAACACAGTATGAGGTACCCTCCCGACTGTTCTGTCCCCGGATCGCGCATAGTGAATATTTGACTCCACATCCCAAACGTCAACCTGTGAATCTCACCATAGACCACGACTGTCTCCTGCAGCCTTCCCAATTTGTTATCTACAAATCATCCTGCCATTCGACACTGTGTACCCTGAGCTACTGGTAGTTTTTTTTTTTAAATAAATGGTAGGCTAAACGTCTTCCTTATCCTAGCTACCTGACCAGCTTACCGTGACCTGCATCACTGTCCTAACAGCTACGAGTTCCGGTATCGTGGAGTTCTCGTTACGTGATTTCTTACAAGGCCGACTTAATTGCATCCTTCGTATGTTCATGTTTTTTTTTTGAAACCACATCTCACAGCCATACAAAACTAATACGAAAGTAAATGCGACTATAATGGTTGCTGGAATTAAGTCCACACATTTCCAGGAATGAAGGTGACAAGATAAAAAAGGCAACGTTGTGTCAACTGTCCACGCCATGAAAGCATACAGGAAGCAGCAGGGGTACAGCTCCACACACCCTTAACCTCGGCAAGTAGACGGGGGTGAGTGCGGTCGTCTTCCGCCCAGAACAGAACCCCGGTACTCTAAACACGAGGCTCAGTGGGCACTGGAACCGGCACGGCTGCAAACCGTACAGAAATCTCATAACTTATCGCGGAACGTCTGCAGTAGCCAAGAAGATGCCGGCAGTACGTTTTGCCGAAAAATTGATACCAACCCACCAGAATACACGATGTCAGATTCCGCAGTGGCTCTAAAGTCGCAAATCGTCCAGCGAAAAATTAGGTTGCTCTATAACGAGCAAACTGGCAGTGTTATGACGCTGTATGCTAATGTATCGGTTCCCATGACAACGCGATGTGACGTCAGTACCTATTACGTCCGTAATTACTCCGAGTTAAACTGTTGGGGTCTGGAACATCAGGATTGCCCATAGCTTGTGTGCTAATTACCTTCCTTACGTACAACGCCTTTAACCCACAAAAGGCCACCTGGGGTCCAATGTGACCCCACCATGAAAGTGGTTATAACCAATGCCGGGTTTTAGGTCTTTTATTGTCAGATTAAAATACATGTCTGCTTACAAAAGAACAACAGTCTGACATCACTGAAATGACAACCTCATGTAACAATGGCATATAACAATGACATGAGTGTCATTTACCCTATACGGTATGTGAATTCCAGCTATGCTGAATATTCATTTCTGTATTCAAGAATTTAAATATGATAAAATGGTTTGAAGAAGAAGAAGAGTTGGGAAAACAACGCAAATAATCAGATTCAGCAGTTTCATCCTTATTCTTACAAGTGTCACAAGCAACAATCATACTCATATGGTGTTTGCAGAAGTAATGTCCACATCCTTTGCGGACAAATTGTGTCTTTACATCTCTACTCCTGCTGCATACATGACAACGCCCTCGCTTTCTTGATATCGCCTCGTAGTCTTCAGGGTCTTGCATACAGTTTTCTTCAGAATTAGAGACAAATCAGCACATGACTATTGCTGTTTTGATGTTCCTAGGTAGCGAAGAAAGTTTGTATCGTTGTGTTACAAATGGTGTCACCAGATCATGTGCAGTTCTGATTCTCCTTTTTATCTTCTTCTCAAGCTGTTCTTTGAGCATGTTGTGTGCATATATGACCAGTGCATTTAACGCAGCGGTGTTGATCATGCCATAAAACATTGCCATTGTCCATATGCCAGTTGCTCGCTGTACCTTGCACACATTTGATCCAGCACGTCTACCTCACCTTTTGTTCTGTTATAAAATTCAATAATTTCAGGCTTTCCTGAATCGCTGCAGATTGCTGAATCATGATGGAGTGATGAAAGGAGGACAACTGATTTGTTCTTCTTTGGGACATATGACACATGACATATGACACAAGTGTGAGATACTTGCTAAATCCAAAAATAGGCGAGTTTTCATTTTTTGCTTCATTGTACCAACAAGTGTCAATTTTTTTTTTCAGTTGATTTGCAAGGTCAACAGACGTAAACAAATTATCTGTTGTTACATTTCGCCCGCCCTGTCCTGACCAGAAATAGGCTGAACCAATGTGCAGACGACATCACTTGTCGGTCCACGAGCTACTTCATTATTTTCTTTGCGTAAATTAACTTTCGCATTCGTCATGTATTTCGTGGCAAAATCACATCATCCAAATTTTGATTCCGTACTTGCTTGTTTTTGTCGGCAAATATTGCCGGAATCCACTTCTTCCTCTGAGTGGAAGTAATTGTTCATTGATGCAGAAAGCTGAACCAACCAAATACAATGATTTACACAAACCAATGAACTTGTCCCAAATTTCTCGAAATGCTGCCATTTTATCTTCCAAACGAAGCTCAGTTCTTGTTGCTTTGTCGTCAAATCTTATCACTGACAAGAGAAGACGCACTGTTATGTTCTCTCTGCGAGCTCGAGCAACTTTTGGAGGTGTCCTGCTTCAGGTAAAGTCCTTGCCTTGAAAAACATTCGTCTCCTCGTCTGCTTTCTCCTGATTCTGAATGCTCAACGTCTGTGTTTTCCGGGTGTCCATGATCACCAGTGTCAGCAAAATCGTACAGAGAGTCAATATCATCATCAAGATCTTCCTCTGCAGCATCTTCATCTTCTGAACCACTTAGTCCAATATCATCACCGCTGTGTCTGTCGTCCTCGCTATAATCACTGTCAGAAACTGGACGACTGATCTCGTAATCTTCTAGAAATTGTTCATGGGAGGCCATTTTTATTCAGAATACCGGCAAAAGATACTATAGTAGTATTTTATAGCGCATTATCACCATAAAAATGCACAAAACTAAATACAGAAAAACAACACGCGCAAGGCCACCTGGGGTCAAATCTGTCCCCAGGTAGGGAAAATCGAAATTTTAGAAAACCGGTTGTCACCAACAGCACAAAACCACAATGCCGACATAGAAGACACTTGTCGTGACAAAGTTACGAAGGTTGGTGTCATTGTAAGATACGCCAAAAAAGTTATCGGAAAAAAAACGCTGGGGTCGGATTTGACCCCGGGTGGCCGTTTGAGGGTTAAATGGGTCAGCTGCTGCCGTATGTGCTGGACATTCTTAATGACAGGGTTTCGACTGCCGTCAGGTGAAAGCCAGAGCATCCAAATCGCCTCTTGGACGCACCCAGCCTCGTATACACTGGGTACCTGAGACTGGTTAGGGGAAAAAGCGGATGGAACGTGATTCTGGCCACTCCAACTTTCGTCTTCACGGCGTCATGCTTAATTGAGCACAGTGGAACTTGGAGTGTGAACTCTGTGTACAGCGCTGATTACCTTCACAGAATAAATTTGTATATCAAATACGTTAGGTAACATCAGCGCCGATCATGTATGTGAAATACCAGTTGGAAATTGTGTGTGCTGAGTTGCTGTAGTCTTGCACTGTCGTCTGCATTTCATCTTTTTACCGACCCTCTCAGGCCACATCTGCTTCCTTCAACGTCTTCATTTCACCATTCACCGTGTTCATCCTGGCACTGGAGGATTGGTAATGAGAGATGCTGTCAGTCAATGATTAAGATGGCTCGAAAGTAAGGCAGTGTGTACCTACACACTGACGTGTGCGCCAGTGTCTTCCACCACAAACCTAACAGCAAACACCAAATGTACTGCGCACTTACCAGTCTGTACGGTAACTGCAGTCGTGAAAGGGATGTGCAAGTAGTGCGAGACAGTTGATGGCTGCAGTTCGACTCCACATCGCCACTGCTTTGTTTCACGTACAAGTGGAGCTTTGCTTTCTTCAGTGCGACGTTTTTCTCGCTGGACGGTTGGGACGGTGTCACTTGCTACAGCAGACACCGAGTGAGTGACAGTCCAGGTTGTTGCGGCAGATGGTGTGATGATTGCTGTCTTCGGGGGTGTTACGCCGTGCCATCTGTTTCAAATTTACCGACGTTTCGGAGAAGCGTGCTGCCTCAGTGTTCGTTACAGGAAGATTCAGGCAGTCCTTTCCTTCGTAAGGCTGGCCAGACGGCACGGCGTTAAATTCGAGGAGACAGCCCAAATAAACAAGTAAATGAATAAATAAATACATCAGTATACGCTTTGAAAATCAAGACGCATTTCTGTCGACTCTTCGCTCTCACGTCTTGACACTGTGTCCTCTCCCCTCCTCTCTGGCCAGGTGTCTGTTGATGTAGGACGACAAGTGTTGGAGCTGCCTATTTCTGGGCCTGGCTTCAAGCCCGTACGGAGGCGTTGTCATTATGAACGTAACGTGCGATGGGGCTATTTGTAGAATTCGAGGTTCAATTGCCGACCGGTCACCTCATAAAATGTCACGCACTTACGTTGATTTTTATGTAACGATTTATTTATTTCTGTTCATTTGCACTGCCGTCCACTTCTGGTGGTCAGGAGTGTACTCGGGCCTCAGGCTATTTCATGACTATGCGTCAACTGCAGAATATTACGTAGAATGTGTTCGGGGAGAATCTAATACCATGAAGCAGTTCGTGAGGATGTCTGCACAAGTTCCACGAAACGGTGTTCAGTCTTGTGCCTCAGGCCAGCACGGTGTTACTCTTGCGCTCCGATATAGTCTTTGAATAAAAGGGTGAAGCAATCCCGTTACAGTCCTGGACAGGCCCTGAGGGTTCCAGGAGGTTGAGGCTCCCAGATTTCAAGGCAGTCGGCACATGGAGGTGGTAAGGTTGTTAGCCCTACGCCCCGGCCCGCCTTTTCCCCCCCCCCCCCCCGGAAATATTCCTGGTATTCATTTCTGTT
>Ga0131853_10026874_pt1 | contig 10346 bp, 4 predicted proteins | sample TergutLab28metaG_FD_92764 | JGI IMG/M metagenome (GOLD analysis project Ga0131853, IMG submission 92764) | Labiotermes labralis P1 segment gut microbial communities from Petit-Saut dam, French Guiana - Lab288 P1 (version 2) (version 2) | ecosystem: Host-associated > Arthropoda: Insects >... | reverse complement strand
CTACTACTACCACTACTACTACTACTACTCTACTACTACTACTACTACTACTACTACTACTACCACTACTACTACTACCACCACCACCACCACCACCACCACTACTACTACTACTACTATTACTACTACTACTACTACTACTACTACTACTACTACCACTACTACTACTACTACTACTACCACCACTACTACCACTACTACCACTACTACTACTACTACTACTACTACTACTACTACTACCACTACTACTACTACCAATACTACCACTATTACCACCGCCGCCGCTTATGCTACATAGCGATTCGCTACGGACTGGACATCTGGGGCTTCGAACCGCTGTGGGGGAAAAGGTTTCCTCTTCTGCACATACTTTAAGAATGACCCTGGGGCATGTCCAGCCTCCTGTATAGTGGTTAATAGGGCCCTTTCCTGGGTGTAAAGATGCCGGGGTGCGACGTTTACCACACACCGCCACGTTGTACCGAGGTATATTGCAGTATTTCTGTTGAGGCGCTACTTCAAGCCTGTGGAAGACGAACCGGACAAGTAAGACACGGTGTATGTTTTGGCTGCTCGTTTATGCTTCCTCAGAGCAGAGTTAGCTGAATCGTTGTAGTGGTTCGGCTGTTGGGCTTGACGTCTGAGGGACCGAAGTCTCATTCCGACAGATGCGTGTGATATTTTTGTTCTCAAGTGCCCCAGGATCTTGGCCGGCTACTTCAGTTCCTTTTCAAACGGAAATGCGGTGTCTTTCCTCGGAGATGAAACAGAGTTGACGTGATTCTGTTTACTGCCCACCATGTAGGGATCAGTTTAAGGCTAAGTCTGCAGTGGAAACTTAGAGGCATGACGTAGAATTGTCTCCAGTACGACCCAACACGACTCCGAACAGAACAAACTTGTTGGAACCGACGGAGACGTTTACAAGAGAAGCGAAGTATTCGCGCGAATTGCGCGACATCGCGTTGCTTTCAAACAGGTTCGTTCTTATTTTCGCGAGGCGCAAAACGCTGTGCGCAATTTTATTCAGGATTTTCATTATTGCCATGTTTGTGTATCGGTTCTCATTCTATTAATATTCACAACATTTTATGGTGCTGAGTAAATCTGCGAAGAGTTACGGATGTTCAATTTCGTTGAGTTTACAGAACGTTTTCGGCCAGTATTTATTCTGTTTCTTCCACATCCCACGTTCTGAAAAATATACATCCTTCTAGCAGAATTTACGAATAACTGGAAGTACTTTGTCGGTAATTGGGCGGTGATGCCATAACCAACACCACCCACTTTATTTTGGCTAATTCGATCGCATTCGAGATATATCGACTTGCGCGAGTGTGTACCCACCTAACCTTAACCTAACAATGAGTACAGCCGCACAGTGTATCCACTGGGCCACACGCCTCTACGGCCTGTACATGAGCAGACATTCTTTGCCTTAAAATTTCTTTCTTTCGTCTTAACATTTTCCCACCAAGTAAAGAAAATCGAGAAAAAAACATGGTGCTTTTCGTGACCTTACTGTAGGTAGGGTGGTTATCACTCTCACTTCCTGTTCGTCACTTTCCAATTTCATTACTACGCCTGGAAAATTATTTTTATTACGTTGTTAGTAAGGTAATTTTTGTTAATTCAAAAGTAGAAAATTTTACTCTTTGACCTCTTACAAGTAGCTTATCCGAACAGGATGCTCAACTCACCGAGATTAAAATTGATGTGCAACATAAGACTAAAAATTAAAAAAAATATCAGGAAATTTGAGCAATATGTGGGAACTGAGTAAACAAATTAAGCTACAGAAGTGGTGCACTAGGAGATGGCAAAGAATTTTTTCTCCCACGGTGCAACAGCCCCCTAGTGGGCCAGGGTTTCCTCATTGTCGAAGTTTCACAATCATACTCAGACACACCATATCCAGCAGGACTCCTCTGAACGGGTGAAGATCCCGACGCAGAGACCTATACCTGTCAACTCACAACACTCGCGACAGACAGATATCCATCCACACCCCCGATGGGATTCGAACCCACAATTCCAGCAAGCGAGCGGCTGCAGACCCACGCCTTAGACCGCGAGGCCACTGCGATCAGGTAATAGTAATGATGTAGATAGAGGTAAATTTCTCCTTAGAACAGGACATGAAGGCCCACAGATTGAGTACAGGCAAAGGTCTATTCTTTCTTTAACCTCGGCTCTAGATGGGGTGGTCAGCGCCACGCTCCGGCCGCTTTACCTCCGGGGAAAGACCGGGTACCCATTGTATAGGAGGCTGGGTGGGTCTCGGGGCTTCTCTGGACCAGTGTAAAAAATTATTCACCACCGGGATTCTATCCCTGGACCGTCCAGCTTGTAGCGATTTGCTATACCGACTGAGCTACTCCGACCATGTTGATATAGATAACAAATTTATTTATTTCCTAAATACATAATTTAGGATCTTTTATTTAGTCTTTTCTTTTGAAATAAATAAAAAGAAACTAACAAGGAAACGCGAATGTCGCTGGAAATAAAAGCATAGTGTAAAGAAATGTAACAGGGAACTGCTCTTATATTTGGCCATTAGCGATAATAATGGTCAGAAGCTAATAAATCACTACAAAATGTGAACTTTTTTTTGACAAATGTTGTCAAGGAAGACAAAAGAAACACAACAACCAGATTTGAGAATTTGATAACACAATTAAAACCGTCTGGGAAATTGTAAAACTACGAGTAGAATCTGGTAGGAAATGCACTAATGAAGGCGTGTAAGTGCTAAATGGTGGTGGGAAATCCATTAATAATCTAGACGCACTTTATAGATCATTTAAAGCACATTCTGTCATTGGCTGAAAAAATATTACTAGTTATGAAGGTGGTAATAATAAGAATTATAATAATAGCCCGATACATTATTTGTTATTTCCATTTAATTACTTTTCAAATATACAACCAAATTTTTCTACAACTCAGGAAATCGAAAAAACAATATTAACTTTGAGATATACTGCCCTTCTGTTCTTACATATTACAATGAGGTGTCATCGATAAAGATTATCAAATCTCTTATATCTCAAAAAATACATATAAATATGATAAAATCTCTACTGACGTACTCAAAATAAGTTCTGTTTTTATTAGTTCTCCTTTAGGTTTATGTATATATATATATATATATATATATATATACACGTCATGCATTTTTATCATTAGGAAAATTTTCTCAGTGCTTAAAATATTCTGTATTTGAAGCGTTATTTAAAAAGTGGTAGAAACTGCATTTATAACTACAGACACGTATTTTTTACTCGCTTTGTTTTCAAAATTGTTTTAAAAATCATGTGTAATAAACTACTTGGACGCTGAAATAATAACAAGATATTAGCTGTGAAGGAATCCGGGTTTATGAAAAATGTAACGGCCGAAAATGGCAATCTGTGAAATAACTAATAAAATGGTAAGTGCTCTAAATAACAATACTGGGAGGAATATCCGGTAATTTTGCTTGAACTTTTTATTTTTTTAGTCATAATATTTTCTTTCCATATTTACGTTTGATCGAATAACAGCAAAGCTAATGAATGGATCAAATACTATCTTAGAAATAGGCATCAAAGATTTCAGGTAAAAAGTTAAACTTTTAAACGTGATACATTTTCAGTTTGTGAGGGTTATGAAACAACGGCGCTGCAAAAGGATCAGTTTTATGTTCATTGTTTGTATACTCTATAGAAATAATTTATCAGTGATTATTAACAGAAAATTAAAATCAGTTTTATGTGCAGACGATAAAGATTTTACGTTCACCAATTCTAAACTTGAAAATGTCAAAACTGATATACAAATAGAATTTGAATATTTAAGTAAATGGTTGAAAGTTATTTCCGTTCAGGTCTGGACAGGACCTTAGGACTCAGGAAGATGAGGCTCCCAGAATTTATGGGAAATCTACACATGAAGATGGTAAGCGTGTCAGTCTTGCTCCAATATTAGAAACGGTTATCACAAATTACCGCTACGTTAACCTGGTCGCTAAGTAACGTAAGTGTAAGGCTATATGATGTGATTTTATAGCGTAAATCAAACACTGTAACTGTGCATATTCTAACTACTTTTCTATTAGTTTGTTTCTAACTTCCAGTTTCACCATTCGATCTCGCATTTTCGAATTTGGCACAAATGAATTAGTAGGAGCGGAATGAAACATTATTCTGATGAATATACACGTTCCACCTAACTTTCAGTTTTTACTGTCCTTGTCCTATAATTTTATCCCATAAAAAGCCATCATTAGTAACTTGACTGGTCAAATGGAGTGAGAATGGGAAGACGAAAAGGAAAGAAGATTTTAAAACGTCCCATTTCAACTAGGAAAACGAAAGACTCAACAAGGTTGGTGATAAATTGCCCTAGAGACAAATGGAGAAGGCGAGAGTTTATTTGTTTCCCAGCGTGAGGAAAGGCATCTAACAAGGCTCAGGGAATTAAGGATGTGGTAAATTACTGCTGTACCTTTGCAAGCAGCATCAACGCATAGCACAAGTTTTGAAAAAGACCTGAGAGGACAAACCAAACACAGAAGCGTGTATGTTCGGATCTCCGCAGTCGACTTGCTTCCCGGCTACAAACACTTTTTGACCTGAGAGTCCTCCTATCCTTTATCCTTAGGAAATGTGAATTGAATTTCACGAAATTAATTAAGGTAAAACTTGATAATTATTTCCACCATTTCACCGTGCATTTTGATATATATTGTCTGTGTTCTGACACTGACAAACACACAGCAGATAATCCAGATCCATCATACACATACTAAGACATGCTTCCAACATATCATAAGGGCAATAAATATAGTAACTTTAGTACGTACAAGGAACTCTCTGAGGATGGTTATATGGGATAACCGAAACATGTAGGAGTGATCAATGTTTTTAGTGTGTTATATTTTAATGTTTTAAAATATCGACATAATTTAAAAGGACATATAAGTGCATAAGTTGGTTATAATAAAGTGAATAGATAATTATTCTTCACACTATTAAGCTTTTGGCGCCGGAATTATTTTTTTAATTTTAGCACACCCTGTATATAAAATTTGAATAATACAGGAACCAAATACGTTAGAATTATGAAACAAACTGCATTTTGAAGAGAAAAAAGCGGAGAATATATACCATGTTTAAAACATTCAGTAACTATATTTGTTGAATAAATATATAAAATGCAACTTTAGAAGTTAGCGGTGCGGTACGACCACTATAGTTGACATTAGGCGTCAAAAGGTTAAAGTACCCAATTTGATAACATGGCAAACAATGAACTAAAACGTAACATTGAGGCGCGTTCCTGCCGCCATTGTTGCAGTAGAAAAGCAACAATACTACATATTCTGAGAGGTTGCTTGTACCCTAAGTTATCCAGCATGCAATGCGCATGCGCTGTATTATATTGTTATCTGTGGCCTGTCTGGCTCCACAGTATTTTTCCACATTATCTAATAAATGTCACGATTTACGAAAAAAAATTTACTGAAAATAAAATGTGTTTCGATTTTCTTTACAAATTTTTTAAAACATTTCTAATAATAAGAAGAAATGAACGAGTATGACCACAAATATACAGCGGCCTTCATGTACAGCACAAGTTATCCCGGTCAGATTGTAATGAAAGTTGAATTTTGTCGATAGATTTTCGAAAAACTAGTCGAATATAAAATTTCATGAAAAACCGTCCATTGGCAACCGAATTGTTCCGTTCACACAGATAGACGTTGTGAAGGATCACGGGAACTGAGTATATCGCTGAACGTAAAAGACGTCTTTGTATCTGTGAGTAATAAAACAAGATGTCGGAGCGTATACAGCGTGTTGTTTGTTCTTGTGATTTCCCCAACAGACGTGACGGAGCTAACAGTAGCTTATTGCAATTTTGCGAACGCGCCTAGAAACTACAAGACCAAATATTCCAAATAGTGTTTTCGCAATTACGGGAAAGAAACAAAGTATAATATTTTCTGACAAGAAATGAATTTGCCCCGTTTTAAGGAAACTTGCTGCTGTTATTCGACGTTAATGTGGAATGTTAATGGTAGTGATATGGCAACTGCGCTCTTCTTGGTTATTATGCAGCGAAATAAGCAAGAGGAAAGCAGTTCTCAGCTACGTAGTGGCGGAAGTAATCATTTACAGTAATGATATATTATTGTAAAAATGGAAGTTTCGGCTACGTCATTTGTCAAATTCGATGCACAGGTGCGTACAGGTGCGTATATATAAGATAGTGGTTTAATTTTTTTTACACCTGAAATAGATCTGTGTTCCTAGGTTATGCTCTCCCACATACATATTATAATATGTAAATAAGTTTCTATTTAAAATTGAGGGCCCGAATCGATTATTAAAAAATGGCCTTTGCTTCTCGTAGGAGAACATTTTTATTTAAACATAAATTTTAAAGTATCCATAAATGAAAAGTACTACCTAAAGTTAGGGAGAACCTACGTTATTTGCATACAGGGTGTTTCGCACAGGGTGTGCCAGACTTCAGGGTGTTATTTTGTGAGACTTTTGAATTAAAAATGCTATAACAAGATACACCGGATTTTCAACTTTTACATCACTACGATGATTGTATATTTGAAGATAATGTACGATATTACAACTGTACGATACTACATATTTTACGACACTACATACTGTACGATACTACATACTGTACGATACTACATACTGCACGACACTACATACTGTACAACACTACATACTGTACGACACTACATACTGTACGACACTACATACTGTACAACACTACATACTGTACGACACTACATACTGGAAGACACTACATATTGTACGACACTACAAACTGTACGATATTACATACTGTACGACACTACATACTGTACAACACTACATACTGTACGACACTACATACTGGACGACACTACATACTGGACGACACTACATATTGTACGACACTACAAACTGTACGATACTACATACTGTACGACACTACATACTGTACGATACTACATACTGTACGACACTACATACTGTACGATACTACATACTGTACGATACTACATACTGTACGATACTACATACTGTACAGTACTACATACTGTACGACACTACATACTGTACGATACTACATACTGTACGATACTACATACTGTACGACACTACATACTGTACGATACTACATACTGGACGACACTACATACTGTACGACACTACAAACTGTACGATACTACATACTGTACGACACTACAAACTGTACGATACTACATACTGTACGACACTACATACTGTACAGTACTACATACTGTACGATACTACATACTCTACGATACTACATACTGTACGACACTACATACTGTACGATACTACATACTGTACGGCACTACATATTTTACGACACTACATACTGTACGACACTACATACTGTACGACACTACATACTGTACGACACTACATACTGTACGACACTACATACTAGCAGTTCGTATGAACTAGCTTGACGCTTACCTGACTGTTTTTTGTAGCGGCACATGAAAGTTGAGATTTATCAGCAAAAATCCTCAAGTAAGAGAGTAAGTTCTGCGGGTAATCTGAAGTCGCTAAACACATAATTGGAAATGATGCAGTTATCAGAGGGGGCATGATTGTTTAGAGAACGTCCGAGATCACTTCAAACAGTGACCACTGTACACGTAACGTGATCCAAATTAACGTTCTTTAGATCATACAATCAAAATTAATGTTTTTCTTTCATTTTGTAACGTCACTACGTTAATTCACACAAGTCACTCGGTAATATACCTACAAATATATGTCTCTCACATTTGGTAACCTCTAACACTGACACCCACACGCGTAATTGTTAAATGTTACACTACATACGGTAGGGTATGTTACAGGACGTATGTTTTACAGTAGGTTAAGGATTGAGGGAGGAATTTCTTTTGTGTTTTTTTTCTATCGTATAAAGTTAAATTTTCTTTATAGACTACAGTTACAAAAAATGGACATGTTGCAAAGTTTTCATTTACAGCTACTAAAATCCGCAAAATTCTCGTCGAGGTAAAACGGTCCATAATCGACATATTGATGTAGCACTTTTTACACAAAATTGCTCTTGCAAACATTCCAAACTTAGCACACCCTTTGTGGAACATCCTGTGTAACACCATACGACTATAAAAATGTTAACAATTGAATGTGGCAAGACACTTGGACATGTGTTAAAAAACGAAATAAACCCTTTTGAAATTAATACCGGCTTGATTGTCTCATTCCATCTTTAAGTACAATAAATGGCACAGCTGTAGTCCTCACAGCGTTGGTGAATAACATTCAGCCGACGTTTCGGAGGTATAAGATTCTACCGAAAATTCGGCAACAATGTATCTGTCGACCTGGAGTAACACAGTAAGAACAATTGAATGTGCTATAAAGAAAGTGAAAGTATGCTTAGGCACGCTATGGACACGCAAACTCTCCTTTGTTCACAAAACCAGTACACATTTTGTATAAGTGACATAGGCGCACTTTTTGTTTCATGAGTGGGAAAGTATAAACAGATAAGGGATAATAAATACGGCGTCTAGACGCAGACGACAGGATACAATACTTGAGAGACATAGCACTCTTTCAACCAGTTCCAAAGTGGAGTGTGGAACCATCTTTGCCACTTTACTCTTTGTTACACTCCACTGCACCCAGGAATGAAAAATTGTGTACACACTTAGAATAAAAGGTTGCATCCGTGATTTTTTTTTCTTACAGTTCGGAATAATAAAATACTCACCACGACACTCATAAGGCATTTTTATATTCACACGATTTTATATTTCAGTAGGCAAGTGTTGAGTTGTGTTGTGTTGTGTTGTGTTGACATTCGCTCGCTAGAATGTTTTGTGCCCCGACAAACGTAACAAATATGTATAATAGACAAAGCAGTGCTTGTTGTTGGCTTGAGGGTTGTCATGGAAACGCGCGTTTTTATCCGTTCATGTATAAGATCAGGTGTAAGAGTGAGAACCAGATGTTTGGTGCTTTAAATATAGTGACCATTAGGAATAAAAAGTACATACTTACAAGACCTCAATTTTTATGTCGAAAAAGTCGTTCTTAAAGTCTTCGTATAACCCAGACTGTTTCTTGGGTCGCGTAAAGTCGCTGTTGTGTCTGGACGTGCTACATGCAGCGCCATGACTTGCAGGTGTCTGTACATAAATATTGGTGAATTAATCTTTTGACGCCTAATGTCAACTATAGTGGTCGTACCGCACCGCTAACCTCTAAAGTTGCATTTTATATATTTATCCAACAAATATAGGTACTGAATATTTTAAACATGGTATATATTCTCCGTTTTTTTCTCTTCAAAATGTAGTTTGTTTCATAATTCTAACGTATTTGGTTCATGTATTATTAATACTTTATATACAGGGTGTGCTAAAATTAAAAAATAATTCCGGTGCCAAAAGGGTAAAGTGCTGTGTACTTTGGTATGTGAAACTTGTTATGTTGTGCTGCAAGGTGTGGACGAATGGTCTTGTTGCTGTTGATCTTCCAGTTCATAAACGAAACAAGAAAATGGGTCTGTTTGACCATGAAGAAAATTCGAATGAAAGTTTTGCTGTCCTTGAGAGGGTGTAGTGGAGTGCGTCGATTTGTTTAGCGGCGTTCTGTCAAGTTACATATCATAAAGCTTGTAATGTGTGGTGCAGGACGGTTACAGATACTTAGGCTGAAGTGAGTGGACTGTACGGCATATCAGAAGAGAAACAAGAGAAATGCAAAAGCTAGGCGGTTTTCACCATAAAAATTCCGAAGGAGAGAAACTACAGAGACAACTTACTGATAAATGGGGAGGATAATAATAAATGTAATTTTAGAAAAATAGATTAAGATCTTACTTATGTGCTTGAATTTTCCAAGCATGGTGACGGATGACACGTTGGTTTGAAGACGGTGGTGAAGTCTTCAGTAAACTTTAGGTTTCTGTGACCGTGCATCGTGAGCAAATTGTGAAATGAGAGAGAAAAAACCAACAAGATGCAACAGATGTTTATTTTTAACAATATCTCAACATGTTTCGGGCATCATTATGCCCATCTTCAGGAAAACAAGGCGTATTACTGCATGTGGTGTGCTGCGCTGGTTCTGCTGGATGTGGTTGGTAGCGGTTGTGGGGCGCTGCGTTATGGGGTGCGAGCACTGTGAAGGTTACTGTTCGACTCACAGTGCTCACACCCCACAACGCAGCGCCCCACAACCGCTACCAACCACATCCAGCAGAACCAGCGCAGCACACCACATGCAGTAATACGTCTTGTTCTCCTGAAGATGGGCATAATGATG
>Ga0131853_10026873_pt1 | contig 10346 bp, 7 predicted proteins | sample TergutLab28metaG_FD_92764 | JGI IMG/M metagenome (GOLD analysis project Ga0131853, IMG submission 92764) | Labiotermes labralis P1 segment gut microbial communities from Petit-Saut dam, French Guiana - Lab288 P1 (version 2) (version 2) | ecosystem: Host-associated > Arthropoda: Insects >... | reverse complement strand
TTTGAGAGGTAGGCAGTTAAAATTTTTATGCATTGAAAGTTATCCTGAGACTGTTGATGGTTTACCTCATAAACTTCACACAAATAATGAGACAGCAGTTTGAAGCTTGTCCTGACCACTTTCTTATCCATCATGATGACCTTCATATCATATTTCAAGTTGTACAGCCTAGGCACATGAAACAGTATCACTAAGCAATCCAGCAATCAATATCTTGTAAGCCATGTTTCTTACCGTTTCACACAGAAATAAAATTAATGTATTTTAATACATGCATGTTTGTATAATAGTATAGGCAGTTAGGTACATATGTGATACTTAAGAATTCCTCCTTCGCTAACCATTCCCAATGCCACTGTGTTTAACGAAAGCAGCAAATTTCAAATGAACATTCAAATGCCATCTAAACACAATCCCTTGTGTCTCTGTTGTTTTCAGCCTGCTTCCTACACAATTTTCACAATAAAAGACATCAGCAACAGAAGCCCACACCACTAAGATAACATGCACACACAACACAAAATGCAATCCACCATGGTGCAGCAGCCATGGTTATGGTTTGCTAGGGTTAGTGTGTCTATAACAAAGGGTGGGTTTGTGGACACCTTGCGTGGCTCAGTCGCGTGACTCACTGTACACAATGTTTGATAAGGAAAAACGTTCATTACATGCATAGATTACCCATGTCTTTTGGATGACAGAAAAGGTTAATTTGGTATCAACTGTGTGTAAAAAAAGCCGTGAGTACATGTCAGGTTGCGGTAGCTCAGTAGCTGTTGTGGTTTTATTTCGGTGACTGCACTATTCTACAAGGCATCAGATTTGTGCAGGCTGGCAACCGCCACGTCATTTATTGTTAATATGTTCACAATGTACGTCCAGTATGATTTACACGAAATGCGACTAGTATGGCACGAATTCACGTGTGTATTATGATCGTATTATCCTGTTTACCCTCATACGTGGCTTCTGTTGCACAAACGATTGAACTCAGTGATGTTCGTGGATAAACACATGTAGTTCTTAACACTAAGGAAATAACGTGCTACACTATTATCCATTTACTTCGGAGCGTTCTTATAAAATTACGAAATAAAGACTGTATCTTGGGAACTTTTAATAAATGTATTAATCAGTCAGTTTCTTGGGGATTTCTGGGCAGCAAATTCCCGCCCATGCGAACATACGTGGTGAAGTACAAGAGAAACCACACACCTACACGAATAATGGATGTAAATTCTTAAATATATTCATTAGGAAAACTACTTCACACTAGAAGCCATACGAAAGTATTTTTGTATTGCCTGCAGTTCCTAACACGTTTCAGTTCAAGGAACCTGGACGTGTGATTCATGCTAGGAGATCGTAATGAATGATTTCCAGCTGGGCGCTTTTACTCACCTGTACCGACGCTAGCCACCCGTTGGGCCGGCGCTTAATTGATGACGGAATGGTGAATGGTTTTTAAACACTTTACGAATTAATAAGGAATATACTTTTCTTGACAAATATGCCAGATTTACACCACCGACCCACACTGAACCACCATGCTGCGCTGAAGAGCTATCTAACGCCAAGTAACTGAACTAAAAAGGCATCATGGGACTACTTTCAGTGAATCTATGCGCCTCTCGAAAATCGATTTGTAATTATTTTCGTGCCCAAAGTTCTTAACAAGTGTTCCGGAATAACCCTCCCGTACACCAAATTTGATAGCGCTGAATATTCTGAAATTTGTTTTCTAATTATTTCGCTGACTAGGCTGCGGGCTGGACTATTTGCGGTTCGATTAGAGACAGAAGCAGGAGGGGGGTTTTTTTTTTTTACTACTACTAGACCTGTACAGGGGCCCACCCAGCCTCTTATGCGGTGGGTGCTCCGAGTTGTTTCTTTGGGGGTAGAGCGGCCGGGGTTGAAGTTGACCACTCATTACCATCTAAATGAGGAATGAAAGGAGTGACCTCTGAGAAACTATGTTTTCTCTATCACTTTAGCGTACCTTTTAACCAATTCACCCATCCTGAAGAAGGAGACGGTAAGTTCCTCCAAAACGTCCGAACATTTAACCACTACACATAGAGATCCCTAAAAGAAGACTCCCGTGTTTCTGGAACTGTGGATAAGACAAAGTGGCCCAAAATCTCGTTCACCTGATTCAGATCCCATTAAATTTTTATCTCTGGGGACATCTAAATTCTACAGTGTATGCTACAGACGTGGATGATGTCCAGGACTTGCAACAGCAAATACAGAATGGATTTAAGAAATACGCTCTTCTGGGTTCTTACGCAGCGAGTAGTGGTAATTTCTTACCGACGTTTCGGGACAACTTATCGGCCCCATCGTCAGTGTTCAAGGATCCAGAAGGAAACCATGGTTCAGAAAGTCTATGTTCAGGAAACTTTTTATTTTTTATTTTTTTGGAGTTGTATCACCGTCTGTAGATTTCGCAGTGCGTTCTTCATTCGCACCCTAAGAGACGGGGAATTACTGGACTAGCTGAGTGAGTATTAACTTCTCTGCTCCATATAGTAATTTTTTTGTAGTTGTGTATGTGACGACCTCGAATACCAGACTTTTGGCTGTTAAGAGCCACATCATTGCGGATCCACTGATAAGAACATCCAAGATAAAAACGCCACATAGTTCAGGGTCAGAAGTGGCGATCTTCGCTGAGCGATTAGTAAAATATATTTCATTCGATTGACCGTAATTACCGGAAATGGAGACGAGGATACTGACCCTAATATAGACGTGGATTGGACATATTACTGGCTTAGATTTCCTTACATTTGAGAGACTCAAATTCGATTTCCTTTTGATTTGTGTATTAACCAGTTAACAGTTTGAAAAGATTAAAATTAAACTACATTGTGTAATATATATTGTGCCTTTTTGTTAGGTTCAAACTGAATGGATATAAAGATTCAGTCCATACTTCACAGAGAATACAGTGCTTCCATTATAAAGACCAGTCTATGAATGCTGATTGAGGGAATAATGTCTCTTTATTGTGAATCACAGGGGGCATATTCGTACACTGTGCAAGCAAAACCCAGTGTTTATGTTGTTGAGCTAACCACTAGGCTATAAAGGGTCACGACGACACGTTTTCCTACCAGGAGCGGTGAAACAGCTGGATTTTAGGGAATGCGCAGGATATTAGCGGGAGTTCAACATGAAAACCGAATCTAAACTTCATGCATCCAGTTGTTTTGGAGAATAAATAAAAGCAGAATAACAACCGTCAAAAACACAACTTTATGAAAACAAGAAGTTAACCAGCTACATGTTTCGACCATCTAAGGGTCATCTTCAGGATGATATTTGAAACATATTAGGAAGTTTTACGTTTTGTTGACCGTGCATCCTAATAAAATGATAGTTTTTTACCAACTTGATGCACAAAATCTTTATTTTAATACATTTATTATATTCCTCTACATATTTCGAGCACTACTGTGCTCATCTTCAGGAGGTCAATTGTATTAGTACAGCATCTGGTATTGTCACCCTCTTTAGGTGACTGTTCAGACCACAGGTTACGAGAGGACAGCAGTCCTCTCGTAACATGAAGATGAGCATAATAGTGCTCGAAACATGGAGAAGAATATAATGAATGTATTAAAATAAAGAATTTATGCATCAAATTGTTAAAAAAAGACTATCATTATATTGGGAAGTATACAGATCATGTGCGGAAGGGAGGTCTCGCTTCTTACAGGTTTTTGTTACAGGTCTGTTCTTAACGTATAACCAACATGTAGCTGGTCGACGGTTGTTATTTTCACAAAGTTGTGTTTTTGACGGTTGATAATTTGCTGAATAGCGAACCCCGACGTAGGGCCTTACATTGTCACATATTATATGTACAAACACACACACACACACACACACACACACACACACACACACACACACACACACACATATATATATATATATATATATATATATAAGGTAAAGTGATCCCGTTACAGGCCCGGTGTGGCCTAGAGGGTGGGTAGAGGTATAGCTCTACTCTTCCATGACCGCGGCACTAGGAGGGGGTGAGTGGTCAGCAGCACGCCCCGGCCGCATTTTACCCCAGGGAAAGACCCGGTACCCATTGTACCAGGAGGCTGGGTGGACCCAGTTTTCTTGCTTGCGACTGCACCTGTGATTGGCCTGTAAAAAGACTTCTTGCACAGAAAAGACTGAAATTTTGTTCTCGGCACCTTGACCAGCACAATCGACAGCGATCGTATGGGCCGGACTCCTGGCGACTTTATTTACAGTACTGACGTGCTTTATTTTAACTTGTTCCATTCCGGAGCAAAAGAAAACACATTGTATGACATACAACTTGTAAAAGAGATAGAAGTATGTCCCTGCATTTATAATTACGAATTTTCCCTGCTCATTTTTTATAAAAGGATTTAATATTTCTGTCGTCCGGTAACTCTGCCTGGTCAGCAAATAGGCTGTACTTTTTAAATTCCTTATGATACATGGATGTACCCAGCACAACCTTCTGCTCTTACAGCTGATATACCATTACGCGGCAAAACAATCCTCATCTGCAAGTACAAAGTAAACTGATCCTCTCCATGTCCTGTTGACGTATGACTTTGGCACTAGACGGAGGTGAGTGTTAAGCTTCGCGTACCAAGCGCTTTATTCTAGTGGCAAGAAGCCCTGCGTCATTTAGAAGAAAACTTGGCGTCCCCCAAAGCCAGTCTGGACGTTTTTGCGCCTAAATGGACTCGAAACTCATATCTTCCAGCCATAGCTTAGTCACCATCCCTTCTCCCCTCCCCACTGGTCCCAACCGATCGGTTTCATGCAACCATTTACGTCAATGGAGAGCAACGTTACGAGTTAATGTGGAGAGGCAGGTGGAAGGACACCATGTACCACGTTGACAGTCATTTCGTGGCAAGATCACAGCAGACAGGCGTCTGGTGCTGACGTGATCGCCAGTGGCAGCACCTATCGACATGCTTCGCGGAGAGGTTCGTGCAGGGAAAAACCCAAAGTTTAACGGGTATGCAGTAAGCCGGTAACGACGTTCAAGTTTGTGCGCTTGCACCACCTCGGGGTTTTGACGTAATTTATTTATTTTTTTTTTGAAATGCGTAACAACTCATTAACTCAAACAATACGAATTCTAAATTCTTAAATCGGTTCATACCATTGTGATTTTAACAACAAGGATAAAGAAAGATGCTGCCGATCACTACTAAGGGTTTTTATTGTAAATGTATGGGGGGTTATTTACAGTATGTTTCGGTCCAAAGGGACAAAATTAATTTAATACATACATCTAAATTTCAAGCAAGAGTTACTGGGTTATGGGTGTTAACCCTTCTTAGTTATTTTGAATGTATGTATTGCCCGAAGATGGTCCCTTTGGACCGAAACAAGTTGTAAAAATTCTCTCATATACTAATAATACAAACCCCTCAGTTGTGGCCTACGGATTTTTTATAATCTCTGTTAAAATTATAAAAAACGGGACTAAATTTCGTACAGTTACTTCAGTTTTAGTCTAAGTATTAATCAAGGATTTTAATCAAACGACAAATATGATTCCATCTTGTGCAGTACTGGTCATCAAAAAATCTGTTCATTTTACAGGCAGACAATCTCCCTTCCCGCTTGATGTGGATGTATTTTCTCATCTCACTTTCAAGGACCTCGTTGAATGGTTGAATGTACCTGACAGGATGCGCGCCTGCTCCATCTTTCGTGACATGAATAAAACGAACTGCCTGTTAATCTGCAGAATTCCTTATCTTATCAAAACGCCTGCCACAGACATGGGAACATGCTGGGCAGCTGCTTGCTGACGTACAATGGTGACGTGTTTTCGTTACGCAAGTTCGGAGTTCCCAGTACTGGCTTCGACCGGTTACCAACACGAATTGATTCTTGTTCAGCGTAGCAGATGACGTAAGCTGTTTTGTGGTCCCCAATGTCGTAACTATTCAGGTCTTGATGTGGTGTGTTGCAAGCTGCCAAAGATTTAGTCATTTTTTTTTGTTTTTTTGGTTATTCGGTGAACAGGGTCGACCTGCCTGTAACCAGTTCTAGATTCAGCCACAGGACGCTTCATTTACTTATTAAGTCTATACGTCTTGTGATGTCGTCTAGAAATTCCTGTTATATTCACTCGAATTAGTCGCACTTGGGACAATGTAGAGGATATCAGAGATAAGCAGTAAAGTAAAGAACCTTGGAAACGTAAAAGTTTATTGTATATTACGTTATAGTTTACATAATTATAAATCTATTACCTTATAAAAGTCCACTTTAAATTATCTTGCACTCACGTGAAGACGGAGACAGATCGAGTCTCCGAAACAATGCGAGGCTCTTAGCCTGTGTCGGTGGACAGATTCCGAAATATCAGTCACATCTGTTGTAATAGCTTGTCTAGAAAGAATCTGAAGCAGAACTGGAAAACGTAGTTCCGGAGATCAGAAGTAGCCCCCCAGAATATTCATGTCAAGATATTATTAATCACATAAAGCCCAGGAGTAGTTTTATGTACTTGTAATTTTGTGATATTCGTATTGTGAATGTCTTCTAATTAACACTCCAACCAACAAAGGCACTAAATAAAATCATCATCATGTAGCTATCATGGAGTTGGGCAATTTGTTGACCAGTTTCCGTCTTGCACGTGCACGAGTCTCTTCAGTGACCTTATTGGTTCCTTCTGTCTTTTGGTGTGTAGTTTTTTTTATTATCCTGAGTAATCTGTTACGATGCGTTCTGTTTGCATGTTGTATCCAAGTTCTTTCAATATTCCTGTATTTTGTGCAAGACTACGGTTATATTTAACTTAATTTAATTTAATTTAATTTAATTCAATTCAATTCAATAAATATACAGGGTGTTTCACGACTTGTGGACATTACTGCAGGAGGTGATTTCCTAGATCTTTGTGATAAAAAAAGTTCATATAAGCATGTGTCCGATTTTGGACGGTTGCGGAGTTACGGGCACTTTTTAATTCCCGTACACGCCCTTGTGTGAACCGCATCTTACAAGCTGGCCTGTGATGTACTCAGCTTGGTGGCTTGTCGTTTGCGTTGCAAGCATTATTTTTGCCACCTGACTCGCCAACCCAGCTGCAAACAGTCCAGTTTCCGTATCACGACACTTCGATGGGATTTAAGGAATGCGGGGAAGGCGGGGTGAGTGGGTATTCCATTGGCCAGTTTATACTACGTGACTCAGCTACTACTACGTGTTCAAAAACCCTTATCACTTACATTACAGTGACAGTGCCGTCTCCTGATGTTCAGAACAGTACGGCGATAGTTTCGTAATGGCTTGTGCAATAGAGGCGACAGTGTAGAGTGCCTGTTAGTCCCTTACGTATTCTCATCTCGGTGCATCCGTTATGTTCACGATGCCATTTTCATTTTCATTTGCAGAGTATGCAGATATGATTTATGTGTACGGTTTTTGTGACGGTAATTCAGTTCATGCCGTAGCTGAATATCAGCAACGTTTTCCGAACCATAGAATACCAACCCGAAGAGTGTTTACTCGAGTTTACCAGACATTGCGAGATACCGGTACATTTCCCGGCATTCGCATTGCAGCCGAGCGTAATGTTAACGAAGGCGTCGATGAAGAAGAAGGCATTGTTCAAATGGTACAGAATAGTCCACGTGCGAGTATGCGAAGAATTGCAAGACGTCTTCGTGTTCCCCACACGAGAGTGTGGAGAACACTGCATGCAGAGGGCATGTATTCATACCACGTGCAGCGAGTGCAACATCTCGGACCTGGTGATTTTGCTGAGAGGCTGGAATTTTGCAAGTGGCTCAATGGCATTCTCCACTTGCATCGTTACACCCTGTTTACTGATTAAGCGCAATTCAATCGCGACGATGGTCTCAATAATACACACAACTCTCATGTGTGGGCAGATGAGAATCTCCACTCCACTGTGGAAAGCAACTTTCAACTACGTTTTAGTGTCAATGTGTGGTGTGCAGTTCTGGACGATCAGCTGATTGGTCCTTTCATCTTGGAAGGTCGTCTTACAGGAGAGGCGCACCTCAGATTTCTGCAGGAGGAATTGCCCCGACATTTGGAGGATGTGCCTTTGAATAAACGAGGTTGTATGTATTTCCAACATGACGGAACTCCTCATTCTTCACGTGAAGTTAGAAATTTCCTGAACTATCATTTCCCTGGGCGATGGAACAGACGTGGCGGTCCCAACAATTGGCCAGCCAGGTCTCCAGACTTAAGCCCACTGGATTATTGTGTATGGGGACGGATGAAAGAACTGGTTTACAGTGTGAAGGTGGTAACGCGAGATGTATTGCTTGATCGCATTTTGGATGCCACAGACCGCATCAGAAACAGTCAGCGGAAGCTGCAACAAGCTACCCGCGCGGTTCACAACCGAGCGGCAGCCTGTGTTGCGGCCGGCGGTGGCATTTTCGAAAACCAGCTTTAAGCACAGATCAGTTCAAATTAAAGGTAATTTCACGAAGTTAACTTTACATTTATGATTTAAATGTATCATGTATTATGCTGGTTTATTATTTTGTTCCGTTTATTGTCAATAATCGTTACCTTCTATTCTGAGCTTCAAGCGGCCATAACTTCGTAACCGTCCAAAATCGGACACATGTTTATATGAACTTTTTTGATCACAAAGTCCTAGGAAATCACCTCCTGCAGTAATGTCCACAAGTCGTGAAACATCCTGTATATTATGCGTAATACTACAGCATCTCCTATCCAACAGTCATCCTCACCTTCTCCTGGTACACCCTGTTCCCACAAAGGAGGCAAGTAAGTAAGAAAGTAAGTAAGTAAGTAAGTAAGTGAGTGAGTGGGTGAGTGAGTGAGTAAGTAAGTAAGTATGTGAGTGAGTGAGTAAGTAAGTAAGTATGTAAGTGAGTGAGTAAGTAAGTAAGTAAGTAAGTATGTAAGTGAGTGAGTGAGTAAGTAAGTATGTAAGTGAGTAAGTGAGTAAGTAAGTAAATAAGTAAGAGTTTGTTGTAACGTTAGAAAACTGCATTTACAAAAGATTTTATTTACGTGTTTTGTAAAATTATCGAAATGAACATTGCTTATTTCTCTAAACAGAATTTACTGTTTTTTTTAACGGACACGGGCTGTAGGAACTGAATTTTTATATGTGACTCAGATGGATCTCACGCTGTCGGTTGGACTTCACAAGTCTGCTACATGGGGACGGGTTTGAGGATGTCGGAATGGATCACGCGGATAACGTTTCAGTAGTTACAACACAAGTCTCGGAAAAGGCACAGTGATGTAAGAAGCCGTATTCCGTCTGCTGTTTTTTGTACAGAGAGCTCTGATAACCCACATTTAAAGTTCGTTTTCTGTTAAATTCCGAGAATTCGCGCATTGTCTGAATTCCTTCTGCCCGAGGGAATGAAGCAGTTCAGAAGTGCTGCCATTGCCGCTGCATGAAAGGCAAAAGCAGCTGACATTTGCTAGTTCTTAAAATATAATGAGAAATGTTAACAATAAGACAACCATGGGAGGTGTTTATGCCTTGACTAGTAACCTAGTCTGTAATCCTGCTAGAAATGTTACTTCTTCCCCTTAAACGAAAGCAACAGGGCATGTTCTGGCTCAGCAACCTTCTTCTTCTTCTTCTTCTTCTTCTTCTTCTTCTTCTTCTTCATCATCTTCTTCCATTTGTAGTACAGGGCACTGTGGGCTTTGGCCTGTCGAAAAATGTCCTTCCATTTTTTCCTATCTGCCACCAACTCTCTTCATCTTCTCATTCCCAGCACTTGAAGATTTCTTTCTACTTCCTCTTTACATCTTATTCTGGGTCTTCCCCTTCTTCTCGTCCCTTCCAGTTCTTGAGTGAAGATCTTTTTGGGCATCCTATCCTCGTCCATTCTCTCTAGGTGACCTAACCAGCTTATCCTTTGCCCTTTTATCCATTTGACTATATTTTCTCCTTTCAAACCACCTAAATAAAATTCAGTCACTCTGAAGATGGGCTCAACGTTTCTCCGAAAAGCCAGAACTGACACATTCCACATTACACGGTGTAAGAGCACAGAAGACCACCAAATGATGTTCTAACAAACAGCCTTTTCAGAACTTTTCAATTTCATAGTCTGGATATTCGGTAAAAATCTTTGATTAAAACTCTCCTCATTGGCTAAATTTTATAGTACGTAATAGCGGATTAATGAAAGTGTTATCTGTGGAAGCATTAGCTTATCTAGGAAGTGTGTCATCCCCGTTGTGTGTGTGAAACTAGGAGAAGGTATGTAGTCAACACAACTTAATCACTGAGGTGTATTTAATGACTGTGATGGAAACAACTACATGTTTCGGCC
>Ga0131853_10026872_pt1 | contig 10346 bp, 7 predicted proteins | sample TergutLab28metaG_FD_92764 | JGI IMG/M metagenome (GOLD analysis project Ga0131853, IMG submission 92764) | Labiotermes labralis P1 segment gut microbial communities from Petit-Saut dam, French Guiana - Lab288 P1 (version 2) (version 2) | ecosystem: Host-associated > Arthropoda: Insects >... | reverse complement strand
GTGCTGTGCTGGTCTGGTGCTGTGCTGTGCTGGTGCTGTGCTGTGCTGTGCTGTGCTGGTCTGGTGCTGTGCTGGTCTGGTGCTGTGCTGTGCTGGTGCTGTGCTGTGCTGTGCTGTGCTGGTCTGGTGCTGTGCTGTGCTTGTCTGGTGCTGTGCTGTGCTGTGCTGGTCTGGTGCTGTGCTGTGCTGGTCTGGTGCTGTGCTGTGCTGTGCTGGTCTGGTGCTGTGCTTGCAGACTGTTGCTAATGCGAGGACTGAAATGGCCACTCGGAGGCCAGACGTATGTGGCAGCTGAAGGACCTGACTGACGGCTCCGGGTGTGGACTGTGAGTCCTGGTGCGAGACACGACAGAGTGGCGGGCTGTTCCGTAAACTGTTGTGCGACTGTCATCTTCCCCTGTGCAGTGTCCGGTGACGGATTTCGTCCCTCTTGCCACACCTGAATGCCCGTTATCCGACTTACCGGAAGTGGTTATTTCTCGGTCATTTGAAGCACTTCCGCGTGTTCTGTGCTGGTTTGTAGCCGGACAGACAGACAGACAAGGCTTGTAAGGCTTGTCTGGACCTTAAGATCATTGACCTATTGAATTGTACGGAAAGACGATAATGAAAGATGAGTGTTTATTTGTATGTTTGTGTGTGTATGTATGTATGTATGTACTTATGTATGTATGTATGTATGTACTTATGTATGTATGTATGTATGGTTCGCGTAACGCTGCAGACAGTAGCGTCTCGATGTTCGTGATTAATTGCTACCGTTGAAACAGTCTGGAATATCGGAATCCAATGTCAGTGTGAAACGCCTGTCTGGTTGCAGCAATAAAAATAAAGAATAACCACAGTTTATTGATTGCAAGAGATTCTGATTGCAAACGGCGCGGGAGCAAGCGACGGAGCTTGACTGAGCTGCGAGTGACCTGCGCAATGGCAGGACAGCGGAGAAAAGCCACGTGGTGTCACGTGCGTTCGATGCATCGAGTCACGAACGGGCGAGACAGTGGCATTAACATTCGTGATAACTACAGTTCAAGAGCATGAACAGCGCGGTTCACGCAGTTGCTAACCTTCTGAGTGGCACAAATGATGAGTGAGGATTAGGAAGGAGAGGACCATTTTGTTTCACTATACTATCTCTTTCGCCTGTAGGCACTGAGTAAACCCACCAGATGCCACGTCACCAGTACATTTGTTACAGTAAAGAACACCTCCATGGTATGTAGGCCTTAATTGCTATGGCGTCGTATTTCCAACCTGGGTAGCTCAGTCAGGATAGTGACTAGGCCACATGCTGTACGGTCCGGGGCTTGATTCCCGGTAGGGGCATGAGATTTTCTCTTCTCTGAAACGTCCAGACCAGCCTTGGGGTCCACGCAGTCGGTACCGGGGATGAAGCGGTCGGTGCGTGAAGTTGACCACTCGCCATCATAATGAGTGGAGGTCAGGTCTAGCGGAAAAGTACGCAATGCCCTACAGTTACCCTGACCTCGGGATCAGAATTCACCAGCGGCGGAGCTTTACCTCTACTCCCTCCATACATCATGACGTTCTTACACTGTATTTCGAATTGTCATCACTGACCACAGTAATGGACGTTCATTTATCCGGCACTTTATCTAGCGGCAATTTCGCTGGAACACCGCCATTTCCAAATCTCTGTTCTCCTAGTAAATTTCATTTTCACACTAACAGTTAACACTTTTTGTGGCAGGCAGTGAACACTGTTCGGTGCTTCCAAATATATAGCCTGTTTCAATTCTATTTTTGCAGTCGTGGCCCACACAAAAGCCGCTATCAGCCAGACCCTGTGCCCAGTCCCGCTGCACTCACTCGATGGACACAAACTGTCTGTCACAGCCAAGCCAGCAGCTCGCTCACGTCACATTCGGTTCGCCTCGTGTCCGGAATCACAATCGATACTTCAGGACTTCACTAAGCCCACAGAGCCTCAAAATATCCTCAAGGCCGCACAAATTCCCATTCATGTCAGTCTAGGGCGACCTCTTATTATCCCGGGGCATGTAGCATGCATGACGGAAATGTATATTTTACTTGGAAAATGTAGGCGACGGTGCAGTGATGACGTTAAAAGTGTGACGTTATGGACTGGGTTTGTTGGCTCAGGATACTTCTCAGTGCTGACCAGCCTGAGGCACGTCCATCCACTACAGAACTCTGTAATCCATCTTCCTACGATCCGCCTTGCTAATTAACCCACTGTGGCAGCAGCGCCGCTGTTACCAGGTGACCACCTCTATAAATCACACAGTTCCTCGCTATATATTGTGACAAATACCACCTAAATCCTTCCTGCTTACGTACAGATATTTTCTTAGAAGTTCATGTTCGTACATTTTAATTCGCGTCCGTCCGTCCGTCCCATATACGAGACCGAAGAGCTGGCACGTCTGTATGTGGCACAGTTGGGAACGTGATGGTTGTTTAGCTAGGTCTGCAGCGTCTTGGAGATTGAAGTAGTTGATAAAACGTCTGGAAGTGAATAATGAGATGCACAAGAACGCCATTTTTTAGCCTTGGGCCCTCAGTGGGCGCCATGACCCTTTACCTAGGCATATAGGCTGTTCTGTTTGTGTTCTGGCTGCCATCAGTTTTGTTGGTACTGTTTGTCTGTCTTATTGAGATTGTTTATTTATCGTACGAATGTCATTGGTCAGATAAAGGCCCTGTATTCTGTCGCTGCAAGGTATCGAACCTGGTTTGCAGTAGCTGTGATTCAGCTGTCATTTCGGTCCCTGTGCCCAAGCCTCACACTGCACAACTCGTGCCTGCGTAGCAAGTTGCTGCTTACCTGCAGTAAAACCGTTCATTGGTTAGAAGTCGGGAGGTCCCTGCGTATGGTCGATAGCCATCCTGTTCTGACGGGGTTAGAACTAGTGGCTGCAGTCGGAAGGCGCAGCGGTTTGTCTGTGGACACTGCAGTGCGGTGAAAGATCGGTTTTTTTTTCACTAACTAACTAACTAACTAACTAACTCCATGTAGCAGAGTCCTTCTTGAGCACCAAACCGTTTGTCAGATAGTCAAGAAACTTCCTGCATTTTATGGTACCCGAAACTGCATTACCGCCTTAAAAAATATAGCTGGCTACTTATCCCTGTCCTGAGCCAGATCAATCCAGTTCACGCCCTCCCATCCAGTTTTTAAACATCCTTTTTAATATCCGTGCATCTACGTTTAGGTCGTGGAAGTGATAGGCCAAATTTTTCCCGCGGATTTAAGGACTGTCTGTGACACGACGCCGCTGTAGCTCTGTGCTGCCGAGACCATGCACGGTGAGAAGAGAATTCGGAGTTGCGTCAGTGTCGTGCCTGGGAGTGACCCAGTGCCTGAGCGCCGCCATTAGCCTGCGTGTTCACTGCATGCCGGGTACAAACCACACAGAACTACTCTCAAACAGCTAGTCACGGCCCATCCGTCACAACGCCTTGCTCACGATATTTCTAGCTGTGGTTTCCTTCAAAACTCGTCACTTGAGCTCATTGTATACATTTTAGACGCAGAGGGGCGCTGTGATTTCACAGTTGTTAAACATAACGGGTGTTATCGCCAAAGTACGAGGCTGCAATGCCGACCGAAGCGTAGGCACGTCTGTACCGTGTACTGCTGCATAACAACTGCCATCATGCGGAACTGGCGTCAACTGATCACTTACAAACCGCGTGCGTTGTGTAAGGTAGGAATGAAGTGAGAGATGTCAGGTTATCCCAGCGGTGCTGCTGCATGGCCAGGCAGTCATTTTGCTCCGACTGCTTGACACTGAACATAAAGGCACTACGATCCTTGGAAACGTCGGTAACGACACGGTGTGACGTCACAGTAGACTGAATCGTCGAAGTACGATAAGTACCTAACGGAATTCTGAAAGAGTACTGCGGTTCCTGCGTCACAGAGTTATTATTATTATTATTATTATCTTCGTGGGGAAGCCGGAGGGAAAAGAGACCACTGGGGAGGCCTAGGCGTAGATGGGTGGATAATATTAGGATCGATCTCCAGGAGGTAGGATGTGGGTATATGGACTGGATTGGGCTGGCCCAGGATAGAGATAGGTGGCGGACACTTGTGAGTGCGGTAATGAACCTTCGGGTTCCGTAAAATGCGGGGAATTTCTTGACTAGCTGCAAACCAGTTAGCTTCTCAAGAAGGACTCTGCACCATGGGGTAAGTAAGTAAGTATTATTATTATTATTATTATAATATTCTGTGGAGAACTCATTACGTAAGTACAGATTTCTGTCTTGTAACCCAAACGTTTGGCATAGTCGCCACGTTTGTATTTGCTGATGCACAACATATCACCATAATATGCAGTCGGTCTATGACCTTCCTCCGTGCACAGGCCAAAAGTTAGAAGTTTTCGTACGGGCTCTGTATTGCCATTGTATAAAACAGTACCGTGCTGTCGCAAGGTCTACTGCCATACTCCATACCAATACTCTAAAGTAAGTGGCGCTAGTGTCGCTTCCTCATGACCAGTTCGCGCGTTCACCATGTTATTATTGATTGTAGCAAATGTAAAATTGCGACAATGCGGCTTCCTCTGATGACGTAGTATTTTCGCAGAATGTGTCCACTGGTCACAGAAAGTGGAGTGTGTGCACTCGGTCGGTCAGTACGGCGATTTGTGTATTTGTGCTGTTTCTGGGTGTGGCGAAAATTTGAACAAAATGAGAAGTTTGTAGTGGCACCTCTTTTCCTGTCGCGCAGACTCTGCAGTTTTGCCAACTAATTCAGACGATTTCCCGCAGTTACCTTCTGGCTCCGAATTTCTTACCATAACAGTCCGTCTATAAAATCAACTTCAGTTTTCCCCCTTTCACGCCATGAAGGCCCATTTTAGCAGTAGCGGCACAGCTCCACCAATGCTTAATATCGGTACTGCATGAAGATTGGTTGGCTGGACGCCCAGGTAGTTCCGCCGGTGTGAGCCTGAGAGCCGGTCTGCACGTTGTGAGTAGGAGATAGATCATTCACTGCAAGAATCGATGTCCTGACCTCCAGTTCGTAGCCCAATCACTGTAAGGATTACTGCTATCGAGGTAATGTGTGCTGTTCAAACTGTCCGTCGTTAGTGTACTGTTAGTGTTGTCACTAATGGCTGTGTGTTGGATCACGGTCCGTACTGGAGCTACCGACATACGGTGTTACGTCACACTGCAGCTGTTACAGCAGCAAGTAGCAGCACTCTGACGTAATTTCATTTCCTCGTCGTCATTATTATTATTAATATTACCACGAACTGAAACCAGTGAATTGCTTGTTTTAACCTCGAGGGTTGTAACTAGATCCATTTCTACGCGGCAGAGTAGTTGAGGGGTTGGTACCCCTTGTACAAGGGGTTGGTACCCCTTGTACAAGCCCCAACCTGGTTCAGAGCTCCATCTGCGCGGGGTTTTTTTTTATTAATAATTTGTAACGAAAAGACCGATACAGACTGATGAGACTTCAGGCAACACCAGCTGCAAAATAATTCTGTTTTATGTCACAGTGTTCGGTAAATATGTAGTTTTCTTCATTGACACTTAAAAGAGTAACACATAACCTTAACTATATTCAAAGATACAGCTCGTACCGCGCAGTAAACACACTGTGTCTCGGTTATACAAACCAGTCAATTAATGTTGTATAGGGAAATAATGGCTGTTTGTTCTGAGATCCACACAAAACACATAAATACACTGTGTGGGCAGAACGTAGAAAACCTGCCGATACATAAAGTGACCACTGGGCTTTAGAAAGTTAAGCACTTGACGTATAGGGTGGGAGGTTGGGGAATGGACGTACAGCTGTAGACGTTCCTAACCTGAGCGCTACGTGAAGTTGACTTGTCAGGTTGCGCTAGGTTCGAAGACTAAGGTCTGGATGCAGCGGCAAGGAAAGAGGCAATTATCGGCCCTTGACGGTAATGAAATTTCGATAGCCCGGCTTGCAGCCGTAGTGTAGCGCTGTGCGCCACTTTCCGAACGGTCAGTCCTATGTCACTCGTGTTGACAGACTGCTGCCGGCTCAGACATGCCACTGCTGGTGTCAGTCGCACGCCTGATATCCCCTGCATTCTTCCATTCAAACTTTCGAATCCCGACAGCAAAATTAAAGCAGTGTTCTGTCCAGTGCTGTCCCGATATCCGAAAGAGCTCTGCTTTGTCTGAAGGTTCCCACCCTTCGCCCGCTTGTCCTTCTGATAAAAGTAGTATCAATATGAAGAAAGGTATGGAGCATTGGTACTGTGATACTGACAGGGGACAACCGAAGTACTGGGAGAGAAACCTGTACCGGTGCCACTTCATCCGCCACAAATCCCACATGGACTGGTCCGGGATCGAAGCCGGACCTTCGCGGTAAGGGGCTGGTCATGGCGTAACGTGACTGATAACAGTGGGGGAAGGGGGTGGCCAAAATCGACCGTGACTCAGACTCGAACTCAGATGCCTCCATTCTGTGTCCCATCACCCGCAGGTTTATCATTTCTTCTCGTCTCTTGCAATACCCAAATAACCGTTTAGAAAATAACTCTAATTTTTTAATTGCTTCTCTTCAACTCATTAGCCAACAAAACTATTCTTAGGTAAAAAAAATAGTGGAGGGGCATTTGCCCCCCTCCCTTCCCCCCACAAGTTACCCCCCCTGGGGCTGGCGAGCCATGGCACGGCCAGTTGAAGCCGGAAGTGCAAGTACAATATATAGGTTTGCACCTCACAGAGAACGCAGTGCGTCTGCGTTATAAAGACAACCAGTTGATGTTGTTCAGGCAAATCGTGAGAATGAGACGGAACGCATAAACACCGTGCGGTGTCTTTTAATGCTAAATGCTGGGGCACTTTCAGTCGCTGTCGTGCTGTGTGGGGTTTTAACGTGGTCATGTACGATTCCCATAACTATTTGCCGTTACTCGCTGACCTTGGCGTGTCATCGTGTGGTCCGACCTTTCCGCAAAGTGAGTGGCATTCACATGTAATTACGGAGAATCGAACTACAGACCGCAACAATTGGTATGACCCTGTAAGTCACTTAGACTGAATCGCAATTGTTGCAGTGTGCTGCAGTCCCTCATTGACTGACAAGTATTTGTTGTGAGGAAGTAACCGGACGGGTCAACAGCGGAACGTTGTGCCTTAGTTGGCTGGTGGCTTTCTGTCATTCACATTTGTATGCATAAAGAGACTGGGAGCCGGCTAAATGCAGCAATGACTGCCACCATTCGGTCCGGAGTGTTTGTCTGCACGTTTTATGTCAAGAAACATACAGAACTGGTGTTGCCTGCTGTTAGGTACGGGATTGAAACTTGATCTCTTATACTAAGGAAGAAGACAGACCCTAAGTGTTTGAAGATCGGGTGCTGAGGAAGATATGTGGGGCTTGGAGGGAGGCAGTAACAGAAGAAGGGTGAAAATTGGTTAGTGACAGGCTGCTCAAGATTTGTACTGCTCACCGGATATTGTTAGGGAGAGGGGGGTGTGGGGCACTTGTGGGGGGGGGAAGAGAAGTGCCTATGGGATTTGGTAGGAGAAAGAACCTCGAAGACCTAGGCATAAGTGTGAGGATAATATTGAAACGGATTTTGAAGGCATATGAGGGCTTCGACTCCATTATTCTAGCTCAGGATCGGGACAAATGGCTGGTTGTTGTGAACACGGAAATGAACCTTCGGGCTCCGTAAAATGTGGGTACTTTCTCGATTAGCTGAGGAACTGTCAGCTTCTAAAGGACTCTGCTTCATGTAGCAAATCAGCAGGTTAGTCCCAGCAAGCTAGCCGCAACTGTACGCCCCTCCCTTCTCTACACGTTCATCTCACACCCATTCTTGAAGCCACGCTGCATCGCCTTCAACAGCCAATCATGTTTCAGTTATAAGGACTCGTATTATGAATATTTCTACATGAAAAGTGTAAGTACAAATGGTGGTGCCATCCACGCGTGCCTGATACTCGTCAGGTCGTTCGCTACCTGCACATGTTCATTGTGTGGCACAAGAGAGGCCGCAGATCGTAGCGAGACGTGTGTTGAATTGCCAGAGTCTTCCCCTGTCCAGTGCCACCCGATATCCGAAAGAGCATTGCTTTGTTCGGAAGTTCACTGGCTTCGCCCGCTTGTCCTTCTGATAATAGTATTAAGACGAAGATGAGTATGGAGCATTGGTACAGTGATACTGACAGGGGAACACCGAAGTACTGTCCTGTTGTAAATGGTGTAAAGATTCGGTTCCTACATCACTGGAAACACTGTCCAAATTGCAAAGACCAGTTGGTGAAAAGTTCTTGACTAGCATAATCGCAGTTTCTTGAAAAATCGGGCGCAAGCTACAGAGTGTTAGACAAAGTGCAGAGTTTCTGAATATGAAATTAGGTGCTGTGTGTTGTTAGGACTGAGCAGCTGAGGGCGATGAATGTGAACTCGACAGTCAGCTAGCACAGCTGTTTGGGAACCTGACAGACCATTACAGCCGTCTTTACGAATCCTGCGGGTTCATCGCCGTGAACACAAGAGTATCGCCACTGCACCCTGAGCCGGATGAGTCCAATTCCTTTCCTGTTTTCCTGGCCTCTGTCAACCGTCTTGTGGGCGCACAGAAATGGGGACCCCCGTCGTAGCCTGACCATGACTGCTGACGTCACCTCTGTGTAGACACCGCGAATCAGCACCAAAATTCATAGCATTTTGCGAGAACTGGCTCGGTTTTCCAGAGCAAAGAATGTACGTCGCTACAAAGTGCATTCGTCCCCTGTCACGGCCAGCTGGAAACAGGCTGTGTGATCGAGCGCATTGCCCTGACCCCAGTGTGACCCCTGATGCAGTAGCAATTGCTGCAGCCCGGTGCATTCTTCTGTTGGGAAAGGTCATTGGTCATCGTTAAGACCAATACTCCGCAGTTGATGTGCCTGATTGGGTACCTGGTTGTGCTATAGTCAGTGGCGTGCAGCCAACTGTACCTGCGACAATCCCTTTTATGGAATTTGCTTAGTTTTGTGTTGTTATGTCGACAAACAAATGTGAGTGCTATCAAACGACATGAAATGTGGTGGGGCACAGGATGTGTGCGGTTATCGCCAACACCAAGGTTTTTCCCAGTAACGCCAGGAATGCCCGTGCATGTGTGTCAGTGCATATGTGCGACACACCCACACGTTGCGCGCGTGTATTGCAGGTTGTGGATCAGATTACGCAAGGGGAACTTAGTGGCTTCGCCTGGCTGTCAGCTGTCTGAATCCCTTCCCACGTCGCAGTTGAACTCTGTACTTCAGCCACGCATAGATGTGTGGCCTCGTGCTGAATTCAGCTGAAGGAATTCAGCAAGTGTGCCTTCAAGACCAGAAAGACGTACGTCGGCACGCGAGCCACACGCTGCTATGGCATGACGTCACGGCCAAGTCCCCTTGCAGAATGTAGGTCAGTTACGTTGCTGTGGAATGGACGCGCAGGCGCTGTGTGGCGCTGTCACTGTGCCAACATGCGAAGGAGCTGCATGATTGGCGGGGCATGTGGAACGCATGGGGGGGGGGCGATTATAGTTTGGAATACAATTTCAGTTGCGAAACATGAAGGGAAGATAAAATTTGAAAGACATACGCCTGGATGGGAGGATAATATCAGAGTGCATCTTGCATCAGTGTGGTGTGGGTTCATTGGACTGAACAGCACTTTCTTGCGGGCTGTTGTGAAGACAGTAATGAGCCTTCGGTTCAAAGAGTGTCGGTAGTTGAGCGACTTCCGGGTGTCAAGACGGACGGCAACACTCCGGGTTGCGGGGACGCGCCGCTGTGGCGGAGAGCGCTCTGTGTGGTGCCGCCAGGAGACAACATGGTTAGACAGACAAGGAAGAGCCGGGTAACATTAGTGGCGACACTGCAGACGGTCGAAACGCGTTGTATGTGCAGCACCGCACCGCACCGCACAGCACACGGTACAGTAAGGCAGTAACGTGGACATTTCTTCACACTTTCTGCTGTTAATCCGCAACAGCGAATGCTCAGTTGAACGTGGAATCTCAAACCCAGGGTCATGACTCAAACCTGACTCGCGAACTCCCACAATAATGAATTTTCGAGCAGTCTGTAGTGCGCAATTCATGTTTATTATTTTCTCGTGTCTAAAAACACGCAGGCCAAAATATACAGAACTGGTGTTGCCTGCTGTTTTGTGTGGCCTTGAAACTTGATGTCTTACATTACGGAAGAAGACAGACCCAAAGTGTTTGAAGATCGGGTGCTGAGGAAGATATTTGGGGCTTAGAGGGAGGCAGTAACAGAAGAAGGGTGAAAATTGGTTAGTGACAGGCTGCTCAAGATTTGTACTGCTCACCGGATATTGTTAGGGAGAGGGGGGGTGTGGG